>Ga0105091_10000330_pt1 | contig 19425 bp, 17 predicted proteins | sample PPLLak1March2015_FD_87022 | JGI IMG/M metagenome (GOLD analysis project Ga0105091, IMG submission 87022) | Freshwater sediment microbial communities from Prairie Pothole Lake near Jamestown, North Dakota, USA - PPLs Lake P7 Core (1) Depth... | ecosystem: Environmental > Aquatic > Freshwater >... | reverse complement strand
TCCAGGAAGATCTTGAATCGTGGCATGTGCTCTACAAGGTGACAAGGTGACAAGGAGAGACGGCCGGTTGCCACGCGGCGGTTGAGTGATTCGCAGAAAACGCGAATCACTCAACCGCCGCGTGGCAACCGGCCGTCTCTCCTTGTCACCTTGTCACCTTGTCACCTTGTCGGCTTTTCCGCCAGCCCCACTTCGAAGATCATCGCGCTCAGCTCGCGCTTATCGTCTGGCTTTTCGGGCCGGAAAGTCCTGTCGAACGCCAGCTCGACCCGGACGAGGCCTGGCCTGGGGACCGACGGCAACAAGTATTCGACTTCGAACTCCTCACGTTCCTTGCAGAAATGCTCGCCTACCTGTAGCCGGTCTTCGGGTGTGGAGCAAGCCCGTACTTCCAAACGGTTCTCGGGCAGAGGCGAATACCCCTTAATGCGAATGAACCGCCCGGTTCCCCGGTTTTCCAAATAACACGACGACTCCTGCCTCATCCATCGAAAACCGGAGCCGTTGTTTTCGTGCCAGTACCACCCTTCACCCAGCTGATAGCCGAATGCATCCTTGCCGAAGTCGATGACCGGCTCAAAGTCAGAAACCTGAGCGGAAGGCTGGTTCTGTTCATAGAACCAGCTGCGCCGGAGCTTCCTTCTCAGGAACTCCTTGGCGTCGCTTTTCACCAGGATTCCCCAGAACTCGGCGTGCGGATACCACCCAAGGCCAACGTACGCAAAAATCCCGGCCCACGGCGCATTCTTCAGAAACTCCAGCCGATCGAGTCCGCACGGGAGGTCGTGCAGGAACGTCAGGCAGCTGTTTTTGAGGCTTCTCCGGAAGACGCGCGGCGACAAAAGCTGGATCTCACCAAAGGTGTTGTGCTCTTTGAGGAAGCCGGGATTGAACAGCCCGATGTACCGGTCCGCCAGGAAACGGGGCAAATACTGCGGAAAGTACATGCGGGAATGGCCCTCGAACGGGTACCACAGGTTCGGCGTGGTGAGAAAGATCATGCCGAAAGGCCGGAGCACCCTCTTCAACTCCTTTAGAAACTCAGTTTGAAGCGGTTCTCCTCCCTGCACGTGCTCGATCACGTCAAAGGCGAAGATGTAATCGAAAGAGGCGTCCTGAAAGGGCAGGGCCACGCCGCTGCATTGCAGGTATTTGCGCTGAACGGCAGAATCGGCGAACTTCAGGACGTGAAGGTTGTAGTCAGCGCCGACGTACAGTCTGCAGCTGTCGCCGATCAGCTGTCCCAGCCCGCCGGTGCCGCAGCCGATGTCGAGCACTTGCTTGCCGTCGAAGTTTATTAAGGTCAGGCTCTCAAAGGAGCCAAGCAGAGCCTCGTTGCGCTCCTTGCTGTGCTGCCAGTAGTCGACCCATCGGCTGACAGCGTCGTGGTCTTCAGCTCCGAAAATCTCCCGGGCCTGATCATGAAGGGATTGCTTTCTGTGTCCCATGAGCAGTTTGTCTGGCAGGAAGTTCTATCAGCTGCGGACTGCAGCCACGGAAGAGTCGATCCAGGCTTCGAGCTGGCTTCGGGGCATAGCCCCGGCAATTTCGTTAATCTTGTTGCCGCGGTCAAAAAGGATCAACGTGGGAATCGAGAAGATCCCGAACTGGGAGGCCAGCTCCCCGTTTTCATCGGTGTTCACTTTGACGATCTTCAGTGACCCGCTCCGTCGGGCAGCCAGCTCCTCCAGAATCGACGCCACTGCACGACAGGGACCGCACCACGGAGCCCAGAAATCGACCAGCACGGTTCCCGGCCAGTCCAGCACTTCCTTCTGGAATTCAGCCCCTCCGACATGAATAGGCTTCGAAGGCGCGGTCAACGGTTTGCCGCATCGGCCGCAGACCGGCTGTGCAGTCAACCTCCGCTCATCCACCCGGTTCATCGCGCCGCACGCGGGGCATTTCAGCATTATCTTGTCGGTCATAATCGAGTCTCTCTGATGACTTTAACACGCCCCGAGGCCGTTCACCACAGAGCCTTCGTCCACTTCGTCCACCAACATCCATGTCGTCCATTTGGCAGATAATAAGCTCATCATGAGAACCGGATTTGCCCATCTGCCGCTGCACGGCGGCAAAGCCCCCGCCTGGCTCTTTTCACGCATGGTGCGCCTGGCCCGGGAAATCACCTGCCACATCGTGGCGGAATTCGGTCCCGGTGAAGTTCTCAACCGCCTCTCCGATCCATTCTGGTTCCAGGCCTTTGGCTGCGTGCTGGGATTCGACTGGCACTCGAGCGGCCTGACCACGACGACCTGCGGGGCTTTGAAAGAAGGCATCAAAGGCCTCGAGAAGGACCTCGGGCTTTTCGCGGCCGGTGGGAAAGGCGGCGTTTCGCGAAAGACGCCCCAGGAAGTGACACTCGCCTGCCAGCGCCTCTCCCGCGACCCGCAGCCTCTCGTTTACGCGAGCAGGATGTCAGCCAAGGTCGACAGTGCTGCCGTTCAGGACGGTTACCAGCTTTATCACCATGCCTTCTTTTTCTCGAGCGACGGGCAATGGTGTGTTGTCCAGCAGGGGATGTCCGACGAGAACCGCATGGCGCGACGCTATCACTGGCTCTCGTCGTCGGTCGCGGACTTCGTTTGCGAACCCCATTCCGCCGTTTGCTGCGACAACCGCTCGCCGGTGCTGAACCTCGTCGCTTTGGAAGGCGGCGATGTCCGGAAGGCGTCGGCCGAGATTGCGGGCCAGACACCCGACAAGACTCTGGCTCTGGTTTCCCGTCTCCCCAACCTGGTCCTCCCACGTCGTCACGAAGTGTCGCAAGCCGACATTAACCCGACCTATCTAAAGAAGATCCTGGTCCAGACCTACGAAACCGCGCCTGCCAATTACGAGAGCCTGCTCGCCATTCCGGGAGTCGGGGCCAAGACGCTACGCGCACTCGCACTCGTTTCCGAGCTCATTTACGGGGCCGAACCGTCATTTCGCGATCCTGTCCGGTTCTCTTTCGCCCATGGCGGCAAGGACGGGACGCCCTTCCCGGTCGATCGGCCTACCTACGAAAAGACGATCCAGGTATTGCACGATGCGCTCAACCACGCGCGCGTCGATCACTCTGAGAAGATGGGGGCGCTGAAGAGACTCGCGCGTTTTGAGGAGTAGGACGCGTTCCAGAGCCGCGCACGGAGCGAAGCAAAGCGAGCGGAGTAAGCGGACCACCCATTTCGCCTTCAGGGTCCGTTGGGTGGTCCGCTTACTCCGCTCACTTTGCTTCGCTCCGTGCGCGGCTCTGGAACGCGTCCTCACCTCCGCCTGGTGTTCCCTCCCCAGTCGCGCCGACTGCGGCGCTCGGTGTACGATTACACCTATGCGACCGCGAACCTTCATTCTTTTCCTGTTTATTCAGTCGGTTTCACTGATCGCTCAGACTGCTGATCCGTTCCGATACAACAACCGGGGAGTGGCCTACCTCGAACAATATGAATTCCGACCGGCCTCCGAGGAGTTTCAGAAAGCTCTCCAAGCTCAACCTGACTTCGTCACCGCGCGTGTGAACCTCGGGATCGCCTATTATTACCTGGCCGACTATCCGAAGGCAGCCGAACAGTTTCGGGAAGCATTGAAACAAGATCCGAAGCTGCCCCAGGCCCATTTCATGCTCGGCCTCATCGTGGGAAAGGAAAAGAATCGCGAAGAGGCGTTTCAGCACTTCCAGCAGGTGCTGACCGCCGATCCCGACGACCCCGCTACCCACTACAACCTGGGACTGCTCCATGCGCGGAACCGCGAATATGACCCGGCCATCGCATCCTTCAAGAAGGTCCTTCAAGTCGAGCCTTACCATGTCTCCGCGCTCTATAACCTCGCAATGACGCTCATGCGCGCCGGCAAACAGGACGAAAGCCGTCAGGCGATGGCCCGGTTCCAGCAGCTGAAGTCGGGCGATCAGGCCGGCGGGCCGATGGGAGCCATGGGAGTGCAGTATGGTGAAGAGGGCAAGTACGCCCTGGGGATCGGGCAGTACGAGCCCCTGGCTGCTCAGTCCGCGAAACAGCTCAGCATCCGGTTCGTGGAGGCCAATTCCAATGCCGGCATTCAGTTCGTTCATGGCGGCACGGGGAAGAGCCCGATTGGAAGCAGCTGGAAACGCGCTGAGCTCTCGTCGGAAACGGCCGCCAAAACCATCGTTCCCGGCTTCGGTTCAGGTAGCGCCTTCCTGGACTACGACAAAGACGGAAAGATGGATCTGTTCGTCGTGAACTCGAACGCGGGCGTTCAGGGAGCGGGAAATACGCTTTACCATAACCTGGGGAACGGGAAATTCCAGGACGTGACCGCCGACTCAGGCGTGGGTCTGAAGCACCTCGGCATGGGAGCGGCCGTCGGCGATTTCGACAACGACACCTACCCCGACCTTTTCGTGACCGGCTTTGGCGGAAATCACCTGTATCGCAACGAGAAGAACGGTCGGTTTACAGAAGTCACGCAGGAGGCCGGGATTCCGAACTCGCCCAACCGCTGGAGCCTCAGCGCCGCTTTTTTTGACTTTGATCACGATGGCGACCTCGATATCTACGTCACCAATTTCGTGGACCTCGCCGCCATTCCCCAAAAAGAGACCTTCGTCTTCCCTGACGACTTCCAGGGACAGGAGAACCAGCTGCTTCGCAACAACGGGAATGGGACATTCGTGGACGTCGCTGCCCAGGCGCACGTCACAGGCGGCAAGGCGAAGAGCACTTCGGTCATATTCCTCGACTACAACAACAGCCGCGACATCGACTTCCTGGTCATGAACGAGGGCGCCGCCCCGAACCTGTTCAGCAACAAACGTGACGGGACGTTCGAGGACGTGGCCGGCCAGTCAGGGCTGACAGCGTCAAAGGCGGCTGGGGTCAGTTGCGGCGACGTGAACAAGGACAGCTATCAAGACCTGGTTTTTCCTGGCTTCGCCTCGCCGGTTTTCAAGAACAGCATCGGGAGAAAATTCGTCGAGTTCGAAACAGCAACCGCGCAGCCGCCCGCTTTGGCGTGGGGCAGCGTCGTGTTCGACTACGACAACGATGGGTGGCTGGATCTTCTGATCCTTCAGGACAAGGCGCGGCTGCTCAAGAACCAGGGAACCCGCGGATTCACGGATGTGTCCGACCAGTGCGGCCTGGCTGCCCTGCAGACCGGCTCTGCACGCAGCGCCGCGGTGGCGGATTTCGACGGAGACGGCGACAACGATATCTTCGTGACGATGAATGGGGCAAAGCCTCTGCTTCTTCGGAACGACGGGGCCAACCAGAACCGCTCACTGCGGATTGATCTTTCAGGACTGCGTGACAACAAAGGCGGGCTGGGCGCAAAAGTCGAAATCCGGGCCGGCCAGGCGTGGCAGAAGCTGGAGATCAACGGCAATGTCGGATTCCTCTCGCAGAGCTCTCCGGAACTGGTGTTCGGGATAGGCAACAAAGAGGTGGCCGATTCGATCCGCATCCTGTGGCCTACGGGCGTTCTCCAGGCGGAGCTGGACCGGCCCGCCGGCCAGCCGGTGAAGATCGAAGAGGTCGACCGCAAGGGAACGTCCTGCCCGCTCCTGTACACCTGGAATGGCCTGAAATACGATTTCGTGACCGACTTTCTCGGCGGCAGTGCGTTTGGGTTCCTGCTCGCCCCCGGAGTCTACGACGGCACCGACGTTGACGAGTACATCAAGATTGCGAACGTCACGCCTCAGCCCAAAGACGGCCGGTACTCGATCAAGATGAACAACCAGCTCGAGGAAGTGATGTTCATCGACCAGGTAAAGCTGCTGGCGGTAGACCACCCAGCGGAGGTTTCGGTCTACCCCGACGAGAAGCTCATGCCCGCACCGCCTTACCCGACCTTCAAGCTGTTTATCACCCGGAATTCGAGACCACCGGTTGCGGCGGTCGACGAGAAAGGCAACGACGTTCTGCCGGCTGTATTGAAGGTTGATCGCAGATATCCGGATTCGTTCAAGCTACTGCCTTTCAAGGGCTACGCCGAGCCCCACGAACTGATTCTAGACCTTGGGGATCTGAGCCAGGCCCAGCGAGTGCTCCTGCTGCTCACTGCCTGGATCGATTACGCGGACTCATCGTCAAACCTGGCCGCGTGGCAGTCCGGCGCCAAACAAATCACGCCGTATTTGCAGGTTGTCGATTCCCAAGGACGCTGGGTGACCGTGCTCGACGCGATCGGTTTCCCGGCGGGCCTGCCGAAGACCATGACCGTCGACTTGACGGGTAAGTTCCTTAACAAGCAAGACTTCCGGGTCAAGATCGTTACTACGATGAGGATCTACTGGGACCAGATCCTGGTTGATACTTATTCGGGACCGGCGGCGCCCCGGGTGACGACCCTGGAGGCAGACCGCGCGGGGTTTCAGTTCTACGGGTACCCCAAGGAAATCAAACCGGACGGGAAGAATCCGCCGCAGTACGACTACCAGGACCGGTCGACTACCTCGCCGTGGAAGAACCATGTCGGGCGGTACACGCGATACGGGGATGTGAAGCCTCTGCTTCAGGGCCGGGATGACATGTACGTGATCATGCACCACGGGGATGAAATCACGGCGGAATTCGAGGCCGAGAAACTGCCCGCCTTACCTGATGGCTGGACCAGGACTTTCCTCGTCTACGCCGTCGGTTTCGGCAAGGACATGGATTTGAACTCCTTGAACGCGGATACGGTCGGCCCGCTCCCCTCGCATTCGGGCACGTACCCGACCGGTCCCGAGCACCAGAAGTACCAGAAGGAGTACAACACCCGGGAGATTGGGGAGACGTTTAATTGGTAATAACCCGCGGATCACGCGGATAAACGCGGATAGCGCGGATAAGGCGGCCTTATCCGCGCTATCCGCGTTTATCCGCGTGATCCGCGGGAACCTTACCGGCTGTACGTCCCCACCAGCTGCGCCTCGGCCAGGGTGTGTCCCTTGATCGCTTCCACCACCTGCCGTTTGGTGGCGCGCGCCGGCAGGCCGGTCGGGCGATCCAGCGCGTAAAGCTTGAAGAAATACCGGTGGACCGGGCCGGGAGGCGGGCACGGCCCTCCATACCCGACACGCCGGAAATCATTGATCCCCTGGCGGCCTGCGTTTTCCACTTCGTCCTTTACCTGAATGGCTTCCGACAGGTGCGTGAGCCCGGGCGGCAAGTCATAGACCACCCAGTGGACCCAGGTCCCACCCGGCGCGTCCGGGTCGTCGACAATCAAGGCGAACGCCTTCGTGCCGGCGGGAACGTCAGTCCAATTAAGTGGTACCGAGACATCCAACCCTTCGCATGTGTACTTTTTGGGAATCCTCTGATCCGCTTCAAAAGCGGAACTGCGCAGTTCAAATGCCATCCGGCACCTCCTTGTTTCCGCGCTGGCCTGGAGTCGCGTTACAGAGCCGCGCACGGAGCGAAGGGACTCGCTTTGTGAAGTCCCGGAGCGCAGTAAGCGGGCAACCCAACGGACGGTAACGCTTCGATGGGTGGCCCGCTTACTTCGCTCCATGACTCAGAAAGCGAGTCCCTCCGCTCCGTGCGCGGCTCTCTAACGCGACTCCGGCACGCCGCTACTCCCCCTTCCCCGGTGTCAGCAGAAGCTCAACCTCCTTGACCCCGGCGGGAATACTTAATTCCTTGCCGGGCAGGAGTTGAACCCTCTTCTTGCTCTTTCCTTCGAGCTCGAAGTTGATCGATTCCGGTATCCGTAACCCGAAGCCGCCCGGGGGCGTAGCGGTTCCCTCAATTTTGAGTGTCACTTTGCCCTCTTTATATGTGTAGGTTAGCGAAACCGGGCCGAAATGCGTAGGTAAGCCCCCAAGCACCAAGCCATTCGGATCAAGGAACCACTCCGGAGGGATTCCATCGAAAAGCACGAGCTTGTTTCCGTCCTCGTGAACCAGGCTGTCCCTGATCAGCAGCCACATTTCGGCTATCGCCCAGCCGTGCGGCATGGCGACGTTCGAGTCCCAAGTTGTGCGAGCGAATCTCCATCCGCCCGGACCACTTTTGCCTCCCTCATCAAACACGTACCAGCCCTTCATCTGCTCATGATCGAGGTGCGACTGAATGGTCTTGTAGCCACACTCACGACTGCCCGTCAGCAGGCCCTGGTGAGAAGTCGCGAGCGGAAAGTACCGCCAGCCGCTCGGTTGCTGCGGCGTTATCCCTTTGAACTGATCACTGGCAGCGCCGAAGCGCGCCGGGTAAAGGGCACACGGCCAAAGCACGCAGTAGCTGCCGTACTCCCGTGCCAGTTTGGTGCCGAACTTCCGGTTGTAGTCAGCTATTAACTTCTCTGCGAGGGTCATCCAGTGGAAGGCATCCTGTGGCTCTCCAGCCGCCCGAGCGAGAACCGACGCATACCGAAGCCCGGAGACATCAAACGCTTCCGTATACTCGGGATGCTGTCCGTCGCATCGTCCGGGTTTCAATTCCTGCCTTTCGGCCTCGGGCACACCGCCTCCAAAGTCGAGACTGGTCATCGAGACCCAGTGGGGCACCGGGGTCGTCCGATAGTATTCCACCATCTCCGCCAGCCGCTTGACCGACGGGTAGACGCGTTTGGCCCATTGCTCATCGCGGCTGAACATCCATTGCTGGCCGGTCAGCCACAGAATCTGGCCGGGATTGTCTGCCTCCGGGTAAATGCGACCGTTGAAGGGATGCTGGAAGAAGTAATCCGCGATTCGGGACGCAAGATCGGGGTGCCCCGACTTCTGGAAAACGTTCGCGGTGTAAACGCCATCCCGATTGAAAACGTTGTAATTGATGACCGCCACATCGGGCGCGCCTTCATTCAAGCAGAGAGCCAGGTGTCCGCTGATCGCGGCCAGAGCCTCGGCCCATTTCGGGTCGGGAAGCTTGACCTGGGTACGCCCGGTGAACTCCTGCCAGTACGCCGAGGCGGCCTGGAATAGGCGCGCCACTTCCTTGTTCACGTCCAGTTGCCGGTAATACTCCAGGCCCGGATCCGGCTGGAGGTTTCCGCCATCCGGCGGGTTGGGCTGGGCTTCGTCGAGCTGAGCCCACTCGCTCTTCCCGTCCCATTTGTGGCCGACAGCTCTTCGACCGGGGAGGATCGGACAAAGAAACGAGATCGTTTCATCGTCATTTCCGCCCAGTTTGACCTCAAAGCGGAGGGCACCTGAACAGTCTCCCGACGAGGAAGACGCCTGTTGCTCCGTCGGAACCAAGCCTTTGCGAGCCGCTTCTCCGATTTCATCTACGGTCAAAACGCCCGCCTGATCAGCCTTTCGTCCCGCCAACAACGCTATCTTGTCGCCCACCAACAGTGCCCTTTGCTCCAGCCCGATGTTCAACTTTGAGACGGGGCCGCCCCCAGGACCAAGCGGACGGAGGGCCGCATAGAGTCCGAATGTTTTCTTCTTCCGCGCCAGGTTTTTCAGGCGTACGGTTGCCGCTGTCGTGAATCCCTCGGCGTCAGTCAATCCCCGGCGGAACTCCGTGATATCCGTCCTGACTTCAAAATCGGCCGTCTTCCACTGGATCCACGGGATCAAAAGACCTCCGGGCTGCAAGCCATGACTAACAGCGACCCCTTCCATGGTCGGCGCCCATAGTCTCTTGGTTTCGGAGTCAAAGACCCAGAAGTAGATTCCGTACGTCGCAAATCCCGGGCTGAACGACCCTTCGGCTTCCACAAAGGTCTTGAGGGTGTCGAGGGTGTCCGGAAGTCCGATCGGAATGTGTTTGCGCCCGAGCGGGTCGAGATCGTTCCTGGCCGCGGGGGTGGCTAAAGCGGTGAGACAGAAGAGAGAAATCAGTGCGAAGAGACGGCAATTCATCCTCAAAGTATAAACGGGTCACCAAATGGATTGACACGATTCCCGGTGTTTTCATAATGATGGAAGGGAGGATAAAGAATGCCTAAACACATCGGGATTGTCGCCGTGAGTGCCGAGGGGGCGGCGCTTTGTTACAGGACCATCTGCGCTGAAGGAGCGTCACACCTGGGCCCCCACGCGCATCCCGAGATCACGATGCACACGATTCCGCTCAGTGAATACATGGTTCACATTTCAAGCGGAGACTGGAAAGAAGTCGGGAACCTGATGCTCCGATCGGCCAAGAAGCTGGCTGAAGCCGGCGCTCAACTGCTGATTTCTCCGGACAACACCGTTCATCAGGCCTTCGACTGTTACGACATGGAAAAGGAGACCGGATTGCCCTGGCTGCATATCGGCCAGGCAGTCGCGAACGAGGCACTGGCTCGGCGGTTCAGGAAAGTCGGAATTTTGGGGACCAGATTCCTGATGGAGGGACCAGTGTACCCTTCCCGGCTGGGTCCGGCTGGGATCGAGCGCCTGATTCCCGGAAAACTCGACCGCGACCGAATCAACCAGATCATTTTCGACGAACTGGTTTACGGGCGGCTTGAAGATGCTTCGCGACAGTATTTCTGTTCGGTCATAGAGGGGCTCAAACTGGCCGGATGCCAGGCCGTCGTGCTGGGCTGCACCGAAATTCCGCTGTTGATCTCAGACGAAATCTCGCCGTTGCCTTGTCTCGATTCCACGCGGCTCCTCGCCCGCGCGGCGTTGAAGGCGGCGATAACGGACTGACACGGACAAACACGGACTGACACGGACCGGCACGGACCAAGGATGTCCGTGTTCGTCTGTGTTCGTCCGTGTCAGTCCGTGTGAGTCGTTCAATCGAGCGAAATGCACCATCCACGCCCGACCAAAGAGGAACTGCTTGCCGCCATCGGCAAGACCGTGCCCGATATCCTCGCCCCGGGACTGAAAGTGCTGTTTTGCGGCATCAACCCGGGCCTTTACACGGCCGCGGTGGGCCACCACTTCGCACGTCCCGGAAACCGGTTCTGGCCGGCGTTGTTTGCCGCCGGTTTCACCGACCGGCTCCTTTCGCCATACGAGGAACAGGAGCTCCTCAAGTACGGGTGCGGCATCACCAACCTCGTCAGCCGGGCTACAACTGCGGCCGCGGAGCTCGGACGCGACGAACTGGAGGAGGGCCGAAAGATCCTCGAAGAGAAGGTCGCGAGGTACCGGCCCGTCTCAGCCGCGGTCGTCGGCCTTGACGCCTATCGCAAGGCATTCGGCCGGCCGCACGCGCAGCTGGGACGGCAGGATGAAGGCTTGCATGGTTCGATGGTGTGGCTCCTGCCGAACACCAGCGGGCTTAACGCGCATCATCGGCCGGCAGATTTCGCCCGGTTATTCAGGGAGCTCAAGGAAGCAGTCGAGTAGAAGCTCGTCGTAAGAACCGCTAGAATCGCGACGAGAAGAAAGGGAACAAATGGCTTATAGCGCAAATCCTGCCCGATACGAGTCGATGGTTTACCGCCGCTGCGGCGAAAGCGGCCTCCTGCTTCCTGCCATTTCATTGGGCCTCTGGCACAATTTCGGAGGCGTGGATGATCCTTCGAACGCGAGGAAAATGGTCTTTCGCGCTTTCGATCTCGGCATCACCCACTTTGACCTCGCCAACAATTACGGCCCCCCTCCCGGGTCCGCGCAGGAAACATTCGGCAAGATTCTGAGCCAGGATATGTCCGGATACCGGGACGAAATGATCATTTCGGACAAAGCAGGATACCTGATGTGGCCGGGCCCGTACGGTGAATGGGGATCCCGAAAATACCTGGTCGCCAGCCTCGATCAGAGCCTCCGGCGAATGAAGCTGGATTACGTTGATATCTTTTACCATCACCGTCCGGACCCCGATACGCCGCTGGAAGAAACGATGGGAGCGCTCGACCATATCGTGAGAAGCGGAAAAGCGCTGTATGCCGGGATCTCCAATTACGACGCGAGACAAACTCGAAAGGCGGCCGCGATTCTGCAGGATCTAGGCACACCCTGCCTGATTCACCAGCCCAAATACAGCATGTTCAATCGTTGGATCGAGCCGGATTTGCTGCACGTTTTAAAGCAGGAGGGAATCGGGTGCATAGCCTTCTCGCCCCTCGCCCAGGGACTGCTGACCGACAAATACCTGCACGGGGTCCCATCGGGTTCGAGGGCTTCAAAGCCCCACGGCTTCCTGCGTCCGGAACAGATCACCGAAGATCAGATCGAACGCGTCAGGCAGTTGCGCGAAATAGCCGTCCGGCGCGGTCAGAACCTGGCACAGATGGCGCTTGCCTGGGTTCTGAGGCACTCCGTTATGACTTCGGCCCTGATTGGGGCCAGCTCAACCGCGCAGATAGAAGAAAACGTGAATGCACTGAAGAACCTGGAATTCAGCAGAGAAGAGCTGGCGGAGATAGACAGGATCTGGACACGGACGAGCACGGACTGACACGAACTGGCACTGACTAGTGCCAGTCCGTGTCAGTCCGTGTCCGTGCTCGTCCGCCTGGCATCAGACCTGCGAGTAGGAAGTCGGCCGCAGGATCAGGTCCGTAATGTTCGAGACGGTATCGGCGTAGTAGGCGTCCGTGCTCAATTTTTTCCAGTCGGGATCGTCTCTGAAAATATTCCACGCTTTCTCGCGAGTCGCCCAGTCGGGGAACACGACCATGTAGGTCAGATTGGGCATGCGGGGACCGACAATCGTTTCACCGAAGAAGACGGGCTGAAGGCCGGCTTTTCGGAAGATCGCGATTTCGCCGCCTTTATTGAACATCTCTACCTTCTTCATGCCCATCTTGCCGTTGTGGCTCTCGTAAATGCGCATCTCGAAGATGCGAGACTTCTTTTCCGCCACCAGCGACGACACTTCCACCTTCGGCATCTGCTCAAAAGCCAGCATCAAGGAGCTTTCCACGCGCATGTATGGCGGGTCGCTAATTGGCATGTTGTAGAAACTTTCGGCTGCCTTTTGGAACTCGGGGTCGGCCATCATTTTCCCGGCGGTCGCCCCGAAGGACTCAAACGACTGATACGGTGTCAGCAGGAACAGGGTGAGACTGTCGGCACCATGGATCGGTTCAAAAGCCCCAATTGGGCCGACACCCAACCGGCTGAGGGCAGGAATTGCCGCATTCGCCAGAAAATCATTCAGCACTTTTTTCTTGCCGCCCGGGAGCATGTGATAGACGCGCAACTCCAGCAGTTGCCTGTCCAACTTCTTCTCATCCGCCATCCCAAATCCTGCGGACATCGAACCGATGCCTGCCAAACCCGATGCTGCGATGAATTCACGCCTTTTCATAAGAACCCCGCTCAATTGATAGGTTGATGATTCACTGCTTGACGATTGACGATTCACGCTTCTTCGCGCTATTTTCACCTCGACGGAGGCACAGTACCGGCCTCAATCGTAAATCGTCCACCGTCAGGCGTCAATCGAGGGTGAAAATGCGCCACTTGCTGGTGATTCTCTTCTTCGCGACTCTCCTTGCTTCAATCAAGTTCCCTGAGTATTCGGTCTCACAACTCAACGATGCCGAGTTTGTGAAGGCCGAGATCTTAAAGTACCAGGCAGTCCGGGACAAGCTCCAAACCGATATTGCAAACGCTCCTCCTATCGTCCAGGTGACGATGCGTGAAGACATCAAGAAGACTGACTGGCTGCTGGAGGCGCTCCGCTACGTTGAAGGTCACGGCCTGAAGCTCGATGACCCAGGCCTGGGCAAGCTGTCGTTCTTCCAGAAGGTGCCAGTGGGCTCGACCATCCTGCTTCCCAAGCCCCAGGTGCACATGGCTGCCCGCATCTCGACCTCCCGGGCAGCAGCGTCAGCCGGCCCGACGCCTGGCGGTGCAACACCGGCCACGTCGACGGAACAGACCTCAGACCAAAGCGCTGTGCAACCGGACATACCGGCCGGCATCAGCCATGGCGAGCAGATCGACCTGAAGGACTACCTGGTCAAGGGCCAGATCACGGTCTTCGACTTTTACAGCCGGTACTGCGGCCCGTGCCGTCAAATATCCCCGCTGCTCGACCAGCTGGATCGGGCCAGAACCGACCTGACCGTCGTAAAGGTAGACATCAACCGCCCGGATGTGAACGGCATCGATTGGCAATCGCCGGTCGCACGCGAATTCGAGCTCCAGAGTGTTCCGCACTTCAAGGTCTACGCGCCGGACGGAACGCTGCAGGCCGAGGGGCCTTCCGGATACGGGGTTGTGAGCCTGCTCCTGGAGCAGGCGGGGATAGGAACCAAACGCTGAGCTGACCACCATAGGAGCCATTTATGACGCCTTTGGAAAAAGCCATTCTCATCGCCGTCCAGGCACACGCGGGAGCCAAGGACAAGGCAGGAGAAGCATATATCCTGCATCCGCTTCGGATGATGATGAAGATGCGGACCGAGAGTGAACGGATCGTTGCCGTCCTCCACGACGTCGTCGAGGATTCGGACTGGACTATTGAACGTTTGCGTGACGAAGGGTTCACCGAGGAGATCCTGACCGCGGTTGACCATCTGACCAAGAGACCCGGAGAGGACTACGAGGACTTCGTGCGGCGGGCCGTTCGGAACCCACTGGCACTGCCGGTCAAGATCGCGGACCTGGAGGATAACCTGGATCAAACCCGCATAAAGGAGCCGACCGAACAGGACTCGGCTCGAATCGCGCGCTATCGCAAAGCATTGGCCTATGCGAAGGGCCAACTGAAATAAAGGAAGGTGGACAATGCCCGACCGACAACAAAGAGAGAGGAGCATTTCTCAGATCGACCGGTTGCCGGCCGAACTCGAACAGATAGTGGGCGGACTCGGTGAACGCGAGTTGGAGGCCAGATATCGGGACGGGGCGTGGACCGTCCGGCAACTGGTTCATCACCTCGCCGACTCTCACGCTAACGCCTACATCAGAATGAAAATGGCCTTGACGGAGGACAAGCCGACTATCAAGCCATATGACCAGGACGAGTGGTCCAAGCTCGAGGATGCCCGTACCCTGCCGGTCAGCAGCTCGCTGGATATGATTCGTGGGCTGCATCTGCGCTGGACGGTACTGATGCGTGCCATGCCGGAGGAGGCATGGTCACGGCGTCTGTATCATCCGGAAAGAGGAGAGATGACGCTGGAGGACATGCTGGAAAGCTACCGCAGCCACGGAGAAAAGCACCTCGAGCACATCCGGACCGCGCTGGGGCATTAGTCGGAATGAGAGCGACGCTCACCCAACTGCGAGCCGCATCACAAGCTGCGGCCCGAAAGTTCTGGTATTTTGCGATGTTATGACCATTATTGACATGGCGGAAGGCAGCTTCTAATATTGGCGAAGATTTCAGAAGGAGAGACACCAGATGGCCGCAACGGGCGAAGAAAGAATAGTTTCAGAACTTAAGGCTTGCCGAGACTCTCTTGGTAAAATCCGCACTGAATTGAGCGGTTCCCTCGCTCAGTTTCAGCAGCAGGTGACCGGACTGCGCGATTCCCTTAATGAAGCACAGCAGGATTACCGGGGTCTCCAGACCAAGCTGGATCAGCTGCAGCAAAGCTCGACGGACCTCGAGATACAGGTCCAGGCGGCCCGAAACCTGGACGGCCGACTGGAACAACTCGATGGTACGCTTGAGCGGGTTGAGGTGGAACCTGTAACCGCAGCGGAACGGCCTCCCATTCAAGGTCTTGATCCCATCCTCCTCAAGGATACGCTTCGAACTCTCGCCGCCGCCTCTGCTCAGGAGGAGATCCTCGATGCCTTCCTTCAACTCGCTTCCGCAAAAGTCGACAGGGCGATTCTTTTTGCGAGCAAGAACGGGTCTTATATTCCCTGGCGGAGCCGGGGATTCTCGACCGACGCTCTTGAATCGGTGGTCGTCGATGATCCTGCTGATCCGATCATGACGGTCTCGCGTTCCCGCCAATTGATCTATCGTGAGCAGGCGCCGGCTGAAGCAAGGCCATCGTTGGGCCAAGCCGGGAACTTGCCGCATGCCTTCGCGGCGATTCCGCTCGTGTTCGACGACTTCGTCCCTGTCATTTTCTACGCAGATTCGGCGGCCTCCCTGGATGTCGATTACCTGGAAGTCTTGAGCTACCTGGCCGTCCTCATCCTCAAGAACAACGCCCTCCAGCAACTGGCTGGAGAGCCGAAGCCCGAAGAGGTTGTGGCCGAGCGGCAAGCGACACCAACTCCTCCGCCGGTTGAGCCGATCATTGCCCAACCCGAGCCGGTGTTTGAGGAACCACAGCCAATCGAAGCGCCGACAGAACCGGAAGTTCCCATAACTGAAGACTGGGAAATCCCGGAAAGCATGAAAGAGGGATCAAAACCCGCTCCAGCAGCTGCGCCGGCCCCCGCGCCCACGCCCGTTGTGGAAGCGCCGCTGCCTGAACCGGTCCAAGAAGTCGCTCCGCCTCCTGCGCCGCCGCAACCCGAACCAGCCGCCGAGCCGGTCCCGGCAATCTCGCCGGAAGACCAGGAAAAGTACGGCAACGAAGCAAGGCGATTCGCACGGCTCCTGGTTTCTGAAATCAAGCTTTACAATGAAGACGAGGTTTACAACGGCCGACAGAGCGGCGACCTCTATATTCGCTTGAAACGCGATATCGACCGAAGCCGCGAAATGTACGAGAAGCGGGTGCACCCCGGCATCGCCCGCAGCGCGGACTACTTCCACGAGGAGTTGGTCCGAATCCTGGCTCGTGAAGACGCAAAGCTGATGGGCTCCGGTTACCCGGGTCCGCTGGTCCGGAAGTAAATCGAAAAGCCCCCTGGGAGCGCAGGCATCCTGCCTGCTTGTGCCGCGCAATATTGATCATGCTAGCGGCACAAGCAGGCAGGATGCCTGCGCTCCCAGGGAGGTCCTCCTGCCCTCCTGCCCTCCTGACTTCTGACTCCCGACTTCTTTTACAATGGTTTAATGGAGAACCGCGAGTTGGCGGCCATGTTTGAAGAAATGGCCGATATTCTCGAGATTAAGGGGGACAATCCTTTCCGTATCCGTTCGTTCCGGCGCGTCGCGGAAGCTCTCCACTCGCTGAATTTCAATGTCGCCGCCGCAATTGTCGAGAACCCGGAAAAAGTACGAGCAGTTCCCGGAATCGGGGAGGGCACGATCCGAAAAATCAGCGAGGTCGTCGCGACCGGCCAATGCGAAGAGCACCAGCGGCTGAGGGCCGAAATCCCGGCTTCCGCGCTTCCCATGCTGGACCTGCAGGGACTGGGGCCAAAGCGGATCGGCCTGATATGGAGCTCGCTTGGCGTCTCCACCATAGATGAGCTGGAGGCCGCGGCGCGCGAACATCGCCTGCGCGGCGTGCCGGGCATCGGGGAGAAAACCGAGGCGAGCATCCTCAAGGGGATCGAAGACTATCGCCGGACTCAAGGCCGCCTGCGCCTCGATCAAGCCTTAACGGCCACCGCTCCGCTGCTCGAACACCTCCGGGAAGACCCGTCGGTCCTGCGCCTTGATACCGCCGGAAGCATCAGGCGCAGACGCGACACGATCGGGGACATCGATATCCTCGTCGCAACTTCAGAGCCGGAAGAAGCCATCCAACGGTTTCTCTCCTACCCGGGTATCCGGACCGTCCTCGTTGGCGGAGGCACTAAGGCTTCGATCACGCTCAGCAAAGGAGTGCAGGCTGATCTCCGGGTGCTTGAGGAGCAATCTTTCGGTGCGGCTCTCCAGTACTTCACCGGGTCCAAGGACCACAACGTCGCAATACGGGAGCGAGCCAAGCGGCGAGGCCTGAAGGTCAGTGAATACGGGGTTTTGAGAGTCGAGGACAACCAGAAGCTGGCAGGCGAAGACGAGGACGGAATCTACCGATTGCTCGATCTTCAGCCCATCCCGCCGGAGCTCCGGGAAAACCGGGGGGAGATCGAACGCGCCGAGTTGGGGACACTGCCGCGGTTGATCGAGGAGTCGGACATCAGAGGCGACCTGCATATGCACACGACTGCTTCCGACGGTCGCGACACGGCAGAAGACATGGCCCAGGCTGGCATCGCGAAGGGCTACGAATACATCGCGTTGACGGACCACAGCAAAGCGCTGTCAATGATCGGAGGGCTCGATGAGGAGGCGGTTCTGCGTCGTTGCCGGGAAATTGATCGTTTGAACGAGATTATCGGCCGGATTCGGATTCTAAAAGGCATGGAGGTCGATATCCTCGGTGAAGGCGAGCTGGATCTGAGCAACGAAGTGCTCGCAGCTCTCGATATCGTGATTGCTTCGGTTCACTCGCACTTCAACATGGCGCCGGAAAAGATGACCGAGAGAATCTGCCGAGCCCTCCAAAACCCTTATGTCAACATCCTGGCGCATCCAACCGGTCGAATTCTCCTCCGACGCGAGCCGTACGCTTTTGATTTCAAGGAGGTGTTCCGGGTCGCGATCGAGAACAAAGTCATGCTCGAGCTGAACTCGTATCCGGACCGGCTGGACTTGAAAGACGCACACCTTCGGCTCGCGAAGGAGATGGGAGCCCTGATCAGCATCAACACAGACAGCCATTCGGCTGCAATGCTTCGCTTCATGACCTATGGCATCTACACAGCGCGCCGAGGCTGGCTGGAGGCCGAAGATGTCGTCAACACCTATTCCCTGCCCCGGCTCCTGGCGGTGCTGAAAAAGCAGGCTTACAGATGAGGCGGTCGGTTATAATCAACGGGTTTGTACGTTTGGAGGGGAAACATTGTGATCAAAGACCTTCTGCCTAATCAGGTTGTCTGCAACGAGAAGGATGAGAAGGGCAAACCCTGTCATGGGAAGCTCAAACGATATTATCCGTTCGCGTCTTATTTTAATGAGAACGATGCAGCCCGCCTCGAGGAGATCAAAAAGGAATTCGGGCCGGACCCCAAGCTGGTTCTTCTGCGCTGCGAAGACTGCCGGATGATCTACCGGTTGCCGGCCGTGTTGAAAGAACAGCTGAAGCAGCGGTAACAGGCTTTTGCCCCGCACGGGTAGATGTCTCGGGGACGAAATAGACGAAGTGGACGCAGTGGACCGGAAGATGTCCACGGCGTCCACTTGGTCCACTTCGTCCACGGACATCCGCCCCTGCGGGGGCAAAAGCCGTATTTGCCCTTATGCCCTTTCGGGCCGCCCGAACCACCTACAGCAGAATCACCTCTTCCGCATCGCATTCCGGGCAGCATTCGGACCTGTACCAGTCGCTCCCGCTGCCTGCCCATCCGCACTTCAGGCAGTAAACCATAGAATACCGAAGGCGTTTTCGCAGGCGGCTTTCGAGGACCTTGTTCACCACGACCAGTACGAAGCCTGCCCCGATCAGGCTGTAGCTGTAGACCGCCACCAGGGGCGAATAAAGAACGCCCGAGGTCGTGATGATCATGAGGAAGACGAGGGCGACGACGATGAGAGCGTAGCCGATCCGCTTCAGAAGAGCGGGCTTCTCGAGCAATTGGACGTTGGCAGGACGGCGGTCGGGCATTTATCTATTCTATTCGGATACCCCAGTCCGCCCTGCCCTTTTTGTCGGCGCCAACAATTTCGCCGCGTGAAATCCGTCCTTGCCCCTCGCTCGGTTATCCATTATCCTACGCCCAGCAGTGGCGGGGAGAGGAGAGACCCTATGAAGTACGAAAGCCTTGGGAAGCAGCGG
>Ga0105091_10000328_pt1 | contig 19430 bp, 22 predicted proteins | sample PPLLak1March2015_FD_87022 | JGI IMG/M metagenome (GOLD analysis project Ga0105091, IMG submission 87022) | Freshwater sediment microbial communities from Prairie Pothole Lake near Jamestown, North Dakota, USA - PPLs Lake P7 Core (1) Depth... | ecosystem: Environmental > Aquatic > Freshwater >... | reverse complement strand
AGCCCGCGTTGGCGACCGCGTAGACGGTCAGGTCCACGCCCTCGTCGACGGTGTACGGCGAGCCCGCCGCGGTCACGGCCGCGTTGGTGTCGCCGCGCCGGTAGGTGACGCCGGTGGTGTCGGTGATCGTGATCTCCGATGCGTCCGGGTCGAACTCCGGCTCGGCCGGGGCGACCTTCGTCGCACCTGCCGCGGCCTGCTTGATGACCAGCGCCGACCGGATCTTGGTGAGGGCACCGGATGAGCGGGCCTCGATCAGGTACTTGTACTGGTTGTAGTCGATGTCGAAGTCATCGAAGAACGAGACCTCGCCACCGCGGTCGGCGCCGACCGTGTAGTCCTGCAGGTTGACGATGATGCCGACCAGGTCGGGTTCGTCCTCCATGACCTCGACGGTCACGACCTTGGCGACGCCGAGCTCGGCGGCCAGGTCGGTCGCCGTGCGGTAGAAGCGGCGGCCTTGCGAGTCGCGGGCCAGCAGCATCTGGGTCATGACCGGCAGCGTCGTGTAGAACGTCGGCAGACCGGAGCCCTTGTAGAAGCGCATGGACTCGAGGATCTTGTCCACGAGGTCCGTCTTGCGCAGGTCGCCGTCGACGTCGATCATGATCGTCGCCGCGTAGAGGTCGTCGTCGTGGAGGATCGAGCGGATACCCGCTCCGTCCGTGGCGCCCTTCGGGTCGCGGACCTTGTCCTCGTCGTCGACGTCACGCCCGTCCCCGATGAGGATGGCGCGCGCGAGCTCCTCGTCCAGCATGAGGCGCATCTCGGCCTTGAGCCAGAGCACGACGTCGAAGTCCGTGATGTCGATGATGTCGTCACGGTCGAGGCGCTGCTTCTTGTAGACCGTCGAAGGCGTCGTGACACGCTTCATCAGGCCGAAGAACTCCTCCTTCTTCAGCGTGCCCTTGATGTAGCCCTTGGCCCTCGCCTCGGCGTGGGTGATGTCCGCGGTGATCGACTTGATCCGCGAGAAGGGCGACTTGCGCACGCCGCCGAGGACCTCGGAGACCCACTCGGTCCGACGCTTGTCGAACTCGGGCGTGTCGGTGATGGTCCGGGCATCCGGGAACAGCGTGTCGATGCTCTCGATGCCATGCTTGAAGGCGTAGTCCTCCACCGCCTCCTTGAGGGAGCCGCGCTTGACGGCGTCCGCGGCGATCCCGCGCATCGCGTCGTGCGAGAGCACGGTCCGCGGCGTTGCGCGGTTCTCCTTGTCCTGCTCGAACACGTTGCGTCCGCTCATCTCGTTCTCGTCCTTGTCCTCGTGGGTGATGTCCTCCTCGTCGGAGGCGCCGGGCTCGGTCTCGGTGCTGCTCTCGGTGGTTGCGTTGGCCTCCAGAGCTGCGCCCACCATGTAGTGGACGACCTCCTGCTGCTCCTCGGTCATCCCCGCGTAGACGTCCTGGACGGTCGGCTCGTCGTCTTCCGACGCCGTCTCCGTCTCGGTCTCCGTCTCGGTCTCGACGGCGGCGCCGTCTTCGTGCTCGAGCTCGAGTCCGGTGTAGATGATCGCCTCGTCGGCGATGATGTCGACTTCGCCGTTGGTGTGGGCGATCTCGATGTTGTCGATCAGGGCGCCAGGATTGGCCCCCGCGAGGACCAGCGAGAGCTCGCGGATGATGCCGTGCGAGACCTGCTTGGCCTTCTCGATGAGCGAGTTGGCGAAGATCGAGAGCGCGTTGATGTCCTCGTGCTCCACGAGAACCTTCGCGTTCTTGGCCTGCGCCGTCTCGTTGAAGTACCCGTAGCAGTACGTGCCTTGGGCACGATGCTCCAGGATGGCATGACCCAGCACGTTCTCGGGCGAGTTGTGCCCGTGCTGCCAGACCAGCGGGACGCGGTCGCCGTCCTGGTGCTCGAAAGCACCGTTCAGGATCGTGCGCCCGTCCGTGCACTTCAGACCGTACTTCGTGGCCCAGCCACTGAAGTCAGGCTTCACCGCCGCAGCGGCCGAGTGCATCAGGCTGTTCTCCGGCGAAGAGTCACCGAAGTCCAGTCCTCGGGACTTTGCTCCCATTTTGACTGTTCCTTTCGTCTTTTGGTCTTCGGCGCTCTTAGAGCGCAGCTAGCTTCTGTTTGGCGACGGCGATCTGTCCCTTCACCTTGGTGGCCAGAGCCTTGAGGTCAGAGACCGAAGCCTTCTTCGATCCTGCCTGCTTGTCTGTGGAACTACCGCCGCCAGACTTGGCGTCTTTCGCCTCGCTCTTCAGCTTCTGCTGGTTCTTGTCGCGATACTTCTCAGATTCGCGAGCAGCTTCAGCCTTTTCCGCCGCGGACTTCGGCTTGTCTGCTTCCTTAGCCGCGCGTTCTGCCTTGGCCTTCCCCTTACGGTCCTCGCTGGCCTCCTTTGTTTCCATCTCTCGAATCTTGGCTTCGAGCTTCTGCAGTTTTCTGGAGAGAGATTGGATACGGGCGGCGAGTTCCTTGCGCTGCTTGGCCCTCGCATCCTTGGAGATCTGACCCATGGTCTTGCCAATACGAGGATCAACCGAAGACCCCCTTCGCCGACCTTTCAACTTCTTGGTCCGCTCGTAGTACTCGTGGGCCTTGACCGGATCGTAGTTCGACACCAGCGATCCTATGTGCTGGAGTTCCAACTCGGTGGGCGCCTGCATTACCCACCCGCCAGTGCGGCGTCGATCTCGGCTTCTGACTCGGCCAACCCTTCGGTCAGCTGGGCCACAGCGGGATCTTCTTCTTCGACTACTGTGGCATCGGTGATGTCCACTCCAGTATCACCTTGCGGCATGTTGGAGTTGATCAGCGCGTCAGCCTTGGGCTCAGGACGAGGCTTCATGCCAATGCCTTGTCGAACCTCGTTAGACGAGACGATCTCGTTACGAGTGAACTTGTCAGCGATGTCGGCGATACCGCCTTCACCACCCATCGGGACGAACTTGAACGGGTCCCTGAAGTACATGATCGACTGTCCCTGCGTACGCGCCGTCTTGGTGAGGAAGGTACGGATCATCGCCTCGATGATCGAATCGAGGATCGGCTCGATCGTGCGCGCGTAATAGTTCAGCATGACCTTCTCGTCAGCTGTCCCGTTCATGACCTCGGGAGTGAGGCCCAACTCGCCGTAGAGCTGAGTCTTGAGCTCCTGGATCTGCGGCAGCAGGTTGTTCTCCACTGCTCGATTCAGTTGAACGACCTTCTCGGTACCGTCGGTATAAGCGATGCCATACTTGCTCCCCGACAGCTGGAACTCGATGTCCTTACGTCGTTGTTCTGCCTGCGTACGACGTGCTTCCGACTTGATCACGTACGGAAGCTGGATGATCAGATCAAGCTTACCCGAGGACGCCTTCTCGTCCGACTCATCCAGCAAGTTGAGCTTGCGAATAAGGCGTTGGAGCGTCGAATTCGGTTCGTTCATCACCGAATATAGCGGGTTCTCGATGATCGCCACCATCTTCTTGGGCAGCGTGATCTCCTGACGCATACCAGTGGCTTCGTTGTAAAGCGAGACACGCACATGTTTCGGGAACCACGACGTGATCCGACCCACTCGCAGCGTCTGAATATCGAAACCGCCCGACTCCTCTGGCGAGATCGAAGTATCCACCGGAACGATGGCCGCAGTACCTTCGTCCAGAATGGTCATGACAATGTCTTGCCGGAAAGCTCGACCAGCCTGATCGATGTTGGCCTCGAGGGTCAGACAGCTATCAAGCCCACTGTTGATGTCCTCAAGATACCGGCCGGTGTCGTCCGTACGAACATGCCGCATCGGTACGGCCGCCACGTCGATTCCAATCCGGGTGTAGATCGAGGAGATGATCGATCGCTCGTTCGAATACCGCGGACGCATTCGATCAGGGCGTCCGCCGAAATATGAGCCACCGCCACCGGTGACTTCGATCGGTCGGTTCCTGGCGCTGTCACTGTCGACAAACGCATTCCAGGCGTGCCGTATCCGATCTCCGAACTTTGCCATACATCACCTCCTTTCTCATCGTGGCCAGATCTGTCCGACGTTTGGTTCGAGATAACCACTCTCGGGAAAAAGAGCTCCGGTAATCGTGTAAGGAGACATGATCCTGTCGAACGCCATCTCCTCTTCCACGTCGATCAGAAAGGCACCGACAATGGGAGGAGTGGGGAATCGATTCGTGTAGTTGGCCGAGGTCATCTTGGACACAGCCCCCATAACGAACGGCGTGATCAGATTCCCATAGGCTGCAGGTTCGAGCTTCTTGAGCACCCCCTGTATGAAAGGGGCCTTCAAGGGCGTGCCCTGAACAGCCATCAGGAGGAAGCCACCCCGGTGTCCCAGACGCGCCCGTCGGTGGGCAGATATGGGACCCACAGCTTCCCGTCCATGGCGTAGGCATCCCCGAACGCGAAACCGACCGGAGCCTGGGCCTGGGTGCCTCGCATTCTCTTCTGCTTTCCGAGCGCCCTCCCACACTGGGCGATCTGATCCATCGCCCCTGAGATATAGATGACCATTCCGATCTCAGCCATCGGACGCTGGTTGTTCTGCAGCTTGTCGTTGTAGCGGAGCTCCCCGGCGAATCCGAGCAGCGGACCGTAGGTACCAACCGAGCTCGCGCCTCCCCCCTCGACATGAAGAGCGTAGTTCTGGAAATTGGCTCCTGCCACCGCCGGATTCCTGGTGAGCGCGCCTGAGCTGTCGCCGGATCCGACTATGCCGATCGGCATAGAGATTGCCAGCTCAGTCAGCTGCGTATAGGCGTTGATATGGACGAACCCGTTCGACGGACCGTTGAACGCCACGGTGAACCCGTCGTCAGCGGCGATGATCCACCACTTCGTCGAGGTACCGCTGGGAACCCAGTTCAAAGCCTTGGGGTGAGCCCCCGTAGTCGTCCACACCGTCGTACCCAGAGTCATGGTGGCCGGATTGCGACCCTCGGAGTCGAAATTGATCGCACCCGAGTTCTGAGCGAAGAACGACAGAGTGTGCGAGCCTGAATTGTAGCCCTCACCGATAACGAATCGGAGCTCGCCGTTGGAAAGCGTACGTCCGATGACGACGAAGAAATCAGCAGGTAGTCCGGACGAAGCAGCGAGGCACTTGAACACGTACCAGCGCACAGCACCGCCGCCAGGAGTGAACTCCTCGACGAGTTCCCACGCCGCATGGGCAACGACATCGTCGCGGATCTTCTCGACCATCGCTTGGCCGACCGAGCCCGCATCCGGCTGATTGATGGTTCCGGTGGTGTAAATCAGTGCCATGTCACTCCGTCCTGAAGTAGTAGTAGGTGACCACGACAGCGCCGTTCACGGAGTCCATGTTTGTCACAGTGGAATAGAACACCGAGTTGAACGCGTCCACGGAGGTCATGTCCACTGCCGGGCTGAGGATCAGTTCAGGAACCGTCGAAGTTGTGACCACTTCGAGAAGTCGACCGTGGTTCCCATAAGGCTTGACTCCAGCCTGACGACCGATGTCAAGTTGGCGTTGCTCCGCCGTGGGATATAGACGCACGCGCGCGGGGCGATTGGTCTTGATCTTGTACAGCCGAACGGAGGGATACATCTCCAGGGAATCGGTCTCGATTTCATTCGGGATCAACAACCCGGTTGTTTCTTCTTGTTCGTGTCGAGCGTACCCTCCTCCAAGCATGAGCGGCTCGCCGAGTTCGTTGAACAACTGCAACTTCTCGGGAAGCGTGTTCGGATCCAACGGATCTCCTGTGACCAGGAGCATCTGACGAACCTTCTGCGAGGTAACTCGCGTCAAGATATGCCTCCTAGTCGTCGAATCGGAGAGTGTTCGAGAATTTCCTCCGGCGTCCCGGGTTTTGTCTGACGATCGACCTCGACCTCGATCGGTTCAGCTACTTGAACCGCTTTGAGCGCCTCCTCAGGGGAGGCAAAATCCTGGGTTTCCCCCAGTTTCACGTATGCCTCCTCGGAATATGGTTAGAGCTTGGCTATACCGACGTGACAGCTGAACGATGTCACATCGTCGGTATTCGTCTCACCTCTGAGCTGGAAACGTCCATCCATCGGCATCGAAGCGATTCCCGCTTGTCGCTGCTGGCTGTACGTCCACATCTGGCCTGTTCCAGTGCCTGTACTGGTGTGGTCGTCGCTGAAATGGACGTTGAGCGGGTAAGACGTCACCTCTATTCCCTCGTCCAGAGGATCCGGGTAGAGAGCCATGAGATTGACACTCGCGTATCCCGATGCGGGAACTTCTCCGAATTCCCATTGCGGATACAGAGTCACCATGTACGCGCCCGCGGGCACGTAGAGATTCGGATCGTCAGGCTCCTCGAGTCCTTCGATGTAATCGATCTGAGCTCCGCTGAACGGAAGATTGAAAGGTGCTCCCGCTGGCAAAGCACTTGGATCCCCACCAGGAGGTCCGAATTGGCCGATGAAAATCGTCGATCCGACACTCTCTCCATCATCTCCACCAGCAGCCAGATCGAGAGGATTACCGTCAGGGCCGAAGATCTTCACCCTGACTTCTTCGCGCTCGCCCACATTGCGCTGTTTGAAGATATGGGCGTCGAACGTGTTGGCCATGCAGTTCTCCTCTGTGATCAGTTGGCTCGGACGAATCCTCGCGGACCCGTCGCATTCGGAACCAGGGATCCCGAAGAGATCGTCGGAGCGTTCGTCGGGAACGCCGAATATCCGGTTGCGTACAGAGCCGCGCGTTGCCCTCTTTCCGGATTTGCGTCCGGTCCCGGAATAAGAGGATCGACTCCTGACGACCCGTCTACGGACGGGCGCGTTGCCGGAGCTGCCGTGTACAGCGCAGCAAACCAGAGCAACGTGTCGATCGTCGTGTAGTTGATCGTCGCTCGAACAAACGCAGTAACCGTACCCGGCACCGTATCACCATCGGCCACCAGGGAACCCGGGGTCCCGTCCGAATCGGAATATAGACCGAGACGAATCAGAGAACCGGATTGTCCCGGACTGGAAATGTTGATTCCGAGACGATCGAGGAGCATGCCGCTCTTCACGGGCATCGGAAGGAACCAGAGAATATCGTTGGCGAACGGTTGGAACCCAGGTGAAAGCGCGGGGGCATTGGTCGGATACCAGAGACCGCTCTTCATCCTGCGAAGAGTTCCGGGAGGACCAGTAAGCCCGGTATCACCCTTCGGGCCCGTGGGACCCTGAATACCCGCAGGACCCACATTGCCGGTATCACCCTTATCGCCCTTCACTCCCTGAGTACCCGTAGCACCCGTAGCCCCCGTCGGACCCGCACCGCCGGTATTTCCCGTATCACCCTTTGCCCCAGGAGGTCCTTGCACTCCCTGAGATCCCGTGTCACCCTTCGGACCCGGAGAACCAGTGGAACCTTGCCCCCCCTGAGCACCCTGAGCCCCCTGCGGACCCATCGGACCCGGAGGTCCTTGTGGCCCTTGCGGCCCCTGCTCGCCTCCCACCAGGTTGAGCGGGTTGCCGTATTGGTCGTACAACACCAGGCGCATGTACTCCTGGCCTTCGGACTCCAGTAGTGCTTTGGGCCCAGTAAGAATAAGGGCCTTGGTGATTCCGGCGGGCATTACTAAAAACCTCCTTTCCTAAAATGTCACCAAGACATCTGCACCGTTTGCTGGTTCGGTACCAACTGGTGACCCCGAATCGGTGGAAACCGGGATAACCCAGTTATTTCCGTTGACAATCGCCGGACCAGTGGCGACATAGCGATGAAAGCTTGAGGCATCCGCTTTGGTCTGAAGGTAAACGTAGTCACCGGCCTTCAGCTCCTGGATAAAGAATGACCAGTCAATTCCGTTCAGCTGGCCAAGCTTGTTGATCCAGATTTGCGTTGCCAATGAAGGAGAATCGTGATTTGTCCCTACTCGGCCAGCAGGAAGAGGTGCCGTAACCGTACCCGAATACCAGCCCCACACGGAATACACAATGCGTTTACCAGGAGGTCCTACTGGGCCTTGAGGCCCGACGAACCCAGTATCTCCCTTGATTCCTTGAAGACCTTGTGGGCCGATATGACCGATATCGCCCTTGTCTCCCTTGACTCCCGTTTGACCGGGTTCCCCCGTATCGCCTTTCACTCCCTGGTCGCCCTTGTCCCCCTTGGGGCCAATCGGACCAGCCGGACCTTGAACACCGGGGCCTCCCGTTGGACCCGGAGAACCGGTGTCACCCTGGTCTCCCTTGGGTCCTGGCAAACCAATGTCCCCTGGGGGACCAGCCGGGCCCGTGTCACCCTGAGGGCCGGTTTGGCCACCCGTTAGGTTGAACGGGTTCCCTTCTGCGTCGAAGAGCACCAGGCGCATGAACTCCTGGCCCTCCGACTCTTGCAGTGCTTTCGGGCCCGTGAGTACCTGAGCCCTGGTGATTCCAGCTGGCATTACTCGAAGGCCTCCTGGTTGGCTTTGAAAGCGATATAGGCGTCCATGAGGGCCGCCACGTTGTCGATTTTCTCCTCTTGACGCTTCTTGAGGAGCTTACGGTTTCCGTTGGTGTCTTCCAGAGTGATGGCGTTACCCATGGCGAACGACATCAGAACCTGGTCGAATATGAGGTGTCGATCCTCGGAAAGCTTCTTCAGCTCGCCCAGAGGCACCGATTCCGTCTTAGCCCCCTGAATCACTTTCTCGATCCCAAAGGGACCATTCTCCGCCTCCCAGCGCTTGACGAATTCCTTGGCGTTGTACGGGTCGTAGCCGAAGCAGCGCACATCGTACTCCGACTGCATAATGAACGCGTCGAGATCGTCGTAGATCTCTTCCCAGTTCAACACCGTCCCGCCCATCACGTGGAGGCTGCCCTCCTTGATGAACTCTTCGTACTTCTGACGCATAGCTGCTTGAAGCAGGAAAAGCGTACGCTCAGTGATGTAGCTCCGAGTCTTGATCCCATAATGGTCTCCGCCCAGCGGGAAGAAAAACGTGAAGGCCCAGAAGTCGTCTCCCTGCGAAGCATCCATCCCCAACGCACAAGGCAGCTGCCAAAACTCGCGAACGCGATGAATCAACGTCTCCTCGTAGGTGAAGAAGTAGGTGTAGCCCTCCATCGGGATTCCGAAACGCTTAGCGAGAATATCGTTGCGCGCTGCCGGAGCCTTCTCGGCGCGTTCGACGTCCAACTGATATGTCTCGTACGTCACTGTTTGCCCAAGATTGGGATTCGCCTTCAACCACATCGCCGGATCGCCAACTTCCTCCAACTCGTCCAACTTGTAATGCCAGATCGAGATGTGAGGCGCGTTGTACTCGCCTTTGAGGATGTCAGCAAGTTCGATTTTGATTGTGTCACCCGAACCGTTTCGAACGGTTCCCTCCGAAGAGATGGCGAGAATCAAGTAATCGTCGAGTTTGGAAGCTCCCTGCTCAACGGCACCGATGACATCCTCCCGAAGATCACCGGATAGCCACTCATCGATGGTGGCGATCTTGGTCCGCAGACCTTGAAGCTTGTTGATAGCCATTGGCCGGATTTCGAGCAGCGATCCGGTGAGGAAATTCTCGATACCCTTCTTGGTAGCCGCCAACTTCTGCCTCAGCATCCGATTGCCCGTGGTGTTCTGCATCGAACCTTCGGTAAGGAACTTGAACAACGGTCCCCGAGCACGAGTTATGGCAGTGCGGATGGGGGACATAACCTCTTCCGCCTGCTTCATGGTCGGGGCCGTTGTGATCTGGTGCGTGGTCGCCGTGTCGACGGTCATGAAGTACGCCTGGATCAACGCCGCGAACATCGACTTGGCCGCCCCTCGGGCCACGATGAGATAGAACTTTTTGATCAGACGAATCTTTACCGTCCGGTTCTCGTAGTGCCCACCGTGGTCGCCGTCCGAGGGGACGTAGATCGACCGGGTCACGAAGTAGTACCAGCCGAAGATCTGCTCGGCCCAGAGCTTGAACGTGAACAAGAGGTGGAGGTCTGACCCTTCCGTCAGAGTCATCTCTCCCTCGCAAAAGCGAAGGAATCCCTCCACCGCCTGATCATCGTAGTAGAAATTGGGGTTCTTGATGAGCGCGTCGATCCGGTTCATCTCCAACGAGATCTCCCGATTGACCGGAATCTCTCCGTGCATCACCGCGTGGCGAAACTGCCCGTAGTACACCGGAACTGCCGTATTGGACAGTGCCACGTTCCCCCTCCTTTCTAAAGCAGAGCAGCCACAGCAGCTGTGGCTGCGGCCTTCTTCACCTTCTTCTTCGTGACCTTCTTGGCGCCAGACTTGATCCCGCTCTTGACCAGCTGCTGGCTGCCGGTCTCAAGTTCCCGCATGACGAACTTCTGACCCCGACTCGAAGTCAGCGTGGTCACCTGAGCTTCGAGCTGCAAGCGATTGGCCACCTCACGAAGCTCGGAGTTGGACAACGCTGCGGTACCGCTTCGCTTGAGCTTGTTCCGCGCTTCCGCCACCTTGATGGCGTCATCGTGAGCGGGGTGGTTCTCTCCACCTTCGACGCTGATCTTGGTCTTGCGTCGACGTCCATGCGGAACCACCGACGTGGACGAGGTGGCCACCGCTGTCGGAGCTCCACGACGACGAATGCCCCAGCGCATACCCTTGACGCCGTAGTGTTCGATCCCCATGAGGTCTGACATGAGCGTATCGCCCAAGTTGACCGACTGCTCCAACTCGCCCTCCATGTTCTCGAAGTCGACGATCCATCCGTCGTCATCGAAAATGGGTCGGACGTTGAAGGCAAACGGATCAGCGTCACCTTCGGCGTGCTCGATCTTCTCGGTCCTGAGCTTCCAGAAGTACTTCTTGGTGTTGGGCTGTCCGTCTTCCTTCAGGGTATACCGTCGGTTCCCTTGGAAGTTGGTCCGAGTGTTGGCCGTCTCCTCGAGTCGCTGGAGATATGCCGCCTTGACATCCTTGCGGTACGCCTTGGCCTCCGAGCTGAGCGGCTTCTTGATCCGCTCGAGCTTCTTGCCCGCGGCGCCGTGCTTGGCCTTGATGGCCGGGAGGTCTTCCTTCTTCATCGTCTTGTGCGCCTGGTTGACGATGCCGTTCACCACCGCGCTGCTCTGGGTACCCAGTTCGAAGAGAGCGTTGTCGGCTACACGACCGACAGCCTTGACCCCTGAACCGGCCTTGCGCACACCCCAGCGCATCCCCTTGACACCGTAGTGCTCCAGGAAATCGTCGGGCGACAGCAAACCGAGGTGAACGAGGAACTCGGCGCCGAGCTCAGCGCTTTGGGCCATGGCGTCCTCGATCTCGATCTGCTTGAGATCGGAGATATACCCCTCGTCGTCGAAGACCAGCTCGAGTCGGGTGAACTCATCTTCGAAAGCGTGCCGCACATTGCGTGCGCTGACATCCCAGTAATACTTCGACTGAGGCAGAGCACCACCCTCGGCAGGCTGATCGATACCGCGTTCGCGAATCGTGTACTCCCGATTCCCTGACGGGTTCTTCATCTTGTTGGCTTCGGATTCGAGGCGCTTGATGTAGGTCTCCCTGGCATCCTTGCGATACGCCTTGGCCTCCTTGGAAAACGGCTTCTTCGCCCGCTGAGTCAGCTTGGCGTAGTCGCCGTGTCGCGCCTTGACCCCCGGCAGATCCTCCTTGAGGAAGGGCTTGTGTGCAGCGTTGACCACCTGCTCGCGCGCGCGCCCGTCCGCAACTCGGTTCTCGAATGAGACGTCACCTGCGAAACGTGCGGTAGCCTTGGCCGCCTTGCCGACTGCGCCACCGGCGCTTTTGGCTGCGCTACCTGCGGCTCGGGCGACTCCGGAAACGTCCTCCTTGCGGACTCCCCAGCGCATGCCCTTGACGCCGAAATGCTCGATGGTGTCCAGACCAAGCGCCACTCGAGCTTGGTTCACATCGCTCATAGCGACGTCCACCGGAACCGTCTCCAGTGCTTCGTATTCATCCCAGTAGTCCTTGAGCAAGAACTCGGGGCCGTTGTAGTCGTCGGGCCAGACGGCGATCTTGTTGAACTGCACGTCGTAGAACCCGAAGTCCAGGTCCTTGTCCTCGACCTTGGCCGGGGTCCCCGGATAACCCAGGGTCAGATGCGGCTGCCAGACGCCGTCATGTTGCGGAGACGAGTCGTAGGCCGTCCGGATGTTGTCGTCCTTCAGCAACGAGACTCGGAAATCTCGGATTGCCTTGTAATCGTAGCGCCCCTTCTTGAAGAAGAGCACATCCGCCTTGTCTTCGCCGAGCTCATCCCGCCGATCTACCGGCAGGTAGAAACGACGTAGCGTCGTGTTGGCGGCATGCTCCGTGAACTCGATGATCTGTTGAAGGTTGGCGACCTTGTCCGCTTCGCCCAGAAACAGCAGCGTCATGTGCGGAATCTCTTCACTCGAGACCTTCCACACGCGGTCATTCTCGTCAGGAATGGCCACGATGACGAGGTTACTCACGTAGACCTCCTGATCGAATATGGATGATTACTGCGTCGGCCACCTCACGGAGCCGAGATTGACTACGACACTTGCGCCCACCGCGCGTGAGACACGCATCGTTCCGTCGGCTGTGATGTAGAGGCTCAACTGGAGACCATCGTTGGACCACACTGGGCAACCGGTACGAAGTACCGGTCGAAATCCTGCGGGAAACGCCAGAATACCGACATCAGCGGCTGTCGATCCGCCAGTCCACGCTCGAATCTCACCACGGAGTTGTACGTAGCCTAGCGCATCCTTCGAATATCGAGCCGTGTCGTACTCCGTCCAACTATTGAAGTACATTCCCGCTAAGCTCGTCCAGATCGGTGCCTTGGAAGTAACGACTTTGGTCCAGGCTTTCCAACTAGATCGTCCAAACCAACTACGACGCTCAAACGTGGCGTTAGACATGAGGTCAGTAGCTCGTTGAACGATGAAGGTATTGTTGACCGCGTCTTGGGGATCAACCACCTCCCAAGTTTCCGCCATGAAAAGTCCGCTATCAACCGCGGCGTCATACGCAGGTGCGTTGGTCGCGCTGGCTAACGCGTAGGCAGCTCCTAGCGGTGCGTCATTCCAATTGGAAACCGACGGCGTGGTGATGTCGTAATTAGCCGGAGCCCCAGGATCACCCTTCGGACCAACCGCAAATTCCGTGACCGTATCGGTGTCGAACTCGATTACCGACAGATCTACTGAAGTCAAACCAGTAATACCTAAGACGTTGACCGTACCATTGGCACCGACATACACCAATCCTGTGCTATTCCCGCCACTAACATTGGCGTTGACGGGAAATCGGACGTAATCCGTCGGCGGTCGACATCCGGTTGGAAGCGTGAACGCGATTCCTCCTGCAGCGGGGACGTTCACGAATCCACGAAGACGAACTTTTCCAGTTGGGTCTTTTCGAAACGCAACGGGTGTAGCTCCGGTAGAAGAAAAACCAGCGGTAAACGCTGGCTGCCCAACTGCGCCAACAACACGCCACGGATCCAACGGTACCATGACACTATCACCGGGCTCGCCCTGCGGACCAGGATCACCCGGATCACCCTTGGGTCCCATCATCGCTTGCGTTACCGTATCGGTATCGAACTCGACTTCGTCCATGTAGATATAAGACGCAGCATTCGATGCACCAATGTTGGTACAGCTAACTGCCCCAGCTGTTGAGATCGAAATATAAGCCGGACCACCAGCGGCAAAGCCTAGGAATGTGCATTCCTGCACCGGTCGATAACCGACAGGAAGAGTGAAGATGATTTGGCCAGGTGTCCCCGACTTGATCAGACCACGAAAAGCAACCCTACCGTTTGGAGCTTTGCGAAACCCCAAGAAATAAGCTGCGCTGTAATTGACCCAGCCGCCCGTGAATGCTGGTTCACCTGCCGTGCCGACTTTATGCCAGGGATCCGTCCCCAAGAAATACGGGATTCGACTGTCAAGATCTTTGACATCGAACCCGATGACCGCGATCAAGTCATCGAGTCTCTGCTCTAAGCTCATGACTTAGGCCTTGGCGGCGTAGTACAGCGCAACGAGATCAGCGTTGGCGTTGCCGATCTCGGCGGCATCCTGCTTGGTGTCCAACTCTGCCTCAATTGAAGCCAGCTGAGTAGTGACCGCGGCGGCGAAGTTTTCGTCGTCGCCCAGCGCTTCGGCTAGCTCTTCCAGCGTGTCGAGAGCTTCGGGTACTCCGACCCCAAGGATTTCTTCCTTGAGGGCCGTACGCTCTTGACGCACACCTTGCACGGTGACTGCCCGAGTCGTATCAACTCCGGCTGCTACCTCAGCTAGATCAGCCAGTTCGAGAATACCCTTGACCGAAGTACTGGCGTCCGGCGGCGCGCCTGAAGTTGGCTTGGCATTGACTTCGTTGATGGCACCGACGATATTGGACTTGTCGGTGGTAGTGAGTCCAGAAAGCGTCCCGGACGAAGAACCCGTGATCCAGGTTCGAAGCGCTTTGATGTCGGTCGCGACGGCGGTGGCCAGATCGCTCAGACGAATATCGAGTGACATGGTCACACCTTCGCATTCTCGTAGATGAGGACAAGGGATGGTCCGTCGTCGTAGACGGGATGAGGCGTGACATCGGCGAGGTGAGCTGTGATGAGTTCCATAGCCGTAGCGTCATCCTCGTCGGGATCGAGTTCGAGTCCGGTGAAATACGGCAAGTCTCGCCAGAAGGTCTCGCCGTTCCCGAACTTCAGCTTCCCGGTGTCGGCCTCGTAACCAGGTTCACCGTGGTTCAGGACCGGATTCTCATCCGTCCAGTACGCCGCCGTACCTCGGCGGAGCTGGATGCGAGCACCCATCACCACTCCCCAGACGGATCTCCGCCATCCACGATGAGGACGTCTTCCGGAGCAGGATCGATCCACTCAATGTCTTCACGGTTGACATTGAGGCGCCATTCGGCTTCCCGCAACTGCTCTTGATGGGCCGTCAGCATGTAGGCCACTGTGGGCGGGTCGAAGAGCATCCGAACTCGTAGATACACGACGGCCTTGACCTTGCTGAGCCAGACCTTCAGCACTTCCGGATCTGTCTCGTTGGGGAAAAATTCTTCCCACACTTCGTCTTCGCCTTCGATGACGAAACCACTCACGGGGCCCACACCCAGATCGTGGATGATGGAGAACGCCGTGTTGATGTGGGTGATGATGTCTTGATCGAACGACGGATCGTCGTCGGACACACCCAGGATCTTCTTGGTGCTCTTGAGGATGCTCTGTTCCAACGCCATTCTCCACCTCCTTTCAGCTGGTCAGGTCAGATCACGTCCGCCAGGGCCAGGATGACCACGCAGACACCTGCGGCGATGAGCGCCACAATGAGAAGCTGAGTAGGTGTCATCAGCTCTCGTCTCCTTCTCCCGCTTCGAGCGGCGGAGAATCCTCGGCCTGGTCATCTCGAGTGTCGCCACCCTCGAGCGGCGGAGAATCCTCGGCGGTGTCGCTCACCGGAGGATGCGGCTGATCCGGCTGCGGCGTCTGCAGGCCGGAGTCTTCGGTGGGCTCCTGTTGCGAGTCCTTCGGTCCGTCCTCTTGCATGTACTTTACTCCTGATTTTGATTGACATGACGAGCCTATCCCGGTCCTTCGGCTCGTGGGCTGTGGCGCGAGTCTCGGATGTGGACTGGAGGGCCGAATCCGACCGACGGGACCACCTGATGATCAGCGGCTGGCGTCGCCGACGCGCTCGTTGTGCGCGTCACGCTGAGCCGCTCGCTCCGCTTCCCGATCCTCGTGGGCTGCGTGCTGGTCCAGCCCTGCGTTCTCCAGGGGAGGATGGGTCGGCTGGTACGACGGCGATTCGCGCTGCTCGACCTCGACGGCCGCGTCGTCGTTCCCCTGGGCCCCGTTGGTCTGCTCCTCCTCCGTTGGCGGCTTCGGTCCCCGATCGACCTGCGGTTCACCGTTGCCCGCATTCCGTGCTCGCGTCTTGGCGGCCTTCTTTGCCGCGGCGCTTCGCTTCTTCGCCGCCTCCTGATCCTTCTTCGTCGCCATGGAATCACCTCCTTCTAGGTATGGCTGTAGTCGATGCTGGTCAGATCACTGCGATGGGGAAGCGATTGAGGCCTTCCCCGAACCCGCCACGGACGTTGCCGTAACAGGCACGACGGTGACTGACGTTGGTACCTCGCCGGAAAGCGCCTCCTCGCACACTCACCCGGTAGCGAACTCGTGCGGCGTAGACCCCGCGAGGTAGTCCGGAGAGATCGATGGTCACCGTGTACATCACGCGTCCGTTGCGCGTACGACTCTTCTTCACCGGAGTACGGCTGCCCTCGAAGAACGCGCGCAAACCGCGTACTCGATGAGAACGCACCACGATCACTCGCCACTTGGCCGTACGCGTGCTGAGGCACGTCAGATTCGCGGGTAGTAGCGGATTGACCCCAGGAGTGCCAGGTGGTCCGGAAGGTCCAGGAGGTCCTGTCGGACCAGCAGCGCCGGGCACTCCGTTACAGACGAAGAACATTCCCTCGCCAGGTACCTCGATCTTCACGCCGCCGGTGAGACAGTTGGGACCAGCCGGTTCCACCGTGATCACAGGAGTAAGTCCAGGAGAACCAGGAGGACCAGGAGGTCCTTGCGGTCCTGGCAAACCGTTGACACCATTGCACACGAAGAACACGAGATCGTCTGGATCGTTCGATTTACGATCTGGGTCGGTATCGAGTTGTCCCTTGACCACGATGACCTTGATTCCCCCGTTGGGACAGTTGGCCCCGGGAGGTTCGACCGTCACTACTACTCGATCGCAAAGATCGGTCGGATTGCCGTTGGCACACGGCGTCTGTTGTGCCTGTGCCGATGCGGGTAACAGCAGGCCCAGGAAAATGGCCATCATGGCCAACAGAACCTTCATTCTTCCCCCTCTTAGTGGGTATTGGGAACTAACCGTGCTTCTTCGAGTACTCGAGAATGGCACGAGGGTCACGATTGCCGATGCCCCGATTGGTACTGCCATCGTTGTACATGAGGTGAACGTGCCAGGCAACGGCCAGCCCGGCCAAAGCGATGACCTCGCCCGGTTGCACGACCTCACCCACGCGCACGCGCGCGTGTTCACAGTGACCGTAGCCGATGTGGTAGCCCTTCTTGAACGGGCCGACGGTTTCGAGGATCTCGATCTGGACGATGCCATCACCCTTGTTGACGTCGCCGCTCGGGGCATTCCCCCACCAGCCACCGGAGCGGACATCGATGACCTTGCCTCGGCACATCGCGAAGACCGCGGCATTGGGCTTGCAGATGACGTCGATACCGTCGTGGACGCGGGGGTGGTAATCCCACGAATCGGCGATGATGTTGGAGACCGGCTGGTGGACCTTCTTCACCTTCCACTGCTCACGGAGGTGCTTGCGGTAGTTCGTGGTGGCCACGGAGTGGAACCGCTTGGTCTCGGTTTTGTTCAGCTCCCGAGTGCGGATCTTCTTCCGAAGCTCTGGTGTGACGCCGTCCTCCATGGCCAAAGCGGCCACAATGCCACGCGCCCGACAGATGGCGGCGGAATACGTCCGGGTGTGAACGCCGTAGACCCCGTCCTTCTTGATCGGACAGGTGATCTTGAGGTGACGGAACTCCTTGTCGATGAGTTCCTGCCATGCCTTGACGTCGGCGCCCTTCATGACTTCTCGACCGACCTTGAACGTTCGTTGCTCTGCCATACTTACTCTCCTTGTTGAACCTACTTCGGCTCGAGTTGAGCCTTGCGCTTCTCGGCGCGTTCCTTGGCCGACTTGCGCTTGCGCTTCTGCTTCGCGTAGGCTCGATCGATCCTCCGGTTGGTAACCGGACCGACCACGCCGTCGGCCTTGAGCTTCTTGTCGCGCTGGAACGCTTTGACCGCCTTCTCGAGATCCTCGCCGAACAGATCGGTCCAGCCCTCCTCGGGCCTACGCTGCCCCGGCTTGAAATACGGCTTCTTCGTCTGCGAATCCTTGATGAAGTGCAGCTGGTGCTTGAGAAATTTGACTGCCTTCTCTCGCTCGCCCCGCTTGAGCACAGCGGCGTCACGCTGCTTACGGATCTTCTTCGCTGCAGCACGCACCTGCTTCGAAGAGAGGACATCCATGTGCCAGTTTTCGCCCGGCACGTTGAAGGAAACGTCGACGCCGATCGACTCGTAGAACTTCGCGAGGTCACGAATGGCACCGTTGTGCGTGTTGCCGTCCATCGCCTGGTTGACGCGGCCCTTCTTGATGTGCGGAGCCAGCGGCGAGGGGAAGGCCGCCAACGGCGGTTGGTTCCGCCAGAAATGCCACTGCTCCGCCATCGTGCGCTTGTTCTCGTTGAGATCCTCCGGGTCGATGATGTCCCGCCGGATGGCCTCGGTGCAGATGGTGTACTGCGCGTTGCTCAGCCGGGTGTCGAGGATGAATCTCGCCATCGCACTCTCCTTTCCTCGGTCACCAGAGCGTGGTATCGCCGGGCCGTCGTTCAACCGGGGCTCGAGCGAGAAGGCTCTGATCGCCATAGTGGATGGCGTTGTGAGTTCGGTGTGTTGTGGTGATCAAGTACTCCGGATCGAGAACCCACTCCTCACCCTGAACGAGATCGTCAGGTGTGACTGGATTCATGTGGTGGACGAGCAACTGCGCATGAATCTCGTAACCCCGGATGCCGAGATCGCAGGCGCCGTCTCGGTAGACGACCGCGTCTCGGACTTGCTTCCACTCGCGAGAGTGGTAGAACTGCTGGTTGAGCCAACGGTCGAAGCCGAAGGTGGCATTCCCCACCTCCCCCGGCATGGACAGATACTCGAAGCGTTCTTCGAACGTGATCAGCCGACGAAGCTCCGAATACTTTCTAGTCCGCATAGGGCTCAGGCCCATGACCTTCGTCAAGTGACTCCGGGTCAGCACCCTGGTACGAACGCATGGCGCTGATAGCTTCGACGAAGAGGGCCTCCACTCGCTTCTGGCCTTCGAGCTGTTCCTTCTTCACTTCCATGAGCTCAATCTCATGAGCCATGCGCATCTGCTCCATGCGTTCACGGCGAGACCCAGCCTTGAGGAAGTGAGTGATGACCTGCGACGATGCGGTGCCGCTGCGGAGCTGCTCTTCGGCGAGGTCGTAAGCGACTGACGCCAACTCGTCCTCGCGGGCCTCAGGAGTGCGAGCCGGTGCTCGACCGTTGCCGTTGTTGCTTGCTCGGGCCATTGCTCACACTCCTTTCTTCTCTGTGAATTTGGCCGAGGCCGGAGTTGCTAGTCCGGCGCGGTGATCTCCCGAGCGATGGCAGCGTTCGCCCAGAACATTGCCTCCTCGAGTTTGGTGATCGCTGTCGACTGCTCCCGTGACGGCGGTCCCGTGACGTTGACGATCGTCTCCGCGGCGCCCAGGCAGGCTTCGCGGATCAGCTGATGCCTCTCCACCTTCGCTTCCGTGTTGGGACGGTGGTAGTTGAAGCGGCGAGCCAGCTCATCGCTGGTGATGTGCATGCATGACCTCCTGGTAAAAAGTTTCGAGCGCTTGAGCCGGGCTTCCCCCTTCTTGCTTAGATCTTCAGAGGGGTTTTCAGGGGGTACCTTTCAGATTGTCTCCAGAAAAAGTCCCCCCGGGGGTATTTTTGGT
>Ga0105091_10000327_pt1 | contig 19435 bp, 20 predicted proteins | sample PPLLak1March2015_FD_87022 | JGI IMG/M metagenome (GOLD analysis project Ga0105091, IMG submission 87022) | Freshwater sediment microbial communities from Prairie Pothole Lake near Jamestown, North Dakota, USA - PPLs Lake P7 Core (1) Depth... | ecosystem: Environmental > Aquatic > Freshwater >... | reverse complement strand
TGAGAGCCTGCGCCAGTCTGAAAAGGCAAAGAATGCCTTTGTTGCCGACGTCACTCACGAACTGCGGACACCGCTGACCGTGCTCAACGGCACCATCGAAACGCTCGAAGACGGTGCTATCGACGATTTGGAAGGACGGGGTCCGTTGTTAAAATCCATGCAGGGCGAGACTCGGCGGTTGATCCGCCTTGTCAATGACTTGCTGGTGCTAACCCGCGCCGATGCCGGGGTCCTGAATTTAAAGCTCGAAGGAATAGATCTGGGGGAGCTAGTTCGCGCGCGCTGTGAGGGGCTATCTGCGATGGCGACGCCCCGCGGAGTGGCGTTAAACATCGAAGTAGGGGAGCAGGCTAAAGTCCGGGCTGATGCGGACCGCTTGACTCAGGTGCTGGATAATTTACTCGATAACGCCATCCGTCATGCTCCGGATGAGTCTAGCGTCTCTGTCAACATCCAGGGAGAAGGAAACGAAATCCGGTGCGCGGTCAGCGACCAGGGTGCTGGCATCCCTGCGCAACACCTGCCATTTATTTTCGAGCGTTTTTATCGTGTGGATTCTTCGCGTAACCGTCACACTGGTGGATCGGGACTCGGGCTGGCCATTGTTCATTCTTTATTGTCGGCACAAGGAGGGCGCATCACAGTGGACAGCTTGGAAGGTCAGGGTACTATCTTCACTTTTTGGCTACCTGCTGTTGAAAACTGACATTTAACTGCCTGGAACCTGACACGCTCCTGCCTGAGTGGGGGGATAAGATGATGCTGAAAGTTCAGCTCATACCAACAGGAGAATCTCATGAAACGAACATCGACAATCCTCAATGCCGTTTTTGCTTTTGCCCTGCTTTTGACGCTTGCCTTTTTCGGCCTGCCAAATCTCAACGTCAAGGCTGCGCCCACCGTTCAGACTACGCCCGGACCCGCTAACGATGAATTGATCTGTGAAACGGGCCGCACGATCCAGGTCAGTGGGACGGCAGTTGTGAATGTGACCCCTGACCGTGTACTCATTCAGCTGGGCATACAGTCGAATGGCACCACGCCGCAAAGAGTGGAGGCAACGAACAGCGCCACAATTAACAAAATCATCCGGTCATTGGAAGCCCAGGGGATCGAAGAAAAGGATATCGTTACGGATTGGTATGTGATCAACCCAATCTATGATGACGGCAATTCTTTAACCATCGAAGGTTACCGCATCGACAACATCGTGGCCGTCACGCTACGCGACATCTCCAAAGTCAACAGGGTGATCGTCGCTGCCTTGAATGCAGGTGCCAACCAGGTTGTCAACGTCGAGTTTTATCTCAGCGACCTGCGCAAATACCGTGACCAGGCGCGCGAGCTGGCAATGAAAGCTGCCCAGGAAAAGGCGCAAGACCTGGCCTCCGCGGCCGGGGCGCAGACGGGTTGCGTGATGAGCATTAACGAGAATTCCTGGTCTTATTACAACGGCGGTCGGTACGGTCAAAGCCGCGATATGTGGACACAAAATGTTATGCAAAATGCCGCCCCCGCAGGCGGTGAGAGTGGCGCGCTTACGGAAGAGGGACCTGTCACCCTCGGGCAAATTTCCGTCCGCGCTGAAGTGAGTGTCTCGTTCAGTTTGAAATAACGAGCATAAACGAGCATAGATGACAATCCCTGATTAAAGCCAAAACAACCTGGTAGAAAGTTCGCCAGGTTGTTTTATTAAATGGCTGTGTTGTATGCCAGCAGCTTGTCGGAGAGAAATAAATTGCTGGCCTAATCTACTTTCTCATCTTCCTGCTTGGCAAGCTCCATTGCTTCCGGCTCCAGCTCCTCCGCGCTGCGGTTCAACCAGATAAAAACACCCCAACCGGCCAGCAGCACCCCGGCCGCCACGCCTACGGCTGCTGCATAGGGCAATAGCTCGGGCGAGTGATGGCTTAACCTGAAGACCAACACCAACGCTTCAATCGACAACGACACGACCAGCACAACCAGGAAGCGAGATAAGAAGCGCCGTATCCGTGTTGGGGCAGCCATATGGGCCTCGCGTTGCACTTCTTCTTCAAGAATGGTTTGACCCAATTCCAGCGCGGCAACAGCGACAGTTAGCAAAGCTATGCTTTCCAGAACGGCATTCAAACGTTGATCCTACGAGAGCGTCCCAGTGAAAGGCAAAAATTGCCACAATTGCACGGCGGCCAGGATAATCAGGGCCAGCGCGCACACAACGAACATTACACTGATGATCAAGTGGAAAAAAGAGAAAGACCTGTGGAAAATTTTCATCACTGGCTCCTGGCAGGTACGAGCTGGGTAGAAATGTTTGAAATGAAAACGGGTGATCGTTAATAGTAGTGCAGTCAACGCATATTAATCTACATACGTTGAGTGTACTGCGAGCTTCTTGCTTTTAAAAAGTGGGATTTTCCCCATCAGATGCTAGGGGGCATCCTCCATTGAGCCGCTCGGATAGCAATCCTATACTAAGAGAAGTTATGGCTGGTTTCGTGTGAACATCAGTGTTTCACCGTTCAAGGCATTGTCCAGGGAGCTGCGGCAGGAGCAGAGTGTGATGAATAGACTTTAGTAGAAAGACCATATCGAGAAATAAGATGATATCTGATCAACAAAATTTTAAGAATAATGCCACCTCCAAAGATGGGGCTTTAGCAGGGTTGATCGCCACACTCCCGATGTCGGTTGTAATGCTCGCTCTACATAAACTGTTTCCGCCCTCCGAGCGCTACCCTTTACCTCCTGAGCAGATCACTTCAGAGTTGGCGGATCGAGCGGGTGCCGAGAGCGCAGGTCAAGGCCCGATGCTTGATTTCCTGGCAGGGCTTGCCCACTTCGGTTTTGGCACGTCAGCCGGTTCATTATTCATTCCGATTGCTAAGGTCATACCTCTCCCGCCCTTGCTGACCGGATTGATCTATGGATTCCTCGTATGGTTTGTAAGCTACCAGGGCTGGATTCCACGAGCCAGGCTACTGCCTCCTGCTTCCCGGGAACCAACCCGCCGCAATCTATTGATGATCGTCGCTCACCTGGTATGGGGTGGGGTTCTGGTCTGGCTGCTCGAACGCTGGACGAGCGAGCGTTGATGCCTGGATGCTTCTTGAGTGACAGTATCGGAATAGAGAGTAATGAGGCTGTGCAACAGCAATAGGTAGATACTTGTAACCCCACTCTATACGGAGTGGGGTTTGTGAAATCAGGGTTGAGATTAATTCTAAATTCTATTCTAAACCAAGTCAGGCTAACTTTTCAGGTTGGCGTGCGATCCATATTAACGCCAACCCGGTGATACCTCCGGCGACCAGACCGCTAGTAGCGGCGATCACAGCAGTGCTGAGCGCAGGCTCGATTACGGGTTCCTGAAAGAACAGTGTTAATGTTGCCTGACTCGCCCACAGACCTGCTGCCCAGGCCAGCGTGTTGACGACCAACCAGGTCAGTGCGCTGGGAATCTCTCGCCGTAGCATCGGCCATTGCGCCAGCGCTACAATAGCGCCGAAGAGAAGATACGCAGCAATTCCCCCAAGAAATGTGCCGGATAAATTCTGTATCACCAACAATCCGAATGCATACCCGACCGCCCAGGCCGTTCCACCCGCCAGGATCCAGTCCACGCTGGTGGTGAGATAGCGTCTGAGCACGATCCACTGCGAAAAGCCGATAAGCATCCCGGCCAGGATCGGAACTAATACACGTGCAAAGCCAAGGTCAAGCAGATTTACAAGGGGAATGGCTAGTAAAAATCCAAACAGCATTCCCCCGGCTGTGGCTAGGGTCCACCCTAGCCACAAACCGAATTCATTCCGCTTGACCTTGGCTTCATCAAGATCTATGGTCATGGAAGATCAGGCGCGCCTGAACAGTCCCACGATAAAGAGCAGGACGATTGCTCCTCCAATAGCAACCAGCACGCTATACAAATTGAAACCGGAAACTCCGGGTCCACCCAGTGAATTCATAATAAGCCCACCAATTACGGCGCCCAGAATTCCTACGACAATGTTGGCGCCAGCACCCATTTGGGAGTCGCGCCCCATGATCATGCTGGCGATCCATCCAGCCAGCGCACCCAACAAAACCCAGACAATTATGTTTGTAAGCATCTTTTCTCCTTTTTTGGTTCCAAATTGGTTTTGGATATTACATCAATAAATATACGATTATTAGACAACTTAAACAATTAGGGATATTCGTATATGGTAAAGGGGATTTCCCTAATTATAAAAACCTATCTTTTTTTGTATATTTATCTAATGAAAGTGCGTGATTTAGCCAACCTGGCAATAGATACGGTCAAGGAATGGCAAGAAGACCAGGCTTCCCGTCTGGCCGCCGCGCTGGCATATTACACCACCTTTTCACTGGCACCTTTACTAGTTGTCGTGATCGCAGTTGCCGGCCTGATCGGCGGACACGATGCGGCGCAGAGTCTGGTGATGGCTCAGGTCGAAGATTTGTTAGGAGTAGAAGGCAGGGAATTCGTTCAAAGTATGATAGAAAACGCTTCTGTATCGTCCACAGGTGTGACGGCCTCCATCCTGGGAACAGTCACGTTACTCATTGGCGCACTGGGGGCATTTAATGAGTTGCAAAATGCCCTCAATCGCATCTGGGATGTAGAGCCAAAACCGATAAAAGGCTTGGGGAAGCAGATCATAAACTTCATCTTCAAACGATTGCTTTCGTTTTCTCTATTGCTTGGGATTGGCTTTCTATTGCTCGTTTCGCTCATCGTAAGCGCAGGCCTATCTGCGATCAATGAATACTTAAGTGCCATTCCGCAACTTTCCAAACTCGTGCTTCAGTCCATTAATTTGGTAATCTCCCTCGGACTGATCACTTTGTTATTTGCAATGATATTCAAGTTTGTTCCTGATGTTGAAATCTCCTGGAGAGATGTCTGGTTAGGCGCAGCGATCACGGCCATCTTCTTTACCATTGGGAAAATCTTGATTGGTGTATACCTTGGAAGAAGCGATGTAGGCAGCACTTTTGGAGCAGCCGGATCTATGGCGCTCATCTTGATCTGGGTTTATTACTCCTCACAAATATTGTTCCTGGGAGCTGAGTTTACTCAGGTGTTTGCTAAAAAGTCTGGTTTTCAGCCTCGTCCAGATGAATATGCTGTAGAGGCAAAACGAAAGAGTCAAACCTCTACCGAGGGACCAGCTAATCCGTAGTTGATCCCCGGAGAATAGGAGCACTATCATGTATTATAGAACGACTTCTCCGCGCAGACGTGGTGTTGGATGGGGACGATTGATCATGGCCGGCATAATCGCGCTTGTTTCATTGATCTCTTATTTTGGTTCAAGGCAGGATAATCCCGTAACCGGGGAAACACAGTACATCGGTATCACCGTTGAGCAGGAAATTGCACTTGGTTTGCAGGCTGCCCCGCAAATGGCGGCCGAATTTGGCGGTCTCGACCCGGATCAGCAGGCACAGGCCATCGTAGACGAGATCGGCAACCAGATCATCCAAAGCTCCCCAGCGGGCAATACACCCTACGAATTCGAATTCCATTTGTTGGAGGATGATCAAACGATCAACGCCTTTGCCCTGCCAGGCGGTCAGATTTTCATTACCCGCGCCCTGTTCGACAAGCTGCAAACGGAGGGTGAACTGGCCGGAGTTTTAGGTCATGAAGTCGGGCATGTTGTAGCCCGCCATTCGGCTGAACATATTGCCAAGGCACAGCTCACCGAAGGGCTAACGGGCGCTGCAGTTCTCGCTACCTATGACCCGGATAACCCTGTCAGCGCAAGCACCGCCCAAGTGGCCGCGTTGATCGGCCAATTGATCAATTTGAAATTCGGACGCGATGACGAACTGGAATCAGATTTCCTGGGAGTTTGTTTCATCAATGATACTGGCTATGATCCTAATGAATTGATTAGAGTAATGGAAGTATTGGCTGCCTCCCGCCAGGGTGACAAACCGCCGGAATTCTTCAGCACCCATCCAAACCCTGAGAACCGAATCGCGCGGATTGAAGCAGCCATCCAGAATCTTCAGGCGTGTCCCTAATAAAAGCCTGAAATAAGCAAACATCACCATTAAACGGAAGCAATTCGAGGCTTCGAAAGATGCGTGTTTAGAATGTGGTTAAGACAGGAATTTCCTTACCCGTAGCGGAATAGATCAAAAAGTAGACAATATGGAAATTGACGAAGCTATGGAATTCCAAAGGCGTTCCTGGATCGTCCAAAGAATTGGATGGGTGTTCTTCGCTTTGGTGCTCCTGTTGGCTTGCCTGGGCCTATTTGGTAATGGCCCACTCAGCGATGCGAAAGCAGGTCAGGAGAATGGTACGCTATGGTTAGAGTATCCCAGGTTTGCAAGGTTTAAGGATGAGTTTCGCATCATAGCACATGTAGATAGCGGCACTGCTACAGAGGGTGAGACTATGATCCAGTTGGATCGGGATTATTTGGAAAGAGTTGAGGTGAGTAACATAATCCCGGAGCCTGATGCTGAAATAAACGCTCCTGGTCAAGTTACATACGTCTTCAAGACAAATAATGCAAACCCGCCGTTTACCGCTTACTTTTATTTGACCCCGCGAGAGGTTGGTATGCAAGCGGGAACATTTCAACTGCAGAACGAGCAGGTAGTTCGTTTCTCTCAATTTATTTATCCATAGGTAAACCTTGTTGGTTGGAGGCACATATGAATGTAGTGATTCGCGCCCTTGCGATTTATATATTTCTATTGATCGTTATACGCTTTGCGGGTAAACGATCTCTTGCGCAAATGACCACTTTTGATTTTATTCTACTGCTCATCTTGAGTGAGGCTACCCAGCAAGCCTTGATAGGAAGCGATTACTCGCTCACCAAGGCTTTTTTGGTTATTTTGACATTGGTTATGGCAGAAATTGTCCTCTCGTTGATCAAGCCCAAATTTCCAGTCTTGGAAAATTGGTTGGACGGCACCCCGACCATCATCGTTGAAAACGGAAAATTATTGCAGGACCGGATGAATTGGACAAGGATCGACAAAGAGGATATTTTGGCTGCCGCGCGCGAGTCTCAGGGCCTGGAGCGGCTGGAACAAATCAAATATGCAGTTCTTGAGATCGGTGGTGGTATTTCAATTATCCCCGAGCCGGATGCGAAAAAGTAGAAGACCGTTCAAGCTGCCAAACATGCGGTGGAAGGGTTTAAAACGAGTCCGCCTTCATTATAGCCGTTCACGCCGGGACCTCTAGTCTGCTTCCGTCTACTCTATGTTGCTTGGGTTTTATCTTTTTATAAAAGCCAGGTACGTTGCTGCTTCCTCTCTGTTGTTGACGTTCAACTTTTTAATGATGCTGTGCACGTGATTTTTTACGGTCCCGACCTCTACGACGAGTTGGGATGCAATTTCTTGATTGGTAAAACCCTGGCTAATAAAGCCCAATACCTCAAGTTCCCGTTGCGTTAACCGGTTGTCTTCCAAAATTAAATTATCGACCCTCGAAAAAACTTTGGTCATTTTCGAAAGACGTTCCAGGATCGCCGCGGCAACCTTGGTCGAAACTTGAGCTTCTCCCCTCTGCGCCAGGCGTACAGATTCAATCAGATCAGATACAGAACTATCCTGGAGGATATAACCGGCTGCACCTGCTTCAACATACTTTAATACATGATGTCGATTGTCTGTTAGACCCAGCACTAACACCTTAATAGAGGGAGCAATATCCACAATCATGCTGGTGAGCTCAAGTGCAGTTTCATTTGAGAGCTGGATACTAACCAGGGCAACGTCCACTTCCTGTTCACGGATAAATTTTAGAGCCTGTTCGATGTTTGAGGCACATCCTACCACCGTAATATCCGGCTCTTCTTCAAGGATTTCAGTAAATATATCACCCATGAATCGGGATTCAATCACAATGAGAACTTTACTAAGAGACATAGTAGATACCTTAAAGGTTACTTGACCTTATCTTCGATTTCGGGGACTCGAGACCGAATCCTAAAGAATTCTCCTACTCGCTTGCTAAAACTATAAAAGAAAACCATAGAAAATTCCACAGGGAGAATGCCTAAAATAAAGAGGGGATTATCCCCCATTGTATTTAGCAGATGGGCGAGAGATAATTGTAAACACAAAACGACGAAAACTGAATAGTATTATCTAAAACTTTAAATACATATCTACCGAGACACAATATGTCTCAGCATAGGAACTGGTTATTAAAAAAATTCCTGGTCAAATCCGTTTATTCGCTGTTAGCTCAACAACGAAAAATCGAATATGGCCAGTTAAATGCCTGGGCTGGTGATCGCTCACCAGCCCAGGTTAAATTTTCTCTTAACAAAAATGTTTGCTGACTTTAATTGTTTAATAACTCGGATTTTAGGATAAGGTGATATTATATATATGTACTATAGGAGATAGATAATGAACATATTACCGTTAATTTCTCTACTTGCTATAACGATTGCCTTAAGTGTCGTTGGTATACGAAAGCATCCCGCTTTTGTTCATTTATTATCAAAAGCAGACATCATATAAAAGGGATTTGATAATATGTGGAACATAATTCTTGGGATCTATTTTGTAGTTTCTGCTCTCTTTGCAGTACTATTTTGGTTCATACTGATTGTTTCAAAGCGAAACGATCATTGAAATAAGCTGCTCATTCTGTCTTTGTGGGGGCTATTCAAAGTAGAAAGGGTGTATCAACCCGAAAACGAACGGAAGTTAGCCAAGGTCTAATTCCCATTGTGGTAGAGGAGCAAATTTATTTAAGACGTGATTGTAGACTTCTTCCACGCGGTCTGCAACCGTATACTCGTCAAATTTGGTCTGCACAAGATATTTGCCTCTCTCTCCCAATTGTTCGGCCAGGTGGGGGTCGGTCATAACTTTGGCAATAGCGCTGGACATACCGAAAATATCGCCATATTCGACCAACAATCCTGTCTGGCCAGATCGAATCAAAGATCGTGTGCCAGGTACATCCGTAGCAACCACAGGTAATCCTAGAGCCATGGATTCCATTAGCGCCCGGGGGATGCCTTCATAATGAGAGGCCATTATACTTACATCGGACGCAGAAAGAATTTCCGGGACATCCTGTCGAAATCCAGTGAAGTACACCGCATCTTGCAAATCCAGGCGTTTAACTTCAGCCTCAACTTTTTCCTGGTCAACCCCCATACCTACCAACAGAAGAACAATCTTCCGGTTAAATTGCGGGATCAAGTGTTTTAGAGTCTGTAAGAGAAATAAATGACCTTTTTGGGGCTCGAAACGGGCTACATTAACAATAACGAAAGCATCGTCGCTGATACCGAATTCTTTACGAATTCTTTCCCTGGCTCCTAATCCAACTTTTTTATTAATTGCAGAAAAATCGATCCCATTGCCCACCAGTGTAGCTTTGTGGATGGGTATAGCTGGGATCTTGCTCCAGCTTCTCAGGTCATCCGGGTTTTGGAAAAGGATTGCATGCCCAAAATGCGCTGCAGCTATTTCCGTAGCATAAAATGCCCACTTAAAAGCGATACTTTTATACAAGTGGGGGGGCCATGAGTGAAAGGTGTGGACAACGCAGGGAACACCAGCGAGCCTTGCTGCAATCCTGCCTGCGATACCAGGCAGTAAGGTATGGGTATGCACTACGTCAAATTTTTGCTGTCGACAAACCAAGAAGGTGCGCAAAAGCGCAGAAGTAAAACTGGCTTTCGCATTATGCCAAAAGAATGGCACATGAATTACGGGTATATCTTTGTATTTAATAGGTTTAGTCCATTCGTCGTCAGGACACAGGGCAACGACCTGGTGTCCCTGTTTTTGTTGATAGACCATTTGATTGAATACAGTTTGGTTTAAAGTAACGCTAGTAGCAATGTGAGCAATATACATTTTTTTACCTCCTCTTAAGCCGGTTAGTGGAAACTACTGCTAGAATGTCTAAAGCTGCAATTCAGTCGAAGCACAGGCTAAATCGTCCTCCTCAATTTAGTAGATTTCGTGTAAACATAGGGAAAATTCAATTCAAAAGATACACTACATCCTTTACGGAAATGATATAGAGTAGTGAATTTACAGAAGATGCTGTTCGGGTTTAGTGGGAAAGTAGAAAAGTTTACAGGGAAGACCAGATAGCTTGCTTGACAGCCAGAAGGGTCTCATCAAGAGCAAGATCAGTGTCAATATTTTTGATGGAACGCGTTCCAGGCATGAACCATTCCTTTGCCTGTTGGTGGCGGTTTAGCAAGTACATCTCATCATCTACGATCTCACGGGCCGCATTTCTCTTTTTAGCAGTTTCCAAAGAAACACTGAGCCGTAGAACAATATCTGGCGGGGGAATTTGACGGTACAGGTTTCGTTCTATCCGCGTCAGCCAGTGATAAATGGATGCAACAAATCCCTTTCGAGTCGGATCTTCAATTAATCGAGGACTGTCCATCATACCTGTTGCATTGGTGGGATACCGGTCACACACAATCATCTCGCCATTTGCAGAAGCACGCCTTGCTTTCCAAAGTAGTGCACGCCGATCCCATGCCAGGCAAACTGCCCTTATTGCACATATCAAGGAATTCAGGTTTTTGATTTCAGTTTGGGCCACCCCTGCCTTCGAGGAAGTATCTTTTTCCAGTTTTCTAACAGGCCGCGTTTTGCTTTTGAGCCCTCGCTGCAAGGCAAGCAGAAAATTGATTGGAGCAGTTAACAGAGTTGACGGGGGTTTTCCAGCATGGACAGTGGTTACTACAAAATTTCTTCGGAGCCAACGGCTCGTTTCTGAAACCATGGTGGATTTGCCAGTTGCATCTGCTCCTACAATTGCAATGATTGTGCCTCCGGATACTAATATCTTGCTTCCTTTTTGCTTCCTGATTTTTTTAACCAAGGTTCCTGTCAATAACTGTATATGGCCGAAGAGCCAACCTGGGAACGAATATTTACGGTATATTCGAAGACTTCGCCGTATTCGACGGGATAATTTCCACTTTTTAGGATAAGGAGCTCCGCTCAAAATCGCGTCTAAACACGCATTGAAAGTATCTTCACTAACAACCGGGCAATATTTATCGAGAAGGATTATCACTTTCTTCATATCGCTGCCGTCTTTCAGCCAGCGTGCCTCCTCGCGCACTTTTTTATCACTTTTTAGGAGTCTTATTACATCCAAGAATGAACTATATTTAATATACATTCTTAGAACAAATAATATCAATTCAGTCTCTTTTGAAGTGACCGTTAAACCATTGTAAGAACATGTGTTTCCTAGCAGCATTTCTTCGAATGGTAACAAATGGCTTTTCAAGAAACTTTCCCCTGTGAGCACACGGGTGAACATGTGAAGATGCACGAGATCATTTTGATTTGGATCATAACCATAGTAATGGAATATCCCTGACGGATTTGGTCCCCATTTTGAAACGGCGGGCTTAAAGCCAAGGTCCATCAAAATCTCTGTTGCAAGAGCAAAGGAGTTGTTAGAAACCAACAAGTCAATATCAAGCTCACCTTCTAAAGTCTTTGCCAGATCAATATTACTTTTCCAATGACAATATACAATCTCTTCTTGATTGAATCGATTTATTAATACTTGGGTTAATGATTGAGACAATATTTCCTCCCAGCTCTGGGGGTGGTTTTCGGTCCACTGACCAGGTTTGCTGTGCGTTGCTGTGTGATCCATGATATTAAAGTCCGGATTTAACCAATTCTATTACTCGATGAAAATCGACTTCGAATGAGTTTTCTGCCTCACGCTGAATACTCAACCCATTATCCACAATAAGTAGTCTCTCCTGGACTTTCGGAATATTGATCATTTCGTTAAATACGGCAACAGCCTGTCTAATAAAATGAACAACTTTATCCGGAGAACTTACGGATACACGGGCATGGCCACGTCCAAGAGTCCTGGAAACCAAAACTGCCTCATCCTGATGAAGATACAGCACAACATCTGGTAGAGGTACCAGTTCAACATACCTGGCTATTTTTTGCAGGTCAGCCTGGCTACTTTGGTGTACAAAGAGATTGTGCACGCCTTGTAATATGCCCTCATTATCTGCTAATACAATTTGCTGTGATCCGGATCTTCGAGAAATGAATTCAAATATTCCAATTTTTCGGATAACGTTTCGAATGCGATTGATCTTATAGAACCACGAGCCCGAAGAGGATTTGCCCTCGCGGACAACAAATCTAAAAAAATCCTTATATCTGGCCAGGCATGAAAGATAAATTGCAAATGCAACTATTTCCACCAAACGACGGCGAATAAACTCATTTCTGACCCAGCTCAAATGCAATTGGTCAAGCAGAAAATCATCGCTCAAGGAAATGTCTACCCCGTTAATTTTTCCCGCTGCCACCATTTTTTTTGCCAGAGTGGTCTTACCCGCGCTGGTCGAACCGATTAATTCTATGTGCATTTTGTACCTTAAAAAATTATTGATGGCTGTCCGGTGCAATCAGGATTCCCGAAGGGGATAGTTCTGGTTCCTCCCGAGTAATTAAATCCGGCTGTTCAAGTCTTTCGCCCTTATAAAGAGGCCATCCTTTTGATAATACATACTTGAACCAGGATCCAGCCATGAAACTTGTTACAAGAGCGATCAGGATCAGCGTAACAAACAATGTTTGATTAATGATACCGAGATCGAACGCAATTGTCGCAAGTACAATTCCCGGCCCTCCTCTTGCATTCATTGCGACTGCTATATTAATACTCGAGAGCCAGTCTTGTTTAGCCAATTTCAGGGCCAGCAGTGTACCTGTAGCTTGAAATGCTATCGCAAATAGTAAAAACCCCAGGAAAAATAAAGCATCAAAATGGTATATCAAGTCTAATTTCAAGCCAATGACCGCGAAATAGATTGGAATAAAAAACGCAAGGGATATGTCTTTGATATGTTCCTTTGCCTTTCCAAATTGATCATGCGGCATTGCGCCAACAACGATTCCCGCCAAAAATGCTCCAAACACGATGTTTACATCCAATACACTTGCTACTGCTGAAAATAAAAAGCAAATGAAAAGGATATAACCTGAAGTAGAAGACTTTATCAGGAAATTGTATCGCAAGCCATTAAGAAGCCTTGTCAACCTCGGCATTATAACCAGGGCTATTCCAAAAAAGATGAGGGTGATAAACACTGTAGAAGCTATCTCAGAAAAAGATAAAGCACTCGTACTCACAAGCCCGGTTGCAATTGCCAGCGCGACCCAAAGAATGATGTCGTGGAGTGTCGCTGTGGCTAAAACAATTTTTGCAAATGATGTGTTGATGATGCCCAGGTCAATAAATATCTTGGATATTACCGGTATCGAGGTGATTGCCACGGTGATTCCAACCATGATCTTCAAGGAAAGCATGTTTGACTTCGGGCCCAGATATGGGGAAAAATCATAAAAAGATGGTGCCAGCCACCCAGCCAGGAACGGAATAACAGTGGAACCCAACAGGGTAACGATTATTATCTTTCTGTCGTTTTGACCGAACGATTTTTGAATTTCAAAACCGGAAATAAACATTAACAATACTAAACCGAACCAGTAGACAATGGAAATGAGTTTTCCTTCTGCCTCAATGGCATTAAAGATCCAGTGATGAACCTGAGGAAAAAAGTAGCCTAGAACAGTAGGTCCTAGTAATGCGCCCCCGAATATTTCGCCAATGACCCGGGGAAGAGTCAATTTTTGAAAAAGATATCCAAAAAAGTGGGCGGAAAGAAGAAGTAAGGCAAGCGCAATAAAAACCCGGCTCAATTCGATGTTACTTAGGGTAATAGTTTCAGCAACACTCACAAGTAATCTCCTGAGATAATGGGAAACGCGGAGGGTTATTCGCAAAAGATCGGATTGCCCCTTCTCATTTCCGCAAGCAATACTTCTTGAACCAGGTCACGCATGAACCAGTCGGGCAGGTTTTTATTTGCCCGCAGGGTTTCACGGACCTTGGTCCCGGAGATCATCTTAAGTGGCTGTCCCCGGTCGACTTCGTACTTGTCGGTCTCGCTGTTGTACCCCACCGCATCAAAGAAGACCGGCTTGATCCCGATATCGCCAAGAGAATCGAAAAGCTCTCGATTGGCATCGCGGGAATAAAAATTGCCGACCCCCGTATGATCGCGGCCGATGATGAAATGACTGCAGCCCATATTCTTGCGACACAGCGCCGTAAAGACTGCCTCACGCGGTCCCGCGTAACGCGAATAGGTAAAAAAGCTGCCAAGGACCACTTTGCCCTTAGGGTAATATCCAAATTCGAGCAAGGTCTGATAGCTGAGCATGATTGGCTCGGCCAGGAAATCGCCCTGTTTTTTAGGCCCAGTGATGGGATTGATGTAAATTCCATCCGCGCCAGTCCGCTCTAATGCCTGTAACTGAATAAATTCATGCCCGCGGTGTGCCGGATTTCGACTATGGAAGCCAACGACTTGCGACCACCCTAATCGTGTGAATATGAAGCGGGTTTGCGCTGGCGTGAGCAGATAATGACGAATGCGCGATTCTAATAGCCGGACTAGAGTCACGTCTCCGCCTAAAAAGCAGTTATCACGCTCCATCAGCCTGGCAACTCCAGGGTGCTTGCGATCGGTAGTACCATACATCCGTTTGGCAAGGCTCTCGAGGTCATACCGATAGATATCCGAAACATCGAGCAGGGCATGAATAACGCCCTGATTATCGGTGAGTGCTACGCGGTTCCCAGGTGCGAATTCCAAGACATCTGCTGAGTTGACTTGCAACAGAATCGGCAAGGTCCAAACATCTCCACTCGGGAGACGGTAAGTATCCAGGACCGACTCGAGCGTTTCACGAGTCATGAACCCGGTGAGAGGGGAGTAGGTCCCGTAACTGAACTGCTCGCAGTCCATAAGTTCCCTTTCGGGGACAGCGAGTCGCGGCATTTGGTCGATTTCGTTCAAGTCAGCAGGCGTCGCTTCGCGGTATATCAGTCGCCCCCCATGTGGCTCGATGAGCAAAGAGACAGTGTCGGGTTGGAAAAACTGGCTGCCGTCATGTCTGTCGTGTTGAAATACGCGGATCATCTTACTGACCATGGAAGCACACTGGATGGGATATTTACCGATCGCTGTCTCAGCAGCGAGAACCAGACCATCGGCCCCATCAGCAAGCGTGTTATAGATGTCATTGACTTCGGCTCTGGTGGGCGTGGGCATTGAAACCATCGACTCGAGCAAGTTCGTGGCAACATAGACGCGACAGGCAACCTTTTTGGCGCGCTGGATAATGCTCTTCTGTGCCTGTGGAAGCATCTCAATGGGAACTTGTCTCGAGAGATCGCCGCGATCGATCAACAGGGCATCCGAGCCTGATGCGATAGCCTCGAGGTTTTCCAAGCCACTCCGTGATTCGATCTTGGAGATGACGAAAGCCTTCTCGCCAATGAGGCGGCGCAGTTCCTGAACATCCTCACCACGACTGGCAAAGGAGAGTGCAAAGTGTGACAAGCCCATTTCGCGTCCCAGGGCCAGTGCGGCGACATCCTTATCTGTAAGTGGAGGCATTGGAATATCACGCTCGACCGTAACGGCCTTGTTTTGTCCCACGAGACCGCCCTGTAGGACACGCATCACGACACAGTCTTCTTCCTGGCCAGTAACCTGCACCAGGGCCGAATTGAAGTCGATGCTGACAAAGTCTCCTACCTTCAGAAGCCTGGCAATATCGAGAGGATAAAGGTTGAAATTTTTGTCATCTGCAGGGACACGCCGGAAATGGACGCGCACTACTGTATTGTCACGTAAGTTGATACTGCCATCGACAAACTCGCCTGTGCGGATCTGCGCCCCCTCGGTGTCCAGACAGATGGGGATGTTTGTCGCGTTTCGGATCGTCTCGATGATGCGCGCCAGGTCCGCCAGTTTTGTGTGGGAAAGATTGATGCGAAACAGTGTCGCACCGCTCTGCTCAAGGCGTTGAATGGTCCGCTGATTAAGGGAAGACGGCCCCAGTGTACATAGAATTTCAGGCGGCGCTCCCGTTAATTTTTGCTCTTCGATATCTACTTTTAATTGAGTTTGAGAATTGTGAATTTTCATGGTTTACCTTTAAATTGGTTTGTGTTTTGATCATTGATTATCGCTCGCCCAATGCGGGATGTAAACTAAGCTCCTCGTTCCGGCGTAGATTTTCAATTGACTGGGCAATCTCCGCAGGGATTTCGTAGCCGTGTCGCTGCATCTCGTCCCTAATTTCTGGGAGAATTTGGGCCAGATCCCGAGGATCAAATCGCTGCCATTTAAGTTTTCGATCGGATTTGACCATTCCCCTGGCAGCTTTCAGCATGTCTCCCGTCATTTCTAAACCGCAATGTGCACAGATGCGCTCCAAGTCAGAAATCGGGTCCTCAACAAAATCCTCGTATTTCAACCTCAATATTTGTCCATTCTCAAAAGCTGCCATATCCTTTTCTGCCTTTGACGAACAAACGGACCACTGCCTGGCAATGACAGTCAGGAGATCATGCGTCTTCAAATCGTCTTGAATCCCCCTATATCGGGGTCCCCAAATTGACAAATACTTCCTTCGCAAGACTCGTTTGTAAATTTGCTGTACGATATAACGGCGCACCCAGTGATGTATCTGGCTGGCGGGCATATCTTTTAAACGCCTGAGGATCCCGCTACCCGTGACCGGACGCTGCCATTTGTATTCAACAGAACTAATAAAAGAAAAGGGGTTCCTGACAATGAAAAGGAAGGTTGCCTCGGGGAAGATGGCGCGGACGTACGGAATTCTTAGAATATTCTGGGGTGTCTTTTCGACAACTACACGATTTCCGTGTTGTTTCTGGTATTTGAGAAACCGCTTGCGAATATAATGTTTTACTCTGTCAGTCGCATCACTTTTGTCAAATTCATCGTGAACCCTTCCTGGGTCGCCATAGAGCCATAGGGCATTCGGCTCATACCATTCCACGATATCTGGATGGGTAGAGAGCACTTTCTGCACAATCGTTGTGCCTGAGCGGGTATTACCAAAAAGTAGAATTGGGGGCTTTAGTTCGTTCGACATTTAGCCACCTCCCTTGTCCGATAAACGGATTTGTAATTTTTTCAACAACCAATTATGGTTAGTTGGACTAAGGTATTACACACTGGGTGCTGCCTGAATCGCTAAACGTCTGGCCGGCGACGGGAATGAATTGCCAATCGTAGCTGGTCGGATGCAGCGTCAGCTTCAGCACGCCATAAGTCGAATTGTTTCTTACCTCGCTGTTTGGTGCAGTTGAGTCAGTAAGGGATGTAAGGCCTGCGCCACCCGTGCCCACCACAAACTGGCGAATGCCGCGGCCCGGATCTGCTACCCCGCCTGGGTTTTGCTGGGCGAAGCGCTCATAGTTATGCCGGTCACCGCTTAGCACGATATCTGTACCAGCGGCATAGAGTAGATTCCAGAAACCCCTCATGCTTGCATGACCGCCGTTTGAACTGTACAGTGGTTTGTGATGAATAGCCAAGGTACACATACTCGGATTCGCGGCCAGGTCGGCCTGGAGCCATTGTCCCTGGGTAGAATTAGAGCCGCAGCCGCCTATGGCTGAACAATTACTGTTGAGAACAATGATGTGCCAATTACCAAGGTTGTAGCTGTAATAGCCTTTGGTCGGGTCACCCGCTGCCGCACCAAAGTAATTGAAATAATCTGCAGCAACTGACGAGGAATTATATTCATTATCCCCAACGGCTGGACGGGTGCGGGTCTTATGACGGCCCCAGGTGGGCTCATAACAGTTGCTGTAATTAGAGGCGGTGCCATCTGGGTAGGCATTATCCCCCACGGTGAACACGGTGCCCGGGATATGATCAAGCAACTGGGCCGTTTGTTCATCCTGCACACGACTACAATCTGCAATATCCCCCGCGCCAACAAGTACTACCGATTCAGAGAAGGGTGTGTAGGTCGGCGTTAGTGTGTAGATCGGCGATGGCGTGTTGGTCGGTGTCGAGGTGTCCGTTGGTACTTGAGCTGCTGGGGGTTGCGTAGCGGGAGTAAGAGTTGTTGCATTTCCGACCACAGATCTAAAAATTCCCCAACCAAATGAAGCACTGGAAATATATAGTACGCACAAAATAAGTAAGGAAATTGCGATGATGGGCCAGTGGATTCGATTTCTGTTGCGCACTTCTCAATCTATTATACCCTCTGTGGTGATTCGGCGGATTGAGATGGTAGCGTTGTAGAGATCGGTTTTCTGATTTGTACTTTGTCATTATTTGGTCGCCAGCGTACAACTCGCCTAAGGTGTTACACATTGGGTGGTTCCTGAATCGCTAAAGGTCTGGCCAGCGACAGGAATGAACTGCCAGTCATAGCTGGTTGGGTGCAAGGTAAGCTTCAGGATACCGTAAGTATTGTTGTTTCTAACCTGGCTGTTTGGTGCAGCTGAACTAGGTGAGGATGTAAGGCTTGCGCCACCTGTGCCCACCACAAACTGACGAATTCCACGCCCCGGATCCGCAACACCATCGGGATTTTGCTGGGCGAAGCGCTCATACATATGGCGGTGACCGCTTAGAACGATCTCCGCGCCGGCGTTGTAGAGTGGCACCCAGAAATCCCGCAGATCTACATCACCACCCTTTGAGCTGAACAGTGGTTCGTGATGAATAGCCAAGGTGCACATACTCGGATTTGCGGCCAGGTCAGCCTGGAGCCATTGTCCTTGAGCGGAGCTTAGGCCACAGCCGCCGATCTGTGAACAATTGCTGTTGAGAACAATGATGTGCCAATTACCAAGGTTGTAGCTGTAATAGCCTTTGGTCGGGTCACCCGCTGCCGCACCAAAGTAATTGTAATAAGGTGTGGCTCCTGAAGTATTGTAATCATTATCACCGACTGCCGGGTGGGTGCGGGCTTTATGACGGCCCCAGGTGGGATCATAACAGTCGTTGAATTGGGCAACTGTTCCATTGGGGTAGGCATTATCCCCCACGGTATACACTGTACCAGGGATATTATCTAGCAGCAGAGCCGTCGCTTCATCGTTACCGCTGCAATCTGCGATATCGCCTGCGCCAACGAATACCACCGATTCGGATGATGGTGTGTTGGTCGGTATTGGTGTATTGGTCGGCGTCGGAGACGGACCAGGTGTCGGTGTATCCACTGATCCAGAGGCAAAAGTCAGCACAAGTTGTGGTGAGGAGCTCCCTTCCCGCGAGTCGAATCTGATGCCATCGGAGCTATCTGGCAAGAGGACGAAACTATAGGTGCCATTGCCGGTGATGGAAGTGATCAGGTTGTACTCAACCCAGGTACTGGCTGAGGCCGCGCCGAGATTGGCAATCGCGCCAGTATTAGCCGCAGGGCGATTATTCCAGGTGATCCCGCTTTCCGTCCAACTGTTGTCGGTTCCATAAATCGACGGACCGTTCGTCGAGCCATTGGTCACGAACAACCGCAGTGTTGCGCTCTGAACCGGACCTGTCAACCCATTTACTGTAAAGCG
>Ga0105091_10000326_pt1 | contig 19482 bp, 16 predicted proteins | sample PPLLak1March2015_FD_87022 | JGI IMG/M metagenome (GOLD analysis project Ga0105091, IMG submission 87022) | Freshwater sediment microbial communities from Prairie Pothole Lake near Jamestown, North Dakota, USA - PPLs Lake P7 Core (1) Depth... | ecosystem: Environmental > Aquatic > Freshwater >... | reverse complement strand
TCCGGCATGCCTTTCACCGAATCGGCGATCGACTACGGCTTTACGCGTGATCTGAATAACGCGTTGGGCGAGCCGTTGGATGGCGGTGCCTGGAGTGTGCGAATGTTTCACAAGCCTTTCGTGGTATGGATCTGGATCGGTGCGGTACTGATGGCTCTGGGCGGTTTGCTGGCGATTACCGACAGGCGCTATCGCAGCTCGCGCAAGAAGGGGAGGGCTGAAGCATGAAGCGTTTCCTGATTCCGTTGGGAATTTTCATCGTGCTGGTGATTTTCCTCGGCATTGGCCTCAAGCTCGACCCGCGCGAAGTGCCTTCACCGCTGATCGGCAAGCCTGCGCCCGATTTTAGGCTCGCCTTGTTGTCCGATCCGGCCAAGCAACTTAGTCCGGCAGACCTGCGCGGTAAGGTATGGCTGTTTAATGTATGGGCCTCATGGTGCGCTTCCTGCCGGCAGGAACATGATCTGTTGCTGAATTTGTCCAGGCAGGGCAGTGTGCCGATCTACGGCATGGACTACAAGGACCAGCCCGGGGACGCGCAGGCCGTGCTGAATCGCTACGGCAATCCCTATGTGGAGACCGTGGTCGATCTCGATGGACGGACAGGCATTAACTACGGGGTGTATGGTGTTCCGGAGACCTATCTCATCGACAAAAACGGCATCATTCGCTACAAGCATACCGGTCCTGTGACCCAGGCAATTCTGGACAAGAAAATTCTTCCCCTGGTGAAGGAGTTGCAGCAATGAAACCGTGGATGATGGTATTTGTACTATGGTTGCCGTTTTCCGCCCTGGCCGGTGAAGCGCAGCCGGTGGCCGAGGACCCTGTGCTGGAGCAGCGCATGATCAAGCTTTCCGAGGATTTGCGCTGCCTGGTGTGCCAGAATGAATCTCTGGCCGGCTCCCATGCCGATCTGGCCCAGGATCTGCGCCAGGAAATCCGCGAGCAAATGCGGGCTGGCAAGAGCGATGGGCAGGTCATCGACTACCTCACCCAGCGCTATGGTGACTTCGTGCTTTACAAACCGCCAGTCAAGCCGCTGACCTGGCTGCTGTGGTTTGGCCCGTTCGCGTTGCTGATCGGCGCGGTGGGTGGTCTCTATTCCTATATCAAGCGACGCGGCAACCGCCCTGTCGATGCACCCCTATCCGAAGAAGAGAAAAAACGCGTGGCGGCTCTTCTGGGTAACAACGGAAACAAATCATGAGCAATTTCTGGACGATTTCGCTGTTCTGGGCACTCTTTCTCATTTTTATTGCAGTAGCCTTGGCCTTTGTCCTGCCGCCCTTGCTACGGCGCGAAGTCAAACTAGGGCAGGTGGATAGGAAAGAGGCCAATGTCGCTATCTATTACGACCAGTTGGCCGAACTGAAGGCGGATCTGGATAGCGGTGAGCTTGATGCCGCGCAATACGAAGATGCTCGGCGTGAAATAGAAAAACGCCTGAGCGAGGATGTGCCTGCTGAATCCGTTCCTGCCGCGGCCAATGCAGCAGGCCGTTGGCCTGGATATGCGCTGGCCGTGGCGATTCCGGTGATTGCAATCGCAATGTATGTGGGTCTGGGCACACCTGAAGCACTGCTCATGTCACGCGCCGAAGCACCTGTGGCGGCGCAGCAGGGTCAGCATGATGCGGCACCCATGATCGCTTCCCTGGAAGCCAAGCTGAACAAGAATCCCAATGATGCCGAGGGATGGTACATGTTGGCGCGCAGCTATGCCGCGACCGGACGTTACGGTGATGCAGCGCAGGCTTTGGCCAAGGTGACCGAATTGGTTCCTGATGATTCCAGCATTCTGGCGGATTATGCTGACGTTCTCGCCATGGCGCAGGGCGGAAACCTGCAAGGCAAACCGCTTGAGCTTATCAACCGTGCCTTGATGCTGAATGAACACGATCTGAAAGCGCTGAACCTCGCTGGCACGGCCGCCTATAAGGAGAGAAAATTTGCCTTGGCAGCTGAATATTGGCGACGGCTGTTGAAACTTATTCCGCCCGATTCCGATGACGCCAGAGGGATAGCCGCAGCGGTGGCGCAGGCCGAGAAGGCTGCTGGCGCTAACCCCGCTCTGGATAACCTGTCCAGCTTCGAAGGAAAAACTGGTGGCCAAGCTACAGCCAGTCAAGTGTCTAATGGTGCGGCGGGGGTTTCCGGCACGGTGTCGGTACGCAAGGATCTGATCGGAAAAATCGATCCTGCGGATACGGTATTCATTTTCGCACAGCTGCCACAAGGCCCAAAAATGCCTTTGGCAAGTTTGAGAATTAATGCCAAGGAACTCCCTTATCGCTTTACGCTGGATGATTCCACGGCGATGACGCCAGATAACAAGCTTTCAAATCACCCCGAAGTGACAATCAGCGCGCGCGTGTCGAAATCAGGTCAGGCAATGGCCCAGAGCGGGGATTTGCAAGGAAAGGTCGGCCCTGTCAAATTGGGGCAGAAAGACATCATGATCACTATCGATTCCGTGGTGCCATGATAAAAATCGCAGGGAGGGTTGATTGCGTTTTCATGAAGGCGCAATCAATCTCCCAAGTGGTGCGATTCTTCTCCCGGTAACCCCGTATCGGGGTCGATCCAGTCCGCTATGCCAAGCTCCGCCTCCGCTTCCTCAAGCGTTTCTCCCGGCTCATAGTCTGAATCGTCGTTGTATTCCATGTCGTGAATAGCATCGAGCAGGGTAGGGAAGGGGCCAAACATCTTGTCCGTGGCGCTGTCTTGCCAGAAAAATCCATCCGGGCGTTCGATAATGCGGCTGCGATCGTATTCGGGGGGGATGCGCTCAATCATGTGGATACCTCCTCAACTAGAACACCTCTTAAAGAAATTATAGTCCCAAATTTGCGGCCGTGTGTGAGCCGTATTTGGGTTAAACTTACCTTTCCTGCCATTTGTTGATAGTTGCTGGCTGCGGGGGAATTGGAATTTGCCCCCCATTCATTATTCAGTAATACATTTAATTTATGTCGCTTAAAAACCTCTTGATCGCCCTGGTCCTGACATTGTCTGCCGAGTTGTTTTGGCGACAGCCCTTGGCAGATGCGACCTCCTTTTCCGAACGGATCGAAGTGCAGCAGTTCGTGGCGGATATGGCGAGCAAGCATGGTTTCAATATAGATTACCTGACCAGCTTGTTTGCAAGTATCACGCCACGCCCCAGCGCCGCCAATACCATGACCAAGCAGGTGGTCAAGCCCCCTTCCTGGACGCGTTATCGCAGCAATTTCGTCAATCCATGGCGGATTTCGCACGGCGTTAGTTTCTGGAATGACAATGCCGAGGCTTTGCTGCGCGCGCAGCGTATCTATGGCGTGCCGGAGGAAGTGATCGTCGCCATTATCGGCGTGGAAACCCGTTATGGCAGCTATCCCTTGCCTTACCCCGTGCTTGATACGCTGGCCACGCTGGCTTTCGATTATCCGCGCCGTGGCGAATTCTTTCGCGGAGAACTGGAGCAGTACCTGCTGCTAATGCGCGAGGAGGGCCGGGATCCCTCGTCGCTACGGGGCTCATTCGCCGGGGCGATGGGAATTCCACAGTTCATGCCCAGCAGTTATCGTGCTTATGCGGTGGATTTTGACGGCGATGGCCGCCGCAATTTATGGGACAACACTACGGATGCAATCGGCAGCGTGGCCAATTACCTCAAGACTTATGGCTGGGAGGCCGGACAGCCGATTGCCATGCGTGCCTACCTGCAGCCGGATGCCGCCAGCGACCTGCTCACCGGGACACTGAAGCCGGAACTCCTTGTTGAGGAACTGGAGGCGCGCGGGGTCAAGGCCAGCGAATCCATGGTCCCTTCTTCAAAGGCTGCGTTGCTGGCCGTGGATGTCGAGGACGGCCGCGAATACTGGCTCGGGACGAACAATTTTTACGCTATTACGCGCTATAACCGCAATCTCTTTTACGCCATGGCGGTTTATCAATTGAGCCAGGAAATAAGGCTTGCGCGCATGGTTTCGCTCAATTAACAGGGGGTCACATGATGCATGAATTTCTCGCTTATGGCTGCGGACTGCTTGCGCTGATTGGCGGAACGCTCGTTCATGCAGCGCCCGGCGGAGAGGCTATTGTTGCCCTGAAAGATCAGCAGGAAGTGGCCGTTACCATCTATAACGAAAATCTCGCCTTGGTGAAGGATCAGCGCCGTGTCGCTTTGGACAGGGGGGCAAACCACCTTGCCTGGCGCGACGTGAGTGCGCGCATCATGCCGGAAACCGCTTTGCTGCGCAGCCTGGGCAGCGGTGAAGGTGTGACGCTGTTGGAACAGAATTTCGATTTCGATTTGCTTACCCCGCAGAAACTGTTGGACAAATATGTCGGACAGAGTGTGACAGTCATCAAGACCAATCCTGCGACCGGAACGGAAAGCAGTGAGGTCGCCACAGTCCTCAGTACCAATGGTGGCGTGGTGCTGAAGTTTGCCGATCGTATTGAAACCGGTATGCCAGGCCGCATTGCCTTCAAAGGCGTGCCCGATAACCTGCGCGATCGCCCGACGCTGGTGATTGTGCTGCAAAGCCCAGTTGCGGGTGTGAAGCCGATGGAATTAAGCTACCTCACCGGCGGCTTGTCGTGGCGCGCGGATTATGTGGCGGAAATGAGCAGCAACGACGATCAGCTCGATCTCAACGGCTGGGTTACGCTTACCAATGTCAGCGGTAGCAGTTATCCCGATGCTAAATTGCAGCTGGTGGCCGGTGACGTAAATCGGGTGCGGCGCGAGATGGATTTTGCCCAGGAGGGGCGGGTGATGAAGGCGATGCCCATGGCGGCGCCCGCGATGGCCGAGGAAGGACTGTTCGAGTATCACCTCTATACTCTGGATCGGCCCACCACCATTGCCGAACAGCAGACCAAGCAGGTTGCCCTGCTTTCCGCCAGCCGTATAGCGACGCGCAAGGAACTGCTGCTGCAGGGGCGCGATTATTACTATCGCAGCAGTTACGGCGATCTGGGGCAGAAAATGAAGGTTGGCGTGTACGTCGAGTTTGACAATAAGGGGGGGGGGTTGGGTGTGCCCCTGCCCAAGGGCGTGATCCGGGTTTATAAAAAGGATTCTAAAGGCAATGCCCAGTTCGTTGGGGAGGACCGCATCGACCATACCCCGCGCAACGAGAAAGTGCGCCTGAAACTGGGCGAGGCGTTCGATGTGACCGCTGACAAGAAGCAGACCGATTTTCAGAAGCTTGGCGGCACTGGACGCTACAACTATATTTACGAGAGCGCTTATCAGATTGAACTGAAAAATGCCAAGGACGAAGCGGTCAAGGTAAAAGTGGTGGAGCCCGTGCCGGGTGACTGGGAAATTATGAGCGAAAGCCAGCCGCATAAGAAGGAGGCCAGCAATACCGTGGTATGGCAAGTGAATGTCCCTGCGGGTGGCAGAACCCTGCTGAATTACCGGGTGAAAGTGCGGCTTTAAATGAGGCGCAACCTGGAGCAGAGTTCGCCTGCTGCCATTCTGGAATCGGTTATACACATAACGCGAGACTCAGACCGTAGCGTACTGATCAAGAGCATGGTCAGCACTCTGCAGGAGATGCTCGATGCAGAGCAAGTCTCCCTGTACTGGCTCAAGTCTGGTCTCGAAGGCGTCGAGGCCTGGTTGCTGGCGTCGGCAAGCAGTAACGGCGTGGAATACCAAAATATCAAATCATTTGCACTTGCCGATAAGCCGGATTTTTTGCATTGCGTCGAAACCCGGCTCTGCCTTACCGAACCGGCGCAACAGCCCGGGAAGGTGCGCCATGTTCACCCCATCCTCAGTCGTGATGGCGTGATGGGATTGCTTGAAGTGATTGGGCATGAGCATGCCGAGGGCGACGCCAGAATGACCAGCGGCTTCCTGCAGGTTTTCAGCAATTACGTTCAAATTATTGAGGAAAGCGAGCGCGACACGCTGACTGGCCTGCTGAATCGCCGTACTTTCGACAAGAATATTGGCCGTTTGTTATCGGAGTCGCGTGAGGCCGGGGGTGATGTTCCCATCCGTGAGGAGGCGGCAATTCCGCGGCGCCGTGATGGCGCGCGAGCCGAAAACCGTTGGCTTGCTGTGCTCGATATCGATCATTTCAAGCGCATCAACGATAAGTACGGCCATCTTTATGGTGATGAGGTGTTGCTCTTGTTGGCGGGACTCATGCATCGTTCCTTCAGAAACAATGACAATCTGTTTCGCTTCGGTGGAGAAGAGTTTGTCGTGGCGCTTGACCCCACCGACGACGACGGGGCACGAGTGGTTCTGGAACGTTTTCGCCAGTCAGTGGAGGGCTACAATTTTCCACAGGTCGGCAAGGTGACCGTCAGTATTGGATATGTCAGGATTGGCAGCCAGGATGCGCCAGCAACCCTGTTCGGCCATGCTGACGAAGCGCTCTATTACGCCAAGCACCATGGCCGTAATCAGGTGTGTTCATACGAGATGCTGTTGGATGAACACAAGCTCGCTCCCTCAGCTTTGAATGTGGATGCGGAACTGTTCTAGCACTTCAGTTTTTATAGTGGTTGATCAAGCCATTAGTCGAGCCATCGAAGGCAGTTGACGCCTGTTTCTGTGTCAGCTCGGGCAGGATCTTGTTGGCCAGTTGCTTGCCCAGTTCCACTCCCCATTGGTCGAATGAGTTGAGGTTCCAGATAAATCCCTGGACGAAAACCTTGTGTTCGTATAAAGCGATCAGCGCGCCCAGCGTGTGCGGCGTGAGTTTGCGGAACAGCAGGGTGTTGGTGGGCTTGTTGCCGGGGAATATTTTGTGCGGCAGCAGGTGTTCCAGCGCCGCGCCCCTCATGCCGGCTTGCTCCAGTTCCGCCCGTGCTTCGGACTCGTTTTTGCCCTGCATGAGTGCCTGCATCTGGGCAAAGCAATTGGCGAGCAGGATGCGGTGGTGTTCGCCGATGGGGTTGAGGCTCTCGACAGGGGCGAGGAAATCAGCGGGGATCAGCTTGGTGCCCTGGTGGATGAGCTGGTAGAAGGCGTGCTGGCCGTTGGTGCCGGGTTCGCCCCAAATCACTGCGCCTGTCTGGTAATCGACCGCCTCACCTTCACGCGAAATGCCTTTGCCGTTGCTTTCCATGTCCAACTGCTGCAGGTAGGCTGGCAGGCGGTGAAGGTACTGGTCGTAGGGCAGCACGACATGGCTCTGGGCATCGAAGAAATTGTTGTACCAAACCCCGAGCAGGCCGAGGATGACCGGCATGTTGTTTTCGAAAGCGCTGGTGCGGAAGTGTTCATCCATTTCGAACGCGCCGTCGAGCAGCGCCTCGAAGTGATCCATACCGAGGTAGAGCGCGATCGACAGGCCAATCGCCGACCACAGCGAATAACGTCCGCCCACCCAGTCCCAGAATTCAAACATGTTGGCGGTATCGATGCCGAATTTGGCGACTTCTCCGGCATTGGTGGAGACGGCGACGAAGTGTTTGGCGATGGCCACTTCATCCTGTGTCGCGCGCAACAGCCACGCGCGTGCGGTGCGTGCATTGGTCAGCGTTTCCTGGGTGGTGAAGGTCTTGGACGCGACGACGAACAGAGTGGATTCGGGATTGAGGCGCTTGAGTGTTTCCGCAATATGGGTGCCGTCCACGTTGGAGACGAAATGTACCTTGAGGCCGGGCTTTTCATAGTGCTTGAGTGCTTCTGTGACCATCACTGGCCCCAGATCCGAGCCGCCGATGCCGATGTTGACGATATCGGTCATCGTCTTGCCGCTGTAACCCAGCCATGTGCCGTTGCGCACCCGCCCGGAGAATTCGCGCATATGTCCCAGCACACGCTTTACGTCAGGCATCACATCCTGGCCATCGACCAGCACCGGCGTGTCGGAGCGGTTGCGCAGGGCAGTGTGCAGTACGGCGCGCCCCTCGGTGAAGTTGATGGCTTCGCCCGCGAACATTTTTTCGATCCACTCGGCCAGTTTTACTTCCCGCGCCAACTGCATCAGGAGCGAAAGTGTTTCCTCCGTAATGAGGTTTTTCGAATAATCGAGGAGGATTTCCCCCTGTTCGAGGGAGAAACGGGTAAAGCGCTGCTCGTCGTTACGAAACAGATCACGCAGATGTTGCTGCGAGAGGCTTTTCTGGTGTTCTTTGAGTGCTTGCCAGGTAGGGGAACGAGTGAGCTTGGACATATTTTGGCTAAAAAATTATTTGATCGGACTCAGGATAATGCCCGCCAAAGGTGGCACGGTGATGACAAGGGATTGCTCGAACCCCATCCAGGGCTGGTTCTCGCTTTGCATTCCTACGCCGTTGCCGGTGTTGCTGCCACCGTAGTAGGCGGAGTCGCTGTTGAAGATTTCGCGGTATGCGCCGGCCTTGGGTACGCCAATGCGATAGCCCTGTCGCGGTACCGGGGTGAAGTTGAGGATCACCACCACCATGCTGCCATCGTGGCCCCAGCGCAAATAGGACAGCACCGACTGGTCGGCGTCGTGGCAATCCACCCAGGAGAACCCTGTTACTTCGAAATCCTGTTGATACAGGGCTGGCATCTCGCGGTAAAGACGGTTCAGGTCGCGATTGAGGTTCTGCATGCCTTTGTGCCAGCCGATCTCCAGCAGTTGCCAGTCGAGTTCGCCGCCTACGCGCCATTCGCGACCCTGGGCGATTTCGTTACCCATGAAGTTGAGCTTCTTGCCGGGATAGGTCATCTGGTAGGTGAGCAGTGCGCGCAGATTGGCGAATTTCTGCCAAGCGTCGCCGGGCATCTTGTCGAGCAGCGAGCCTTTGCCATGCACGACTTCGTCATGGGAGAAAGGCAGCACGAAGTTTTCGGTATAGGCGTAAAGCTGGCCGAAGGTCAGTTCGTTATGATGGAAGCGGCGGTGGATTGGTTCGTGGCGGATATATTCGAGCGTGTCGTTCATCCAGCCCATGTTCCACTTCATGGAGAAACCTAGCCCGCCCAGATAGACAGGCCGGGAAACCATCGGCCAGGAGGTGGATTCTTCGGCAAACGTCAGCGCACCGGGGAACTCGTCATGCACCATGATGTTGAGGCTGCGCAGGAACTCGATGGCATCCAGATTTTCACGGCCGCCAAATTTGTTAGGAATCCATTCATCTGCTTTGCGCGAGTAATCGAGATAGAGCATGGACGCCACGGCATCCACACGCAGGCCGTCGAGGTGAAACTCATGCAGCCAGCAGTGGGCGCTGGAGAGCAGGAAACTCTGCACTTCGTGGCGCCCATAGTTGAAAATGTGCGTGCCCCAGTCCTGATGGAAGCCCAGGCGTGGGTCCTCGTGCTCGTACAGGGCGGTACCGTCGAACTTGGCCAGTGCCCACGCGTCTTGGGGAAAGTGTGCAGGTACCCAGTCGAGGATGACCCCAATGCCAGCCTGGTGGCAGGCATCCACGAAGAAACGGAAATCGTCTGGCGTGCCGAAGCGCGAGGTGGGCGCAAAATAACCGGTCGCCTGATAACCCCAGGATTCGTCTAGGGGATGTTCGGATACCGGCATCAGTTCGATATGGGTGTATGCCATATCCAGCACATAGGGAACCAGATTTTCTGCCAGTTCGCGCCAGTTGTAAACACGGTTGTCGGGGTGGCGCCGCCAGGAACCGGGGTGAATCTCATAGATGTTGAAAGGGGCGTGTAGCCAGTCGAGTTTGCCGCGCTGCTCCATCCAGGCCTGATCACCCCACACGTGTTGCTGCGGCACGGGCACTTTTGCTGCGGTGCCGGGGCGCAATTCGTACTCCTGGCCATAGGGGTCGGTTTTGACCACGATCCGGCCGCTATGGCGGTTGCGCAGTTCGAACTTGTACAGGTTGCCGGCTGAAAACTCTGGAATGAACAGTTCCCATACGCCACTCGAACCCAGGCTACGCATCGGATGTACTCTTCCATCCCAGCGGTTGAAGTCGCCAACCACGCTGACGCGCTCCGCGTTGGGCGCCCAGACGGCAAAGCGGATGCCACTTACACCCATGCTTTCGGCAGGTTGCGCGCCCAGCATGCGATAGCCCTGATAGAGCCGTCCTTCCCCGAACAGATGCAGATCCAGATCGCTGATCAGTGTCGGGAAAGAGAAGGGATCATAGAATTCGTGGTAAGTGCCGTTGCGCGTCACTCTCAGGCGATAGGGCAGAGATGGCTTGGTCGCGCCATGCCAGAAAAACACGCCATCGGGATGGATTTTCTCCAGTGCTGTCCAGCCGCTGCCCAGCTGGATTTCAGCTTGCTGTTCAAAAGGCAGGAATAGCCTCACCGACCATTCATCACCCTCCCGGTGCAGACCCAGAAAAGAAAATGGATCGTGGTGCCGGGCCTTGAGCAGCGCTTTTAAATTTGTGTTGACTTTGGCGCTGAGGTTGGGTTTCATAGAGTCATCACTGTCGCAGTGGGAATGTATGAAGAATATGCCAGAAGGCGGCTTTAGGCAAACCCACATGCGGCGCCAAGAGGTATAATTTGGCAAACTATTTTTAGTAAGTCCGGGAGAACTTCTTGCATTCGTCTACTACCCCACGCTTCATCAGTTTACTGACCAAGAATACCGTTGCCCTGATTCTCGCCGGTGGCCGTGGAAGCCGCCTGAAGGCTTTGACGGACTGGCGCGCCAAGCCGGCCGTGCCTTTTGGTGGCAAGTTCCGCATTATCGATTTTCCTCTCTCTAATTGCGTCAATTCAGGCATCCGCCGCATCGGTGTAGTCACCCAGTACAAGGCGCACAGCCTGTTGCAGCATCTGCACCGCGGCTGGAGTTTTTTGCGTGGCGAATTCAATGAATTCGTCGAGCTGCTTCCCGCACAGCAACGTATCCAGGAAAGCTGGTACAAGGGCACCGCGGACGCCGTGTTCCAGAACCTGGATATCCTGCGCGGTTATAAATCCGAATATGTGCTGATTCTCGGTGGCGACCATATTTATAAGCAGGATTATGGCGAAATGCTGGCGTTCCACTCCGCTCATGCGGCCGATTTGACCGTGGCCTGCATGGAAGTGCCGGCGGAAGAGGCGTCGGCATTCGGGGTCATGACGGTGGATGAACACCAACGCGTGGTGAAATTCACCGAGAAACCGGAAGTGCCGGACGAGATTCCAGGCAAGCCAGGACGCGTGATGGTGAGTATGGGTATTTATGTATTCAACTCGGCTTTTCTCTACGAGCAGTTGATCCGCGATTCCGACGATCCTCACTCGACTCACGATTTTGGCAAGGACGTCATTCCCTATCTGGTCGATCGCTACCGCGTATTTGCGCATCCATTCGAGGAAAGCTGTGTCGGTGGAGTCAGCAACGAACCCTATTGGCGTGACGTCGGTACGATCGACGCCTATTGGGAAGCCAACATGGAGATGACCAAGATCACGCCCTACCTCAATTTGTATGATGAGGAATGGCCGATCTGGACCTATCAGGAGCAACTGCCACCAGCCAAATTTGTATTCGACGACGAATCCCGGCGCGGCATGGCGGTGGATTCCCTGGTCTCTGGCGGGTGCATTATCAGCGGTGCCTCGGTGCGTCGTTCCCTGCTGTTCTCCAATGTGCGAGTGCACAGCTATTCCGACATTGAGGATTCGGTCATCCTGCCGAATGTGGATATCGGCCGACATGTGACGCTGAAAAAGGTGGTGCTGGACAAGGGTTGCATCATTCCGGAAGGCATGACGATCGGCCTGGACCCCGTGGAAGACGCCAAGCGCTTTTGCGTCACCGAGAAGGGTATTACCCTCGTTACACCTGAAATGCTGGGGCAGCACATTCATCAAGTGCGGTAAGCGCATTTCCAAATCAATATTCCCGGGCTGATGCTGTCCGGGAATGCCAACTATAAGTCTTCATGAATACCAAAAAAAAGCTCAAGCTGATCCTCTGCTGGCACATGCACCAGCCGGATTACCGCCATCACGTCACGGGAGATTTTGCTTTACCCTGGACCTATCTGCATGCCATCAAGGATTACACCGACATGGCATATCACCTGGAGCAGTCGCCCCAGGCGCGGGCAGTGGTGAATTTTGTACCCATCCTGCTCGACCAGTTGGAGGATTACACCGAGCAGTTCCGTAGCGGCAAACTGCGCGATCCTTTGTTGCGCTTGCTGGCGGCCAAGGATCTCGAGCATCTGACGCTGGAGCAGCGCAAGCACGTACTCGATAGTTGTTTCCGCAGTCACCACAGCAAGATGGTCGAACCTTATCCAGCCTACAAGCGGCTGCATGACCTGTTCAAGATGCACGAGGGTCAGGGGGCGGAGCATTTACACTATCTTTCCAGCCAGTATCTGGCCGATCTGCTGGTATGGTATCACCTTGCCTGGACCGGCGAGAGCGTGCGGCGCGAGCACGAACTGGTAGTTGCCATGATGGCCAAGGGCTGCCTGTTTACCTACAAGGAGCGCCAGCAACTCCTAGCCCTGATCGGTGAACTGATTGCCGGCATTATCCCGCGCTACCGTAAACTGGCGGAAGATGGTCAGGTCGAGCTTTCCACAACGCCTTATTACCATCCCATTGCACCGCTGCTGTTGGATTTCAAGAGTGCGCGTGAAAGCGTACCCGAGATTGAGTTGCCGCTGTCCCCATATTACCCGGGCGGTGCGCAGCGCTTGTCATTTCATGTTTCGGAGGGGCTGAAACTGCACGAGCGGCATTTCGGCGCGCGCCCGGAAGGGATGTGGCCGGCGGAAGGGGGCGTGTCGCAGGCTGCGGCGATAGTGATGGCGCAGAATGGCTGCCGCTGGATTGCTACCGGGCAGAAAGTGCTGACTAATAGCCTGCAGCATGCTTCTCAGGAAGCACTATTGACCGACCCGGTAAGTTACCTATACCGGCCCTATCGCATCAGCGACGGGCAAAACGAAATTGCCTGTTTTTTCCGCGATGACCGCCTGGCAGACAAGATCGGCTTTGAATATGCCAAGTGGTTTGGCCGCGATGCGGTGCTGAATTTCGTGCATTCCCTGGAGGAAATCTATCAGCACAGCGGTGGCCATGAAAATCCTGTGGTGAGTGTGATACTCGATGGCGAGAATGCCTGGGAATATTATCCCTACAATGGCTATTACTTCCTCTCCGAGATGTACGCGATGCTGCAGGACCATCCCTACATTGAATTGACGACCTTTAGCGATTACCTCGATGGCTGCCGCGATGAAGCGCAGCACTTGCCACCCACTTCCACTCCCTGTGAGGCGATGCGCGATCTGCCTCACCTTGTGGCGGGCAGCTGGGTGTATGGAAATTTCACCACCTGGATCGGTTGCGAGGCAAAAAATCGTGCCTGGGATCTATTATGCCAGGCCAAGCAGAGCTATGATCTCGTCATTGCGAGTGGCCGCCTTAATGACGGGCAAAAGGACAAAGCGGAGCGTCAACTTGCATTGTGCGAAGGCTCGGACTGGTTCTGGTGGTTTGGCGACTATAACCCGGGTGATAGCGTAAGAAGTTTTGACAAGCTCTACCGGGAGAACCTGGCTGACCTGTACCACATGCTGATGCTGGTTCCTCCGCTTGATCTGGATAGTCCGCTCAGTCAGGGGGGCGGGTATGCCGAAGCGGGTGGCGCGATGAGAAGAAATACCTAATTTTTGAGTATCCGGAATATGACCAGACAAATTGCATTATTACTTGGCGTTCACGCCCATCAACCTGTCGGCAACTTCCCGGAAGTGCTGCACGACGCCCACATGCGCTGCTACCGGCCATTCATCCATACCCTTTACCGCTACCCTGACTTTCCCTTTGCGGTGCATTTTTCCGGTTGGCTGCTGGATTACATGCTGCAGCATTATCCTGAAGACATGGCGATGTTCAAGGAAATGGTGAGGCGCGGCCAGGTGGAACTGGTGGGTGCAGGGGACACCGAGCCGGTACTGGCGATAATTCCGAACCGGGATCGCATCGGTCAGGTGCTGACCTTGTCCGACAAGCTGGAAAAGAAATTCGGCCAGCGTCCCCAGGGCGCATGGCTAACCGAACGAGTATGGGAGGCCACGGTGGTGCCCGCGCTGGCGGATGCGGGCATCCGTTACGTGACCGTGGACGATTACCATTTTCTCTGTACCGGCAAAAAGATAGAGGACCTCAACGGCTTCTACACTACCGAGGAAGATGGCAGACGGCTCGATCTGTTCCCCATTTCAGAGGCATTGCGCTATCGCTTTCCTTTTTCGCCGGCAGCCGAAGCCGTGCAATATCTGGAAAGCCTGGCCGGAGAAGGGGAGGAGGCTGCGGTCTATTTCGATGATATCGAGAAGTTCGGCATCTGGCCGGAAACTTACGAATGGGTGTACGAGAAGGGCTGGCTTGAGGATTTCATTCGTGGCGTGCTGGCCTCTCCGCTGATCAAGCCGATGAAATACTGTGATTACCATGCCCAGGCGCACACGCGGGGCATCGTTTACCTGCCCACCACGTCATATATCGAAATGAACGAGTGGACACTGCCGGCTCAGGCTGCAAATGGTTATGCTGACCTGATCCATGCCGCGAAGGAGCAGGGACACTTCGAGCGTGACAAGGCTTTTTTGCGCGGCGGTATCTGGAAAAATTTCCTTACCCGTTACCCCGAATCGAACTGGATGCACAAGCGCATGCTGCAACTTTCGCAGCGTTATGAGTCGCTGGCGGAAAAGAAAAAAACCAAGGCGATGCGCGAAATGTTGTACGAGGCGCAGGCCAACGATGCCTACTGGCATGGCTTGTTCGGTGGCCTGTACCTGCCACACCTGCGGCGTGCGGTTTACCACGCCATCGTTGCGCTGGAGGGTATGCTGGACCAAGTGGCAGAGCGCCCGGCCAAGATCGTCGAGGACCTGGACCTTGATGGCAAGAGCGAAATGTTTCTGCACAACGATGAAATTCAGGCGGTGGTGCGTCAAGATGGCGGCGCGGCAATCTGCGAGTTGGACAGCTATGCCCTGCAGCATAATTTCGGCGATACGCTGGCCCGCCAGGCCGAACACTATCACCGTAAAATCCACCTCAACCAGCAATCGCAGCATGAAGGCGAGGGGATCGCCAACCCGCACGAACGCGTCAGCTTCAAGCATGAAATTACGTCTGCGGATCTGGCTCTGGATGATGGTCAGCGCATGTTGTTCCTCGATAGCCTGGTGAACGGCGAAAGTGAAACCCCTTTGCGCGGCTATGTGCTGCGCGCAGGGGATGAAAAGGCTGCCCATGGAGTTTTTAGTTGCGAGCAGGGCAAGCTGCTGATCGACAAGCGTGTCGCGGTTTCCGGCTCGCGCTTGCGGGTAAGTTATCATTTCAATGGTGTTGCGGATGGCATGTTCCGCACCGAGATCAACCTTGCGATGCCAAGTTGCGACGGCCCCGCCGGACGCTTTATTTACAACAACAAGATTCCAGGCGGTTTTGGCCAGATGCTGGAGTTTGATGCGGCGAAGAAACTTGAATTGCAGGATGAAGTCCTGGGTGGGGCCTTGCTCCTGCATCTCAGCGCGCCGGCGCAGATACGGAGCCGGCCTCATTTCACCGTATCGCAATCCGAAGCAGGCTTCGAGAAAATCATGCAGGCAGTGACCTTGACCCTGACTTGGCCCATGTCGCAGCAGATGAAGGAACTGACGGTGGATATCGAGGTGCGCAAACTTGGTGCCTGATGTTTCTCGGGCTACAATCACGCCTTTTCAAGAATGAAGCACACGCCATGAACGAACAGATAGTAGCCAAGAATAAGGCGGTATACGTCACTTACTCAATCATTGATCAGGCCGGTTTGGTGTTCGAACAGTACGATATGCCAATTGGCTACGTTCATGGCGGCAACAGCCCGCTGTTCGAGAAAATAGAAGCCGCTCTGACAGGTCACAAAGTTGGCGATCGGGTCGAAGTGACGCTCAATCCGCAGGAGGGGTTTGGCGAACCCGATCCTGATTTGAGCTTTACCGATGACATCGAAAATGTTCCGCCTGAATATCGTCGCATCGGTGCGGAAGTCGAATTTCAGAACGAGCGCGGCGAGGCCATGAAGTTCCGGGTGAGCCGGATTTCAGAAGGAAAGCTCACGGTGGATGCCAATCATCCCCTGGCCGGGCAGACAGTTACCTTCGTGGTGGTGGTGGAAAATATTCGCGACGCCAGCATGGACGAGATTGTCAGCGGCATGCCAGCGGAACAGCGCCAGCAACTTCATTAAATCCGTGCTTGCCTATCAGCCCATTTCCTGCGCACAGCATGAAAAACTTGAATTCAGCGTGCTGCGCAAAATTCCCTTGCTGCTCGAATATCGCGACGGCACGGAAAAATTTCGCCACATTGTTCTACCCCTGGACGTGGGAACACGTAACGGCGCGGAGTGGCTGAAATTCAAGCAGCAGGGTGAAGAGGCAGTGACGGAAATCTGTCTTGACGCCATTATCTCTTTTGCCGAGGCGCAGTAGTCTTGGCCTTGTGCGAACGGCGGTAAAGCAGGAATACCGTAGGCCGTTTGTTGCAATCCGGCTGGTTTTTTTTCCATTCGCCGATGCGTTTCGTCATTATCTGCTCGGAGGCCAGTGTCAGGTCCGAGGCGACACACAGTTCCGTCTCCGCATCGCAGCTTTGCACCAGATCCTGAAGCAGTTGGTTATTGCGGTAGGGCGTCTCGATAAAAATCTGCGTCTGGTCCAGGCGTTGTGACGTTAGCTCGATTTCAGCGATCTTTTTTACCCGTTCCGTTTTTTCCGCTGGCAGGTAGCCGAGGAAGGCAAAGCTCTGGCCGTTGAGTCCCGATGCCATCAGGGAGAGGAGAATGGAAGAGGGGCCCACCAGGGGTATGACGCGGATATTGCGGCTGTGAGCCAGGCGCACCAGGTTGGCTCCCGGGTCGGCCACCGCCGGGCAACCCGCTTCCGACAGCAGACCGACATCTTCTCCCGCCAGCAAGGGTTGCAGCAGGGCTTCGAGGTCCTCCGGACGAGTGTGCTCGTCCAGCGTGAGCATGCGGATTTCCTGCAGGGGGATGGCAGTGCCGGTCTGTTTGAGGAACTGGCGGGCTGTTTTCGGATGTTCGACTACGAAAGTGTGAAGTGTTGCTGCCAGTCGTCTTACCTGCTCGGGTATGACGGCGTTGAGGTCGCCACCTTCGCCAAGGGGGACGGGGATGAGATAGAGCGAACCGGTTGCCATGGGTTAGATGACCGCAAAGCCCTCGTTGTGCAGCATGTCGATCAGGGCGATCAGCGGCAGGCCGATCAGGGCATTCGGGTCCTCGCCTTCCATCCTGGCGATAAGCGCGATGCCGAGGCCCTCTGATTTTGCGCTACCGGCGCAGTTGTATGGCTGTTCCTTGACCAGGTAATGCTCGATCTGTGCATCGCTGAGATCGCGGAACGTCACGGTGAATGGAATCAGCCGATTTTGCACGCTGCCACTTTGACTGTTGTAAAGACAGAGGGCGGTATTGAACACGACGGGCTTGCCGCGCATCATGCGCAGCTGTCTGGTGGCATTTTCGTGTGTGTGGGGCTTGCCGAGCTGTTGTCCATCGAGTGTTGCCACTTGATCGGAGCCGATAATCAGCGCGTGCGGAAAACGTGCGGCGCCAACGCGTGCCTTGGCTTCGGCTAGGCGTGTCGCGGTTTGTTCAGGGGATTCATCCGGCAACGGCGTTTCGTCAACTTCTGGCGCAAAAACGGTGAACGGAATTTTTAGCCGTTCAAGCAATTCGCGCCGGTAGGGCGAGGTGGAGGCGAGAACAAGTTCCATCATTCGGGCTGTATTTCGATCAGGGCTTCGTCCGGCGTGACGGTGTCACCTTTGGCCACGAACACACCGATAACCGTGCCACTGATGGAAGCCTGGACTTCGTTTTCCATCTTCATGGCTTCAATCACTAGCACGGCGTCACCGGCTTTGACCTTCTGCCCGGCTTTTACCAGTACGTCGACAATGGTGCCGGGCATGGCGGTGGTGACGTGGCCTTGATGAGAGGGGCGAGGGCGTTTTCCGCCGGCGGATTTATTATCGCCGCTGCTCCTGATTTTGCCGCTGCCGGTGGCGATGCCGCCGGGGCCACCGTAGATTTCGACTTCGGCCAGGGTTTCCACCAGCACTTCCTCCGCTACGCCATCCACGGAAACATAGAATGGGCGGGCGTCTTCGCCGGGGCGTCCGGAGCCGGTGACGTGAATGTGAAAGGTTTCGCCATGCAGCGTGACATTGAACTCGTTGGCAGCGTAGAACGGACCGCAGGCCGTATTGGTGCCCATCGGCAGCAGTTGTTCCGGTTTGAGCGCATCGGCGGCGCGTTCCTGCAGAAAGTTGCGCCCCAGCTCCGGAAACATGGCGTAGGTCAGGACGTCTTCTTCCATTTTGGCCAGGCTTTCAATTTCGCCGCGCAGCTTGTCCATCTCGTCTTCCAGCATGTCAGCCGGGCGGCAGGTGATGATTTCCTGATTGCCGATGGCGAGGCTGCGCACTTCTGAATTGACTGCGCCGGGCGCCTTACCATAGCGGCCCATGAAGTAGTTTTTCACCTCGGTGGTGACCGACTGGTAGCGCTCGCCAGTGAGCACGTTGAGTACCGCTTGGGTGCCGACGATTTGCGAGGTCGGCGTGACCAGCGGCGGGAAGCCGAGATCCTCGCGTACGCGGGGGATTTCCAGCAGTACTTCATCCATGCGGTTGAGCGCGCCTTGTTCCTTCAACTGGTTGGAGAGGTTGGAAATCATCCCGCCCGGCACCTGATTGACCAGCACGCGCGTATCCACACCGGTAAATGCGCTTTCATACTGCCAGTATTTCTTGCGCACTTCGCGGAAGTAGGCGGTGATTTCCTGCAGCGCTGCCAGATCAAGGCCGGTATCGTATTCGGTGCCGGCCAGTGCGGCGACGATGCTCTCGGTTGAGGAGTGGCTGGCGCCTTCACCAAAAGAAGAGTTGCAAGTGTCGAGGATGGTCGCGCCATTTTCCACGCCCTTGAGGAAACACATCGCGGAAAGCCCGGAGGTGGCATGGCTGTGCAGGTGAATCGGTATGCTGGTGGCGGATTTAAGCGCTTTGACCAGTTCGGCGGTGCTGCTGGGCGTCAACAAGCCGGCCATATCCTTGATGGCCAAGGTATCGCAGCCCATGGCTTCGAATTCCCTGGCCATGGTGACAAAATAGGCGATGTCATGCACCGGGCTGGTGGTGTAGCTGATGGCGCCCTCGGCGATCTTGCCGGCTTTCTTCACCGCTTCGATGGATACCTTCATGTTGCGCAGGTCGTTCAGGGCATCGAAGACGCGGAATACGTCGACCCCGTTGTCGGCTGATTTCTGGATGAAAGCGCGTACCACATCGTCCGAGTAGTGGCGGTAGCCGAGCAGGTTCTGGCCGCGCAACAGCATCTGCAAGCGCGTGTTGGGCAGTGCCTTGCGCAGTTTTTTGAGGCGATCCCACGGATCCTCGCGCAGGAAACGCACGCAGGCATCAAAAGTGGCGCCGCCCCAGGCTTCCAGCGACCAGAAGCCGATGTTGTCGAGTTTTGCGCAAATGGGCAGCATGTCCTCGGTGCGCATACGGGTTGCG
>Ga0105091_10000325_pt1 | contig 19554 bp, 22 predicted proteins | sample PPLLak1March2015_FD_87022 | JGI IMG/M metagenome (GOLD analysis project Ga0105091, IMG submission 87022) | Freshwater sediment microbial communities from Prairie Pothole Lake near Jamestown, North Dakota, USA - PPLs Lake P7 Core (1) Depth... | ecosystem: Environmental > Aquatic > Freshwater >... | reverse complement strand
CACAGCCCGTCGTGTTTATCGCGGAAACCGGGCGAGACCGGAAATCCGCACAGGCAAAAACAAGGAATAACATCATGGAAAAAATACATACCGAACCCGGCTCCGTTGCCGATCTCGAAGTTCGTGCAACCCCCCACAAAGCGTGGCATGCGCCCGCCGTGCGCTGGCTCGACGTCCGCGAAACCCAGATCGGCCTCGGCGGCACGACCGACGGTGGCGGTACCTCAAACCCTGCCTCCTGATCGGCGCTTCAAACATAGTCCTGCATGTCCATTGCCGGCAGTTTTATCAAATCCGGCGCATCCCGCCTTTCATTTGTCGACCTCGCCTTAGCTTCCCCGGCTGACCAGGCCAGTCCCCGGCGCTGGCATGGTGGCCCGGCCGATCTGGGCGTCTGCCACGACGCGAGCCTCGCGTACACCTCGCCTGAACAAGGCGGACAAGATTTAGCCGTCGCCGTCTGGGGGCGCATCGACAACAGGCCGCTGCTCGAGCGCGAATTGGCCGCAACACCTGCCGAGACCAGGAGCGACGCCGCTCTGTTCCTGTGCGCCTACCGGCGATGGGGAATCGATTTCATCGGCCGGGTAGTCGGCGATTTTTGCTGCGCCATCTGGGATGGATGCCAGAACAGGATGCTGCTCGCGCGCGACTTCGCCGGGCGCCGCCCCCTCGTCTACCATGAGACGCCCGATGCCCTGCGCTTCGCTTCCGAACTGCGCGCCCTGCTTTCCCTTCCCGGCTTCCCCGTCGAGATCGACGAGGACAGGCTCGCCGAATGGTTCGCGAGGCTGCCGCACTCGCACGACAGAACCTTCCACAAGAACGTCAGCCAGGTACCCCCGGGCCATGTGCTGATCGTGGACCGGAACGGCTCGCGCTTGCACCGCTACTGGCGGCCCGAGGAACAACCGGTGCTGCATCTGCGCCGCGACGGGGAATACGCCGAGGCGCTGCTGGCCGCGCTGGAAGAAGCCGTGAGCTGCCGCCTGCCCGCAGCAGGCCCGGTGGCATGCGCGCTCAGCGCCGGGCTCGACAGCCCGAGCGTCGCCGCGCTGGCCGCGCGGCAGTTGGCGAAGCAGGGGCGCAGACTGACCGCGATCACGGCCGTGCCCCAGGCCGGTTTCGATGCCGCAGGGCATTATCCCGAGCGCCTGTGCGACGAGGGCCCGCTCGCCGCCGGCGTGGCGCGCATGTACCCCAACATCGACCATGTGCTGATCCCGAACAATTCCGCCCCATTGCTTGCCGCGATCGAAAACGATATGCGTGCCAGCGGCAGCCCTCTGGGCAACAACAATGTCACCTGGTTCAATACCATGTTCGCAGAGGCGAAGAACCGCGGCGCTTCGGCATTCCTGGTCGGACAGGCGGGAAACGCCACCATCAGTTACGACGGCATGCCGCTGCTGCCGTCGCTCCTCGCCGGGGGACGATTGATCGCGCTGGGGCGGGAATTGCGGCAACTGCATCGCGCGGGTTCTTTCCGGGGCAAGCTGGCGAAGCAGACCTTCGGACCGTTCCTGCCCCCGCTCTTGCGCCAGGCCGTCCTGCGCGCCTTCGGCAAAAAGAGCGCCAGCGTTTATGACATCGGCGGCTGCATCAATCCCCGCTTTGCCCGCGAAAGCGGGATCGAGGAACGCCAGCGTGCCTTTGACCTGGGGCTTGCCGGCAATACCGATAGCCGCCATGTGCAGCGGCTGATGGTGCAAAGGCTGGACAGCGGCATCGCCACCGCCGGGACATGGCGGCAGCACGGTTTTTATCCGGGCGACCCTACCGCCGACAAGCGGGTGGTCGAATTGTGTCTGGCTATCCCCATGGAACAGTACCTGCGCAATGGGGAGCCGCGTTCGCTGGTGCGCCGCGCCATGGCCGGCATATTGCCGCCCGAGCTTCTGACCAATCGCCGCATCGGCCTGCAATCGGCGGATTGGGCAATGACGTTGCAGGCTCAGATGCCGGAGATGCGCGCCGAACTCGACCGGCTGGAGGCGAGCGCACTGGCGCAGCGTTACCTGGACTTGCCGCGCATGCGCATGCTGGTGGAAAAGCTCCCCGGGGCGAACTGGGGGCAGAACGGGGTCAGGGTCAATTATTCCGGGCTGGTTCGCAGCTTCGCCGCCGGCGTATTCATCCGCCGGATAGAGAGCGGCTGGGAATAGACTGGCCGGACATCACGGCAGGTAACCCAGACGGCGCATCACCCGACCGTGCTGCGCAACGATGCACCGCTCCTGCTCAACGGTCAGGCTGTCGCGCCAGCCGCCGGCGATGCCGCGACGGAAAAAATTACCCACATCGGGCGGGCACTCACGAAATCCCTCCTGCGCCTCGCGCGCCTGCAGCACGTCGAAGCGGCAGGCGGCCAATGCCCGCCCGAGCTTCGCGTCGTCGCAATCGAAACCGAGGAAGCGCACCGCCTTGCCGAAGACTTCCGCCGGGTGCTCGATCATATCCTCGTAGCGCATCAGATGCAGATTCAGCCCCGGGGCATCGAGCCAGCTTTCGACGTGATCGCTCCAGGTCGACAGGTGCTGGGGCAGTTGCGTCCTGAGCCCCGCCCGGCCCAAGGCCATCCTCGTGGTTTCGTCCGCCATTTTGGCGATGGCCTCGTCGACGGATTTGTTCAAATGATGCGCAAAGGAGACCGCGACATCGCGGGGATCGCGGACGATGTAAACCACTGCGGCCAAGGCATCGGGCGGGAACGGCGGCTCGGTATTCGGCTGCGGCGCATGAAAACAGTCGTGGACTTTCCAGATGCGCGGCAAGTCCGGGGACTTGGCCACCGCACGGCAATAGGCGGCTCGTGCCGCGTCGGTCTCCGCCATGGTCAGGTCCGAGGAATCGGCGCCCATCAGGTCGTCGAAATAGCGGCGAGCGGGCAATACCCTGAACGGCAGCCCGTCCCTAAGTTGAAGAGATCCGTCGCCCCCGGCAATTTCGACGAGAACGGCCCGCAACCAGGTATTTCCCGACTTGGGGTAGGAGCACAGCAACGACAATCCTGTCATAGCCCGACCAGCTCTTCCACCATCGCCGCGACTTCATCCAGTCGCCCCAGGTCCAGTTGGCGCGTCAGGCGCCGCACCGGCACCGAGCTTGCGATGCGCGCCGCCCCCTGGAACAGTTCCGATCTCCTGCCCATAGCCTCGGCATGGCGGCGGCGGTATATCTGTCCGGTGAGCAGCGCAACGGCTTCCATGGCCGGCATCAGGGATGCACCGTCCAGTCCGGGAGCTTTCTCGGATCGCAACAGGAAGATCGCCCTGAGAGGCAGCGGTTCGGCGAGGAACTGGCCGATGCCGCTCACAGGCAGGGCATATTTCTCCAGTTCGATACGATCCCTTGTCAACACTTCGCGAGGAACGGCAAGCGCCTCCAGCGCATCCCGCCACAAGCGCATGCGCGGCATCGCCGGCAACACCAGCGGCCCGCGCGCAGCACCGATATCGATGGCGGTGACGTCGTCTGAAACCAGCGCATGCCCCCGCCGCACCAGCGATGCCGCCAAAGTGGACTTGCCGGCGCCGGAGGTACCGCAGAAAGCCACGGCTCCGTCGCCGATGCGGACGCAAGAGGCATGCAGCGGGAACAGGCCGCGCTGGTGGCACAACAGCCCGAACACCGTGCCCAGCAGGAATACATGAACTTCGGCAGACGTAGCGCCGGGGGCCGGCTGCACGATCACCTCCCTGCCCTGTCGCACCAGGTAGCGGCCAGCGGCGGAAACCTCCAGCCTGCAATCGCCGTTGCCGGCCACTTGCAGGAAAGGCGTCACCTGGACGGCATCGATCAGCGCATCGGGAACCTTGCCCAAGCGGATGTCGATATCGACCGGCTGTTCGGGACCGACCCATGCCAGATCTTCCGGCAAGCTCAGCTCAGAGCGCACCCTCCAGCCGCACAAACGGAAATCCGAGAAATCGACTGACGAACTGCTCATCCAGGCACGATCTCTATCATGTGTTTCTGCAAGAGGCCGCGCAGAAAAACGAGGACGTCGGCTTCGATGGTGGCGTGATCGGCCTCGTACTCCGAGGCAAGCCCGTCGCACAATTCGGCGACCGAAACCGGTTTCTCCAGACGTCGCCAGATATCGCTGCCGATATCGTCGAGACCGCCATAACAACCGCTTTCCACGCTCATCAGCACCGTTTCGCTGTCGACCTCGGTCGACAGGCATTGCTCGCTCCGGACCACGCGATCAGCGGCGGTCAACTCCAATGCAGTCAAATTTAGCCCCCACATAAATAGATGTTTCGTGAACGCACGGCAACAACAAAACCCAATTGTTTTGCTGTGCGAAGCCCGGAAAAGCGTCTTGCCATTGGCATCCGAGCGAAGTATTCTACCAATATCAAGCCGATTAATAGCCATTTTTTACATTTTGACGCATGCGAATCTAACAATATCGACACCTCGCCCCAGCCAGCCATTCAGAAAGATTTCTGCACCTTCATGCTAAACGACCACCGGCAGAAATCGCCCCATCGACAACCGCGCAACGATGACTAAACTTATTGCCGTTCTAACGGCGTTCGAAAACAAACTTGACCGCCGGGTGGCGGCATTGTCGGGCGATGAAAACACTGCGGCTCTCGCGGCGGAGGTGCCAGGAATCTGTGCCGCCTATCTCAAGCTCGCCAAGGATATGACCGATGCGGGCCATATCGATGAGGGGCTGCGCGCCGGACGCAAGGCCCTGCAACTGGCGCCCGACGACTTGGATGCGAATTACTTTATCGCGCGCAAACTGGAAAGACTGAACCGTGTCGATGAGGCGTGGCAAACCTTGGTCGCGTTTGAAAACAGATGCGGTACCCTGAACGGCAGCGGCAATGACACATTGAAAAAGCTCTACCTGCTGAAGGCGCACTTGGAACACCGCTGCGGGAACCTGGAAGTTTCGTGCGCGATGCTGCAGCAGTTTGTCGTGAACCATCCCCGGCATGCCCTCTTGTCCAAGGCGTACGGTTGGCTGGGGAAAGCCCTGGATGGGCTGGGCGAGCATGATGCAGCGATGCGGGCCTTTCGCGAAAGCAACCAGGAGCTATCCCGCGCCCCGGGAAGCATCGAATGGATCGACAAGAGCTCTAAAATCCTGACGAGATTGGAAACCAGTTCGCGCTGGTATCGCGACAAGACCTGCTTCGACTGGAGCTCACCGGCAATAAAAGACGATCATGCTTCGCCGGTTCTGCTGGTGGGCTACCCACGCTCCGGCACGACGTTGCTCGACCAGATTCTGGATTCGCATGGCGCACTGACGACGCTGGAAGAGCGTCAGACTTTATCGGGGTTGCGGGGCAGGTTTTATGGCAGCGAGGAGAATTTGCAATCGCTCCGCCTGCTGGACGACGACGGCATCATGGCCTGCCGCCAGATTTACTGGTCGAATGCGGCAATGTTCCTGGACAAGCCCCTCGGCGAAGCGAGACTGGTGGACAAGTTCCCCCTCTATATCCGGTTTCTCGATATTTACGCCCGGCTGTTTCCCGATGTGAAGATCATCGTCGCCTTGCGCGACCCGCGCGATGTCGTGCTCAGCAACTATATGCAGAGGTTCAAGCTGAACGCGGAAATGGCGGCCAACCTTGACCTTGCCCGCAGCGCCCGGTTTTATGCCAGGACGATGGAGCTGTATCTGCTGTTCCGCAAATTTTTGCCCGACAACATCCACGAAATCCGATACGAAGATCTCGTTTGCGACTTCGGCGGCGAGAGCGCCAGACTTCTGGATTTTCTGGAACTGGAGTGGGACGACAATCTGTTGAAGTTTCACGAACACGCAAAGAAGCGCTGGATCAACACACCCAGCTATGAGCAGGTCAGCAAGCCCATTTATCGCGATGCCGCCGGGCGATGGAATAAGTATGAATCCCATTTGGCGGAGGTGATGCCCGTGCTGCAACCATTTGTCGAGGCGTTCGATTATGCATCCTAGCCAGAACATGTGTCGCTGACACTTTGATCCGCTGCGCAGGCTTTCAGGCTCAATGCACGGAATGGCGAGCGTCCGGTATGTTCCGGCTGAACTGCATGGCCATTCGCCACTTACTCCGGCGGGTAAGAAACGGTGGGTTTATGCAAAGGCTTCCCGCCCGTAAAGGCCAGGTAAGTATCATCCTTGAGATTGTAGGCGAACTGGAGCCAATTTATCATCGATGCCATCCTGCGCTGCCTATAGTCAGTGTTATCCGAAGGCATCTGGAAAAGCGCTTTCAGCCCCTCTTCCAGCTCGGCCATTCCGTTACAAAAGACCCAGCGATCCGAGGGGCCGCAAACGGCTTCGAAGTGTGAACACCCCCGCTTGATGGTCATCTGAACGGAGTTACCGAGATCAGGATGTGAATCGACGATAACTCGCATTTCCCGGTAGGCTGCCCTTGCTTCATCGAGCCCATCCAGATAGAGAAGTCCCGCATAAAAATCCTGGGAGTTCGGATTGAAAAAATCGACTCCGCATTTCGAGTGGTGCGGAGCTTCTTCCAGGATTTCGCGCAACGCGATCAATCCCTTGAAATTCGGGGGAGCGATTTTCACCTTGTAGCAATTGCGGCAACCGTAAGGGACCGCGGCTTGGTCATAGGCGTTATGGAAGATAAAATCGAGGAAACGGCAATCCTTTTTGTGCACGATCTTGACATAGAGATAGTTGAAGGCCTCCCCTTTTTGCCGGGGCATGTAACTTCCATCGGGAAGCCTTTCAAGCCTGCCTTCGGCGACTGCGCGTTCCAGGTTTTCCTCCACCGTTCCCCTGCCAAAACGCATTTTCATCCGATCACCTTCCATTTATTCCGCATCAAACTCAGTGCGCGTCTTTTTCCGAATACAGAGCTGCAACAATATGAGCATGCGGACTCTCCATAGTTACATTTTGATTGATTAGTGTTCATACTGCCGTGAAATATAATTGTGCTTTCGGGTTGTAGCAACTTTAACTCGCTAATTCCCGAGATACCCTGACTTATCCCATGCCAACCGAAAACGAAGATATTTTCTAAAGTTTTAAGGGGATCGATCCGTTCCCGGCCCGAATCTTCGCGGCCTGACAACACGGTTACCCTCTGGAGATTTAGCCATGCACATCGACGATCCGCTTTTGATCATCCGCCCCGAAATCCAGCAGGATAGGGATTTTCTTGCGCGGCTTTACCGTTCGACGCGGGAAGATTTGTTGCAGCTCGGTTTGCCCGTGGCAATGCTGGACAACATGATGGCGATGCAATTCCTCGCGCAGCAAAGCGGTTACCGCAAGCAATATCCCGATGCCGCCTATGACATCGTCGAAAAAGACGGCGAACCCGCAGGCTGCCTGATAACGCATCGCAGCATCGATGCGATCAGGCTGGTTTACATCGCACTGTTGCCGCACGAACGCAACCGCGGCCACGGCCGCCGCCTGATCCGGGCGCTGCAAGCCGAGGCTACGGGTGCGAATAAAACGCTGAGGCTTTCCGTATCCGCACAGAACCTGCAGGCCCAGCGCCTCTACGCTTCGTCCGGGTTTCAGGTCGAAAGCAACGACGGCGTTTATCTGGAGATGAGATGGTGCGCCGGATCGAACCTGCCCGGATTTTCCGGCGCTCGACAATAGGACTGCAACCATGTCATCCGTCTTGCCGCCACAGACATACATCCATTCGTTAAGATGCCCGTGCGACGGCATGCTGGCAATCGACGGCGACAAGGCGCGTTGCCAGGTATGTCACCGGGAACTGAAAATCAGCCCGGAAGGCATACTCCAGTTCGTCATCGCCTCCGAACTGGATGCCCCGACGGCGCAAGAGCTGGTCGGCCATACTTACGACCTTTCGCAGCCCCAGATCGAAAAAATGGTGCTCGCCGAAAGAAACTCTCTCTGGAAAAATTACTATAGCCGCAACCGGATGAAGACGATGCAGCATCTGTCCCGCTATCTCGACCGGGTGAATTGCGACCGGGTGTTTTTTCTCGGGGTCGGCACCGGTCGCGAGATCGAATATCTCATGAGCTTTCGCAAGCTGGACACGGTATTCTGCTCCGACCTGTCATATACCTCGTTGCGCATGATCCCCGCCCGGCTGGCCGCCCATGATCTCAAGGTCGGGCTGTTCACTTCGGACCTGCAACGCTGCCCGGTCGAAAGCAGGAATATCCCGATAGTCATCGTGAACGCGCTGCATCACACACAGGATATGCATGCCGTCATCGAATCGTTGCTTGCCCAACAATATGACAATCTGTTCCTGGTGGAGCCGACGGACAATTTCCTCATCCGTCTGCTGGCAAGGTTTGGAATCGCGCAGCGGCAGGAGTATTCGGGAGTGATCCCCGGACGTCTGGAATTGCCACGGCTAAAGGAGATGTGCCGGAAACATCATTACCATGTGGATCTCAGAACCCATTGGTCATTCCCGCGCGATTACTACAGGAAGATATTCGGGAACTCCATGCGATTTCAGAATGTGTTCTTCCCGCTGCTGAACGGGATTTCCAGATTGACCGACATCGTGAAGTTCGGAAATTTCTCTATCGTCCACATTCACAAGCCGGATGCCGGGCATGCTGCCGACTCCAACCGGCCGGGCTGATATCCGATGCCGATGATGCTGCCGACTCTTGCACGCAAGGCCCGGAATTTCGCGCGCCGCCCCCGCTTCGAGCAGGCATGGTTCGTCCCCGCGTGGCTGCTGCTGGGTGCCTGCCGCTTCGTCATCCTGTTCGTCCCCTTCCGGCGACTGGCCCCGCATCTGGGGCGACACGCGGGCATCGCCCCGTGGGTGCCGCTGGCCGCGCCGGCTGCCGAAGCCAGGGCATTGGCCATCTCGCGAGTGATACAGATGGCGGCCAAACATACACCGTGGACATCGAACTGTTTTCCGCAGGCGGTGGCCGCCCGGATATTGCTCGGGCTCTACGGCATTCCCTACTGTATTTTTTTCGGCGTCACCCGCGAACCCGACAGTGCGCAAATGCAGGCGCATGCCTGGGTGGCTACCGGCAAGGTCAGGGTGACCGGCGGCTCGAGCTTCGGTCAATTCACCGTAGTAAGCTGCTTTGTCTCACCCGGATTGATCGGCCCTGACAATAGCCAACCTGCAATACCGAATTCAGCATCCGAAAAAATCCATAACGGAGCAACGCCGCCATGACTTTAATGAAGGAGACTAAATCATGAAATTTATTATCGCGATTGAACCGGGCACGGAAACCTCCGCATTTGGAGCGGTTGTGCCTGATTTACCCGGCTGCTTTTCAGCCGGAGACACGCTGGATAAAGCAGTAGACAATGCCCGTGAGGCGATTGAGCTGTGGTGCGAAACAGTGATCGAAGATGGCGGTGATGTCCCCGTTGCCAAGACTCTGGCAGAACATCAAGCCGATCCTGATTTTGCTGGCTGGATTTGGGCTGTAGTGGAAGTTCCGGTGGAGCGTTACTTCGGACCGGCAGAGAAGCTCAATATCACCTTGCCGCGCTTATTGCTGGCAAAAATTGACGAGTACGCCCGCGCACACGGCGAAACTCGATCAGGTTTTCTGGCCGACGCGGCCCGGATGGCAATGCGCTGACAGGTACGTGTCGATGGACTGGAGTTGAACATCATCGAAACGCTGCCATTCCTGCACCAGCACAAACCCATTTTCCACGACTTCGAAAAATGGGTGCTAGCAAAACATAACGGCGCTATCGACAGTTCAATCTCCCTCAGCCCGTCTCAGCTGGAGGCGATGGAATCCTGCGCCGGCCTGCATTCCAAGAACGGTACAAAATTCCTGTGCGACCCGCAAGCGCCAGATTCTGGGACAAGCGCGCTATGCGCGGCGATAACCCCCTGCTATCACCAGCTGGTGCGCTTGCGAAAAGAACAAGGACCGTTCCGCAACGGGCAACGCTCGCCGTTCGGCATTTTCACGACGGACCGTTACCCCTTGTCTGGAAGCCGTGCTCCAGGATTAGCTCATCCCGCTTGGTAGCTTCCATATCCTCCCGGACCATTTCGGCGACGAGTTCGTCGAAGGCGATATTGGGCTTCCAGCCCAGTTTTTCCCTGGCCTTGGTCGCATCGCCAATCAGGGCTTCAACCTCGGTCGGCCGGAAGTAGCAAGGATCGATTTCGACGATGCACTTGCCGTGGGCGTCGATGCCTTTCTCGTCAAGGCCCTTCCCCTGCCAACCGATTTCCATGCCGAGTTCCCTGGCTGCGGCATCGATGAAGTCCCGCACGCTGTACTGCACCCCCGTCGCAATCACGAAGTCCTCAGGCTGTTCCTGCTGCAACATCAGCCACTGCATCTCGACGTAATCGCGGGCATGACCCCAATCGCGCCGGGCATCCAGGTTGCCCAGATACAGGCGCTCCTGCAGCCCCAGCTTGATGCGGGCCAGCGCACGCGTGATCTTGCGGGTGACGAAGGTCTCGCCCCGGATCGGGCTCTCGTGGTTGAAGAGTATGCCGTTGCAGGCATAGATGCCGTAGGCCTCGCGATAATTGACGGTGATCCAGTGGGCATAGAGCTTCGCCACCGCATAGGGACTGCGCGGATAGAAAGGCGTGGTTTCCTTCTGCGGGGTTTCCTGCACCAGGCCGAACAGCTCGGAGGTGCTCGCCTGATAGTAGCGGGTCTTCTTTTCCATGCCGAGAATGCGGATCGCCTCCAGGAGGCGCAATGCCCCGAGGGCGTCCGAATTGGCGGTGTATTCGGGCTCCTCGAAACTCACCGCAACGTGCGACTGGGCTGCCAGGTTATAGATCTCGTCCGGCTGCGTCTGCTGAATAATGCGCATCAGGCTGGAACTGTCAGTCATGTCGCCGTGATGAAGGAAGAAGCGCACGTCGCTTTCGTGACGATCCTTGTACAAATGGTCGATACGATCAGTGTTGAAGAGACTCGTGCGGCGCTTGATGCCGTGTACGACATAGCCCTTGCCGAGCAGCAACTCAGCCAGGTAGGCGCCGTCCTGGCCTGTGATTCCTGTGATAAGAGCAACCTTGGGTGGCGTGGACATGGTAAGGGAAGTTCTCCTCAATCGATACGGGGTGGATGTTAAAGCGGGTTCAGAAAATCGCGGTAAGCGCGGGCCAAGCCTTCCTCCAGCCCGACCCCCGCCTGCCAGCCCAGCGTTTTCAGGCGGGTACTGTCCATCAGCTTGCGCGGCGCGCCGTCGGGCTTGGTGGCGTCAAAGCGGATATCGCCCAGAAACCCCACGATCCTGCCGACCGTTTCTGCAAGTTCGCGAATGCTGACTTCCTCGCCGCTGCCGACGTTGATGTGGCTAATCATCGCTTGCGTGTATTGGTCGAAGAGCGGCTTCTCCAGGTTCATGACGTGAACGCTGGCGACAGCCATATCGTCGACGTATAGGAATTCCCGCCTCGGGTCGCCGCTTCCCCATACCGTGACGACGGGGGCATTTTCAATTTTGGCCTGGTGGAATCGACGGATCAGAGCAGGAATGACATGCGAGTTTTCTGGATGATAGCTATCGCCCGGGCCGTAGAGGTTGGTGGGCATGACACTGCGGTAATCGATGCCGTGGCTGACTCCATACTGACGGTTGTAGCTCTCGCACAGCTTGATGCCGGCGATCTTGGCGATGGCATAGGGTTCGTTGGTAGGCTCAAGCGTTCCGGTCAGTAGCGCATCTTCCCGCATGGGCTGGGCGGCGGCGCGCGGGTATATGCAGCTCGAACCGAGGAAAAGCAGCTTCTTCACTCCGCTCCTGAAAGCCGCATCAATGACATTGGCCTCGATCATCAGGTTCTGGTAGATAAATTCGGCGGGATAGGTATCGTTGGCGTGAATTCCGCCGACCTTGGCGGCCGCCAGGTAGACTTGCGCCGGCTTTTCCGCCGCAAAAAAGGCTCGGACGGCGGCCTGCTCGGCGAGGTCAAGTTCGGCGTGTGTGCGCGTCACAACATTCGTTTGGCCCTGAGCACGCAGCGCACGAACGATGGCAGCCCCCACCATTCCGCGGTGTCCAGCGACATAAATGGGAGAAATCCGGGCCTGGGTCATGGTTCCTATTTCGCTACGAACAAAGTTCCCGCGCGTATGCATTCGTCACCGCCCGGAAAGGCCGCCAGTTTAACAAGAAAATCCGATTAATTCGCGCTTATCGAGCAGTGAACAGGCGCGAATGAAGCGCATGGACCAAGCCAAATTCGATGGCATATATCTCGCGATTACGATTAAAATACCGGGTTGCCGAATCCAGCCTTGGTACGGCGAAACATAGGAAATCCCCCTTGCTCGATAATGACATCCACCCCCTTATCCTGTGCGGGGGCAATGGCAAGCGGCTGTGGCCACTCTCTCGTGCCGCCATGCCCAAACAACTGCTCGCCCTGACGGGGCAGGAGACCCTGCTACAAACCACGATACGACGGGCCGCCGCCCTCCCGGGTGCCCAGGCCCCAATGCTGGTCTGCAATCACGAGCATCGATTTCATGTCCAGGAACAGCTGGAAACCATCGGCCATGTGCCAGCCGCTATCTATCTTGAGCCGGTCGGGCGCAACACCGCTCCGGCCATCGCACTGGGCGCGCTCGAACTCGCCACAAAAGACCCCGATGCCATCATGCTCGTGCTGCCCGCGGATCACTTCATCGACGAGCAGGAAATGTTTGCCGACGCCGTTCGCCAGGGAGCTGCCGCAGCCAGGGCGGGTTACCTCGTCACCTTCGGCATCGTTCCGCATTCCCCCGAAACCGGCTATGGATATATCAAACTCGGCGCCCCCGTTTCCCTTGGGGAAGCGTCGGAAACGGGCGCCCCTGGAGCGGCGAGCATCAGCCACGTGCAATCCTTCATCGAAAAACCCGACCGGGCGACTGCTGAAACCTGTCTTGCGGAAGGCGGCTACAACTGGAATAGCGGCATGTTCATTTTTTCCGCCCGGGCTTACCTCGAAGAATTGCAGGCCTACCGCCCGGACATCCTGCGCGCCGTCAAACTTGCCTGGGAGAACAAGCGCTCCGATCTCGGCTTCTATCGGCCGGAAGATCTCACTTTCACCTCCTGCCCAGCCGATTCCATCGACTACGCGGTCATGCAGTCCACGCAGCGGGCGGTAGTCGTCGCGGCACAATTCGGCTGGTGTGACGTCGGCACCTGGAACTCGCTATGGAACATCGCGCCGAAGGACCTCGACGGCAATGCAATCCACGGCGACATATTTACAAGCCATACCCGCAACAGCTATCTGCGCGCCGAAAGCCGTCTCGTCGCAGTGATCGGCCTGGACGACGTCATTGTCGTCGAAACGCCTGATGCGGTGCTCGTCATGCACAAGGACCGGTCGCACGAAATCAATCGCGCCCTCGAGCACTTCACCCAAAATGGCCGACGCGAACACCTGGAACACTTGCGCATCTACCGCCCTTGGGGTTGGTACGAAGGAATCGACAAGGGGGAGCGTTTCCAGGTGAAGCGCATTATGGTCAAGCCCAACGGAAAGCTCTCGCTGCAGATGCATCATCACCGCGCGGAGCATTGGGTGGTTGTCAGCGGAACCGCCAAGGTGACTCTTACGGGAGAAGAGCGGCTTATTGGTGAGAACCAGTCAACTTACATCCCCATCGGACAGCACCACCGCCTCGAAAACCCCGGGAAGATTCCTCTTCACCTGATCGAGATTCAATCCGGAACTTATCTTGGCGAAGATGACATTGTTCGATTCGAGGACACATATGGCCGCGGCGAGTAAGACCGAAAGGCGAGCGTCTTTTTGCTCTTGCCGTTGCGGGTGTTGCCGGCAGGATTGGCAACCGGCTCGTTTCTGGCATGACCAAGATGTTCGTCCATCGCTGCTTCAAGCGCGCGTTCCACCAGTTTCTTGGTGAGCTGCTTGAGCAGTCCATCTTCCCCAATCAGATCTTCAGGCTTCTTGTAATCAGTCAGCAGGCTGTCCAGCAGTTCGTGCTTACGGTCATTACGCTCCTTTCTCCAGGACGGCAGTTTCCTGCCAAATGACCGTTTATCTCCAATCTATTGAATATGTAAGCATAGCATCCGTGAGATGCTGCACACTTATGGCGCCTGCCAATGGCACCCTTGATCCGTGAAATCATTGCTCCTCAATTTCGGTTTTTGATTGTTCGAAATGGCTTCTCCGAAGCCCCTTAGCCGCCTATCATAGTTTAGTTTGTGGCTAAGTGGTCCAGGATCCAGCTTGAGCTTGGCTTAGCTGGGCTTCCGCTGTGGCCAAAGAAACAAGCTAAAACCTGAAAGACCAGGTCTCCGATGTAATATCACGTTGCCAGACGACCAAATTGGGCGGTTCAATCAGCAGCGTCCAAGTTTGCTGGCTGTTCCAGTATGGTTCTTCAACACGCCTGAATACCTGCGGTGTCATTAAGGCCAGACAGTAGCCGCCGGGATTGCGCACGGAAGCATAGCGTATTGCTTCAATCCCTGCCTCCCTGCCATTGTCTGCCAGCAATTGGGTACCGGAGTAGTTATCAGCGGCAGTCCAGGTTTCCCGTTCGGCTGATAGAGGTGGCATTGTTAGGTCTATGGATTTATCTGCTGCCGCACGAAACTCAAACAGCGTAATGGGAACCGCTTTCTGCCGCCCTGATAATCCCTCGCTATCCATCCACATGCGCAAACGCCAATATCCGCTCTCCGCAGAAGCGGTCTCCCTGTCTTCTGCCCCATAAAACACACCGGGATCATTTCTGCGGCGAAACCGCGATCCTCCGGGGAGAGGGTAGTAACGAAAAGGCGTGGAAAGTAGCCAATGGAGGCCTTGCGCGTCAGCTGGAAGAATCGGCTTAACTTCTTCGAGAATGTCCTCAAGAAGGTTTTGATCGAATAGTGACCCGTGAGCCAGTGTCATGGTGGCAACTTTGTGTTGGGCTTCCACAACCCTCCAGCCGCCACCTTCCCAGGGAAGCGTTTCAGATGCGAGCGCGGTAGGCGTCCAGATATTCGCAGGCATGGATTAGTCCTTCAATGCGCTTGATGGCTTCCGACGGGTGCTGTCCGCCGAAGGATCGGTTAGGGGTATTTAGCCAAACCTTGGCAAGTTCATCATCCCCGCCCACCATTGAAGATAAGGAGCGATACATGCGCACAAAAAGTGCTGACAACTCCCACTCCTTGCCGCCTTCATTGAGGCTGTACTTACCGTTCAGCAGTCGGGAAGCTGTCGGCTGGCTGATGCCGATAATATTCTTCAGATCGGTGGAACCGAACTCAAACCGTCGCGCAACTTCGTGCACAGCTTGCGTTAGCACTCTTGAGCGATCTGAGTTTCTAGCTTGTACGGATTGCACCATGGCCAAACCCCAAAAATTTCATATGAATAGACAATTAGTAAATTATTCTACTGAATATAAGTGCGATCAACAAATATTTTAGATTATAGGAACCTGTAAGCACCAGTGCCCAGATTGGTCTGAACTGGCGAGCCAGATAAATAAAGGGTCTACAGCAATGTGGACCCTTTTTCATTTGCTGCTCTGTGTCGTATTTCGACGTTGAGCAGATTTCCGACTACCGCTGCATGCTTAGCTGTGGGGTTCCCAGCATCCGCTGCGCGCTTGACGAGACCAAGTGCATCTTCACCTAACCAGAGCGGCCTTGACTCGTGATAAAAGCAGGGGCGTCACCTTGTCCTGGCGCTCAACCTTGCTAATATAGGCTTGGGTAACACCTAGTCGTTCAGCCAGTTCATTTTGTGTCAGATGCGCTTTCATTCGAGCCAAGGCAACTGGATTATCAACGTAGTCTTCCAGCACGAAAGGTACATATTCGTTACCCTTCTCCGCTGCAGCCTCCAATCCGGCCACTTCGTCCTCGATTTCCTCTTTCAGCGCCTTGTAGACAGTAACGGGCAGCAAGACGTATTCGACTTTTCCGTCGATAGATTTAATGGTTTGCAGTCTCATTTGTAAGCGTCTCCACGTGGCTTGATTTCTTCAATTGCGATCACCTGAACCGCGTCCTGCCGGTCGAAGATCACACGCCAGTTGCCTACCCGCATGCGGTAGTAGGGCTCGCCTTCCAGTTTTTTAATGTCCAGTTCAGTATTGTCAGGATTGGCACCGAGCAATTCAATTTTTTCGGCAAGCCTGAATCTTTCTGGCCTGGACAGGCTTTGCAGCTTTTTCCGAGCCTGCTGCTTGATCATGAGCGTGTAAGGCATGGTTATATTGTAGGGTTGTATTTAGTTATACTCAAGCGGTTTTATTTGTTCCGAACTTGATCACTTCCGCCAACTTCCGTTTATCGACGGATCGGATTTTCGTCACAATGGCACAGCTTCAGCCAGGATACGGTCTTTCAGGTATCGATTGATGCCGTTGGGTGTCAGCAGGTCGACTTTTCTGCCAATTGCCTTTTCAAGGTCTTGTTGCAGGCCGATCAAATCAAACAGGCTGCGGTTTTCCTGCATGTCCACCAGAAAATCCACGTCGCTGCCGTCCCGATCCTCATCACGAATAACCGAACCGAACAAACGGACATTGCTCGCCCCATGCTTGGCGGCAAGAGCCAGAATTTCGGTTCTTTTGCTTTGTAGAAAGTTGAGCGTGTTCATGGCTTTCTCATTGCAGTTTAAATCATAAGCATGAATACAATCATTGCGCAGATTTATGCCGTAACGAGTGGGGATTTGGCACGAGCCAAGTGGTTACACAGCCAGAATTTGAAACTCGGTTGCTACCCGAACTACCACATCAAGTCGTCCGGGATCTGGAAGGCGGCATACGGATCGTCCGCATCGATCCCGGTGCTGGCTTTGTTCACGCGAATGACGAGCGAAGCATCGCGCTCGGCGATCTTGTCGGCGATAATCCTGGGTACCAATTCGGTGGTGCCGCCTTGGCAGACGATGACCAGGCGACCGGCCACTAAATGCGCCTGGACCGTGGCCGACACATACAGCCGTTCGATCTTGTTGCCACGGGTAAAATTGTAGGCGATGTCGCCGGTGCCCTTGCTCTGGCGATTCTGCTGCACCATCTGGGCAATTTGCGCCACGATCGCCTTGTGGGTAGCAGCAGCATCGCGCTGGGCATTGAGCTCGCGGGCCCGCTCGGCATTCTTGTGCTGCGTTTCGAGTGCGGCTAGGCGCACTTCATCGACACTGGGCGTACCGGTCCGGCGCTCGACCTTCTTCTGTTTGCTCTTGTCCTGCTTGGCCACTTTGACTTTGTTTTTGTCGACCAGGCCGGCTTTCAAAAACTGATCTTGCAAAGAGGCCATATGTGCTACTCCGTAGAGGGTCCGCTAGCCCAGACAGCGGCGCCAGCCTAGCCAGTGAAAAGACGCTATCATAGCAAAAGTCGACTCCGCATAGGCGATCGCAAGCTTGCTGGCGCTCATGGCCATTATCCGGCAAGGCACCTGGGTACAGAACAGCCCGAAAGTGGGCAAGGGGCACCTCCAGCATGTACCAACCTGGAAAATATTCTCTCACCCCTCCATTACAAACCAGCGCCATCTCGCCCCCATTCTTTTGCGCAAACAACCAACTGTTGAAGCGTTGACCAACTGCCCGCAATCCGTCTTCACCAAGATGAATTCGACGTTTACCGATAAAAAGTATATATTGACGCATATATCACCAAAACTTACCGGGAGCGTCATGATGATGGAAACACGCATTGCGAAACTATTCAAGAACGGCGCCAGTCAGGCGGTTCGCCTGCCGATGGAATTTCGCTTTGAAGGTAACGAGGTGTATGTCACACGGGACGATGTGACGGGTGATGTAGTGCTATCGAATCGGCCTGGCGCCAAGACATGGAACGCATTCTTCGAGTTGCTGCATGAAATCAATGTGCCCGCAGACTTTATGGCAGAACGACCGATGAATGTGTTGCCACAAGAATCTGGGGTCTTTGATGACGAGCTTCCTCACGGCAAGGCGAGCCGATAATGCTGCACATGCTGGATACTGACACGGCAAGCTACATTATCAAGGGGAAATCCCCCTCAATTGAAGCCAAACTGTCGGCCCTCGTGCCATCGATGGTCTGCATTTCGGCGATGACACGAGCCGAATTGCTATACGGCTTGAAACGTCTGCCTGCCGACCATAGACTGCATCTGGCCGTGCGCCAGTTCATTAAAATTGTCCGTGTCCTGCCTTGGGATGCAGAGGCAGCCGACTGGTATGCCGAGATTCGCCATCAGCTCATCAGTACAGGGCAACCGATCGGCGAACTGGACATGATGATCGCTGCACACTCGTTATCTGCCGGTGCTGTACTGGTCACAAACAACAGCCGCCATTATGAACGGATCGAAGCGCCACTAATTTTGGCGAATTGGGCGTAATGGCAGTGATATTTTAGGCAATCTGGACTTGTAAACACCAATGTCCAGATTGATCTGAACTGGCGAGCCAGATAAAACAAGGGTTAGCGTTTAGGCACTAGCCCTTTTGTCTTTCTGAACGTGACAAACACGTGACATTTCCGTTTCTAGCGCAAAAATTGGGACAGGGTGCGGGAGCCATAAACATGGTCCAGCAGGACAACTGTGCCGACGAACATGATTGCCCCTATCACCACAGCCAGAACTAGCAAGCCTAGTGTCGTCCAAATAGAATGTCCCTTACTTATTCCCTCATGATTGATGAGCGCGGTTTCAGATATCAGCCGGTCGATTCGTTGCACCGCCTCAGTGGCCCCGGAAAGGCTATTGACATAACACAGGGAAATTTTGAACTGGCCGGCGGACACAAGGCGTTCCGCCTCAGTCGGCGTCAAGCCGATCTGGAGATTCGCTTGGCGGGCAACAGCCTGCATGGCGCTTACCGGGTCACCCGCGTTTAATATGATCTCTCCGCCCTTCTCGGTTAAAGAACAACGCCCCTCGGTTGGCAGATCGAGTACGTTGACACCGCTCTTCGACATAACGCCTCCTCATATTCGCCTCATCGCCAGATGTTAAATGCTACTCCTCTTGGTGAAAAGAAATTCGCGCGTAGATTTTCGAGCCATTACCGTTGCAAGGAGATCAGTCACTCTTGTTCCGATGCCTCAAAAGCCATAAACCTGTAGCGGCTGACCGTATTCAACCGATGCATAGTATTTTCCCTGATAGTCAAATGAAGTAAGTCCCGATATTAATAATCATAAAAAAGGCTAATAGTTACGCCGTAGCGATCGGTCGACCATAGCCAACCGACATATCAATCAATATGAAAAATGGAGACAATATGGAATTCCTGATACCGACAGCGACATACCTGACAGTCAATTTAGTTGCCTTGGCGTGTTTCATCGCTTATCAACTCTCGGCACGTCGATACTAGTAATTCGGCCTCTTTCCAGCGCGGGTTTACTGATAGCAGTAAATGCGCTCGGGCCCGGGACCAATCCAAGAGACTCAAAACATTTACAAAAACATGGAAATTATCTACTGCAGGTTCGACACGAATAAATAAATTAGGCTTTTAACGAAATTACTGTTAATCTTGGCGCCGTCTGTGGAATTCAAGAACAAAATTGCGGTACCTTCAGTTGGCCCTTTTTCCCTTGTTTCGATAGATCGAGCAGTCGCTCATATGACTTAAAATTAGGAATGTAAAATGGCAACAGGTATTG
>Ga0105091_10000321_pt1 | contig 19694 bp, 16 predicted proteins | sample PPLLak1March2015_FD_87022 | JGI IMG/M metagenome (GOLD analysis project Ga0105091, IMG submission 87022) | Freshwater sediment microbial communities from Prairie Pothole Lake near Jamestown, North Dakota, USA - PPLs Lake P7 Core (1) Depth... | ecosystem: Environmental > Aquatic > Freshwater >... | reverse complement strand
TTGAAAAAGTGAAGTTCTGTGCTGATTTAGGAATCGATGCCATAAACATTCCCGATGGCCCTCGCGCAAGCTCACGATTATCTCCCATGGTTACGGCCGTGAAAATCCAGCAGGCAGCCAATATCGAATCGATACTGCATTTTTGCTGCCGTGACAGGAATTTAATCGGCATGCAGTCTGATGTCCTCGGCGCATACGCAATTGGTTTAAAAAATCTGCTGGTCATTACCGGCGACCCCCCAAAAATGGGAGATTACCCGCAGGCAACAGGCGTTTTCGATATGGATTCAATCACCCTTACAGGTGTAATAAAAAATTTGAACAAGGGCATTGACCTTGGCGGCAATCAAATAAATCCGCCGACGTCACTTGTAATCGGCGTCGGAGCAAATCCCGTCGCAACCGATATCCAACGAGAAATCGAAAAATATGAGCTGAAAGTCATGGCCGGAGCAGAGTTTGCGATAACTCAGCCAGTTTTTGATGCAGATACTTTATTTAATTTCTTAGATAAAACAAAAAAATTTAAAATACCGATTATTGCTGGAATTTGGCCATTTACCAGTTTGAAAAACGCTGAATTTATGGCAAATGAGGTGCCGGGTGTGGTTGTGCCGCCGAAACTGCTGGAAAGAATGGCCGCCGCGAAAACTCAGCAACAGGCCAAAATTAGAGGCATTGAAATTTCAAAGGAGCTGATAGATAAGATTAAAGATAAAGTCGCGGGTTTTGCTGTATCAGCCCCATTCGGTAATGTCAAAATCGCACTCGCCGTATTAGGCAAAATCGGTATAAATCAAATCTAAGTTCTCGATTTTTTTGATTTTGCCGCAACCGAAACCGCTTCCAGAATCTGTCCTGATAACTGGCTGGCATGTGTTTTAGCCGCAATATCGCCAAGCGTGAGAACTCCAACAGGCTTGTTGAAAATATCAAAAACTACCAGACGCCTTATCTGTTTTTCCTTCATCAGGTCGGCGGCATGCTCGATCTCATCTTCGGCCGAGCACGAGACAATCTCGGGGCTCATGGCGTCTTCAACCGTTACGCTTTCGGCATCTTCTTCCTCTGCAAGAACCCGCACAACAATGTCCCTGTCTGTTATCATACCGATAATCCGGTCTTCCTGGCTAACGGGCAGAACACCAACATTAAGCGATTTCATCTTTTTTGCTGCTTCGACAATACTTTCTGACGGTTCAATCGTTTCGAACTCTTCAGTCATTATGTCTTTAACTTTCATGATTATGACTCCTTTAATTTTTGCCTTTCTGATTCCGTGAGAAGAAAATCCTTTCGTCTCTGCTAAGATTTACGGTATAGTTCAAACTGATTTAATGGGATGATTGCCTAAATATAATAAGATTAATGCCCATAGATTAAAAATGCTGTTGCGGCGGTCTTGATAGTGCCGAGACAATAGTTAAAATCACTAAATTAAATGAAAAATAATGCAAAACAACTTGAAATTGAGCTGATTGCCATAACTCCTGATAGTCAAAAGCTTATCGAGCAGGCCGGCAGGACCTGTTATCTAAGCTTCGATAAGATGGATGATAATTCACAGGCAGGCTTTATCAAACGGCTGATAAAGATAGGCCATGAATCACCCCTTGAACATGCTTACGCGACTTTCAGGATTAAAAACTGCTCACGGGCAATGACGCATCAATTGGTCCGGCATCGTCTTATGGCAGTATCGCAGCAGTCACAAAGATATTGTGATGAGGAAGACTTTACATATGTTGTGCCCGAAAGTATCCCGCCGGATCTTATTGATGAGTTCCATAATGATATGCAGACAATTCAGGAGATGTATAAGAAATGGCGTAATAAAGGATTAAAAAAAGAGGATGCCAGATTCGTTTTGCCGAATGCCTGCACAAGTGAAATTGTAGTTTCAGCCAATTTTCGCGAATGGCGGCACATTTTAACTGTCCGGACGGAAAAAGGCGCACAATGGGAGATACGAAAAGCGGCAAAAATAATAATCGAGATGCTGAAAAAAGAAGCACCTGCGTGCTTCGAGGATATTATTCACGAATAATAATTTGGAATAAAAAATGAAAAAGCTGATTCTGATTTCTTGTTTATTGATGATAGGCATTGCAAATGCAGCTATGCCCGATGCAAACGATTTTGCTAAACTGCGGTTCGAATATGCCGCATTACCGCAAGTAGAGCTCCATTGGGCTAATAATCATGAGCGTAAGAAATTACTGGAGTTATATCAATCCAATAAAAAGAAATTCGCCCAGGAGGCAGCCAAATGGCTTGAAAAATGCCCCGTGGATGCAAGAATCCATATGCTGATGGGAAATGCGTTAAGTGATTCGGGCCGCCTGGCAGAATCTGCAAAATACAGATACTATTATTACGGATTGATGCAGTCCATCATTACAGAACGAGAAGGCACTTCAAAGACATCAGCTTTTAAGATAATTTCAATAGATGAGGAATATACTTTATTGAATTATCTTAATGCTAAAGTTTTAAAGCAGCGCTCACAAAATATTTATGATATTTTTGAAGTGGAAATAAATAACAAAAAGAAGGAAATTTATTTTGATGCAGCCCTCCCCCTTAGAGAACTTCAGGCCAGTCTAAAGGATCGAATAGACTCAAACAGCCCAAAAGAATCAACTGAACAATCAGGAATTTATTTAAGATAAGCTAATAATTCATTCAAAAACTGCCAAACGGCATCTACTGAGGCAATTTCAACGCGTTCACCGGGTGAATGGAGGTTTTCGATAGTAGAACCCACAGAAATCATTTCCAGCCCGGGAACTTTTTCACCTATTACGGCCGGTTCCAGGCCGGCATGAACGACAATTATTTTCGGCTCTTTTTTATTTATCTTCTTGTGTATAAATATTGCTTTTTTCATAAGTGATGAATTGATGTCCGGTTTCCATGATGGATATCTGCCTGATGTAACGGCCTTAGCTCCTGCTGAATTTGCAAAAGAGGTGATTTTGCCGGTCAGTTCATTCATTTGAGAATTATCAAAGCTTCTCTGCATTGTTGTGATTCGAAGTATATTCTTATCAGCTATAGTCTCGATACGGGCAAGATTATTGGATGTCTCAACAACTCCCTTAAACTCCTCGGACATTCGATAGACGCCTGTCGGCAAAGCATTTAAAAGATTTATTATTTCTGATTTATTATTTATGATTTTTTGCGCCGGTGATGCTGCTTCTATCAATTCAACTTTAAGATTAGGGTCTGTTTTAATGTCCTTCTTGAATGATGATTCAACATCGCAAATCAATCGATAAGCTGCATCAATTTGGGATTTTTTGAGCAAAATACAGGCGCAAGCGTCTCGCGGTATTGCGTTGGCTGCCTTGCCCGCATCGATTGAACAAATATTTAAATCAAACTGCTGATTGAGCCGCTCGAGTGCTGCTGCCAAAATCTTTATGGCATTAGCCCGGTTTTTCTTGATATCCACACCTGAATGACCGCCGAGAAGGCCAGAGACTTTAAAATTAAAACTTTTTAAATCAGAAGGCGCATCAATAAAATCCAGCGGCAATGTAATTTCGGTCTGCTCGCCTCCTGCACAGCCTGCAATTAACGATTTGTCCTCACCATCGAGATTGATTAGGTATTTACCTGTTATGAAGCCGGGCTGCAGACCATTTGCTCCTGTAAGGCCTGTTTCCTCATCAACTGTAAAAAGCAATTCAAGCCTGGGATGAGGTATTTTCTCCTCAATCAGCGCCAGGGCCAATGCAGCACCGATACCATTATCAGCACCCAATGTTGTCCCATTAGCGCTAACCCATCCATCCCGCTCAATTAGTTCGATAGGGTCTTTGCTGAAATCGTGTCTGGATTCAGGCATTTTTTCGCAGACCATATCAACATGGCTTTGCAGGATAACCGCAGATGATTTTTCATAACCTTTTGCCGCGGGCAATTCGATAACTAAGTTATTCACTAAATCAGTTCGAAAGATAAGTTTTTTATTTTTGGCAAGTTGTTTTAGGCATTCTATAACGGGACCTTCGTTCTTTGAGCACCTGGGAATTTGACTAATTTGCCTGAAATAATGCCAGACCTGCTGTGCCTTTGCATCTTTTAAACTTAATTTTTGCGGCATATAAGTACCCCAATTATGATGACTTAAATTTAAAATTATTAATTATAAATCAAAAATAAGAATATCCCCGGTGAGATTCGAACTCACAACCTTTGGCTTCGGAGGCCAACACGCTATCCAATTGCGCTACGGGGACCGGAACTATTTTTAATTAATTATTTATTATTTATTGTTTTAAACAAGCAAAATAATGCGTGAAGTATGTTTTTTAAAGCACCAAATCGTCGGATTTTCTGAAAAAAAGCACTTTGAATATGCTATAATAGTTTTTTATGGTTGAGGCGATGAAAAGAAAAGAAAAAAGCTGTTCATGTCAAATTTTAGCGGCATTACTGATATGTGTAATAGCTCAAATGCCTGTTTTTGCCAAACATGAAGGCTGGCAGCGTGAGGAAGTAAATTTGCGGGCAGGCGATGGTTCTGTGATAAAGGCAATAGAATATCCGCAGAAAAAGCTGCCCCCTATGGCCAAAAACAGGAGTGCGCAAAAGCCGGAAAAAAAGTACATTTTGACTAAAAAAATTCAGCGAAAATCAATCCGCCTAAAAGATATAGCTGCATCCGAAATTGTACTAGCGAATTCAATAGATTCTCCGGCCGTAGATGGTTTCACGCCTTGGATTGCAGTTTCTATTACAAATGCAAGGGGAACCGAAGATGAATTCGAGGCAGAAACTGAGGAATCGGTTGTCGGAAGTTTCCTGACCGGACATCCCGAATCAGATTATATCATCGGTATATATGATACTGGGGCAAGCGCACATGTTATGGGTAATCAGGCGGGTAATCGAGTTGGATTATTCACATATGATTTAATCACCTCAAATCCGACAACTGTAAGCGGAGTAACCGGTTCAGTTGAAGCATGGGTAAGCCAGCCGATAGGCGTTTTTATCGGCAGCCTGGACCAGATAGAACCGAATGGATTGCTTTGGGACAGGTCAAAAATGATGGGACAATCGAATGTAGCGATTATGGTGGGACAAGGCGGTGAGCCAGTTGATTTACCGACTGCGATCGGCTCGCCTATGTCGGTTTATTACACTGCCACATTCGATAACACAAGTATTGTTACCCGAACAAAAGACGGCAACGATTACAATTGCCCTGCGATGCACATATATCATCAGGATGACTCGGCCATACCGACTTACTCAAACATGATACCCTTGGAATTGCGGCCATTAGGAGCAGCTTCGGTTCAGTATATTCCTACAATAACCGGCGATTTTACTTTTGAGCCCGTAAGTCCGTCTGTGATAATAGGGACTTCATCTCAAAGCGTATTTTTTGTTTCCAGTGTCGACCTTTACGATAGAACGTACTCAGCTATAGATAAGACGAGATTTATGCTCGATACCGGAGCACAGGTAAGCGTCATCGGCTCAAGAATAGCTGCCAGGCTGGCACTTAATCCGGCAACCCCTGAGTTTCAAGTTGAGATTGAAGGAGTAAACGGAGAATCGATAACGGCTCCAGGTTTTTATATTGATGCAATTGATATACCATCACTTGGAGAATGGCTCTCGTTTACAAATATTCCTGTAATCCTGCTGGATGTTTCATCGCCTGAGGGAGGGACAGTTGACGGGATTATCGGGATGAATCTGTTTACGGACATCAATTTTACGCTTCGAGGCGGCGGTATATTTTTACTGGATGACCCCGCCATTGAATATGAGCCGATATTAGGACTACCCGGAGATATAAATGGAGATGGCATTATTGACTGGCTCGATATTGATGCCTTCGCTGATAGCTGGCTTGCGGCAACAGGTGACCCGAACTTCAACTGGCGTGCTAATCTCGCAGCGGATGGAATAATCAATTTTTTTGATTTCGCCGTATTCATGCAAAATTGGCATTAATTTACAGAAGCTCCATCGTGCCTTACTCAATCTTTCCCCTGATTTGACAGAAAACCCTTCTATGGTTACAGTATAGGAACAATATGGCCGTGCTGATTGACATAGTATATTTGATTGCGCTTTTGGCGGTAAGTCCTGTAGCGATTTACCGGCGGTTGCGATATGGGCGATACCGTGCGGGATGGGCAAACCGCTTCGGAAGGATAATCCGAAAGCACCCGGATAAAAAATGCATATGGATTCACGCGGTAAGCGTTGGCGAGGTAAACGCCACAACGACACTTATCAAAGAACTGGAAAATAAATTTGCTGATTATGAAATCGTAATCAGCACGACAACTGATACAGGTTTTGCGCGCGCAAATGCTCTTTACGGCAATCGCCAGAACATCTTTTATTTTCCAATGGATTTTTCAGCAACAATGAAAAGAGCATTTAAAAATATCAGGCCTGCAATGTGCCTTTTGATTGAGCTTGAGGTCTGGCCAAATCTTGTGCGAATCGCAAAAAGAAATAATGTCCCTATTATTGTCGTAAACGGCAGATTAAGCGAGAGAAGCTTCAAAAGGTATAATCTGATAAAAGGTATAACGAAAAAAGTGTTTGGAAATGTCACGCTTGCACTTGTGCAAAATGACCAGTATGCCGAAAGGTTCCGCAAAGTCGGTGTCACAAATGTAATTGTCACAGGCTCTTTAAAATATGACACGTCTTTAATTACCGATAGAGTTGAAGGTTCGGATATCCTGCAAAATCAGTTATTCGGAAATAATCTGAAATCATTATGGGTCGCGGGTGCAACCGGTAATGATGAAGAAAAAATTATTTTAGATGTTTACCGCAGATTAATTGAGCAAACGCAGTTCGCAGATTTAGGGTTGGTGATTGTCCCCCGAAAACCTGAACGTTTTAACGAAGTTGCAGACCTGATAAAAAAAAGTGGATTTGATTTCTTACGATACAGTGAACTTAAAAGTGACCCCAAATTAAAAATAGAAAACACAAAATGGAAAATTGTTCTTGGGGACACGATGGGAGATTTGAGGAAGTTTTATTCACTTGCAAAGATAATTTTTGTTGGCAGGTCACTGGTTCCGATGGGCGGCTCGGATATGATGGAAGCGGCCGCACTTGGCAAATGCACAGTCTTCGGCCCATACGCATTTAATTTCAAACAAACGGTTGATGATTTACTGAAAGCCGACGGCGCTATCCTGGTTAGAAATGGCGATGAATTATTCAATGCGATGAAAAAGTGTCTGACTGATTCTGGATATGCGAAAAGAATTGCTCAAAATGGACGCGAGATAATCAGAAAAAATCAGGGGGCGACTTTAAGAACTGTAACACAAATCTCCAAATTCCTAAAATAGCTGCCCGTCTTTATTATCAGCTCCGCAGTTTTTTGTTTACAGCTTCGATATGAGCCGGAGTCGTGCCGCAGCAGCCGCCGATTATAGTTATGCCTTCGGAATAAACTTTCTGGGCAGCTTGTGCAAACTCATCGGGAGTCACTTTATAAACAGCCTTGCCATTATCCAATTCTGGTTTTCCGGCATTGGGTTCGGCAAAGACCAGAACTTTCGAATTTACTTTTTTTGCGGTCTCGATATAAATCTTTGCAAGCTCGACATACTCATCGAGACTCGTAGTTCCGCAATTAAAGCCAACGGCATCAGCACCGGCGCTAACGAGAGACAAAACAGCGGTTTTAACATCGACTCCCATCATAGTCCTGAATTCATTGCCCTTTTTATCGAAGGACATTGAGGCAAGGACCGGCAGGTTTGTGCCTGAATATTTAACCGCCTCAACAGCGACAATTGCTTCATCAATAGCACCCATTGTTTCAATAATAAAGCCATCGACACTGCCTGCAATAAGCGCGTTTACCTGGTCTGTAAAGATTCCCCTAAGCTGGTCGGGTTTCAAGCTGCCGACCGGTTCGAGGAAATCACCGCTTGGGCCTATATCACCGAGGACATACTTATCTTTTCCGGCCGCCTTTCGGGCAAGCTGGGCTCCGGTAGTATTCAAATCCGCAACACGGCTTTCCAGACCGTGACGGGCAAGAGCAATGGAGTTACCGCCGAAAGTATTTGTCAGGATTGCGTCAGCACCGGCATTGAGGTAATTTTGGTGAATACGCATAACCAGCCCCGGTGACTCGAAATTAAGCAATTCGCCGGGTTTATCCTGGTCAATATCGAGATTCATTAACTGCGTCCCCATTGCACCATCGAGCAAAAAAAATCCCTTGTGCAATCTGTCTTTTAAATTCAGCCTGGTCACAAAATGTTCCCTTTAAAATTATGCGTTTAATAAAATTAATGTTGTCCCTGTTCAACAGGTTTGCCGTCGATTACCTTATAAATGTGATTAAAACCTCGCGCAGGCGGCCTGACAAACAGCCTTTTTCGCTGCTCGATATTCAAATTCAAAGGTTTGATGGATGAAAGAGTAATCTGAGCACTATCGCCCTGTCCCGATTCCAAGTAAGCATTCAATTTTATTTTTGAAGGGACAAGATATCCCTGCTCAAGTTTTTCGTATTCTGTAAATTCGGCCTTGAGACTCATATCTCCCGAATCATCAAATAGCTCTATTTTTCTAACTATATAATCACACGGCTCTATATATATTTTGCGGTTTATAATGCCGTCTTTATTTCGTAAAATCAGGAGGTCTAAATTATTTTCATGTTTAAATTGCCACCCCTGCTGATTGACATCAATGCGTCCAAATGCCTCAAGAATCAGATTCGGACTTGTGCTAAGCCCGCTGAAATTTCCCGCCTGTGACCATTTTCCGTACCAGTATGAGCTGACCTCCTTGGGCTTGAGCCAAAACCAGAATTCATCGGCATTCGAGCCAAACACAAGGCCTGTCGCATCGAAAGCTACATCTCCCTGGAGATATATTTCATAAGGGGGATTTATCCACAGCTTAATCGGAAAATTTTCTTTTCGAATTTTTTTATCTGCGTGATACTGCAAAAGGCATTGCCCTGACGCACGAAGAGAGATTATTTTCTCGCGGCGCTCATTTAAGGTTTTAAGCGATTCACTTAAATTTGCTTTGCCGGGACAACGCCGAACAGGTTGAGATCCAGGTTGAGCGGCACAGCCGGCAAATAAGAGCAAGCTCAACAGAGATATTGCTGTTATACGAATAACATTCATAAATCTTTATAATTCTCCCTGCAGAATCTGGCCCATTTGCGAAGTAAGCTGAGCGACCTGTTCTTCGCCCAGATTTGGGTTTATTACCTCGGCGAAATCCTGGGTGCCGCTGATTCTCAATCTCCAGATTTCCTTTCCATCCTGCGTTCTCGATGAGTCGTATTTCAGGCGGCGTCTTCGCATTAAAACAAGTGTCAGGACAAAACGAAAATTAATCTTCTCCTGCTCGGTCTCGGCCGCTAATCTTTCAAAAAACACCATCAGCATGTCATCATCTATGAATAATTGTTTTTTTTGCTCCGGTGTAGGCAATTTTGTCTTCCAATAGCAAAAAACTTCGGGCTTTTGCTCGACCCAAGCTTGGACAGAAAAATCTCTTCTTGCAAAACCCTGCTCAGTCTGCACCAAAGCAGCGTAATATTCCTCACCCGGCTGTATCTCTCTGCCGGTGGCACAGCACTGGCCAAGTGGTTTATCTATTGCCCAATCATCCATTTCGCCTCATCTGTTATTTGCGTTTCAATCGTGCATTTCACTATACAATTAATCACGTAATTGTGCCAATTCTTTTACAAGCACATCAACAAGCTGCTTTATTATATTGGCTGAGAAATCGAATTTAAGTCCGGCAGCACTAAATAATTCGGGCAGCAGACGCGAACCGCCTAAAGATAGACCTTTTCTAAAGGCCTGTAATGCGGAGCTTTGGTCCTGGCGGGAATTAGTCCATAATTGCAAGGCGCCTATTTGCGCAATCGCATACTCGATATAGTAAATCGGGCAGATATAAATATGAAGCTGCCTTTGCCACAAAGAGGCGTGTTCAGCATCGAGACTTGACCAGTCAAAAAGCCCTCCATCAAAACGATTATGAACCTGCAGCCACGCCTTGTTTCGTTCATCACGGCTGTGTCCCGGATGAGTATAGAGCCAATATTGGAAGGCATCGATTGTCGCAATCCATGACAACACATAAATAATTCCTTCAAGCTGCTCGGCCCTTGCACGGCGACAATCATCTTCGTCGTAGAAAACCGAAAGGAAACGGCTGCCTAATAATTCCATACCCATCGAGGCAACCTCGCAGAATTCTATGGGGGCATGCCTGTATGAGAAAATCGCCTGGTCAACGGAGGCCAATGAATGAAATGCATGTCCCGATTCATGCAGCAAAGTTTCTACATCGCCGTGGGTGCCAACCGCATTCGAAAAAACAAAGGGCTTTCCTGCTTCTGTGAGAGACTGCTGATACGCACCCGGCGCCTTGCCCTTGCGGCTTTCGAGGTCAAGGAGGCCTAATGAATCAATCGTCTTAAACTGATCTGCGAAATCAGGGCAGATTTCTTTGAATATTTTTGCGCAGCCGGATTTGAGCTGGCTGACTGTTTCAAAAGGCTTCAACGGCGGGCGGGCCTTGGGGTCGACAGGATTACGCATATCGAAATCCCACGGCCGCAGCGTATCGCATTTGAGAAGCTGACGCCTTACATTCCCTATTTCTTTCAAGGCGGGGACAACAATCTGTTCAACAGCATTATGATAATTAACGCAATCCTGTATTGTGTAATCAAAACGATGATATTCTTTAAATTTGTATTGGAGGTAATTGTCAAATCCGGCATTTTTTGCAATTTGCTGTCTAAGAGAAAGCATTTTATCGAGAATATCATCTATCGAGCCGGCATCCTTCAGCCGGCGCCTGCTCGATGCCAACCAGGCATCACGGCGGATGTCCTTATCGGGCTCAAGAATAAATTTTCCCATTTCGGGCAATGTCCGGGTCTGACCCTGAAATTCAACCGTCATAGCCCCGCATATCGTTTGATACTTCTGACTGAGAAGCTCTTCCTGTTTTTGAAGGTCAACATTTTCCTGCCGGAACAACTCCACATCTGCCTTTGTATTTCGAACAAGAACATTATACTCGCCAGGTTGAGGTGTGAACTTCTGATCAGCTTCCAGGAACTTTCTGTCGAGCTTATCGTCATATGGTTTAATCGCTGGAATTACAGTTTCAACAAATTTCGTGTAATTATCCGCATGCGACTGGTTGTCTGTGAAACATGTCATCAGAATATAAAGAATCGACTGCTGCTGAAAAAGGGCGGCAGCTAATTCTGAGCGGTCTATTAAAAATTGCTCAAGGTCTTCTGTGCTTTGAATCTCTCTTTGATTGAGTTTTTCATAAATTGAAGTGACCTGTGCAGCATCAGTAAGGTCTATTACCTGAGGGACAAAGCTGCGAGGCCGATACGGCTCAAGCTTTGAGAAATCCAGTGCATTTGATGTATTTATTAAATTTTGTTTATTTGAAGGCATGGCTTTACTCTTTTTCAAATTTAAGATGTTCACATAAATTGCCTATGGTAACAGGTCCAATCCCTTTGACATTATCGAGGTCATTGCAATTGTTAAATGCAAGCCGGCCGGGGTTATTTTGCTGAAACTGCTCGCGATAATTTATTATTGCGTGTGCCCTTGCAGGCCCAACTGACGGCAGCAGCATTAAAGCTGAAACAGCAGCAACATTAGGGTTTATTTTGCTTTCCAGCTTGATATCAGCGGTAATACTTTTTTCAGATAATGTATTAATTGCAAATCCCAGGCCGCAAAAAAAAGCCAGACCTGAAGCAATAATAAAACCAATTACCTGATTCCTGTTCATTTATTAATATTATCTGCCGAAAATGCGATCGTGAAATCTTTTTAATACAAGACACGATTCTTTGGGTTCGAGGTTTGTGGTCATCAGTCCGCTATCCGGTATAAGCTCATCTGCGGAGTCAGTGAAATTTGAATACATAATCCCGTCAATACAGGCCTTGCTAAGCGCTATCCTGTAAAACTGGTCGAGCCACTCGGCCTGTTTAACATTGTCCCATGATCCATGCCATATACCTGCCGCATCAGTTTGCTTGTCACTGCGGCTGGGGACCTCAACCTGTGAGATATATAACGGCCGTGATATAGGCGCAAAATAATCGATTATCGCTGATATCTGCATCATATCACGAACATGCATTCCTGAGGTATCCGCGCCGAATCGCATTGTAAGGCCAAATGCGTCAAAATTTATTCCGCTTTGAATTATCATATCCATATACACCAGCGGCGGGATAGTATCTGAGGTTTGTCCGTAATATTCGCCCCATGGATTTGTTACTTCAATTATCCTGAGTGCCCGTTCGGAAATAGCCTTTACTGCCCTGTTGGCCGCACGCGTTATCTCAAGGACTTGCTCAAACCCGAATCCGAAATGATTCCATGCATTGAGGCCTCTGATAACACACCACGTTCGAACCATACCGCCGTATCTTGAAGCGGCCGCAGATACAAATTCATATGCTGACTCGCGAATTTTTTCGAAATCTGGCTCGCCTTCGAGCAGCCACTTAGGAAGATATTCTTTTGTGAAACAAAGAAGCGGACCTGCGCCAACCGCAAGCTTTCTCTTGCCTAACAGGCTTATACAGGCATCGAGCTTTGAAAAATCGTATTTACCTTTTTCCAGCTCAATTTGTCCCCAATTAAAAGGGACCATCGCAAGGCCAAATGTGCCCGCTAATTGCTCAAGGTACGCATGATTAGCAACCTGTTTGGGGTCTACCCAGCAGCCAAGACAGCCCCTGCCGAAACCATGATTTTTGCCGCGAGCGGCGAAATGCAGCTTAGCCTGTTTGGCGGCGAGATTTTCAGAGAAAACCATTGCTTTTTGAAGAGACTGGTCAGCTAAGATTGAGCAGGCAGGGCCATCTGAAACAGACTGAATTGCCTTTATAAATAAATCCTGGGCCTGGTTGTAAACGTCAGCGGAGTCTTCCTGGTCCTCGAAAATTGACCAGTCCTCACGTTTGTTGATAATCTGCATAAGCCGGCCGCGTGCCAATTCGAGATTCAGATTGTAAGGCTCAGGCCTTTCGGGAAGACACGTAGTCGGCAAGAGAACCTTGCCAAATCCCTCAACAGGCCACAACAGCGCCACTCCTGCTGTTTCTTCGCTTGGCTTGTAACACTCCAGGTTGCCGTCCACAACACTTACCTGGGCCTTGCGAATCGCCATTCCATCTGAGCCGAACATATAAGCACCATGTGGGGCAAAATCGGTTACCGGCTTACCATTGTTAAAAATCCGAAATCTCAATGTTCTAATCCTTAAAAATCACCGCGTGATTATAACAATTTAGCTTTGCAGGGCAATGAAAGTTTCCCATTTTACCGACAATCAGCAAATATAAAATTTTTAAAAAAATCATACCTAAATACAGGAATTTTGATATAATTTCAATATTTCGAGGGACAGAAAGATTTGAGAGGAATAAATTTTGTGAAAAGATTTTTTCTTTTAATATTATTCAGTTTATTCGTGATCCAATCCTTCTTTTGTTCTGCAGCCTTAGCAAAAACAGTTTCCTCTAATACCGCAAAACATATAGTCAAAGGATTGCTTTCCGGCCAGTCAAGGCCAATGGAAACCCTGTTTGGCAGTGAAATTGATAATGCGACAACATTTACAGATTCCAATATGATGCCTCTTTACCATATTATTTCGCTGAAACCCTGCGGTTTTGTTATCGTCTCGGGCGATGATTGTGTTGAACCGATAATCTGTTTTTCATCGGCAGGCACTTACGATTTATCCGAACAAAACCCGCTTGGCGATTTAGTCAGCCGGGATATACCCGCGAGGGTCACATTAACCCGGACTGTTGAGGCTAAGGTGTTATCAGGTATCTCGATGGAAAAACTTACCAAACTGGAAATAGAGGTTCGCAAGTCTGGACCTAAAGCTTTCGATAAATGGAAAGAAATGCTAAGTGTTGGCAGCGGTATTCTTCCTGCACCTGGCAAAAGCAGTGTTTCAGATGTTCGTGTTCCTCCTCTTCTTAAGACTAAATGGGGACAATATAGCGTCTGTCAGCAAGCATGCTTCAATTATTACACACCGCCCTATGACCAGGGAAATACATTGAACTATCCTGCAGGATGCGTGGCTGTTGCAATGGCACAGTATATGCGGTTTTGGCAATACCCGGTATCCGGCGTCGGGACACAGTATTTTACGATTTATATCGATGGGTACCAGCACTCAGCTCATCTTCTCGGCGGTGACGGTTCAGGCGGAGCATATAACTGGAGCCGCATGCCTTATGTTCCTGATTGCGTAGCAACTGAAACGCAAAGAAAGGCAATCGGCGCTCTGGTTTACGATGCAGGTTTAGCCGTTGGAATGGATTACAGTTCGCTCGATAACGGGGGCTCCGGCGCATCTATGTTTGATATGACTGCCGCGATGGTTGACACATTTGGCTATGATAATGCTATATTGGGTTACAGCCCTAGTAGTATCGGCGGCACCGCGCTGCAGAATATGGTAAATACAAATCTCGATTCCGGCAATCCGGTTATATTAGCTGTTGGCGGTTACGAGGGCGGCCATGCTGTTGTGGCTGACGGGTACGGCTATCAGGGTTCGACGATGTATTACCATTTGAATATGGGCTGGGACGGCTTATATGATGTCTGGTATAATCTTCCGAATATTGATACAGATTATTATTCATTTAACACTGTTGACGCTGTTGTTTACAACATTTTCAAAAGCGGCACTGGTGAAATTATCAGCGGCCGTGTTACCACTGTTGATTCAAAGCCGATTCCAGGTGCAATTGTAACTGCTGTAATAGATGGCGGCGGCGAAACATATCATGCCGCAACTAATACAAAAGGCATTTATGCCTTTGTCAAAGTTCCTTCGGATTCCATTTATACGCTTACAGCAGTCAGTGAAGGACACATGTTTTACCCGCAGGTAACCAATACGGGTCTCTCATCTGATGGCGAATCAATTTCTGGAAATTGCTGGGCGAGAAACTTTACTTCGCTGCGGGATTTTACAATCAGCAAATGCACTGTAAGGGCACTCACTGATTATGATGACTATATTTCAGTTTCTGGAAAAATCAGCGCATCGGAATATACCGTTTCATCCGCCGATGAGATTGTAGTTGACATAAATTCCGCGGATATGGACAGCCATTTTGTTTGTGCTTTCCCGAGCAATTCAACTACTCTTAGGAATGGACGATTTAAATGCACCCTGAGCGGCATTCCACTATCGTTTGCCCTCAATACAGAGACACTGAAGTTTACATTTAGAGCCCGAGATGTTGATTTGTCGGGCCTATCGTGCCCATTTGAAATTAAAGTTGAGATTGGCGGTTTTGATGTAGAAACAGTTCTTGATGAAACAACAGTCAACGGCAGAAGGCCGATACCGATAAAGCTTTTAATGGGGGTAAAAAATTCGTTGCGGGTCGATAAGACGAAATTCACACGCAATGGCCAAACAGGCAATATTTCAAAAGCTGTCGTTAGCGGCGGATTCTCGGTTAAAGAAATTGATGATGCGAATCTGGCTGTTAATGATGTCAATATTACTGTTGGCTCGCAGGTCTTAACAATTCCGGCAGGCAGTTTGCGATTTTATAAAGGTAAATATATTTGTTCGAAGGTACTATTGCCGAATGGCGAAATTGCCTGGGCCGTTTTCGATTTCAACAGATGCACCTTTAAGCTTACAATTAAAAATACAAGTTTCTCCGCTCCCGCCGGCACAGCGGACTTCAGCATCGATTTTGCTGATTTCAATGAAGTTGAAAAAGTCCTTCTGCCATAATCGGTTTTTTGTGAAAAACAGTTGAAGGTAATGTACATGAATCATGTATTTTGTGCAATTCTGATTGCAGTGTCAATTTCGATAACGGTACAGGCCAAATATTCCGGCGGCTTGGGCCAAGCAAATGATCCTTATCAGATCGCAAACAGGACAGACCTTCTGGCTCTTGCAGATGATGTAAATGATTATAACAAATGCTTTATTCTCACCTCGGATATAGATTTAGACCCCAATCTCCCCGACGGTCAGGTCTTCACAACCTCAGTTCTAGCCAAGCCAATAAAGAATGGCTCCCCCTTTGTAGGAGACAAATTCTCGGGCATTTTCGATGGCGCAGGCCATAAAATCAGCAATCTGACTATTGATAATAATATAGCTCCGATCCATGACTACATTGGTCTGTTCGGGAGTATTCATAAAGCTGAAGTAAAAAATCTTGAATTAAGCAATGTGATTATTACTGGAACACCGTATAGCACTGATTATATTGGAGGGTTGGCAGGGTCTATTTCCGATTCAAACATCAGTGATTGTAATATAAGCGTCAATATTTCGTCTGAAAGTTCATTGTATGTTGGCGGGCTTGCGGGAAACAGTTTAAATAATAACATCAAAGATTCTAATATTATTATAGAAATCAAAAAGACATCAACGTATACGGGGGGCATGATTGGAAGCAGTATCAATGATGTAATCAGCAATTGCCAAACAGCCGGAGTTGTATATGGTTATATTAATTATTTTGGCGGCCTGTTAGGAACTTGTGAAAACGGGATAATTACCAATTGCTCATCAAGTTGCACAGTTACTGGAGGTGAAGATACCGGTGGCCTGATTGGAAGCAACTCCGGCACAATTACTAACTGTTTCACAACTGGTTATGTTAATGGTGGAAGCAATCTAGGAGGTTTTGTCGGGACAAACTCAGGTGTAATCAATGATTGCTATTCATTGGGAAATGTTGATGCTGATTATGGAATGTATATCGGTGGATTCGCTGGAAGAAACTCAGGTATAATCTTTCATTGTTATTCATTGGGAAATCTTCGTGCTGATGACATTTATAATATTGGGGGCTTTGTTGGATATAATGATAATAATATTATCAATTCTTATGCAAAAGGATCTGTATACGGGTTTGAAGGTAGTAATTATTTAGGCGGTTTTAGCGGTGAGAATGATGGAAATCTAAGCAGTTGTTTTTGCACGGGTGACGTTAGAGGCGGATTCGATTCATGGGTGTCGGGAGGATTCGCGGGATTCAATTCTGGAAATATCAGTAACTGTTTTTCAACAGGAAATGCTTCTTCAGACTTCCCAGTTGGTGGTTTAATAGGAAAAAACTACGGCAATATCATTAATTGTTATTCAATCGGTATTGTCGATACAGCTATAGATTATACAGGGGGGTTGGTGGGACAGAATGATGAGAATATTGAAGATTCATATTTTCTCACGAGCAGCGGACATCATAATGGCTTTGGAAAGCCGCTTACAAAAAATCAAATGAGGCAGCAGCATCATTTCAAAACCTGGGATTTTACAGGTGAAACTTTAAATGGCGCAAATGATATTTGGATGATGTTTGAGGATGTCGATTATCCTAAGCTCGCCTGGAGTTTCGACGGCAACTGCCCGATTTTTATAAAAAAATGCAGCGTAATTGCACGTGACGAGAACTACAATTCGATTTTAATTACGGGCAAATTGAACGCAGACAATAATGATTTTCTATCTGCACAAGAAGTCAAGATTACAATCGATTCTCAATACCAATTCGTTGCTTACATGCAAAGTTTTGGCATTTATAGCGGGGGTACTTTTATCAATAATAAATTTCGGTCTGAGATCATCAAGTATTATCTTTGTCCAGGCTGCATTGGTAAAATATCATTCAAGTATGATACAAAAACAAAAAATTTCTTCTTTAAGGAAAACGACGCTGATGTTTGGGGATTTTCATCTCCAATGAAACTCCAAATTGATATTGGTGATTACAATGCGGTGACAACCATTGATGAATCAATCGTAAACGGCCGCAAACCAATTCCAATAAAACTCCTCACTGGTCTTAAAGATTCAATTAGAATTGATAATTCGAGATTTTCACGTGATGCCAATTACAATATAATAAGATTCAGCGTTAAAGGCGGTATTTCTCTGAAAAATGTCGAGGACGCAAATCTGTGTGCTGTCCCGCTCGATATTAATATTGGATCAAATGCTTTCATAATCCCTGCAGGCAGTTTCAAATATATTAAAGGTAAATATGTTTGTTCGAATGTGTTATTATCAAATAGCGAAGTTGCCTGGGCCATATTTGATTTCAACAGATGCACTTTTTATATTACAATTAGCAATACAAATATCCGGCTTTATGGCAGCGAAGACTTCAAAATTGAATTTTGCGATTTTAGCGAGCAAGCAGAGGTTCTTCTGCCTTAAAGCAGCTTCAGAGATTAACTGCAATACCCCGGCTGCGAAGGTATTCTTTAATTTGAGTAATTGTGTAGCTTTCGAAATGAGTGATTGAGGCCATAAGGACGGCTTCGGCGTGGCCATCCACAATGGCATCATAAAGATGCTCGAGTGTCCCCGCCCCGCCTGAAGCGATTACTGGAATGGTTACGGCATCTGCCACAGCACGGGTTAATTCAATATCATAGCCCTTCTGAGTCCCATCGGCATCCATACTTGTAAGAAGAATCTCGCCAGCACCGCGCTTTTGTCCTTCGATGGCCCATTCGACTGCATCTATATCTGTTGCCTCAGTTCCCGCTTTTACGGTGACTTGCCAGTGACCTGTCCTTGTTTTTGAACGGCGGGCATCAATCGCTAAAACTACACATTGATTGCCGAAACGCTGCGCGGCCTTTGTAAGAATCTCGGGATTTTTTACAGCGGCCGTATTTACCGAGCATTTTTCAGCCCCGCTTCGCAAAAGCTCATCCATCTGGTCAACTGAATTAATGCCTCCCCCTACCGTAAACGGGATAAATACGTTTTCGGCTACTTTGCGAACTAGTTCGACAATGGTTTTACGCGAGCGAATTGTCGCGGTGATATCGAGAAAGACAAGTTCATCAGCGCCATCATCACTGTATCGGGTTCCAAGTTCGACCGGGTCGCCTGCATCTCGCAGATTCAAAAAATGAACACCTTTTACGACACGGCCGTCTTTGACATCCAGGCATGGGATTATTCTTCGAGTAAGCATCAGCTTTTCTTTCCTTCGGCAATATCAGCGAAATTTTGAAGCACCCCAAGGCCCTGTGCGCCGCTTTTTTCAGGGTGGAATTGTGTGCCGTAAATATTACCTTTTTGAATGTATGCAGGCATTTGAAAACCGTAATCTGCGTAGGCAACTTTAGCCGTTTTGTCAGTTACACTGGCACAAAATGAGTTCGCGAAATAGAAGTGCTTTTCGCTTACTAAACCGGCAAATAGAGACATATCCTCGGAAAAGATTACCTTGTTCCAGCCCATGTGAGGTATGACTCTTCCGGGCGGAATCGCGATAACATCGCCGCAAACAAGGCCAAGGCCGTTGTGTGTGCCGAATTCGCAGCTTTTATCAAAAAGCATCTGAAATCCGACACAAATACCAAGCAGAGGTTTGCCGCCTTGAGCAAGGTTTTTGATGACCGAACCCAAAGAACCAAGGGCATTTACCGCAAAACCGAAGGCAGCGACACCGGGTAGAACCAATCCTGAGGCGGATTTGATTTTGGCGACATCGCGAGTCAACTCAACCGGGCAGCCCAGATGCTCAAAGGCATTGCAGACACTTTTTACATTTCCAACATTATAATCGATTACTGCCAGCATTTTTAAAATCTAACATTAAATGACTA
>Ga0105091_10000320_pt1 | contig 19730 bp, 18 predicted proteins | sample PPLLak1March2015_FD_87022 | JGI IMG/M metagenome (GOLD analysis project Ga0105091, IMG submission 87022) | Freshwater sediment microbial communities from Prairie Pothole Lake near Jamestown, North Dakota, USA - PPLs Lake P7 Core (1) Depth... | ecosystem: Environmental > Aquatic > Freshwater >... | reverse complement strand
GGCGAGTTCGTGGCGATCATCGGTCCTAACGGCGCGGGGAAGTCCACACTGTGTTATACGCTTTCAGGCTTTGTTCCACATTTCTACAAAGGCGAGTTGACCGGCACGGTCGAAGTGGCAGGAGTCGAAACACAGCAGTCCACGCTGAGCGAGTGGGTGATGAACGTTGGACTGGCTTTCCAGAATCCCTTCAACCAGATCAGCGGCGCGAAGTACACCGTGTTCGAAGAGATCGCCTTTGGGCTGGAAAACATCGGCGTGCCACGCGGAGAAATGAAAGACCGCGTAGATCGCGCCCTGGAATTGACCGGTATCAGCGACCTGGCCGATCGCTCGCCCTACTCCCTCTCCGGTGGACAGCAACAACGCGTCGCGCTGACGTCGATCCTGGTCATGGAACCCAAGGTGCTCGTGCTCGACGAGCCGACCTCGCAGATGGATCCGGTCGGCACGCGTGAAGTCTTCGGTGTGATCCGCGCTATGGCCGAACGCGGCATGACCGTAGTGTTGGCCGAGCACAAAGTGGAATGGATCGCTCAGTTCGCCGACCGCGTAGTCGCTCTCTACGCAGGCAAAATCCTTATAGATGGTAAACCGGGCGAGGTGCTCACTTCCGACTTATTGGACGGCAAAGGCTTCGGCATCTCGCGCTACACGTCCACGGCACGCGAAGCGCAAAAGCAGGGATTATGGCCGAAGGACCGCAGTCTTCCGGTTACATTGGATGAAGCAGTAGAAGGGTTCTCCCTCACCCCCGGCCCCTCTCCCTCAGGGAGAGGGGAGAGATGAACATGAAAATCGAGATCAAAGAGCTGCATCACACCTATCCAGCCGGGGTCAAGGCCCTGAACGGCATCTCGCTGACCATCGAAGCTGGGGAGCAGGTCGCCATCGTCGGGCAGAACGGGTCTGGGAAAACGACCCTCGTCAAGCATCTGAACGGGTTGCTGCAGCCAACTTCCGGGACCGTGTTGATCGGGGATTGGGATACGTCGAAATATCAGGTGGCCCAACTCGCCTCCCGTGTGGGCTATGTCTTCCAGAATCCCGATGAGCAATTGTTCACCAGGACCGTCCATCAAGAAGTTTCGTTTGGTCCAAAAAATCTAGGTTATAAAACTGAGAAAGTCGAGGCGCTGGTGGAGGATGCCCTGGCGTTGACCGAACTGACCGCCCAAAAAGAGACCAATCCCTACGACCTGTCCCCCACCTGGCGCAAGATGGTGGCGCTGGCGTCCATCATCGCCATGGACACACCCATCGTCATTTTCGACGAACCCACCACCGGTCAAGACGCCGTCAACATCGCGCGGATGGCAAATGTGATCGCTACTTTACGCGAGCGCGGCAAGACCGTCCTCACCATTACACATGATATCGATTTTTGCGCTGAGAATTTCGAGCGTGTGATCGCGCTTTCCCAGGGAAAAGTTTTGCTGGATGGCCTTACAAACGAAGTGCTTGGACAGGAGGAAACCCTGGCAGAAACATACGTGGACCCGCCACAGCTGACCCGCCTGGGTCTGCGCTTGGGCCTGAAGGAAGTTGTTCGAAATCAGAAAGAATTTCTGGCGGCCCTTAAAAAATAAGGCCGGTAAATCAAGGTTAGTGATGCATTTCGTAGGACGGGATAGCAAAGTGCCCCGAAGAGGTATCCCGCACCCCATTGCTCACTTTTTGTAAACCACCAACTCTTCATATCCCGAATCCTCGGCATACTCTCGCTTGTAAACATCATCGTCAAACATACCGATCACCAACTCAGCCGTAGTGTATATCGTGCAGCCCGACTCGAGATGTCCGCCGATGGTCTTCCCCTCCTCGTCCGAGATTGATATATGTAAATGCGAGCCGTGGATAGAGACCGTCCCGGTCATCGAGACGATCTCAAAATGGCCGTCATATTCGGAGTATTGTTCGCGGTTTGCGAATCGCAGCTTGGCATGCGTCAGGCTGCCAACGGCGCTGAGCACACAGCCTGCCTCGATATTCTTCTCAGCTACAAGCGCTTCGATTTCATCGAACAAGTCTTGTCCGGGTTTTAAGCGAAATGTGAATACCTGTATCATCGCCTTCCTCCACCCTGATTATATCCACGAAGAACACTAAGAGAAAAAATTCGTGAGCTTCGCCTGCCCCGGTGGTCTAGGCCTGGGTGTTCCTTTGTGGATTACTCCTCCCGCAGTACGCGCACAATCGACAGCTTCGCCGCCCAGCGCGCGGGAATAAAGCTCCCCACCAGACTGATAAAGACAATCAGCGGTATCAACAAGGCAACAACCCACACATCGAACGATAACTTCACCTGCCCAAAACCATAGATGTTGGAAAGAGCCGTGAGCATCCCCCCGGTGAGCGCCAGTCCCACCGGGATGCCGGCCAACACGGCCAGCAGTCCCAGGGCGCCGGCTGCGGTGTTGATCATCGCCACCGCCTGCGCCGGGACCATACCAACCGTCTTCAAAATCCCGACCACGCGCAGCTTTTCCTGTGTGGCCAGCAATGAAGTAATAAATACGTTGACAACCGCGATCCCGATCAAAATCCCTCCCAGAATGAAGACCGCTAATTGCAGGTAAATCACCGAACTGGGAATCGCTTCTTCCACCAAAATCAGGCTCAGATCGGATTCTTTGTCCGGCTCCAGGTACGTGCGAAGTTTAGCGGTATCCGCACCCGGGGCAAGTTTCATGTAATAGGTATCGGGAACAGCATGACGGTCCAGGCCAGAGACGCTCGAAAGTCCCACCATCATGCGCTGACCGGCATCGGCCGGCTCGGGGTAGACGCCCACGATCGTCCAGGTCACAGCATGGCGCTCGTCGTCTTCCAGGGTTAGTGTCAGGCTATCGCCCAATTTCAATCCAAGCCAATCCAGCAGGCCGCGACCAACGATGGCTTCGTCCGTGCCCGGCTGGAAGAAGCGGCCCTCGGAGACGTGAAAAGGAAAGGCGGACAGGTCGCCCTCTACGGCGCGCAGGGTGAACGTACCCCCGCTTCCCGTCTGGACCTGTAACTGCTTCTCGCCATAGAACGCCTCTACCCCTGGGGCCTGGCTCAGGATGCGTCTGGCGCGGGCGTCCGTGCTCTCCTGACGGGTAACAGTGGCATCGTAGACCACGCCTAGCAGCGCGGGGTTTTCGCGGTAAGCCTGGAGCGTATCCGAGAGCGCCAGCCCAAAGACAATGCCCATCACGCCCAGGGTCAGGTTCAGGCCGGTCAGCAGGGCGCGCAACGGGCGGACGAAGGCGTCGTTGAGTCCCAATACCAGCGCCATCGGCGCACCCAGACGTTCCGCCAATCGTGCGCCCCAGAACGTTTTGCGGATCGGCGCTTCGGCTCCCACCGCGATTGACTTGATGATATTGGCCCTCGCGCCACGACGGGCCGCTATCCCAGCTGCCAGCATTGTCCCGCCGGGGATGATGGAAAAGACCAGCGCCATCAACAGGAAATTGAACGGCGGGCGGAAATTCGTGCCCAGCGAAACCGTGACGCTCTGCAAAGGCAAGGGCGCCAGCGCTAATCCCAACGCAAAACCTAGCGCTGTCCCGATCAGGCTCAAAATCGTGTACTGCCCAATATACAAAAATGAGACTTGCCGACCGGTAAAGCCGATGGCCTTGAGCACGCCGATCTGCCGGATCTGCGACAGCACGGTGGAACTGACCACGCTGACCACGATCAACACGGTCGCTAAAATGGCGAACAAACTGAAGGCGCTCAGGAAAATAAAGGTCAACTGCACGCGGAAAACGGCCGATTCTTTGGCGTCATGCCAATCCGTGTAACTTTCGACAAACTCCAGACTGCGCATGGACTCGATCTCAGCCATCACCTCGTCCACAGATTCGGGGTCAGCCAGTCTTAGACCGAGCGACCAGTTCCAAGTGTCCTTATCCGGGAACAAACGGCGCAGGGTCTCTTCGCTCAGGAAAAGATACGGCGGTTGGCTGCTGCGATAAGTATCGTACATGGGGTCGAATACCACCCCGACCACCGGCAGTTCGATTTCCTTCCCATCTGCGGCAGTGATCGCCACTATATCTCCCACAGAGATTTGGTAGAAACCCGACGGATATTTCTCGATCAGGACTTCCGCGGCGCCCGGAGCAGGATACCGCCCTTCCACCAACATCAAACGGTGGACTGCGGGCTGCTGTCCCGGCAAGGACGATGCTCCATTTAAAACTCGTAGACTCAATCCCAGCCGCTCCCCGCTCGAACGGACCTGGGTGTTATAGCTGTACTGGCGTCCGGTGCTGGCCACGACACCTGGAAGCAACTCAATACGCTTGATATCGGCTGAACTGACGCGCTCCGGCGTGAAATGCAGCCACAGGTGAGCGCTGTTCAACTCTGCAAATAACTTGTCGTATGGCCCGCCTAAATTCATCAGTGTGGACAGGGCCAGCGTCAATAAAGCGGCTGCGGTGGTAATAGTGGAGATAATAAGGATGGAGATCGCGCGACGGCGGAGCAGGTCAGCGACGATTTTTTGCCAGACAGCGCTCATGGATAAAATACCCTGCTCCCTGAGCGGAGCAATAGCGCAGTCGAAGGGCGATTCGCGCTTCGACTACGAGCCTCATTATCATTCGGCTCTCCGCTCAGCGACGAACGAATTGCTTTTTGCTTAACCAAGTGTTATCTCAGATCAAGTAATCGCTGCGCGATGGCTTTTTCGTCTCCCCCGGGCATACGGTCTACCAGCAATCCATCGCGAATAAAGAGCACATATTTCGCCAGCGCCGCCGCCGAAGCCGCGTGCGTGACCATCAGGATGGTCTGTCCCTGGGCGTTGAAATCGCGCAGGATTTCCAGCACTTCATCGCCGCTGGAACTGTCCAGGTTGCCGGTCGGTTCGTCTGCCAGCAGCAGGGTCGGACGGTTGATAAAGGCGCGCGCGATGGCGACGCGCTGCTGCTGGCCGCCGGAGAGTTCCCAGGGGTGTTTGTCGGCCTGGTCAGCAATGCCGAGACGTGCGAGCAGATCGCTAGAGCGCAGGCGGACGTCTTTTTTCTTACGGCGCTCCAGCAAGGCGGGCAGTTCCACGTTGGCGCGCACGCTCAGGTTCTCGACCAGGTTGAAAAACTGGAAGACAAACCCGATCTCGGCGCGGCGGAAGAGGGCCAGCCGAGTCTCGGACAGGCTGTCAAGGCGCTGATCGGCCACCATAACGGAACCAGTTGTGGGATTATCCAGACCGCCGACGATGTGCAGCAGCGTGGATTTTCCGCTCCCGGACTCCCCCATAATAGCCACAAAATCCCCCTGTTCGATGTCCAGTGAAACGCCACGCAGGGCCTCGAATCGGACACTGCCCGTCTGGTAAATCTTCTTCAAGTCCTGGACTTGCACGAGAGCGGTCATGCGAGCTTATATTCCGTCCTTCTGAAGGCCAGCTTGAAACCGCCAATGCGCAAATAGCGCTCGAACTTGGGACCCAGCGAGGTCTGCCCGACGACGGTTTCGACTCCATCCCGCCTGGCCTCTGAAAGGACTTCGACGGCCATATTGTAAATGGTGCGGGTGCCGCGATATTGGGGCAAGATGCCGCCGCTGCCGATGATAGCGTACAAACCGTGGCGCATCAGGGTCAGAGTGCCAGCCGGGACTCCTTTGACAAAGGCCAGGTAATGCGCGAAACCGGGGACAGTGATGGTCGGCTCCAACATCTGCGCCAGGAAGGTGGCCCAATCCGAGGGCATATCGTAAGCGCCGGTCATGACTGCGGCGAAGGTTTCTATATCAGCTCGATTTTCAACACGTTTGACAGTCACACTCCTGTCAATTTTCGGAACCCTGACCTTCTGCAACCCTTCCAGGATCATCCAGGCTTCATCGGTTTCCTGGCAGACGAAACCGCGCGCTTCCAGACGCTGGGGTAGGTCATTAGGCATACAGGCCGGGGATACCATGATAGAAGTTGGTAAGTCCCTCGACTTGAAGAAGTCAACCACTTCGTCGATCAGCGCGTCAGTGTGTTCCGGGGTGGTGCGGAACAGATAAGCCCGGTTGATATCCGCGGAGGGGAAGGTATGGCTGCTAAGGATGACGATGTCGTCACGCAGGATAACTTCCACACCCGGGACAGCTTCCACCAATCCCTGTGCGATGGTTGGGATGATCAATTCCAGCTCGGCGATTTTTTGAGGGGTCAGATTCATTTTTTTCACCAGAGATCCCCAAAGGGGACGATGTGAACAAGGATAAAAGTTTATTTACCACTAAGACACCAAGTTACAAAGGCACAGAATTAATTATTTTTATGTCTCCGTGTCTCTGTGCCTTCGTGGTGAGAATAAGCCATTTGCCGCAGGACGAGACAAATGCCGCAGCGGATATTTGAAGAACAACAGGAAAGCCGCAAACATCAAGACGCCGCCGATCAGGCCGGTCAAGCGCACGCCCAGCGGCCCGTTGACATCCGCCTGGCTGCGTCCCAATAAGAACAACAACGAAAGTACCAATGCGGCCACCCCGCTGATAACCTGTCCTAGCAGGCTCCAGGAGGAGTAATAAGCGCCCTCGCGGCGTTGGCCGGTCAGGGTTTCGTCATAATCGGTGATCTCGGCGGCAAAGGCTTGCGGCAGCATGGTCACGCCGGACATGGCGATAGCTTGCAAGCTGATCCAGATCAATCCCTGCGCCAGCAATGGAATGGGTAGCCAGGGACCGATCAACATCAACCCGGGCAAGACAATCGCGGAAGCCAGCAGGGAGCCGGAGAAAACCTTCCATTTGCCGTAACGTGCCGATAACCAATTGACCAGCGGATAACAGGCCAGCAAAGGCAGGACAGCCACCATGTAAAAATATGTGGTGGTGGAAATATCCTGCTGGCAAATTTCGGTCACGATATAGGGGATGGACTGCATCAAGAAAGTGGTTGCTGTCCAAAAACAGACGCCAGTGGCGGTCAACATCAAGAAGGCGCGGTTGGTGATCGTAGAGCGAATGCTTTGCAGGAATCCCATGCGTTGCGCAGCTTCGATCTGGCGTCCGGGCTTTTCACGTAAGACAAGAAAAGGGATATACAAAAACGGCAAGATTACAGCCGCATAGACCAAAGTCATAGAAACATAACCGAAGCGACCGATCAACAACCCGGCCAGTCCAGCCATGATTACCCCGATTAACTGAAAACTTGCGCTCCAGGCGGTCAGGCGCACACGGTGGCGGTCCGCTTCAGCCAGCTCGGGCAACAAGGAACCAAGCGGGATGATGACAAAATTTTGTGCAATGTTGAAAAGCACTAGGATGACGCCCAGGTAGATCAAATTCGTCATCGATTCGCCCGTCACAGGCGGGATCCACAGTAAGAAAAAAGCGATCACCAGAGGCAGGGAAGCGGCGAACATGAACGGCAGGCGCCGCCCCCACTTGCTGTGCAGGTTATCAGACCAGTACCCGATGAGCGGTGTCACGGTCGCGTTCACGATGCGGGCGATCAGGATCACGATCCCGTAAAAAGCCAGCGGGACCAGTGATATCCCCTGGCCCTCCGGTGGCAGGTAAAAATACAAGAGCCAGCCATCGTTCACCGACCAGGCGATGGTTGTACCCAACATGATCAGGCTGAAGGCAATGTCGATTCGAACCGGGGGCAGGCTCTCGGTCACAGCGGGAAGCGATTTGGTCTGTTCCATTTTCTGTAAGCTATTCTAACTGGTCTCTGCAGGGCTGCGGTTTACACTTTCGCAAATATCACGGAACAGCAATTCTTTACGGTTCTTCCATCTTTAACGGGATAGAGGTCCGAAATTTTGGGTGTGAGCGTGCGTACGCACGCTCACACCCAAAATTTCGGTATTTTTCCCGGAATAAACGGTAGAGCCTTCTTTCCTTTTCCCTTACAAAAATGCAAGTTATGAAATAGAAATGAATTAATGTATGTCCGTCCAAGTAAAATTGGACTCTCAGCCGCTGCCAATCGGCTGCCAAAAACTCATGATTCATAAGATATTGCGAGAATTAAGTCATGTACACGTATAAAAAATGCTTTGGAGCTCACCGATAATGCCAGAAAGAATCATCGTCTCTGGTATTTATCGCAGTGGGACTTCACTTACCGCGGAATTGGTTCATCGCTGGGGGGCATATGTGGGACGCGAAGATGACATCTTCCAGGACGAGTATGGTTACCTGGAGCATCTCGCGCTCCAGAAGCTCAACGACGAATTGTTGAACAACAATAGCCGTGTCCCGACCCCGGTTGAACAGATGTTGGAAAAAGCCCAGGATCCGGTCCTGCGAGAGCGTGCCTTAGAAATCCTCGATGCAATGGACAAGGAAACGGAACAAAACCATGGGGTCGCCTGGGTGTGGAAGGATCCCCGGCTGCCTCTGGTGCTGCCATTTTGGGCGAATGTCTGGGGAGATGTGATCTATGTTATCCCGGTACGACATCCGGTGGAGACAATTCTATCCGCAGCGAGCATGGACGGGATCGACCCGGGAACCGTGCCGCTCTCCGCCGGGTTTGCTTACTGGCAGTTTTCTATGCTTAATGTGGTTGCGTTTACCGAGGAAAACCAGCGCAAGTTGTTCATCGCCTACGATCAACTGCTCCAAAACCCGCAACAAGAATGCACGCGGCTTTGCCAGTTTCTGGATGAGCAATGTAAAGTTTCGCCCAAATCTGCCAGCCAACGCGTAAAACGGATGACAGCCCAAATCTCGGCCAAACAACACCATTTCCAACATCCCAAAGCGCTGGCAAAGATAAAAGTCACTACCAGGGAACAACGCGCGCTGTACAACTTTCTCAGGGTCAAAACCATATACCCTGAAGAGCCTTTTATCAAAGATGATTTTGCGCTCTACCCGGGTTGGATGGAATATATCCAGGCGATGGATATGCTGTTTTCCTCTGGCACTTCACAAGAGAATTAAGCGACAGTCCTATGGAACAGATGGAACGAGATAAATTCCTGAATCTCTCAGCCGAGGAAGTGGCAAATATCGTCCGCGCGGGTGGGTCAAGGGTTTGTGTATTCCCCTTTAACGGTACACGCCGCTGGTTTTTATTGGAATACGGCCGCGATTTTAGCGGTGACGCTGCCAAAAATTATGTGGAATTGACCGCCCACGGCTACATCAACACATACAAACTTGTTTTTGACCACGGCCTCGATACCATTGTCGCGCCAGTGTTTGGCGGCGAAATCCTGAACCGGGGGGATGAATATATGCGCGAAATCGGCGCAAATATGACCTTGCTGGCAACACACCCGGCCTTCCTCGAGTTTTATGAAACCTATGGCATTCGGGTCCATTTTTATGGCGACTATCGAGGAAAATTGCGCGGAACGCCCTACGCTTACATCTGCGATACGTTCGACGAAATCACACGGAAAACTGCCCACCACACCAAACGGCGACTGTTCTACGGCGTCTGGGCAGACGAAAGTACCGAGACAATCGCCGAACTTTCGGTAAAATATTTTCAAGATAAAGGGGAAATCCCCTCCCGCCGCGACCTGATCGAAAAATATTATGGTGAATATATCGAAAAAGCCGACATCTTTATTGGCTTCGAGAAATTCAATGTATTCGATTACCCCATGCTTGGTTGGGGAGAGGAAAGCTTGTACTTTATGGTCGCTCCATCCTTGTACATGAATCAGAATCAAATACGAAATATTTTGTACGATTATGTTTACCTCCGACCTGTGCAAGACCCAGATTATTTCATGATGTCAACAGAGGACTTTGAAAAAATGCGAAAGTATTATGCAGTAAACCGTGAAGTCACTTTTGGGGTTGGCGAAATGCGGGGTGGTATTTGGTATTCAATAATGTAGCTTCTATGGACAACTATCAAAAGTTACTAAAAAAGATTGGAACCGGATATGTCAGCAGTACAGCTTATGATACTGCATGGACAGCCAGATTAATCGAATATGATCCGGTCATGAGTAACCACGCCTTAGAGTGGTTATGTGAAAACCAGTTACCAGATGGAAGTTGGGGAGTGAAACAACCTTATTATTATCATGATCGAGTAATTTGCACACTAGCAGCAATGATAGCTTTGAACTTCCGAGGGAGAAGAACAAGAGATAAGACTCAAATTGAAAAAGGACTACTTGCGCTAGACCAAATCACAAACAATGCCACGCGTGAATTAGGGCCTGAAGCTTATCCTGCAACTGTCGGATTTGAAGTAATTGTACCTACACTCGTAAACCAAGCTGAACAATTAGGGATTATAAAGCAACAAGGAGATCGCATCCTTGGCAAATTAGGTCGACTAAGAAAAGCTAAAATGGAGAAATTAGCTGGCATTAAAATATCACGCCTCACAACCATTGCCCATTCAGCTGAGATGGCTGGAACAGATAATTTAGATCTGCTCGATGCAAACAATTTACAAGAGGAGAATGGTTCTGTATCAAACAATCCAGCTGCAACCGCCTATTTTGCAATGTACGTTAAACCTGGAGACGAAAAAGCTCTGAAGTATTTACAAAAAGTTGCAACAGATGATGGTGGCATACCATCCTTTGCTCCGTTTGATATTTTTGAACGGGTTTGGGTATTGTGGAATTTATTATTAACAGAAGAAATAAAAAATCCACAAATCAAAGACTTATGTGATCCTCATGTGGACTATATCGAGAAAAACTGGAAACCTCAACAAGGGTTAGGTTTTTCAGCAGAATATTCACTAACGGATGGAGATGACACGAGTGTAGGGCATAAGATACTTTCAAGTTTAGGTCGCAAATGTGACCTTTCTTCTTTGCACATTTATGAAGAAAAAGAATGGTTTCGTTGTTACCATCTCGAAGTAAATCCATCAATTGATGTCAATATCCATTTTTTAGGAACCCTAAGCCAAATCGGTTACGAAATTTCTCACCCATCAATTAAAAAAATCATAAATTTTTTACGTTCATCCCAAAACAAAAGCGGTTACTGGTTTGATAAGTGGCATGTTTCTCCTTACTACACAACATCACATGCAGTAATGGCATGCTTGAAGTATGACGAAAAGATGAGTGAAAGAGCAGTAAATTGGATACTAGATACTCAAAAATCAGATGGTTCCTGGGGTTTTTATGACTTTCCGACCGCTGAAGAATCTGCCTACTGCATTCAAGCTTTACATATGTGGCAATCGTACGGCAAAAAAGGTAACAAAGATACCATGAAGAAGGCTAAAAATTGGCTTGTGGAAAATTATCAGTTACCTCATCCGCCACTTTGGATGGATAAGTCTTTGTATAGCCCTGAAGTGGTAGTTCAATCGGTTATTTTGAGCGCTCTAAGTCTTGCCAAGGACTATTAATGATGAAAAAAATACGGGCCCTATGGTCATATCTAAATAAATTTGAAGGTATCCATCCAGACAATGCACGGCGAGGACGTATTTTAAATGTTCTTCTCGCAGGGACTTTCCTTCTAGGTACCTTTGCCCTTATTTCTATAACGACAGCACTTAGTATTCTTGGAACATGGGATAAACCTGGTAATAGCTTATTAGTGATAACTGTAATTGTAATCGGATTAGGAAGTGCTGGACTTTTCTATATCAATCAAAGATCCACAAAATTTGCAGCATTTCTATTTCTTCTGTTACTTAGTATTGCCTTTGCATTTAGCGATGTTCCAGCAGAACTCGCTAATGGCCGATCAACTTTTGTATTTCTAATATCCATTGCCATTTCCAGTTTACTTCTAACACCCTTTAGCAGCTTTTACTTTGCTCTCGGTAATGGTGTTGTTATTGCAGTTTTGGCTTCGGTTGCTGGTGTTGTTCCGAATGTTCCCGCGATTGTCAGTTTTTTTATGGTTGCCTTAATCTCCTGGCTCTCCTCCCGCAGTCTAGAACAAGCTCTCAGCGAACTACGTGATATCAACGCCAACCTGGACCAGATCGTCAAGGAGCGCACCCATGCCCTGGCTGAATCGCTCACGCGCGAACGGATCGAGGCCGGGCGCAGCCAGGCAATCCTGGAGAGTATCGCGGATGGGGTGATCGTGTTCGATACGCGGGGAAATGCCATCCAGGTCAATCCGGCGTTATCGAACCTGATCAATGTGCCGATCAATAACATTTTTAATGCCAGTGTCAATGCCCTCGTGGAGGCCAGCCCTATGGATGCCAAAAACCGGGGTACACTTGCCGGTGTATTGACCAAGCCCGGCAAACAACAGGCCAGCCACCGGGTGGAATGGGGTAGAAAAACGCTTTCCATCAGTTCCGGTCAGGTGCTTGACCGTGATGGCAGTGAGGTCGGAACGGTAGCTGTATTCCGCGATTTCACGCGTGAAGCCGAAGTAGAAAAGATGAAGAGCGCATTCGTGGCTATGGTTTCACATGAACTGCGCACGCCGCTGAGCGCAATTCTTGGGTACGCAGAGATATTCACGGAACAGATTTATGGTCCGCTTAACGAAAAGCAAATCAACATGACCAACCGGATCGTATCCAATACGCGCCGGCTGCTAAGCCTGATCAATGACTTGCTCGACCAGGCGCAAATGGAAGCAGGTAAACTGAAGATCAAGTACGAAATGATGAAGCCAGCGGACTTGCTCGATACTCTTCACAGCGTGATGGACAAATTGACCGCTGACAAAGGTCTGAAGCTGACCAGCCAACTCGATCCAAATTTGCCGGAAACGCTCAGCGGAGATAGCGCCCGTCTCCAGCAAATCCTCGTTAACCTGGTCAACAATGCTGTCAAGTTTACCGAGGCAGGTTCCATCGACGTTCAGCTTACGAAGTTGGACGAGGGACATTGGGGGCTCGCCGTTTCGGATACGGGCCAGGGTATACCGAAGGAAGATTTGCCTCATATCTTCGATACATTCCGCCAGGTGGAAGGAACTACCACCCGTGTCCACGGCGGCTTTGGATTAGGACTGTCGATCGTCAAACAGTTGGTGACGCTGATGGGAGGAAATATCTCGGTCGAGAGTGAATTAGGCAAGGGAAGCACTTTTTCGATCACGCTGCCCTGCGAGGCAATGAGTTTATAATTAGGAGAAACTATGAGCACATTAGCTTTTATTATCGAAGACGACCAGGACTTGAGCACCATCTTTGCCGACGCATTGGAATCTGTCGGTTATCAAGTCGAGCAGATCAAGGACGGTTTGATAGCGCAGCAGCGGCTGAAAGAAGAAGTGCCCTACTTGATCCTGCTGGACATGCACCTGCCACATATTTCGGGCGCAGACCTGCTGACCAAGATCAAGGCAGATGAGCGTTTCAAGGCCACCACCGTAATCCTGACCACGGCGGACGCCCGTATGGCCGAGGCATATGAGCCGATGGCGGATTTTGTGATGGTCAAGCCGATCTCCTTCGTACAATTACGCGACCTGACTGCGCGCTTGAAACCAAGATAAGAAACTCTCTCTTTCAATGAAAAATGCGACCGTTGCGGGTCGCATTTTATTTTCCGGGTATACCCTCAATCCCAGTATGTATAACAATTGTAATCTGTTCCCGAAGGAGCGGTGACAAGGTTGCTCCAATCGCCATCCTTCATTTGATACTTCTCAAGATCAGCTTCAAGGGATGTCAAGATTCCTGCTGCGCTTGCACCGGAAAGATGGAAAGATTGCCAGGGCAAGGGTTTTTCATCGCGGTTTTGGTCCGCTGTGTAGCAGACCAGAGCCGCACCCACACCCTCTTTGATGGTAGCAGGCAAAGGCTGAGTCTGATACGCAGCCGCCAGCGCGGGGATAGCGTCGGTTGACAGACCAGTCAGGTAAGATACATCGAACGTTTCACCCTGCACCGCCCGGTCCACATTCTGGCGGACGATGAAGCCATCCACATTCATGATCCCCAAACTGAGGGCAAATCCAAGCGAAGCGAGCACAGCGGCCAGTGCAAAAACGCGCTCACGATGCAGGATTTCCAGTACGATCACCCCGACCAGCAACAGGGCCAGCCAGAATATGAAGACGTGCGTATACGTGCGCAAGCGGGAGAAGCCATAGGCCGCTTCGTAAAGCAGGAGGCGCTGGAAGGCCGAAACCAGCATCACGACTACCAGGGCGACAATCCCGATCCCCAGGCCAGAGAAAACCCGGCGTTGCGTGTCAGTCTCGCGACGGGTGACGGTGCTGCCGATCAGGATGAGTAGCAGGCTGAAAAAAGCCACTGCGACCAACTCGCCAAAGCCGCGACGCGCATACTCCGAATAAGTGTAACCATCGATCTGGATGTTGGCCTGCCCGCCAAAGAAGTATTGAAACTGGATGAACACAAAGGTCGCAAACAGGAGAGCAACACTTCCCAGCACGATGGCAGCTTCGATAAACCCCAGGAACGCCTCAATGACCGGCTTTTCCTCACCGGCCAATTTTTCATCCCTGCTCTGCGAGGCAGCATGCAGAAATACTCCGGCCAGCGCATACGCATCCACCAAGATATACACCAAACGGAAGATATACTCCGGCAGTTTCTCAAGCTTGAACAATTCGATTAAATCTTCCAGGCGTTGGTTGAAGACCACGTCGGCAGAGCTTAGCAGCGCAGCAAAGATAACGACGATCGGAAGCGCGATCAGGATACCGCGCACGACCGGCCAGACCTGGGACGCGCCTCTTTTTCTGGCCTCGGCCTGCTCTCCGTTTGCAGAGGCTGCCTGCTTCACCTCCGCCGAAAAAACCAGCGGGCGGGCAACCATGCTGCCCAGCAGCCGCAGAAAGCCATACAGATAGTCCAGCAGGCGATATGCGGGCCAGCGTCCGCCTAAGAAGGATATGGCGAAAAGCCCCATCAGGAACAGCGTCAGGGCAACCGAAAGCAAGACCGTCAGCGGTTCCCGGCGCAGGAAGGTTATGACCGTGAAAATAGCGATCAGCGGCAAGAGCACCAGCGTATTGCGCGTCGGTCTGTAACCATCTGCGCGCAACAGCATGATCCCTGCGAGCAGACAAAGCAGGACGTAAATGGCAAAATTAATGCCGGGCGCTTTCTTCCAGAAGAGAAAGTCAAAGGCCCAGCCGAGAGCGATCACCGTCCACCAGAAGCGGGTTGGGTTGGATTTCATAGTAGCCTCCATTGGAGATCTTTGTTGGTTAACCTTGCGAAGGTTCGATCCTTCGACATAGCCTCACCTGTGCCTCTGGCACCGGCGCAGGCAGGACAGGCCTTCGCAAGGTTTGATGCATCATAGCCAATCGGCGCTTGCGAAGACTGTCAAAAGGTATCAATTTACCAACATCCAGAAACAGTGTATGTCCTTTCAACCGTCAAGATCATTACAATTCCCTTAGAAGATAAATATACCTATTGACATCCGAATTATTTTATGCCATACTCACCTCACTGCGGGGGGATCACAATCGATCGCCATCCTTAAGAAAGGAGGAGGTGATGTCTAACATGGATAGTAGTAACATACCCAGCGCTGTGGCATCCCTCCTCAAGTAAGAAGGAAGCCACAGCGCGCCACGAGTGCCGTCCACATGGGCGGCACTCTGGTCATTTAAAACCACAACTCTGCCGGTTTTGCGGCATCAGGGGAAACGCATCTCGAAACGCCAGTGCTCTTCGCTTGGATTAAATATCGAGCTGATGCCCATCACCTCGAACCAGGTTGTGCCCGGCTTCAAAGGGAACGCTTCGCCATCCTTTGTGAACAGCTGTAACACGCCATTCTCGTTGGGGCGCGTCCATTCCAACTCGTATGCCTGGCCGTCCCGAAAGGCATAGGCCGGGCCAGCAGCATAGAATTGGATTTCCACGATTTCCGGGGATTCCGAATAAAAGTCATGCGGTGCCAGCAAAATGACCACGTTATCTGCTGATATGGGCACATCGCCGAGCGCATCTCGCAGCGGCTTGTAGGCTTCGGGCTGGCCTTCCAGCGTATTCTCTACATCCGCGTAGCGGTAATAATGGCCGCTGGGCGGGTCGTAGTCCCAGCGATTGTAGATGACGGCCGAATACCAGGCATATACTTGATTGACCGCCTGCCCGCCGTCAGGGGCCTGCATACGGAAGCGCATCCCCTCCAATCCCTGTCTTTCGTCGGTGATGCCCTGCGCATGGATATACTCGCGGAGGGCGACGGTATCCGCCATCAGGTAGTTTGTCAGCGGATCCGGGCGGCACAGGGCCGGGCATCCTACCTGCCACTCGACGATCAGCCGCTCATCAAGCCCGGAGCCATACAACCGGTCCCGCACGTGCTCATCGCCGCCGCCAAATACGAGGAAACCTCTGTACATGCGAACGATATGCTCGTCAAAAAAGCGCGCCGAACGGATCGAGCCGACCTGTTCGGCATCCTTTCCGTAATAGATGGCAATGAAGCGTGTTGTGCCTTCTTCCGTATAATACTCATAGACAATGTCCGCCCGCGAGAGCCCGGACTGCGGACGCACTTCTCGCGGCAGATTCGACACCTTGATCAGCATCGGCCTGCGGTTCAGCAGAGCCGGATCGGTGCTGAGTCCTGTCAGCGGGTTGATATCGATGGGGAAGTTTTCCGGGCCAAAGCCAGCCTCCGGGTAGCCGGGGGTAGGCGTCACGTAGGCGCTTGACTGGGTCGGGGTAGCGGATGCTGGCGGGAGGGGATACGGAGTGATCGTCGGTGGAGGACCAGGCTCCGGTACCGGCTGGCAGGCTAAGGTCAGGGAAAGAAGCGTGATGAGAATCGTCTTGCGCATCAGTTGTCTATCCTTATCATACCCCATTCAGATAATTTCGACTCTTCCGTTCATGAAGCGAAAAATGCCGAATTTTGGGTTGAGTGCGCGTGCGCGCGCTCAACCCAAAATTCGGGCCTTAATCCTACTGAAGTTGGAAGAACCGTAATTTCTTGCATTCCGTCCATTTAGCCCATATAATGACGATATGCAAAGTCAACAAACATTATCTTTTAGCGGTAGTCTGATGCGCTGGTTTGTCCCGCTGGCCGCCCTGCTGGTGTTGGCAGGTTTCCTGTTCATCACGCCCCCCGGTTTGCTAGGCAAAGCGGATGGGATTGGATATGCCGTCTGCCACCGTATCGACGAGCGTTCCTTTCATCTCTTCGGTCGCCAGTTGCCATTGTGCGCGCGTTGCACGGGGGAGTTCAATGCGGCGGCTGTTACTTTTATCTTCCTGGGTTTTGTCAGCCGCAAACGCAGAGGCATGCCTTTGAAGGGTATCCTGGTCCTGTTGGTGCTCTTTTTCCTAGCCTTTGCAGTGGACGGGTCGAATTCATACCTGTACCTGCTCAAACAGACGTATGCAGGCTTTTTGCCACAAATCCCGAATATTTATATCCCTAACAATACGCTACGCCTGTTGACCGGCAGCGGGATGGGCATCGCGATCGCTTCCGTCCTGTACCCGGTCGTCAACCAGACCCTTTGGCGCGAGGCGGACGAACGCCCGGCCTTGACCTGGAAGGAGTTCGGTGGCCTGCTGGGCATCATATTGCTAATTGATCTGGGTATCCTGAGCGAGGGACCCTTTGTGCTATACCCGATCGCTGTCTTGAGCGTGCTGGGCGTGCTGGCGCTACTTGGGACTGTGTTCAGTATCGTGTGGGTCATTATTATGCGCCAGGAAAATACCTTTGAGACGGCCAAGCAATTATGGATGCCCGTGACAGCCGGTTTGACGCTGGCGTTTTTGATGATCTCGGTCATTGACCTGTTGCGCCTGCAGCTGACCGGTACCTGGGGCGGGTTTCCGCTCGGTTGATTAGATATTATCGGAATTAACCGCCAAGGCACGAAGAACGCCAAGGGTTTGTTATGTCGCCAAGAAAAATGGCTTGGCGCCTTTTATAGGAAGCTTAGCGACCTTGGCGTCATGGCGGTTATAATTTCTGTTTAGTACAGTATAGGTCATGCGATAGGAGTGACATATGGATCTCTTAATGGGCGTTTTTACCGCGTTTGGGCTCTCGGCCAGCGCGGGACTGAACGCATATATCCCGTTGTTGGTAGTTGGCGTGATCGCCCACTACACCGACTGGATTGCCCTTAGCAATCCGTGGGATCTGTTGGCCAATCCCTGGGTGTTGATCGTGCTGGGGATTCTGGTCATCATCGAAATGCTGGCCGATAAAATCCCGGTTGTAAACCATATCAATGACGCCATCCAGACCTTTGTCCGCCCTGCGGCAGGCGCCATCGCTTTTGCGGCCAGCGCCAAGGTCATCACGGACGTCAGTCCGGTGCTAGCGCTGATTTGCGGCCTGCTGGTCGCTGGCAGCGTGCACGTGGTCAAGGCAGCCGCTGTGCGCCCTGTGGTGACTGCCACCACTGGCGGAGCCGGGAATGTACCCGTCAGCATTGCGGAGGATCTCCTCTCCACCGTGATGTCGATCGTGGCAATCCTGGTCCCGGTCATGGTTGCGGTCCTCCTGATTGTGATGGTAACGCTGTTCCTGCAATGGAGGCAGCGGCGCCGGGAGAAGGCTAATCAGCGCATATGATTTATAATTACTCCCGAAACCTTGTGTAAGACCGACAATAACAATACACTGTAATTGTAAAGGAGAAAGCATTATGACCGATTATTCCAATCAAGCCTACCAGACTCCACCTGCCAAACCAAACAGCAATCTGGCGCTGGCCAGCCTGATCCTCGGTATTCTGGGCTGGACAATTATCCCTACCATCGGCTCCATCGCCGCGATCGTCACCGGTCACATGGCCAAAAACGAAATCAAGAGCAGCATGGGCGCATTGGGCGGTGACGGCATGGCAACCGCCGGTCTGGTGTTGGGGTATGCCAACATAGTCGTCGGGGTATGTGTTTGTCTGGCTGTCGTTGCAATGCTGGCCCTGGGAATGACAATTCCTTTCATCAATCAATAATCTACCCAAGGAGAAATGGAAATGAACGAGAATATGGGAACTCCCCTCACTGAAGCACCTGCCAATAAAAACAGAACACTGATCATTGTCATCGCTGTGATTGCAGTTTTGTGCTGCTGCTGTGTTGTCATTGGCGCTCTGGGCTGGCAATTTGGCGATCAAATCATGATGCAATTAGGTCTGTACTAACATTCTCTCCACATAAAGACACGGTACTAAAATCAGGCCTCCGGTGATTTCTACGTCGGAGGCCTTTTGTTTGCGAATTTCCGTTTCAGTTCCGCCAGCGCCGAAGCCGCTTGCGCGCGGGTCATCACATCCATCGATAAGCCCAAAAACTCATCTTCATCGAGCACCGTCTGGGTGCCATTTGGAGCTACCCACAGGTCAAGCGCCAGGTCGATGTATGAGACTGTATCTTTTTCCATCACCGCGGGGAAGCCGACATTGCAATACCAGCCCTTGAACACCCCATCGTCGCGGTCATAGATCTCGAATACGTTGTACCAGCGGTCGGAATAGAAGGTTTCCACAAAGCGGTCATCGCGCTTCAAGACCACGCCCATGAACGGCATGTCGTTGCGGTTGAAAAAGGCTTCCAGAGTCACACAAGTTGCTCTACGCTCCAACACGCGACCTTCATACTGCCAGATCACTTCGCCAGCCAGGTTACGCTTCAAAACGGTAATATCGGTCAACCCAGGCATTCCGCCTCCACAGTAAAAGTCAACGTTTCGCCAACCTGCGGCGGGACGGATGTGTAAAAATACAGGCCATTTTCCAACGTCACACGGTGCCCATTTTTTTGGAACAGGATGTCGGCCACCCGGCCTTTCAAACCGGCTCCGTTTTCAGTCAACTGCACACGCTCCGGCCGGACCCACAGCGCCACGGACTCCCCCTTGCTTGCCCCCGTTTCGCAATTTACTTCC
>Ga0105091_10000319_pt1 | contig 19732 bp, 16 predicted proteins | sample PPLLak1March2015_FD_87022 | JGI IMG/M metagenome (GOLD analysis project Ga0105091, IMG submission 87022) | Freshwater sediment microbial communities from Prairie Pothole Lake near Jamestown, North Dakota, USA - PPLs Lake P7 Core (1) Depth... | ecosystem: Environmental > Aquatic > Freshwater >... | reverse complement strand
TCGGCAAAACTACAACGGTGGTAAACACGGCCGCAGCACTGGCAAATATGTGCCAGCGAACGCTGGTTATCGATCTTGACCCACAGGGACACCTGACTACTCATCTGGGGATTAATCCCGATAATGTTCTCGCCGGGTCATACCGTGTTTTGACACAATCGGCCAATGTGGAGGCGGAAATGATGCTGGTGAGGCCTAATTTGTGGTTATTGCCGGCTAATATCGATTTGGTCGGAGCTGAATCTGAACTGGTAAGCGTCGTCGGCAGAGAGACAATCCTGCGAGAGGCATTAGCAATTCTTGAAGACAAGCTCGATTATATAATCATCGACTGCGCGCCATCACTCGGATTATTGACACTCAACGCACTTGCTTGCGTGGATGAGATTTTGATACCGCTTCAGCCGCATTTTTTGGCGCTGCAGGGTTTAGGCAAATTGCTTCAAACCGTTTCGCTAGTGAACAAGCGAATAAATCCGGCTTTGAAGGTCAAATGGGTGCTGCTTTGCATGTTCGAAGCGAGGGCATCGCTTCCTAATGAGGTCAGGGCCGATATTGAAACTTTTTTATCGAGCGCACGCAATACAAACTGCGCATGGTCACAGGCACAGATGCTGCCTGTATATGTCCGCAGGAATATCACACTGGCAGAAGCGCCGAGCTACGGACAAACCATTTTCGAATATGATTCATCCTGCCACGGGTCTGCGGATTACAAACAAGTGGCACAATTGATTGCCGCAGGTAATAAAAAGGATGTTTCAGCCACAGAGAACACAGAGATTATCCAAAAACCGCCAATAAATATTGTTGAGATACCGACAGCAATTCCGCAAATAAATGTCACGGAAATTGCATCATCCAATGTTGCGGCACAGATAGAACAACCGCCGCAATCTCCTATGATATGAGTTTTTTAGGGCTAGCGAGCAATTCGGCTATTCTGGCGAGGAATTTGGCGGCGTAGGGGTCGGGAACGATTCTGGAATCAACGGCAATTGTCAAGGTCGTAATTTTGCGAATTAAAATTTTGCCATCCTTTGTCACGACACGATGAATTGTGTTGCCAACACTTAAAATTGCGGTTGCCGGAGGCGGGACAATCCCGATAAATGAATCGATGTCGTAAACGCCTAAATTACTAAGCCCGATTGTTTCACCTGAAATTTCTTCAAGAGTCAGCTTGTTGCTGCGAGCCTTATCTGTTAATTCTTTTTCGAGGACGGCTATTTCGGCGAGCGTTTTATTATGTGCCTCTTTGATTACGGGCACAACAAGGCCATGAGGGGCATTGACCGCAAAACCCACATTTACAGAATCAGCAATTTTTATCGAGTCACCAATAATGGAGCCGACCATCAAGGGAAATTCTTTAACGGCAAGACCCAGTGTCTTGATATAAAAAGCATTCGATGTGATTTTTACACCCAGCTGTTTTTTGAGCTGGTGGCGGCTGTCCATAAGCTCGGTTGTATCGGCATCTATACCAATATAATAGCAGGGCTTAGTCAGCTTACTTTCGAGCATTCTTTGGCCTATGAGCTTTTGAATTCTGCTCATAGGGATAGAAGTTCGCGGTTCTTCGTTCATTTCAATATCCATTGTTAACATTATCGATTATCATGCGTCATTTATCAATAACCTTTGCTGCTGATTAATATGATGTTATAATAAGAAAATACTGCATATTCTCGATAAAAACGGAGGTTAATATGGCAGAAGTAAATGATGTCACTGCAAAGGTGTATCCTGCTGAAAATATGGGGATGCTCAGTATACAGGATTTATTGGCATATTTCGAAAAGAGAGGGGCAATGCGGGTCTCAGACCTTCATATTAAGGTGGGCACCCCTCCGGCATACCGTATTGATGGAGATATAATATACCTAAAGGGCCAGATTATTACGCACGAAATGGCGCAGAAATTAATATATCCGCTGCTGAGCCAGGAAAATCTTATAAAGTTTCAGCATGATAATGATGTGGACTGTTCTTACAGGATCGGGAATTTGCAATTTAGAATAAATATCTTCCGCGAGAATGATGGAATCAGCGCGGCTATAAGGGCTTTGTCCTTGGATATTCCGAAAATTGAGACTGTAGGTTTCCCTAATAACGTATGGGAAGATATCATTCAATGTAAGCACGGATTGATTCTTATAACAGGCATAACCGGTGCGGGCAAATCGACAACTATTGCATCATTGATAGACCGAATAAGCGAGAAGAGGGCCTGCCGGGTGATAACACTGGAAGACCCTATCGAATACTTATTGCCGAATAAATTCTGCATGGTATCTCAAAGAGAGGTCGGCAGAGATGTCAAGTCATTCAGTCATGGGATTCGCGCGATGCTGCGTGAAGACCCGGACGTGATATTTGTCGGCGAGATGAGAGATGCCGAGACTATTTCGATGACATTAATGGCGGCGGAGACCGGCCATTTGGTTTTCTCGACACTGCACACAAGAGACGCCACAGGGACTATTACACGCATTCTGGATTATTTTCCATCCGGCAGGCAAAGTGAGGTGCGTAACCAGCTTTCACTCGGGCTTGCATATATAATTTCTCAGAAACTTATCCCCAAGAAAGATGGCACGGGCAGACTGGCGGTAATGGAGATATTAAACAATAACAACTATGCCTGCGCAAATCTCATAAGGACAGGCAAGGTCGAGCAGATATACTCGCAGCTTCAGACAAAGACACGGCTTAATCCGGATGAAAAAATGACAACTATGGAAAGACACCTTGCGCAGCTTGTTAAAAAGGACCAGATTGACCTGCTCGAAGCGAAAAAGTGGTGCAATGACCAGAAATCTTTTGTTGACGCGATGAAGATGGAATAAAAAAGCAAAATGACGATTCAGTTCAATTGCCCGAAATGCGGCAACCTTATCGCTTTTCCCGACAAGTACGCCGGCAAATCGGCAAAATGCCTGAACTGCGGACAGAAATTAATCATACCGGCAAAATCAGGCGAGACACCGCAAAAAATAAATCCTGAAACTGATAAAACATGCCTGCCGGGATTTTATCGAGCGGTATTTGTCGACAGCTGGAAGATATTCCTTAATAAAAATAATGCAACATCTCTAGTTTTTGCAATTGCAGCCGTATGCTTTAAATTTTTCTCAGCGGGAGCATGCTGTCTGGCAGTAATTACGTATTTTGCAGCATGGGGATATCTTTTCGGATTTTACCTGCTGATTATTCGCGAGACGGCCGCAGGAGATGATATGCTGCCGGAAATAGAGGTGGGGACAAGCATCTCTTTTTTGGTATATATATTTAAACCGATTCTGACATTTGCGTTTGCGTTATTTATCACACAGCTTCCATTCATAATCGCCCTTGCATATTTTAAAGGTGAAAACGCGGGATGGGAGGAAATTTGGCAAACAAAAACAGCGGTGAATCTCGTATTACGAGGATTATTTATTTTGGGGCTTTTCGTATTTCCTATGGCAATATTGGCTGCAGCCATTATTGAAGATTTGCCCGAATTATTTCGAGTAGACCGGCTAATCGTTCCTGTATTTAAGTCATTCATTGCGTATCTTGTGGTGGTCGTGATTCTCAGTGCAGCATGTTTTCTTGAAATGAACACAAAACAATATTCGGCGGGAAAATCAGTATTTGCAACAGCAGGTAATCTATTTTTAAATCTTCTAACCCAGGTTATCGCGATTATTGCTATGCGTTCGATAGGACTTTTTTACAGGCATTTCGCATGTTATTTCAATTATTGAGTAATTCAATAATAAAAAGGCCTTTACGCAGGCGGCGTAAAGGCCTAACTCGGAAAGAAACTTATATGGTTCTCCCCAACCCTCATCTAAAGCCTTAGAGCACGACGAGAGCTGCTGTATTCGTAATCCTGATAGACACAAAAGATGGTGCAATCAGGAACGATATGGATGAGCGTTATATATTTTTTGGACGGCCCTTGTGCCCAGCCTTGAGGCCAGGTGGCTATGTCCACTTTTATTCGCTCTCCTTGCTGAAAATATAGGAAATAAAATCAGCACTGCCAAATCAGAAAATACAGATTATTCTCTTGCTTTGGCGAACCAGTCGGGGTCTTTGGAGAGCTTTTCGCGTGCATCTTCGGTCATCATCATAAAGGCGGGATGAGTGCTTTCCCATGCACGTCCGGTAAAAGGGACAGAGCGCATCTTTTCTATTTCACGAACAACATCGTTGAAATAGCTGCCGTAAATATGAAGTGAGTCGCTTATATCGACATATCTGCCTACAGTGACAGGCTTATTTATATTTTTTGAAATTTTTGCGGCGATTGTCCTTTGCAGGTCCGTCAATGCATAAACGTTCATAAACCATGCCTTGTAAAGGTCGCGGCTGCGCCAATGGGTGTTCATATTCAAAACGAAACCATCTTTATCATCTGCAACAAGGCGGCACCAAATCCGCTGCAAACAAGGCGGGTCATCGGTCGCAGGGTCTGCTGTGGGCATCCAGGTTATGGCCTGTGCCCTTCTTGTGTGGGCGACTTTTGAAAGGGAGTCGATAATATATTGAATCTGGTTTACTTTTTTGAAGGGCTTTTTTGCCTTTGGATTTCTTATGTCCTCGACAGGAGTATACGCAAAGATGCGCTCATGATAGGTATATGTCCATTTTCCCGCTGCCGGGTCAATCCAATGGTCGTGGATGCCATCGACAACTTCCTGCCTGTACGCCTCAAGCTCTTCGGGGCCGCCTGGGAAATTCTTGTGAATCCGAGGCTCACTAAACGGGTCTGTTACAGTAATCATAACAGTCGCATCCTTGCTGGGAGGGTCTGAGGCTTTATCATACTGGGTCTTCATATTAAGACCATTGTCCCAGACTGCCAGCACGGCTTTTTCCCAGGCCTCGGGTAAACACTTTGCTGTGATTGAAATGACAGGAAGGTTCGCGTTGGTCATTTTGGCTCCTCCATAAGCACAAAAAATGAATTATTTATTTGGGTTTATTTCATCATCTGTTATGTGGTAACGCTGGCGTTCACTTTGGGGAATATCGCCAAGCATTCGTTTTGCTTTATAAGCGTATTCACTGTCGGGATATTTTTCAATGATTTGGCGGCAGTATTGCACCATTGCGCCGTAACTTACGCCGGGCATACGGCCCATTTTACGCTGCTGAATCGCAAGCTCAAATAACTGCTCGGCACCGACTTTTTCTTCTTCTGTAAGCTCTTTGAATTTAGGGGGTTCGGCAACTAATTTTTCTTCAGGGGGCTGGTTTGGCTGTGCAGGTAAATTGGGCTCAGCACGCAATCGCTTTTCGTCTTCACGCCAGGTATCAGCGACTGTCTTTTGGGGGTCCTGTGGCTTTGGTTTATGATTAGCAATCTTTTGAACTACTACGATTGCAACCACAACAACTATTACAGCAGCGACGATTTTGAGCCAGGTAGTATTCATAAAAATATGACTCCAAAAATTACCGGTAATTGATTATTTTCACCGGATTACCTACAATGGATTATGTGTTATATATTGAATGTTAATTCCAAATTACGGAATAGTCAATTGCTATGTTCACAGGAATAATACAGCAGGTTAGCGCGGTCAAGGCATTCTCAAAGAGCGGGTCAAGTGCCCTGCTTACCATCGATATGGGTAAATTGGACGGCCAAATTAAGATTGGCGACAGTATCGATATAAATGGAGTATGCCTTACAATTGCTAAATTGGCGGGTTCAATTGCAGCATTCGATATAAGTAAAGAAACTCTGGATAAAAGCACATTGGGAAAGTTAAAAGCTGGTTCGAAGGTCAATGTCGAACTTGCCATGCAGGCCCAGGACCGTTTCGGCGGGCATTTCGTTTTAGGGCATGTTGACGGGACGGCCACGATTAAGAAGTTCGATAAAAGTGATGATTTTGCCAATTTTACTTTCACTGCTTCTAAAGAGCTAATCGAGCAGATGATTCCAAAGGGTTCTGTTGCAGTTAACGGTATTTCATTGACGATAGCGGAATTAAAATCCGACAGCTTCACAGTGGCGGTAATTCCTCAAACATTGAAAGAAACCACTCTTGGTCAAGTCAAAATAAACGAGCAGGTAAACATCGAAATTGATATAATAACAAAGACGGTTCGAAGACACCTGCAGCAGCTTTTGCCTGCGAAAAAAGGCCTGACATTTGAAGACCTGCAGCAGCAAGGTTTTTAAACACCTCGCTGGTAACCATTCGTATATAGATGGAATGAATAATAATAATCATAATTCGATAACCGAAGAGCCTGTTATCGGGATAACGATGGGCGACCCGGCGGGAATTGGGCCGGAGGTGGTGATTAAGGCACTGGCAGACCCTGTGATACGCAGGAGCGCCAAATACATCGTATTCGGGATGGATGAGCAATTGCGATATGCCGCGGACAAGGCGGAGATTGAGCCATTCTGGGGCAGGCACCAGCACGAGAAAATCAGCAGGGATTATCCGCATAAGGTTGTCGTAGCGGACTATGATGAATATTCTATGCCGCCATGGATAAGGGAGCCGACGGATATCGCGGGTGCGGCATCGCTTAAGTTCTGCACAGACGCGATCGATGCGGCAAAACGGGAGATTATCGATGCGGTGGTGACGGCCCCGATAAGTAAGACAAGCTGGAAGATGGCAGGGTCGCACTGGCCGGGGCATACGGAGATGTTTGCAAAGCTGTGCAAATCACCGAGGAAGGCGATGATGTTTGTCGCGGGGCAATTGAAAATAGCACTTGCCACGATTCACGAGGCTTTGTTTGATGTGCGGCACAAATTCACAATCGGCAGGGTTTATGAGCCGATTGATTTGCTCAATAACGCGCTTAAGGAATACTTCGATATTGAGACGCCGAAAATTGGAGTGGCGGGACTAAATCCGCACGCGGGTGAAAACGGGCAATTCGGCGATGAAGAGCAGCGGATTATTGCTCCTGCGATTCAGATGGCACAGGGACAGGGAATCGATTGCTACGGGCCTGTTCCGGCTGATACGCTTTTTCTGAGGGCGGTCAAAGGCGAATTCGATGGAGTGGTGGCGATGTATCACGACCAGGGAATGATACCCGTGAAACTGCTTGCATTCGACAAGGCCGTCAATGTCACTATTGGTCTTCCAACCATACGCACCTCCCCTGCCCACGGGACGGCATTCGATATAGCAGGCAAAAATATCGCGGACCCCTCAAGCATGATGGAAGCGATTAAAGTCGCGATTCAAATGACGCAGACAAAAAGAAGCAAGTCCCGTATAGGAATAACAAAATAATTCTAAATTCTTAATTTTTTAAAGATGCAAACTAAACAGCAAATCCGTGAGCTGCTCGATTCCGCAGGAGTGAGGCCAAATAAGCGATTCGGACAAAACTTCCTGATAGATTTAAATTTGATGCGATTGCTCATCGATACCGCAAATATTCAAAACAATGATGTTGTCTTAGAGGTCGGGACAGGGACAGGGTCGCTAACCGAGGCGATAGCTGAAAAGGCGGGGTTTTGCGTTTCGGTAGAAATTGATGCGGTTTTGGCCAATATCGCAAAGGGTCAGCTTTCAGACAAATCGAATGTTGAAATCATCGCGGCCGATGTCCTTAAAAACAAATTCGAAATTAATCCTGACGTAATTGAATCCATAAATCGCGCAGTGGCACGGGCTTCCAGCCCGTATAATCACGGCCAGGATGGCCGTGCTACAGGACGATTTCTTTTGATTGCCAATCTGCCTTATGCGGCGGCGACTCCATTGATGATAAACCTCGTGGTGGGTTCGACAAGCTCACCACAGGTTGGCCAAATTATCGCTGATGCCATGTTTGTCACCGTTCAAAAAGAGGTCGCCGACAGGATGACGGCTGAGGCAGGGACAAAGGATTATGGAATATTGAGTATTTTGCTGGCGGCAACCGGAAAGGCAAGACATGTGCGGACATTGAAGCCGACGGTGTTTTGGCCTCAGCCGAAGGTAAATTCGGCATTTATTTCATATATTAGAGACCCCCAAAAGGTTAAGGAAATTAAAAGTATTGAGATACTTAGCGAAGCTGCCGGGGCACTTTTGCAGCATCGAAGAAAGATGCTCAAAGGCTGCTGTAAGCTTGTAAGTTCACAATTTGAAGAATTTAAAAATTTAGAAGAAATTATCAAGCAGCTTGGAATAAATCCCGAAATCCGGCCGGACAATATACGGCCGGAAGAGTTTGTCGCAATTTCAAATCTACTTTAAACCACGAAGCCACGAAGGCACTAGATTTTTTAGACGCAGATTACGCTGATTTCGCTGTTTTTAAGGTCGCCACAGATTACACCCCCTCTTCGTCTTCGACTACGCCGTAGCAAGCGAAAAACTTTTTAAATTTTATTGAAATATTTGGAAAAATTTTGAAAATTTTTTGAAAAATGGGCTAAAGCCCATCCTACAAAATAAATTTATCAACCAAGCGAGGTAAAATATTGTTTCACCTTTGGCGTCAGCATGAAAATCAATAACAAAATCGGGTAGATAAGGCCGCCGCAAAGTCCGCCGCAGATACCGCCGATGTAGCCGGGCATGCCTTCACTTGGGATATCAATCCAATGGAGTTTCATCGCGGCAATATTTAAGGCAATTCCGGCAATGACCCAGATAATCGTGAGGATACCGTAAATGACGCAGCCGGACCTGGCCCATTTTTTAGATGTTAAAAGGCCGATACCGAGGATGATCAGCCAGATAGAAAAACCAATGCCGACAACAGACATGAACATAAGGATGATTTTATACATGGTGTCCATCTGCATCATTGTCCCTTGTGCCCAGGGAAATTTTTCGCTAAAAAGCAGGCCAAAGAGATTACAGGGGGTGCACAAAAGGGAAAGTCCGCCAAAGACACAATTTAGGACACCGAAGACGGTGACGGAAGCCGGCTTTTCGATAATCGGAGGCGGGACTGATGCTTGCGAAGAAGGGAATGGTTTTTCCATTCGGAATGGGTTCTGAGAGTCATCCATAATTTACGCCTCCCTATCTAATTTTTAATTTTAAATTTTCAATTATTAATTTTAACCACAGATTTCACAGATTACACTGAAATTTTTAATTCGGATGGCGAAATTTATATTAAACGACAAGCTCAGGGTCGCAATGAGCTCGCTGTGATTCCTCTTCAATTTTAATACAAACAGGCGGGGCAAGCCCGGCCCTACAGTCTGTCTCAGGAGCGAAACTAAATATTTTTTTTTAAGATTTCAGACTCAAATATTTTGAGTGCCAGAAAGTTTGGCAGTCAAAAAATTGTATAGCCAGGCAAAAATCAGGCCGCCGATGAATGCATCAGCAAATGCCCATAAAAGACCGATTATGCTTCCTGCAGGGCTGATATCATAACCTCTGTATAAACGGCTGAAAAAAATCAACTCATGGGTGGCGCCCTCGAACATTATTATCCACCAGGTAAGCAAAAATAATCCGGCAGCCCACATCAAGCCGCATGTTAATGCAAATGACCAGATATTGAGCTTCATGCGAAATCCTTTCAAATATTGGATGGTCACAAACCTCCCCTTTTGTACACGGCAGATAACAAATAGAAATAAGATTATTGCTTAAAAAGCGGTAATCGATTGCTTATTGATTGCTGCTGCCCTCCGCCGCGGAGCGAATTAATATCAGATTACCTAATTTAAAATATGAAAATATTTATATATTTTCTTAGATTTATCTTGACAATTACTATTAATCGTTTTAGGATTATTACACACTTAGGATACGGGAAACAATCGAGGATATTAAGGCGCGGATTTTCTAAAAAAGTCAGCTTTTAAGGAGAAGGATATGAAAGCGAAAAGTCTTTTCACAATCATCATACCATTTGTAATTTTATCACTGGCCGCTGTTGTTGGAATAGTTTTAGCAGAACCAAAAGAGGAAAAAGTCGAGATTCACACGATACAAGGTCAAGGCGAGCCAATCACCGAGGCGAATATGATAAAGCAGGTCGATACGGCTAACGCCGCGGATAACCCCACCGTCAAGTATGTAATAACAAGTAAGCACGTTCATCCCGGCGGATATGACCCGAATAAAAACGACCCGTGCAAGATAAATGTATGGGGGCTTCCGAAAAATCCATGGGCCATAGATTTTCCCGCGGATGTTTGTGACGATATATCGGCGCAATGGGGAAATGTAGTCATACTGGTGCCCGGCGACGGCAACGCCCCCTGCCCCAATGACCCCAACGGCAGCGGTATTTACCTCAAACCCTCCACCGGCGCACACGAGCTTAATCATATTAAGCTGGGGTCTGCGCATTCAGCCGACCCTAATAATAAGATGTATCCGGACAATGATGACCATGGGGATGGAAACGGGACGCATTCATGCCATCGAAAAGGGATGAATTTAACAGAGGCACAACGTGCACTATTAAGCATCAACTCTCTTGCGTTTGCGCAGGATGTTATGGCCAACGGCCGAGGCGGAGAAAAATATGATGCCCTATTCGATGCCGCCCCGAAATGGATTGACCTGACTTCGACCGAGTTCTGGATGGAGTGGACCGGGGGGCAATATAAGCTGCATTTCAGCATAAATACTGATGATGTAGTTTCATTTTTCGATGTTTATGAAATTGGTGTATATGTCGAAACAGATAATGACATCGCAACGGGCGAGCCGCCGGAGGGATTGGATTATTACCTGGCGTATATACCTCAGTTCGATGAGATTATATTTCAAAGATATGAGGGCTTCTGGGTTTCTTTGCCGCCTCCTGAGGGGCTGACTCATGAATTTCTCCATCTTAGCCCCGACCTTAATCATCCGGGACTTGCTACGGGCATAAAAATAGATTTACCTCTAATGAGTTTTATACCGCTGTCAGGGAGTTTCGCTTTTAAAGCTACAGCGACTAATTATGCAATGTCTGATTTCGTGCCGGATTCAGGCCTGCTGCGATATAACTATATGCCTGTGCCGATTCCGGGAGATATTGATTTGAACAACAAGGTTGATTTCGAGGACCTCAACTGGTTTTGCTATGACTGGCTGAGGGCCGGCCCCTCAAGGGCTGATATTTATCCGCCAATGGGCGACGGTATCGTGAACTTTATGGATTATGTCGTGCTGGCGAATAATTGGAAAGCGGCAATGCCATAACAAAAGTAAAAAGTCAAAAGTAAAAAGTAACGAAATTCTAATACAAACCGGCGGGGTAAACCCCGCCCTACTCGGTGCGCTCACTCGAGATGACATTAATAGACATTTTAGAGGTGATTTGATGGGCTAAAGCCCATCCTACAAATTTTTTAAAAGAACAAGAGCGGAGACATAGCTCCGCCCCTATATTCGTAAAATCAAATAACTAAGAACAGCCCATGCTATTTCCGCAGTTGAAGCATTTGTAGCAGGTGCCGTTGCGGACGGTGATGGAGCCGCAGATGTCGCAGGCGGGTGCATCATCCTGGAAGTGCTCGAACTGGGAATTGAATTGCTGCATGACGGCCGCCTCACCATCCTTGCCCTTGGGAATCTCAGGGACGCCGGTGGTTATCAAAGACTCAAGCATGGCAAGCCGATTGGGTTTGCTTTTTATTTCGAGAATACTGGTGCCGGGTTTTGTGTCGGCAATGCGGGAGGGTTTATCTTCGAAGATATCTTCCTCTCCATCGTTGCTTTTCTGGATTGGCGCCTTGGTTCGACTCTGCTCACCAGACGCGGGAATGACAGAAGACTGGATTGGCGCCTGCGCGGGAATGACAGAGGAAGCCTTGGCTTCTTTAACCTCGGCGATTTTGATGGCGAGGTCACGAGTTTTTTCAACGACTTCGCGGGCAGTAGTGACATTTTTATTTTCAGCAGGAGCTGCCTGGCGGTTAGGGGTGTTATGCTCGGCATAGCCGGGGATGAACTGGCAGCCCATCCAGCAGAAGATGTAATCGATGACGCTTTTGGCGAAGGGGATATCGCGGTTGGAGGTCATTCCGGCAGGCTCGAAGCGGGCGTGGCGGAATTTATCGACGAGGGTAATCAGGGGCACGCCGTATTGGAGGGCCATAGAGGTGCAGGTGCCGATGACATCCATGAGGCCGCCGACGGTGGAGCCTTCCTTGGCCATGGTGATGAAAAGCTCGCCGGGCTGGCCATCTTCGTAAAGCCCGACGGTGAGATAGCCCTCGTGATTGGCGACTGAGAATTTATGAGTGATACTATGACGGGTATCGGCAAGACGGCGGCGGTAAGGCCTTGGAGATGCAGCAGGTGCAGTGACCGCTTTCTCTTTGCCGTCTTTGTGCTTTTTGGTGGAGACGGGCTGGAGCATCTTGGAGCCATCACGGTAAATGGCGACGGCCTTTAGACCGAGTTTCCAGCCTTGCATATAGGCGGAGGCGATTTGGTCGGTGGTCGCCTCTTTGGGCATGTTGATGGTTTTGCTGATTGCGCCGGTGATGAAGGGCTGGACGGCGGACATCATTTTGATATGGGCCATGTAAAGGATGAAACGCTTGCCGTTACGGGGCTTGAAGGCACAATCGAAGATGGCAAGGTGCTGATTATTGAGTTTGGGGGCACCTTCGATTGTTTCGTGCTCATCGATATAGTCGGAGATTGATTTAACCTCATCGGCACTGTAGCCGAGGCGCTCGAGGGCCATACAGACGGTGGTATTAACGAGTTTGAGCATGCCGCCGCCGGCGAGCAATTTATATTTTACAAGTGCGATATCAGGCTCGATACCGGTAGTGGCGCAATCCATTAAAAAGCCGATGGTGCCTGTGGGGGCAAGGACGGTAACCTGGGCATTGCGGAAACCGGTTTTGGAGCCGGCATCGAAGGCCTCATCCCATGTGTCTTTGGCGGCATTGCGGAGATAGGCCGGGCAATGCGGCTCCGGGATATTGCAGGCGTGCTGGCGGTGCATATTGATGACCTTGAGCATAGCATCCGAATTTTTTGCGAATTCATCGAAGGCACCTTTGATGGAGGCGATTTCGGCACTGACGGTATAGGCAGCGCCTGTCATTACCGAGCTGATGGCGGCGGCCAAGGCGCGTGCCTGGTCGGAATCGTATGGCAAGGCAACGGCCATAAGCAGCGAGCCGAGATTTGCATAGCCGAGGCCAAGCGGCCGGAATAAATGACTATTGATGGCGATTGCCTTATCGGGATATGAGCCGTTATCGACGAGGATTTCCTGCGCGATGATGAAGAGGCGGACGGCCTTTTTGAAGGCGGTGACATCGAAGGTGCCGTCTTCCTTGAGGAACTTCATCAGATTCAGTGACGCCAAGTTGCAGGCGGAATCATCGACGAACATATATTCGCTGCACGGATTGGAGGCGTTAATCCGTCCGGAGTTGGGGCAGGTGTGCCAGCGGTTGATTGTTGAGTCGTACTGGATGCCGGGGTCGCCGCAGAGGCGGGTGCCTTCGGCGATGAGGTTCATAAGCTCGCGTGCGTTGTGCTCGCCGATTTTCTGGCCGCTGGTTACGCCGTAGGTGTGCCATTTGGCGTCTTTTTCGACGGCTTCCATAAATTCATCGGTGACACGCACGGAGAGATTGGAATTCTGGAACATGACACTGTTATATGCCTCGCCATTGTGGTCTTTGTTGTAGCCGGCCTCAATGAGGGCGATCGCTTTTTTCTCTTCCTCGCTTTTGCAGGTGATGAATTCCCTGATATCGGGATGGGTGATTTTCATTGACTGCATTTTGGCAGCCCTGCGGGTCTTGCCGCCTGATTTGATTACGGCGGCAATCTGGTCATAGACACGCATGAAGCTAAGCGGGCCCGAGGGCTTGCCGCCGCCGGAAAGTTTTTCCTTGGAGCTGCGCAGCGTCGAAAGGTCTGTGCCTGTGCCGGAGCCATGCTTGAAGAGCATCGCTTCACTTGTAGCGAGGCGCATTATATCTTCCATCGAGTCTTTGACGGACTGAATGAAGCAGGCGGAGGCCTGAGGATACTCATATGAATTATCGCAGGGGACAGCTTCGTTGTGCTTTGGGTCCCAGCGGAAATTGTGCTTGCTGCCTTCGATGCCGTAAACATCATAGAGGCCGACATTGAACCAGACGGGTGAATTGAATGCGCCGAACTGATTGACGCACAGCCATGTTAATTCATTATAGAAATTTTCGGCATCGGCACTGGTCGCAAAGTACCCATCGCGAAGTCCCCTGTCGGCAATTGTGCGACAGACACGGTGAACGAGCTGCTTGACGGAGTTTTCGCGACGGCCGGTTTCGATGTCACCATAGAAATATTTGCTTGAGACAACTTTGGTCGCAAGCTGGCTCCATGAGGCGGGGACTTCGATATCGTTTTGCTCGAAGACGGCCTCGCCGGTATCGCTGGTGATTTTGGCTGAGCGTTTTTCCCAAGGCAATTCATCGAACGGGTGGACGCCTGGGGTGGAGAAAGATTGGTCGATTTTCATACCCCTGTTGAGATTTGAAGGGGTAAAAGAAGCACCAATTTGCTTGTTCGAGGTGCTGGTTTTGAAAGGGTTGTCCGGGTTAAATGACGCTGCCATCTCTATGCCTCCGTGCAAAAAGCCGCCAAAAAGGCGGGAATTAGTAATATACTACCTATTGTTAAGCCGGGCAAGATAATACCATATATAGTGTAATGCCCGTGAAATTAAGTATCGGCAAGTTAACGAGATTTTGAGAAGGTGTAAAGGGAGAAGTGACAATTATTTTGCGAATTTTTTTTGTGTTTTCGTATCCCCTTGTTAATGCGTAATCTATGGCACGAATTTTTTTTTAAAATCATAAAAAATTTTTATAAAACGACCGCAATTAACCACTGCTGCGCTATCCAGACATGTGCCCAGACCTCTGGTGAACGGAATCGAGTGACCAGGTTTGGTGGTGAACTTATTTAATACGGCCTATCGATAGCTTTTTGCAGGGGCACAGGACAACATAAAACCGGCGTGATTGTATCGACGGCTTCGATATAGACGTGAAGCTGGTTGAACATGGAATTGGTATAATCATCGCAGAACATAAACGGCCGGCATATCACAAGTTGGCTGTTACATTTACACGGACTCACACGGACTGAAACACTGAATGACACGGACTTGTTAAATGTGACTTTTGATTTGAAATCCAAACCACTAAACCAATGGCGGGGCAAGCCCCGCCCTACTGAAGACAGAAGACCGAGAACTGAAGATGGAAGAAAGAGATCCTGGATTCCCGCTTGCTTCGACCTTGCTGGAGACGAAATTAGATTTCTCCGCTGCGCGACCTACGGTCGCTCCGGTCGAAATGACATTTCTTTCTTAAGCTACACATGAGGTTCAGAAAAAAGAATCCCCCCGAAGTATTGAGTTTCGGGGGTTATATTCTTGACTGGATTCCCGCCTGCGCGGGAATGACAGTTTGCCTTTACGACTTCAGCCAGGTTTCGAGGCGATTAATGCCTTCGGTAATATTGGCCATCGAGGTAGCGAAACTGAGGCGGATATTTTTGTCGCACCCGAAGGGAAGGCCTGGGACGACGGCGACATTGGCCTGATCGAGGAGGGCCTTGGCAAAATCCATACTGCCCTTCAATTCTATTCCGCCTTTATTTTTGCCGTAATGGGCGGAGACATCGGGGAAGCAATAAAAAGCGCCGGTCGGCTGGGTGCATTTGACACCTTTAATCGCATTTAGACGCTCGACCATGAATTGGGCGCGTTTTTCGAATTCGATACGCATTTTTTCAACTTCATTATTGGGGTCTTTCAAGGCCGTAATGGCAGCTTCCTGAACAAACGTAACAGGATTACTTGTGGAGTGATCCTGGAGACGGCCCATAGCCTTTATCACATCAATGGGACCTGCGGTATAGCCCAAACGCCAGCCGGTCATTGAATAAGTCTTACTAAAGCCATTGATTGTTAACGTCCGGTCATAGGCATCTTTGCTCAATGCGGCAAAGCTGATAAATTTTGTGCCGGCATATATTAGTCGCTCATAGATTTCATCGGAAAGGACAGTTACATCTGTGCCTTCGAGGACCTTGGCCAAAGCGGCCAATTCATCCGGGGTATAGGTAAAGCCGCCGGGATTATTGGGTGAATTGAGGACGAGCATTTTTGTTTTGGGGCCGATGGCCTTTTTCAACTGCTCGTGAGTAATCTTATAGCTATTCTGCCTGCTGGTTTTGATAATTTTCGCTTTTGCTCCGGCAAGCTTTATACATTCCGGATAGGTGAGCCAAAATGGAGTCGGCAGAATTACAGCATCACCGGGGTCAAGGACGGCCTGCATGGCGCCGTAAACGGAATGTTTTGCGCCAATATTAATGACTATCTGCTCTGGCTTGTAATCGAGATTGTTATCTCTTTTAAGTTTTTCGGCAACTGCCTTTTTAAGCTCGATTGTGCCAGAGGCGGGAGTGTATTTTGTCTTGCCGGCATTGAGGGCGGCAATGGCTGCCTCTTTGATGTATTGAGGCGTATCAAAATCGGGTTCGCCCGCGCCGAAACCAATAACGTTTATTCCCTGCGCCTTTAGCTCCTTTGCCCTTGCGGTAACAGCTAATGTTGCCGATGGAGGAACGGACTGTGCCCTTTTGCTGACTTTTATAATCATACAATCGCCCTTTTAAGAAATAATAAACCGCGATATTAAAACCATATTAGAAATTTGAGTCAACTAATTTTTCAACAAACATCGGGCAAATCAAATGAGGCAAAACTTAAAATTTACTAAGCAATAGTCCTACGCTTATATAGGAATTTACTTAATGGCTGTTTTAACGGAATAATTATAAAATTTTCAAAAGTTTATAAAAACCATCGACAATTCAAATGAAAGGAGAAAAAATGTTAAATAAAGTTTTACTGGCACTTACAGGAGCAGTGATTTTGGTGAGCATTACAGGGTGCACACCAAAAATCGTAAGCAGCGAAGGAGGGGTGTATCAGAACAACAGGCTTTTTGCAGTAACGGACAAGAACATGGATACGGTATATGAAGCGGCATTGCAGGCCAATGATAAACTCGAATTGAAGGTCGTTGACAAGGCCAAAGACGCGTTCGGCGCCAAGGTCATAGCAAAAAGCTCCGATGATAAGAAGATTTCAATCTGGATAGAGCCAACAAAGAATAATAAAACAATGTACGACATCAAAGTGGGCAGAATGGGCGATGAAGAACGCTCAAGGATGATTTTCGACGAGATGAACAAGACCTTAACGGGCCAAAAATAATTCGAATTGAAGCGACCTGCCTGCCCTGAAATCCGCCAGGGCAGGCAGGATAAAACTCCTGCAAACAAGAGGGAATTCCAAGGGGAAATATTTTAATTTTTTTCAAGCCTTTTAAAACCAGAACCAAACTTCAATATCAATACTATATATAGTGTGTTTTGGTTATCTTGAGAACCAGTTGAAGCTTTGTATTCAACAAAATACGATCCTATGAAAGACAATTTTTTCCTTAAGAAGTTCGCGGGAAATTTTTATATCCTGCAAACAACAGGACTCTTTATTTTAATCACAGGACTGTTTGCGAATATATCGTATGGCAGAACATCTATTTACTGGCCGGGCGAATCGAAGAATATTCCTGCAGGCACGGGATTTACATGCCAGATCGATTCAGATAATACAAACTCATATAAACGAAACCTCTGGACCGATTGCGGAAGTATCTGGCTTATCGGAAGAGATGTTAATGCCGGAAGCATCGCATCTCAAACTCAGATTGATTCACAGCACTGGCTTTTGGATGTGCCATATCAAATCGACTTAAAATCCGGGACACATTTTTACGCATTCATACAGACTAAACCTTTAAGATTCGGGGGAACATACAAGGTAGGAGTTATTGATGTTAATAATCCTGCCAGTCATACCGAACTTACTTTAAATGTTGTTGCCGATTATCTGCATGAATTTACCTGGGATACAAATAAATGGCTTTGGCTTTCAGATTGCAATTTTTATGATTTTGATGCTGATTGCTGCGTGTCCGGCCCAATTTATCAACTGCAAACCAGAAGCAGCAGTTTATGGCAGATATTCTATCACTGGCTTGTCTTTTATGACGGGGCTTTATGCGGCACACCGCATGATAATCCTCATGACTTAAACAATGATAATACTGTAAACCTCAAGGATTTCGCAATTCTCTGCAATATCTACGAAAAGGAAGCAAATAAACAATAGGAAGATTTTTAAGAGCTTTTCAGGCTTTTTCCTACTGCATCAATAATCAGCTTCATTGCATTATCAAGCGGGCCGGGGACATAGGTGCCAGCTGCTGAAGGATGACCACCGCCATCGAATATTTGAGCGATTTTGCAGACATCAACGGGGCCCATGCTGCGCAGCGAGCAGCGGATTCGGCCGTCTTTTAGCTCGACAAATAAGGCGGCTATAAGAACAGAGCCGATGCGCTGGCATTCATCTATAAGATTTTCGGTATCCTCGTATTTTGCGCCGGTGTTTTTAAAATCCTGCCGGGTAAGATACTGCACAGCAAGACGGCCGTTGAAATGAAGCTGAAGCGTGCTTTGCATCAGAGTCATGAGTTTAAATCGCTCAAACGAGAATGTCTGATAAATTTTTCTATAGATATAAGAAGGGTTGGCACCAGCATCTGCCAATTCAGCACAATCACGCATGCATCGGCTGTCGGCATTGCTGAAATGAAACCAGCCGGTATCGGTGGCAATGCCTGTAAAAAGGGCCTGGACAATTTTCGGTGTTAACGGCCAGTGGGCAAACCTCAGCAAATCGAAAACGACCATGCTGGCGGCACCTGCGGTTGAATCTACAACTTCGACATCGCCTAAAAAATCTGAGGTCGCGTGATGGTCTATCACAAGAACAGGAGTGTCGGTTTCTTTTAAGAATTGCTCGAAAACAGGAAGCTGGCTGCGGCTGTCGGTATCGACGATGACAATTAAATCGTAATTTCCTTGCTGAAGCTGCTCTTTGGAAATATCGCGGCCCAGGACAGGGACATCTTTTTCGAGCAGAAAAGAATACCAGCCGGGCAAGGGAGAAAGCAGAAGAACCTGTGATTTTTTGCCGAGCATCGAGATTACTTCACACATAACAACAGAGCTTCCGATAGCATCTCCATCTACTTTTGTGTGAGTAGTAATCAGCACATTGGATGATTTATTTATCAGGTCAACAGCTTTTTGAAAATCGAGATTTTTCATGGCTGACATTATATTTATTTATCCAAAATTTGAAATAGTATATCCAAGTGTTTGGCCGCGAGACTGACGGGCATCGCAGGTTTAGTTTTACCATCGAGACAATCGATAAAATGAGCGGTAAGCGCACAGTTATCGTCAGTGTGCCCCTTTAAATCAATTTTATAATTAGTGCATTTTTCGACACCATTTTTGTCTACCCAGAAGCGTTCGACCTGGGGTGAATCCCAGGATGCATAAGAAAAGCGCAATGAACCTTTTGTGCCGAATATTCTGGTCTCATTGGCGATTTCGCAGTGGACACCTGCGCCTCGCTCATAATAATAAGTCAGGCCTGTGTCAAATTCCATTAATGCGCCGCCGTGCTCTTCGACATCGGATTTGAGCGCGGGATTATTTAGAATTTTTAAATCCTCACGGATAAATTTTTTCATTCCCGCAATTTTGGGCCTATCATCAAGAAGACCAAGATGAAAAGAAAGGTCATAGACGCCCCAGTCGAGAAACGGGCCGCCGCCGGAGAGTGATTTTTTCAAGGAACAGTCGCCGCGCGGATTGTATTCGATGAAGGTCCT
>Ga0105091_10000318_pt1 | contig 19757 bp, 15 predicted proteins | sample PPLLak1March2015_FD_87022 | JGI IMG/M metagenome (GOLD analysis project Ga0105091, IMG submission 87022) | Freshwater sediment microbial communities from Prairie Pothole Lake near Jamestown, North Dakota, USA - PPLs Lake P7 Core (1) Depth... | ecosystem: Environmental > Aquatic > Freshwater >... | reverse complement strand
CGCCTGCTTTGCATGCGGCAATTGTAATCAGCGCATGCCAGTGGTCCGGTGTGGCATTTATCACAATCTCCGGCTTTTCTTTTTCCAGAAGTTCACGAAAGTCCTTGTATTTGGCAGGTTTGCCGCCGGTAATTTTTTCAATCTCATCGGCGGCTTTATCCAGAATATTCTTATCAACATCGCATAAAGCCGTGATTTTACATTGGCCGCTCTTTAATGCCTCCCTTACGATATTCATTCCCCACCAGCCGGTTCCAATAAGGGCAGTGGGGTATTTCTTATCCTTCTCGGCGCCAAGGATATATGGGGCATTTAAAGCCGCACCCGCTGCTAAGCTGTATTTTAGAAAATTTCGACGTGACAGCGACATTTTATTGTCTCCTTAGAATTTATTTTATCGCAATTTGTAAAACTTTGTTATGAATCTATCTGAACTTTTTAGTATTCTATCTGTCTCTAAATGAACTTTCAAATGCTGGTGCCGTATGATACCATAAATTTCAAGAGGCCGAAAATGAGAAAGCTCTATTCTTTTTTATTTATTTCCATCTTAGGACTCACCGGCTGCACTCAAACCTATAATATTCATACTGCTGGTTTCGCACAATCAAATGATGTTGTGCCGAAAAATGCCCGTATATTTGTCATCCCTGAGCCAAATACACACAATCCTTTAATTAGTAATGAGGCAAGGACAAAAATCCAAAAACTTCTTTTGAAAAATAATTATCAAGTTGTAAACAATGAGGAATCCGCAGATTATACCTTAGCATATCAGCTTAGTTTCCAGCCTCAAGAATCACCTGATTACGAATACATGGAAAGATATGGAGCTCACGGATATAGAGGCCCGGCTTATGTCCCGCGTATTAATCTTGTCTGGAATCAGTGGCTTCGCCTCAAGCTTTATCATGCTGGAAATCTTATCTGGACAGGTGAGGTCCAGACAACTAAAGGATATGGTGGTAAAAATAAATTTATTGATTATCTATTAATTGCGGCCTTTGAATTTTTCGGGCGTGACTCGCATGGTGAACAAAATATCATAATAAGACAGAATGACCCGCGAATAGCCGAACTCGAAAAAGACATTGAAGAATAATTTAACGTTATTTGACACCAGAGGACTGCTCGGCTACACTCATTTGCTTAAATGGAAACTAAAGTTTGTATTATAGGTGCAGGTCCAGCTGGATTGATATCGGCCATATTCGCGTCGCAAAATGGTGCGGCCGTAACAATAATTGAAAAAAATCAGTCTCCTGGCAAAAAACTGCTTCTGACAGGCGGAGGCAGATGTAATCTTACACATAAAGGAACTATAGATGATTTTGTAAAAGCCTATGGTAAATCAGGCAGATTTTTAAGACACTGTCTGCATGAATTTTCACCCCAAAATACTCTCGATTTCTTTGCAGAGATTGGTATCAATACGAAAGCGGATGAAGAAGGATGTGTTTTTCCGTTAACTGAACGTTCAGATGATGTTCTCAACGTTCTTGTTGAGCAGTGTAATCAGCTTAATGTTCAATTTAAATACGGCAGGGAAGTAGATAAAATTGAAAAACATGGCAGCGATTTTGTAGCTTTCGCCAATGCAGAAGTATTGCATGCAAAAAAAGTAATTATTGCCGCAGGCGGTTTAAGTTATCCATCCACCGGTTCTACAGGAGATGGTTTTAGATTAGCGAAATCATTGGGACATACAATTATTGAGCCAAAGCCTGCACTTGTTCCGCTTGTATCAAATGAGAAATATTGCGCCGAACTGGCGGGAATTTCACGAGATAAAGTCATTATCTCGGCTGTGATTAATAATAAAAAGGTAAGCGAACCAGGTCCGATGATTTTTACACATGATGGTATTAGCGGGCCTGCTGTTTTAAATTTAAGCCGATTGCTTGTTGATTATCTGCCTGCTCAAAATCCCTTAGAAATTTTAATTGACTTTGTCCCTGATATGAATGAAGCCCGGCTTGAAGAATATTTTATAAAGCAGTTATCTCAATATTCTAGAAAAATCATAACTAATGTTCTTTTTGAGCTTGTCCCTAAAAAACTCGGCAATCTTATATGCGGTATGGCAGAAATAACTGAAGAAAACGCCAGTCAATTGAAAAAAGAGCAGCGAAGAAAAATCATTCAGCTTTTAAAGAAATTTCCTTTGCCAATCACAGGGACAAGGCCTATAGAAGAAGCTATAATAACCAGTGGCGGAGTAAGCACGGCCGCTATTGACCCATTGACGATGCAATCGAAAATTTGTCCCGGCTTGTATTTTGCAGGAGAGGTTATCGATGTCGATGGTCCATGCGGCGGTTACAATTTACAGATATGCTGGTCAACGGGGGCATTAGCAGGTAAATTATAATTTAATCTATTACATGAAGGAAAATATTATGAGTCCTAGTTTATTTCTGAAAACAGCAGGTTTATGCCTTTTGCTTTTAATCCAGACTTCCTGCACAAACGTTGCCATAACCGGCAGAAAGCAGCTCAATCTTGTCCCCGATTCAATGATGAATTCAATGGCATTACAGTCATACGATGAGTTTTTAGGTTCTAATAAGAAAAGTAATAATGCCGTGCACACGCAAATGGTCAAAAATGTCGGAGGCAGGATTCAAAAAGCAGTGGAACAATATTCAGCTGAGAATAATCTTTCATCTCAAATTAAAAATTATAATTGGGAATTTAATCTTATAGAAGACCCTAACGTGAATGCGTGGTGCATGCCGGGCGGAAAAGTTGTTGTTTATACTGGTCTTATGCCTGTAGCTAAGGATGAATCAGGCCTTGCGGTCGTAATGGGTCATGAAATAGCGCACGCAATCGCAAGGCACGGCTCTGAACGCATGTCTCAGGGGCTTCTCGTGGACCTTGGCGGAATGGCGCTGGATGAAGCTTTGGCAAATAGGCCTGAGCAGACAAAGAGCCTTTTTAAACTTTCCTATGGATTAGGCTCTCAGGTTGGTCTCTTGCTTCCATACAGCCGGCTGCATGAAAATGAGGCTGACCACCTTGGGCTCATCTTTATGGCAATGGCTGGATACAATCCCAATGAGGCAGTAAATTTCTGGCAAAGAATGGCCGCTGCGAGTTCAGGCCCAAAACAGCCCGAGTTTCTTAGCACTCATCCCGCTGATGCAGCAAGGATCAACAATATAAAAAAATTAATTCCTGAGGTGATGAAGTATTATCAGCAGTAAGAACTTCTTTATCATCTGATTTCTAATTTTTGTTATCCCAAAAACGGTTCAGTCTATATGATTTATCGGACCAAACTATTTTTGTATATCATTTAGCATTGAAATAAATCACATCTTTAACTTATTCGTTATACTTTAATTAAAGAAGCCGATGAATATTCAGGGTCGGTATTGAAAAGTAATATATAGCTTATAAATATCCTTCTGAGGGGTGAATAAGGACCTAAACAATTTCAGTATTTTTAAGGAGAGATTACGATGAGAACTTTAAAAACATGGTTGGTCGTTATGGTGCTGCTGGCTGTGTGTACTCCATCATTCGGCTATGTCCTTGTTTATAATACACTCAGCAGGGTAAAAGCCGTTGATAGTGTAGCCGAAACAATTTCCCGGGTAGCTGTTCGAGGATATCTGATTTTGGATATAAATGATACCAGTTCAGATGTCAATGATGCGTATTTCATGATTTATGGCAAAGACAGCGAGGCAATAAAAGTTTATACTCTGGAAGGTCTTGATCCAGTATTGACCATTGATGGTTTATACCAAAGCATTTATACAGAAACCGGAGAGGGATGGTATGTTACTGTTGTAGGCCGCAGAACATATAAGGATATCGGTATTGCGGCCGGAAAACAGCTCGTTTCTTATTCAATGACAGGTAATTTTATTATCCCTGATGGCGGAGTTGTTATCAAGACCGACGAGTTCCTGACTGGTTCCGGGGCCATATCTGTATCGTTGAATTCCACTAAAACAAAAACAGCTAATTTGGCTTCTGATTCGGTATATGATGCGATTGATGATTTAGTTGCAGCAATAGAAGCCGCAGGCTATTTTGCACAGTAAAATTTTAAAAAATAAACAAAGCTTATGATGATTCTGCTCTGCAATAAGGGCAGAATCATTTTTTTTAATGCTCTCTTAGCTGTTTTTTTATTTCATTAAGCAAATTTATTGCTTCCATTGGCGTTAGATTATCGATATCAACTGAAGCAGCTTTGTCTAAAATTGATTTGTGTTTCACAACGAAAAGCATATCTGAATCTTCTTTTTTAGTTTTGTTTTTAGCAAAATGCGAGCTGGACGCCTCTTTTTGGAAGATATTCTCAAGCTCATTTAAAATCTCCTTTGAACGTTCGAGAATAGGTTTTGGTATTCCTGCAAGTTTTGCAACATGAATGCCGTACGATTTGTCTGTCCCGCCGGGGAGTATCTTATGAAGAAATACCACCTCGTCCATCCACTCACGAACAGCCACGTTGGAATTCTTGATATTGGCAAAAAGTTCCGAAAGCTCGGTCAATTCATGATAATGAGTTGCAAAAAGAGTTCGGCATTTAATTTTATTAGCAATGTGCTCAGTGATTGCCCAGGCAAGTGCAAGTCCATCGTATGTGCTTGTGCCTCTGCCAACCTCATCTAAAATGACCAGTGACTTTGGTGTGGCGTTATTAATGATATTTGCTGTCTCAGTCATTTCGACCATAAAGGTTGATTGCCCCTTGGTTAATTCATCAGATGCGCCCACACGTGTGAAGATCCGGTCAACAAGTCCAATCCTTGCTTCTTTTGCAGGTATAAATGAGCCGATTTGCGCCATTAATACCAGCAGGGCGGTTTGCCTGATATATGTGCTTTTGCCGCTCATATTTGGTCCTGTGATAATCATTACGTCACCTGATTGGTTTCCAAGTGAAACATCGTTAGAGACAAATTCGGCATTAAGCATTTCACTAAGGACGGGATGTCTGCCCTCATGAATGGTAATTTCGTTATCTATTGATAGTTTAGGTCTAATATAACCCCGGCGATTAGCTGTATAAGCAAGGCCGGCCAGGCAATCGCATTGAGAGATTACTTCTGCCAATTGCCCAAGCCGATGTATATATTTTGAAGCTTCTAAACGGATATTTTCAAATAGCTTTTGCTCAAGCACGAGGGCTTTTTCCTGTGCTCCAAGCACGCGGGTTTCATATTTTTTTAATTCATCTGTGATGTATCTTTCAGCGTTGCTGACAGTCTGTTTGCGAACATAATCGCAAGGCACTTTATCAGCGTTTGACCTGCTGATTTCTATATAATAACCGAAGACCTGATTGAAACCTATTTTCAGCTTGTCTATGCCTGTGCGTTCAATCTGCTGTTTTTGATATTGTTGGAGCCAGCTTTGACCATCAGATGAAATTGACCGCAATTCATCGAGTTCCTTATCGAAACCAGTGCGTATTACTCCGCCATCGCTAACTCTCATGGGGTAATTCGGTTCTATTGCGGATTCGAGCAAATCAGCCAATTCATTCATGCTGTCACATTTGCCTGATAACTGTGCAGCTAATTTTGAACTGAGTTGTTTTAACTTTTCTTTTATTTTTGGCACCTGCCTTAATGTCCGGCCCAGTCCCACAAGGTCCCTCGGCAAAGCCCTTGCGGTTGCAATGCGTCCGGCAATTCGTTCAGGATCAGAAATATCGCCCAGCATTTTTCGCAGTTCAATTATTAAATTGCCGCTATCCTTCAATTCAGCAATCGCGTCCTGACGATACTCGATTTCAGATAAATCGTATAAAGGCCTGCAAAGCCAATTACGGAACATCCTGCCTCCCATCGGAGTCAAGGTAGAATCAAGGCAACCGATTAATGTCCCTTTCGCACTATCAGAGCGAATTGTTTGGAGGACCTCAAGGCTGTGGAGAGATGTATAATCGATATGCAGGTATTTATCTTTTATGACCTTTTTTATTGATGAGATATGTGCCAGTGCAGTTTTTTGTGTTTCATTAAGGTATTCGATTAATGCTCCGCACGATGGAATAATTGAAGCATCCGAGTCCTTAATTCCATAACCTTCTAATGTGGCTGTTTGAAAGTGCTTAAGCAATCGCTGTTTTGCCTGGTATGGGTCGAAATACCAGCTCGGCCGCTGTGTTATCGTAGCCCCAGTTAGTTCTGCGATTCCTTTTGCGAGCTTTTTTGCCTGAGCTTCGAATAATTCTCCTCTCCTGTCCGGTAAAAGACATTCAGCAGGTGAAAGCCGGACAATTTCATCAAGCAGCTCATTTTCATCAAGCTGCTGTGTATAGAAATGACCGGTCGATATATCGACCCAGCTTATTGCTGACGCTGAATTTGTCTGCCATACGGCCGCAAGAAAATTATCCTGCTTTGCTTCTAAAAGTATATCATCAGTCAACGTTCCGGGAGTTACTACTCGAATTACATCACGTTTCACTACGCCTTTTGCGGTTTTGGGGTCTTCAATCTGTTCGCAAACAGCAACCTTGTATCCCGCCTGCAGCATTTTTCTCAAATAACCATCCACTGCGTGCCATGGTACGCCCGCTAATGGAATTGGATTATCGCTGCCTTTATCTCTGCTTGTAAGCGTCAGCCCAAGGACTTTCGAGCATATCCTGGCATCTTCGTAGAATGTTTCATAGAAGTCGCCCATTCGGAAAAATAGAATGCATTCCGGATACTTCTGCTTAAATTGATGAAACTGCCTCATTGCCGGAGTCAAATTGTCATTGGATGCAACCATATTCGATGATTATACATTTACAGAACCAGATAACAACTCTGTGATAATAGTTTGGGCTTTATCCCGCGAATCGGCTTTTACCAGCCGAGTAAGTAACTCCTCTTGGCGACTTGTGAAGCAGACCGGCTGATTAGTATAAAATTTTTTTCCAATTCCTGTTAATCGTTGAATCTTATCGCAAAGCTGGTCAATTCCTGTTCCCAGTTTTGCGCTAATATTGATTATATTTTGTAGAGTGGGGTTTACCCCACCGTTCGGCGGGGCAAGCCCGGCCCTGCCTGTTTTGAACCGGTCAGTGAGGTCTGATTTATTCAAAACAGTTAAAACTTTTTTACTCGACATATTTTTTATTAGTTGTTCCGACGATTGGTTATTATCCAATACAAACAATATTAAATCGGCTTGATTTATGATATCGAGGGCCGCCTGCTGCGATGCTTTATCAATTTCATTGAGGAGTGTTTCATCCAGTCCAGCAGTGTCGAAAAGCTCGACTGGCATTGAACCAATTTTGCATTCTAGTGATACCCAGTCGCGAGTTGTGCCTTTGATATTGGTTACGATGGCCTTTTCTTTGCCGGCGAGACGATTGAAAAGGGTGCTTTTACCTGTGTTTGGTGGACCTGTAAGGACGATTTTGCATCCAAAGATTATGTGCTTAGCTTTATGGGATGCTTCAATGATTTGCTTTATTTCAGGAATGTATTCTTGTGACCAATTTTCGAGCCATTTTTTTGCACATGCTGTAAGGCCTGATTCGGTTTGATTGAGAATAAGTTTCGTGCCTTCAATACTTTTTGCTTTCGGCAGCTTTAATCTGGCTTCGAGAGCTATTGAATTATTCACTACGGAGGTTTTAAAAATGAATTGTTCTGCTGTTATTAATTTTACACCACTTTTTTTAAGCAATTGCATTATTTCTTCGATAATGAGTGGATTTCCATGACAATTGATTGTAAAAATACCATTGTCTTCGCATCCGATTGTTACCTGGTCAATTGTTTTATCTTTCTGCTGAATAAGACCTACTAGAATTTTACCTTTCTGAAATTCAGCAGGTTTTTGGGTTTGCGATACGAATATTTGACTCAGGATGTCGCAAACGTAATCACCGAAAATCTGAATCGTTGCGATTGCCCCGGTGCCTTTGCCAGTCATTTGGGATGCAAATACTGACAAAGTAACTACTCCTTCGTCTCGATATATTTCTCATAGGCGAGCGCTATGCCTTTTATGACCAAATCGGGCACATAGTTATCTATGAATTCGCAGTCATCTTTAATCAGTTTGGCCCCTGACCCGGTAACTACAAGCTGCGGCCATGTCCCAAGTGTTTCGGCGTATCTCCTGACGATTTCCTGCAGTGAGCTTATTGCAGAATAATAAAGGCCGGCATTGATTGCATCCGGTGTGTTTTTGCCGAACGGCCATTGCGGCTTTGTGACTGTAACTTTTGGTAATTGCGCTGTTTCATTATGTAGGGCACTTGCACTCATTTCAAAACCGTGAAAGATTACGCCCCCGCAAAACACACCCCTGTCATCAACCAGGTCTATTGTTACGGCCGTGCCGAAATCTGCAACTGCGACCGCCCGCTCAACTACAGCATATGCCGCAGAAGCTGCCAGGACTCGGTCTGATCCAACAGTTTCGGCATGTTCTATTGATAATTCAATTGGGTAGGGAATATCAGTTCCAACAAGAAGTATATTCTCACTAAGGGTCCCTTTGGCTATGCCTCTAACTATTTTTGTCCATTCAGGTTTAACAGAGCTGACCACAATAACACCATCGCGTTTGCCTTCTTTTGAGCGTTTAGCAACAGGAATCATTTCCCATGTGGATTTCAGTAATTCTTCAAGCTCGTTTGCTGCGTTTCCGGGGACAGATTTGACAAACTGCTCCTGTCCATTTAGAAAGAGCCCTATTGCTATATTAGTATTGCCAATATCAACCGCAATCAGATTCATAATCCGTCTTCTACCTTATTGGCAGGTGATTGTCAATTTAGCATAGTGATTATTTATTTCTGAATAGTTATAAAAAAACCATTAAAAATTAACGATTGTATGGAATATTACGGCATACTACCCCATAAAATCATCAAAATAGAGCAAAACGATAACAAAATTGTAACATTTGCGTGTTATAATAATAGGACAAGATGGACGGGATAAAGCCGTATGGCAGGGGAAGCTCTTGGGTATTTTTAACATAAGAGGTACAGTGGTGAAGAAAAGAAAAAAATGGATTGTTGTAACGGCAGCTTTGCTGTTTTTAGTCTTGATAATAGGCGGGATAGCAGCTAAAAGCCATAAGGTAAATGGTAAAGAGGAAATAGTTCGGATTGAGCAGGTCAAAAGGGGGGATTTAATCGAGAGAGTTAGCGCAACCGGCGAAATTGAACCTAAAGAAACGGTCCAAATAAGTGCCAGGGTGTCTGCACGAATAATTGAGATGCCTTTAGATGAAGGTAATTCTGTAAGTGCCGGTGACCCAGATGCGAATCCGCCTATTCCTGCTTCCTTACTCGTGAAACTTGATGCAAAGGATTTGGAAACCCAATTGCGTCTTGCTGAGGCAAGCCGAAATGCCCAAGAGGCGCAGATAGAAGTAGAGAAGGCGAGAATCGAAAGTGCAAAGTCAAATCTCGTAGCATTGGCCGCTACACTGGAGCAGGCACAAAAAGACCTCGAAAGGAAAAAAGGATTATATGAATCAAGAGATATAAGCAAAGCCGATTTTGACCTCATAAAGTACAAAGTTGATGAGCATGCAGGACAGTATGAAGCGGCTAAGTATAATCTTGAGGCTTCCCAAAAGAATTTAACTGTTTTGAAATATAATTTAGAGGCTGCCGAAGCTCGAATAGAAGAAGCGACAGAAACTATCAGCTTTACAAATATTAAATCCCCAATCAATGGCTGTATTACGCGAGTTAATAATAAAATAGGTGAAGTAGTTACAGGAACGATTAATTATCCAGGCTCTGTAATTATGGAGGTTTCAGACCGCTCTAAGATGCTTGTTGTAGCACAGGTAGACGAAGCCGATGTAGGAGAATTAGAAATCGGTCAAAGGGCTGTTGTCAGCGTTCAGGCTTTTCCTAATGTAAAGTTCAACGGGACAGTTAATGAAATTGCATTAAAATTTAGATTGAGCGATAACCGAACCAGATATTACCGCACTGAAATAATGCTGGATGATGACCCGAATGTCACAAAACTTTATACGGGCCTTACTGCTGATGTAGATATCGAAACAAGAAAACATACCGATGTCATTGCTGTGCCCAGTCAGGCGGTTCTGGCAAGAGAAGTTGATAGTTTGCCGCTGAATATTCGAGATAAAAGCCCTGAACTCAATAAAGGGAAACGATTTGCGACTGTCGTTTATAGATTTATTGATGGCAAAGCGGTTGTTACTCCCGTCATAACTGCTCAAAGTGATTTAACGCACACTATAGTGCTGGCGGGTCTTAAAGAAGTGGATAAAGTTGTTGTTGGTCCGTATAAAATTTTAGACAAACTCGCAAATGACCAGAAATTAAAAGATGAGCGGCAGGTTGAAAAAGACAAATCAATAAAAACTAAATCGAAGGTTGAAAACAGCAAATCTGACAGCAATGAATCAGCAGGCAAATCATAAATCCGAAAAGGTCGTTATTCGCTTAAAAAATCTGAAAAGATTCTACAGTGTAGGCATAGAGGAGATTCATGCGCTTAATGGGGTGAACCTGGAAGTGCGTGAAAATGAATATATCGCTGTAATGGGACATTCAGGTTCAGGTAAAAGCACATTAATGAATCTTCTTGGATGCCTCGATAGGCCCACTGAAGGGGTATACGAGCTTGATGGTGAAAATGTAACAGAACTTGGAGATTCCCAGCTTGCCCGGATTCGTAATGAACGTATCGGTTTTGTTTTTCAATCATTCGAACTTTTACCTCAGATGAACGCCATGAAAAATGTAGAGATGCCGCTGCTGTATGCCCGTGATGGCTGGTTTGGAAGGGCAGCCCGGGCCAAAAAGGCCCTTGAAAGGGTGGGTTTGGGTGACAGAATTAAGCACAAGCCAAATCAGCTTTCCGGAGGCGAAAAGCAGAGGGTAGCCATTGCAAGGGCATTAGTTTGCAACCCGAGCATTTTATTAGCCGACGAGCCGACAGGAAATCTCGATACTAAAACCAGTGACAGCATACTGGAGCTTTTTGAGGAGCTTCATAAACAGGGACAAACTATTTTAATGGTAACGCACGAGCATGACGTCGCACAGCACACCAGAAGGATAATCAGGATGCAGGATGGCCTCATATGCAGCGACAAGACCACCGAAGAAGATAATATACACGAGCAAAGACCTGCTGAAAAGGGGGAGGATGCATAATGAAGGGTTTGCTTGCTGTGCCGCTGATGTTCATTCGGCTTGTGTACCAGAGCATTTATCTTGCCCTTGGACAAATATGGGCCAATAAAACTCGTTCAATTCTTACAACGATTGGAATAGTTATTGGTGTCGCATCTGTAACAGCTGTTATAGCCGCATTAACGGGATTAAAAGCTAAAATCCTAAGCCAGGTAGAGACATTCGGCAGCAATACAATAATAATACAGCCCCAATTGCCTGATAAAGGGCTTAAAAGGACTTTAACGTGGTGGGACATAAGATTCAAACCAAGGGATTTTGATGGTGTCTTGCAGCATTGCCCTTCAATCGAGAGATATACACGAATCAGTGAAGCCGGCCAATATACTGTTAAATATGGTGAAAAGTCGGCACTCAACGTTCACCTTTATGGTATTGAGCCGGCATGGCATTCCATTGAGCACAGGCCCTTGGTCTTAGGAAGAGAAATTTCAGAAATTGACGAAGGAAAAACAGTATGTCTCATCGAGCCGGAGCTTCGTGACAAGCTTGGTCTTGACAGGGATTGTATCGGTCAGGCAATTCGTATCGGCTCACGAAACTTCAGAATTGTAGGTGTTATAGAAAAACGCAATGACCTCCAGTTCGGTAGCGGCGGTCAGGAAAAATTTGAAATATTAATTCCTTTCGATGCGGCTTCGAAATTTCAGAGGGATTTCTGGGTATGGGGACTGGCTTATGGTAAATCCGCAGAGGTTGTTGAAGAAGGCGTTGGAGAGCTGAAATTCTTTTTCCGCCGCGAACGCCAGCTCAGTCCGGATGAGCCGGATACTTTTATGATTGCCTCCCTTAAAACAGCAATACAAACATTTAATAATATATCAATGATTGTGACCCTGGTTGCTGGCGGCATAGTTGGCATCTCGTTATTAGTAGGTGGTGTCGGCATTATGAATATAATGCTCGTCTCCATATCGGAACGAACCAAGGAAATAGGGTTGCGAAAAGCAGTCGGTGCGAAAAAGTCTGCTATTCTGACTCAATTTCTAATCGAAGCGGTCATATTATGCTTTGTGGGTGGTATGGTGGGAATCGGTATCGGCAAATTGCTGACCTATGCAATTGCGCATTTAACTCCTCTACTGGAAAAAACATACATACCGTTTTGGGCAATAGTCTTGTCTTTTGGTTTTGCAGGAACAGTAGGAATCGTTTTTGGGATGTTCCCGGCCATCAAAGCAGCACGATTAGATCCTATCGAGGCATTACGGCATGAATAGGATCTTAAAATTCGAAACAGAAAACAAAAGACACAAAAAAACTATATTTTTTAATTTGTGTCTTCTCTCTTGGGCCTTCTGTCTTCTGGTAATAACTGGTTGCGATGAGTGTAAAAAACAAGAGGATTTTCTTTTAATAAAAGCAAATCCCCGGCAAACAAGAGAAATTCAAATCCTTGAGCTTGAGAAAAAACCGGATACGAATGAAGTAATTGATATTAATCAGCCGGCTGGAAGATTTGTGAAGCTGAATATTGAACAATGCCGGGCAATGGCTTTAAAAAATAATCTTGATTTAAAAGTTCAGTTAATAGAACCCGCTATAGCAGCAAAACAGCTAAGCGCTGAAGAGGCCAAATTTGAATCGTCTTTTTTCTCGAATTTCAGATACAGGGACATAGAACAGCCGTCTGTTATTGTTGAACAGGCCCAAAAATATAAAAATCAGACGGCTGATTTTGGGGTCGAGGTTCCATTGCAGACAGGCGGAATAATAAAATTTGACCTTGCTGACGAGCGCACCAATACTTCTTTTGTTGATATAGATCCAGAAACGTTTGATGTCATAAAAGGTAATATAGTAACCTACACGCCAATAAGTACATTTTCGATAAGCCAGCCATTACTTCGGGGTGCGGGTAAGCGAATTAATACTTACTCAATAAGGATTCTTGAGTATCAGCGTCAGATAACCGATGCAATGACCAAACTCGAGGTGATAAGGGTATTAGCTAATGCAGATAGAGGTTATTGGCGCTTGTACGCGGCACGAAAGGAACTCGAAGTCAGACAGCAGGAATATGAAACAGCCGTAGCTCAATTAGAGCAGACTCGGCGAATGGTATTATTAGGTGAGAAGGCCGCTGTGGAGGAAACCAGGTCACAAGCAGGTGCGGCGGAGCGCCTCAATGACATAATTAGATCAAAAAAGTCCCTTCAAGATAGAATTAGAGAGCTTAAACAGATAATCGACGAACCTGGACTCGATATAAAGTCAGATACTCTAATAATTCCAACAACAGAGCCCGATCCCATAATGTTTGATATAAATAAAGACAGATTGACTGTTTCAGCCATAGAAAACCGGATGGAAATGCTCGAAGTCGAACTGCAGATTGCCCAGGATGCAAGCACAGTAGATTATTACAAAAATCAGACATTGCCTTTGGCCGCAATTGATTATACCTACAATATGAATGGTCTGGGTGCAACCAGGGAAGGAGCTTATGATATGATGTTTGATAAAGAAAGGAGTTTTCAAAATCATATAATTGGTTTGAATCTTATAGTTCCGTTGGGTAACCAGGCAGCAAAAAGCAGGCTTTTAGAGGCTCAATACCGCAAAAGACAGCGTCTGCTTACTAAAGAAAACCGCCGTATTCAAATAGAAATGGAGGTGCTTGGATCTATAGAGCAATTGGAAGCAAACTGGCAGCGCATACTTGCCGGCAGACAAAATTCAATTCTTGCCGGTCGGCTTTATGAAGCCGAGAAAAGGCAATTTACCCTTGGTCTTAGAACAGCCACGGATGTTCTTGATGCGCAAGCTAAATTTGCGAATGCCCAAAGCACTGAGATTGCGGCCTTGACCGAATACCAAATTGCTCAAATTGATCTGGCTTACGCTACGGGCATGCTGCTTGGCGCCGCAAAGGTCCAATGGGAGCCATATAAATGAAAAACCTCTATATACGAGGATAATTCTTAACTATTTTTATTATGATGATATTTTTTGAGCTATTTGAATAATGCGTTTCCTTAAGGCACGCGGAGCGATTACTTCAACCTGGTCACCATAACTAAGAATCCACCAGGTAATCTCATTTAGACCGTCAACCCTGAACTCGACTATGGCAGACCCGTCATGCTGGAAATAAGATGTTTGGGTCTCATGCCATTTAACTGAAGTAACATCATAAGCAATTTTTGTTGCAAACTGCAGTTTAACATTATAAAGCCGTCCTTCAGGAAGAATTGACCACGCCCTCCCCAAATAATCTTGAATATCAAATGAAAGTTCTTCTGTATAATTACTGCTCAAAACAATAACTTTTCTAATATGGCATAATTTAATTGTGGTGATTTGCTTGTCCTTTTCTGATTTCCCAATCAGGTGCCAATTATGCATGCTGTATAACAAATGAAAGGGATTGATTATTTTATCAATTTCAGTATTTTCCTTTGCTGAATAAAAATTTATTTTTATTTGTTTTTTATTCATTATTGCCTTTTGTATCTGGCCGAATATTTTATCTGGAAGCTCTTGCGCATCTGTTGGATTTGGCTGCATTGAAATTGTTTCAATAGCATTTGAACAGTATTTTCTTATATCCGAATGCAGGTTGTTTTCAATTTTGAGTCCCGCTATAAGCAATGCCTTACGAAGAGGAAAATTGATTTGATTGCTGCCTTTATAAACAAGCAAAAGGAGGGCAAATGCTTCTTCAGCGGTCAGATTTAATGAAGGCAAAGTAAAATCGCAATCTGCAAAGTAGCTTTTCCCTTTCGGATTGAAAGCATATTTTACACCAGCTTCTTGTAAGGATTTAAGGTCCCTAAAAATTGTCCTTCTGCTTGTTCCAAGAGCAGTGGCTAAATCAGCGGCAGTATATTGATGTTCTGCCTGCAATGCGGTAAGCAACTCTATAATCCTTCCTGTTTTATTGCTCTTCATTTTAATCCCTCAAAATCAAAGTCACTTACCAGTTAGACCTTCACTATAGGATATAGGCGTTTGTCGAAATATTAATGTTGGTCTTAAACTGAAGATTCTAAGCAAAAAACAGCAATTTTATTAATTTTATTTTATTAGCTGTCTTTGGCGTCTAAAAATCTTTCCCAAATTAACATCAGTTTGCCTTGATTTTTTGTGTCAAAAAGTATTTAATAGAGTATGTTCTTTGAAATGGAGAGGGTGGAGGGATAAGGATGGATGATGAAAAGATTTGTACAAAAATTATTATTTACATTGATATTTCTTCTGTTGACTGACACAGCAGTTCTGGCTGTAAAAGTTTCAACACGAGTATATCTTAGAGACAGCAATACACCTCTTGAGCTTGCCAATCCAGATGTCCCATGGGTGTATAAGGATATTATGGCAGGTACTCAGCTCAAAATAATCGTTAATTCCAATGAGGACGGAGATTTTGCCGGCGGCTTATTTATACCGAGGCAGGAATTAGATTCCGGTTTTGGTGACTTATATTGCATAGGAGAAGATTGTCTAGATTCGATTTTACCTGCCGCTGGGGCTGGAGCCCTGGTCATCAGATCGGATGATATAGAGGTTGGCGGATTTATTCTTTTAACGGATATAGATGCAGTATCTGATGACTGGTTTATCATTGATTACGATGCCCTTGCAATCGGGCTCTGCCATGTTGGTCTGTATGATGACAATTGGATATTTGGAGTTCCGTATTATGAAATGACATTTAATCAGGTTCCCACGAGGGATTATAACGGTGACTATATAGTCAATTTTGAAGATTTTTCTATTTTCGCAGCTTATTGGAGCATAATTAATTGCTCTGATCCTGATAATTGCGGAAAAGCTGATTTTAATGCCGATCAGGCCATTAATATTGATGATTTAGCTATGTTTGTAGAGTTCTGGCTAGGGAAAACCAGGTAATTTCACCCTGTTGGAGCGGACAGGGATATTAGGTGATTCAGTCTAATATTTTTGATTAAGAGTGCCATCTTTTAGCACTAATTCTAAATATGAATCAACATTTGTTGATTTAGAAACGCCTTTAAAACAACGGATGTTGTATCTGCACACGGATGTGCCTTTATTTACTATACTTTACAGAGGAGAGTTATAGATGAAAATGCGAATTATTGTATTACAAATGTGGTTTTTGTCCCTTTTTTGCGGTATTGCATCTGCCGACAGAACATTGGAAAGAGCCGAAATCCTTCAAATTTTAAGTCGGCTCACAAATCAGCCGCAGAAAACATGGATAACGGCAGGCACTATTCAGGCAATTCATGAAGAATACAAGGCACCTAAGGTAATCGATGCGAATATCGTCGAAAGTGCCATACGGGCCAAAATACAGGGATATTCTAATAATCCTGATAGACCAAAACACAATGAAGAAATGCTCAAGATGGATTTTGATGCGGTCCCCTTTAATACACGTTACGAAATGTCAAATGAGTCTACAATGAAATCCTCTGTCGTAGTCAAGTATGAGGGCGAAAAATTTTATTGGGAAATAAACGTGGATTCGAGAAATGATTCGGTTAATCCCGGGAAAGAATTAGCTGATAATTTTATGCTCGATCGTTTTGACAGGGAATGGAATCAAAAACGCATCTTTGTGTGGGATGGTGAAAAATATACTACATATTTTCTTCCGGGTAATTATTCGATTGAAGAATCAAAAAGTGCATCAGGCCATGCAGTAAATGGTCCGCTTACTGCCGGATTAATTCCCTGGGGCTATGGATATTATAGCTATAATAGCCTTGCCGCAGCAGATTTAAATGTAATTGAAAGGGAAATCAATGGTGAAATCCTGCTGCAATTAACTATCAATCTGCAAGGGAGTTTAAATATTACTTTAACTTTGGATCCTTCTCAAAACTATAGTGTGTTATCTTATCTTTCGTCTTCAGAGAAATCGCTTGTATATAGGAAATACTCTAATCATCAACTGATAGCCGGTAAAAGGATTCCAATGATGATTTTAGAGGAAAAATATGATTCCCGTAATAATCGCTTGCTCTCTCGTGAACTTTGGACAATTACATCAATTGATACTGCTGTTCCTGCGATAGAAAGCTTTAAAGTTAAATATGAAAATGATGCTCAAATTGAATTTACTTCTCCAGTTACATCAAAACCTGTACTTTATCGCTATTCAGGTACAACTGATACAGATTCTTTGCTTAGCGAACGTTTAGCTTCGGCCTGTTTGCAGGATTCAGATCAGCAAAATTGTGCTACCATATCCTTAAAGTATTCACTTTCAAAATTAAATAAATCAGTTTCTTTAAATTCTCTCTCAGCCTTAGTATCCGCAGATAAAACAACAAGTCTGGCTTCGATGAAACAGTATATTAAAAATCAGGGGCTTTATTGTCTTACAGTTAAGACAGATATTCAGACAATAAAAAATATTAATAATTGTCAGAAAATTTTGTATATCCCCGGCGATAAGCATTTTGTTGTTTTAGAAAAAATTGATGATAAATACGCATGGATAATAGATTTATCAAGGAATAAATTCTATTATCATATCGATAAAGATTTCTTCAATATTGATTGGACAGATGGTGTGGCGCTTTTAATTTCAAATCAGCCGATTAGGCAGGAAGGCAATCTCATCGAACTTACTGAGGATGAATTAGCAAATACAATTGGGACTGGATATGCCTGCACAGGACTTTTACAGGAGTATCATTATATAACTTGTTCAGATCCTATCTTGCCTGGAACTTGTGACAGTTATTATTACGATTATTTTGAAAGAAAGTCCTGTCAATTAGCAGCGGAAGGAAGTTGTTCAAGTTCAGTGATGCCAAGATATCAAAAATGTCCATGTCAGGCAACTATAGAAGATCCGTTTATTTGTGATAAGACATATGAATGGACTATTTCCTATATAAGAGCTTGCCAGTAAATAAATAAATTGATTTTTTTTTAATCAAAATATAAAGTGTCTCTGATGAGGCACTTTGCATTTACTTTGATTGAATTGCTTGTCATTATAGGTATTTTAGCAATTCTAATGGCCGTATTGTTACCTGCCCTTGGGATGTCCAGATTAGAGGCAAAATCAGGTGTATGTGCCTCCAATATAAGCCAGATAAATAATGCGTTATTCATTTATACAAATGAAAATGGCAGACTTCCTTTTGGTTTTTATACCGACGTCAATATCTCCGTTCCTTCTGATTTTTGCACAGGATCTAAAGACGATAAAGGTGGATGGTGGTGGTTTAATTATCTGGATGGGTTATGTTCCAAAAAAAACATAAAACGCAGCATTCTCCAATGCCCCGCAAAAAAAATAAATAATAGAAATTTGCAGAAAAACATACTTAATGGTAATTACGGCGTAAATCTATCTATTTGTAAAATGTCGGCTGGAAACAAAAAGGAATTCGTTGGTCAGCCCCTCAGTTTAGATGTTAAAAATTCGAGTCAGACATTATTAATCCTCGATAGCGGCTATACTATTATTGGATGGTATCATGCTGCTGATATCCCTCCAGAAGCATTAGAAAGTACCATTATGGAGGATACTGCTTACGTTCCCGGCCTTAAAATCAATAAAGATAGGCAGCTCTGGAAAGACGGCAGTCAGATTTATGATGCTGTTTATGGACGCCATCCTCGAAAAACTGTAAACGTTGGCTATATGGACGGCCATGTCGCAAAAAATAAAGCTGATGATTTGCTGGTGGAAAAAACAACTGATAGTTATAAGAATCTTGTCCCTCTTTGGCAGCCAAAATAATTTTAAAATTATTTCGAAATGATTGCCTTGATGTCATTATCTGTTGGGTACTCGATAATAGAAAATGATGTGAATGTATATTCCTGTTCCCCCGGTAAAGTTTGGTAAAATTCAGTTCTGCGCGGAAGCTGTGTCCCTGGTTCGACAAATACACGCCACCTATTGCTTATTGACGACTTTTTATCGAGCCATAATAAGTCATAAACTTCCATTAGAGATTTTTCTTCCGTCAAGGTCAAATCATCTAAACGATTCCATTTGGTATCTTTCACTGAAATTGACATTTTGTCAAAAGGCATCATACCCAAAGAACCATTAATAAAATTTTCCATATTGGTAACATCTTCCGAAGAAAGTGCTTCCTCATCAATTTTGCCGTTTTGAATATTAATGATTTTACGTGTCCCATCTCTTATATCCCATATAACCTGTTCCCCTCGGGCATTCGAAATATAAACATCCAATGAACGCGAGACCCACTGTCTTTGGAATGGCTCATTTTTACCGGGTGTAAACCGTTCTATATAAACATTTTTTACCTTGTTGACAGATTCATAAACCTGATTCAATGATGTAGCTTTAACAGTTGGTGTATTTACTGTAAAAAATACAGCTATTATAGTTATGGCCGCAGCAAGTCCGCTAATCGCGGCATATCGTGCAAGTCTTTTTACAGAAAGCTTTCTGTTATGTGCTGTATTTATACTTAAAATTGTTTGTTCCTTTATACCACTTTGTAAACCGCTCACGTTGACCTGTAGAGGAAACTCGGCATAGAAATCTTCAGTATTAGCCTCTTCCATTTGAGTGGGTTTAATTTTGCAAACAGTTGTTATTCCGGATTCGGGACGTTCGAGAATACCAAAAATTAATTGATGAAAATCT
>Ga0105091_10000317_pt1 | contig 19777 bp, 21 predicted proteins | sample PPLLak1March2015_FD_87022 | JGI IMG/M metagenome (GOLD analysis project Ga0105091, IMG submission 87022) | Freshwater sediment microbial communities from Prairie Pothole Lake near Jamestown, North Dakota, USA - PPLs Lake P7 Core (1) Depth... | ecosystem: Environmental > Aquatic > Freshwater >... | reverse complement strand
GCGGGCTCGGGCGCAGAGCCCGAGCCCGCGAAGGAAAACTAGGAAGGTAAAAGGAAAAGAACGACGACGAATGTCAGCAGGGCCAGGAACTCGATGAACGCAAGGCCCAGGATGATGAAGAAACGAACGGTGTCGGCAGAGCCGGGATTCCTGGAGACGCCCTCGCAACCCGCAGTGAGCGCCTTGCTTTGGGCATAACCGCAGCCCGCTGCGGCGATGGCCATGGCGAGCGCCAACCAATGAATCTGCAGCGCGCCGCCGGCACTCGGGGCCGCTTGCTGTTCCTGCGCGTACACGGGCAGGGCGACGATGCCGACGGCCAGAATCATGACTAGACAAATCCCAATCTTCCTGTTCATCCGCAAATCTCCTTCTTTGGAATATGATTTCGTGTAAGCCTAGTCCCCGGCCGGTTCAAGCGACTTGTGAACCTCGGACGGGGCATGATCTTCCTCATGGGCGTGCTCCACGGCACCCCCCAGGTAGACCATGGTCAGAACGATAAAGATGAATGCCTGCACCGTGCTGGCAAAGAGTCCCAATGCCATAACAGGCAGGGAAACGAGAAACGGAAAGATCTGGTTCAGACTGCCGATGATCAACTCCTCGGCAAAGATGTTCCCGAATAAACGGACTGAAAGTGAAAAAGGTCGCGCCAGATGACTGATGATTTCGATCACGAAGAGCAGCGGCGCAATCACCAGTGACGGACCGGCAAAGTGGGCCATGTACTTCAGGAAACCATGCGCCCTGATTCCCTGATAGTTGTAATAAAGGAAGACAATGACCGCGCAACCCGCGGTCACATTGATATTGCTGGTGGGAGACATGAACCCGGGGATAAGCCCGATCAGGTTCGAAATCAGGATGTAAATGAAAAGGGCGCCAATCAGGGGAAAGAAACGCCTGGAGTTGGGGCCGACGATGTCCTTCATCAGCCCGAGAATGAACTCGGTCACCAACTCAAGGACCTGCTGGAGGGTGCCCGGCCTCTCGACGTTCAGCCGCCTTCTGAGCAGCAGCGCAAAGAGAATCAGGCCCAGGGCCACCAGAATCACCATCACGATGTGCGCGGGCAGGGCATCGTGATCGATCCGAAAGCCGAGCGCCGCGGCGATCGGATTTGCGATATACCGGTTGAAGACAGTCGCTACGAAAAACTCGTGATGTTGCTCCATGCCTGAACCTGCGGAGGACCCGAACCTCGCCAAGGATAACCAGAGGTCATCAGTCGGTTTGTGTCCCTGTTTCGGGTCTCATCAACAGAAGGACAGCTTCGAGCATCCCCGCAAGCACGAATACGGAAAGCCCCGCAAGCGCTCCAAGAACGCTCAAAAATGAAGAGTGGATGATAGCAAAGAAGGTAAGGAATATCAACACCAGCCGGGCTATATACTTGGCAACGGTAACCCCCACCCGGGCTGAGTCCGCTCGTTTCAAAAGCCCGTCGACACCGGCCGACATCCAGCGGAAATTGATGACCGCCAGTAGACCGCCAATCAGCACGGAGAGCGCCATCCGGAAGCCAAAAGCCAGCCCCGTCGCCGGCAGCATCAGAGCAAGGATAACGAGAGCGTTGCGGTAAATGCGCTTCATGGCTTTCGGTTCAGCACGCGAAACACCTCGATGAACCCGCCTGCCGTACCGAGCAGCACCAGAACGACGGTGGCCCAGGGAAACGACGCGAGCTTACTGTCGATCCAGCGACCGATTAGATATCCCCCGATGACAGCGGAGGGCAGGATAAAGATGACCGTGCTGTAGTGCGCGAGCATGCGGTAGTTTTTTTGCCTGTCTCCGTCGGAGGGCACGATAGAGAGGTTAGCACAAACGGAGGCTGAAGCGCGTTTCAGAGCCGGAGCATAACGGAGGGTGTTGAAAAAGGTCCTGAGGCCTTCGTCTCACAAACCCAGCTGGAGTCGCGCTACAGAGCCGCGCACGCAGCGGAAGGCTGTGAAGCGTCTTTTGCGGAGCAGCCAGGAGCAAAGTAAGCGGGCCACCCAGCGAGCCGTCACGGTTGGGTGGCCCGCTTACTTCGCTCCTGGCTGCTCCGCAAAAGACGCTTCACAGCCTTCCGCTGCGTGCGCGGCTCTGTAGCGCGACTCCAGCCCGCGGCTTGTAGCTGCCGTCTGTTGCTGTCGCTTCAGTTCCTGTCGGCCAGCGAATGCAGGTCGGTTGGGACGATGGGAGAACGGGTATCGAGAGCGTGGACCAACTGGGGAGCGGACTGCGCGCGGGAGCGTTCCCACTCGATCGCTGTCTGCTCCAGCTTAAAGCGCATGTCGGGCGAGATGAGCCGGTCCGCCGCCAGCTCATCGCGAAAAGCAACTGCATTGAAGACCAGCAGATTGACCTCGGATCCGTGCTGGCGGGCAAAGGACTTTGGACTGAAATCAGGCAGGAGACGGGTCAGGACCCGCTCGAAGTCCGGGTCAACCGTTCGTGTCGGCTCAACAAACACGTATCTGTAGTAACGGTACTTGTCGCTGCGGGCTCCCTTCGGGAAATCAGTGCCCGCGAGCGTGCGGGCTTCCTTCACTGTCGCCGGATACTGAGACCCGTCGAGATAATCCCACAAATGCTTTTCCGCCGGAAGACGAACAAATCCGAAGTAAAGAACTATGCCGAAAAAGGCTACCGCAGCCAGCTCCAGGGCCCGTGCGGGGTTAATGATCGCGTCCATCCTCAAGACACGGCCTACGTATCCCACCGTCGCTGCGAGGAAGGCGATCACGGCACCAACGACGGCCAGAATCGCGCAAATGCCCACCGAACAAAGGACATGAATCAGGAAGACGCGTCGGGAATGGTGATACAGAGTAAAACAGTAAAAACTCGCCACGGAGACAAGACATCCGAGTGCGGCGAATAGGATCCCCGACATTCCCATGTCGACGACTGTCGGGACCACCGCTTCATCGCGCGAAACATTGAAAACGCGCAGAAGAGCCGGCAGGACGAGAAGTGCGCAGCAAATGTACCACGTTGCCTGCAGGTAGGACGGCCACAGACGGTTTTGCCAGAAGGCGATCCAATGCCGATTCCTGTCCTCTACCATCCCGAATCTGTCCCAGAACCCGAGCTCAGCGGCCGCAAAGTTGCTCGCATATTTGCGAATGATGAGGCCGCATTGCGGACAGACCCCGGTTCGCATGAACGGATCTTCGATCGATTCGGGCAAACGCCCGCACTTCGGGCATTTCGGGAAAGGCACTACGTTGTTGTTGTCTTTGCGCGAGCGGACGGGCTCTGCCACCGGCATGGCCAGGGGAACAACGGTGGGGGCCACCGCAGCAGGAGCAATCGGAGGGGCCGGAGAAACGACCGGCTCCCGGATGGGCTGGACCGGATGCGCCGGCGTGGGTACCGGCACAGGCTTGGGAGCAGGTGCGGCCTCCGGCCTGTCGGGCTCAGCCCAACAGAGTGCACCCGCCTTTTCCACCGCGGCAACCCACTTCGCAGCAGTGACTTCATCCAATCCCCGACGTAATACCGCCGGGGCCTTCAGGAAGAGCGGCTCCAGTTGCTCCGGTCTGACTCGAAACAGCTCGGCCAGTCTGACCCTCACGGCATCGGGAGTCTCGCCCTCACGCAGCCTGCCTGATAAGACCACGGAGTACTTTTCGGCCATCTTTCGCTCCTCTGTGCCCAACTGGAGATGATGCGCGCTTTCAGGATTATTCTTTGTAGCAACGGTCACAGATCAGACGGATCGGACCGATCAGTCGGATCCGTCTGATTAAAGGCAGGCACGGCTGTCTATACGAGCGGCATGCTGGCCAGGCGGGCGAGATCGATGAAGGGCTGCGGCCAGACGCCGATGAGCACGGTGAAAACAGCGGTCACCGCCAGCGACACGGCGATTCCCCAGGAGAAGCTCAACGGCGCAGGCAGGTACTCCTTCCGCATGAACATCGCGACCACGATTCGCAGGTAGTAGTAGAGCGAAACACAAGCATTCATGACACCGATAATGGCCAGCCAGGCCATCAATTTGGCAAAAGGCGCACCCGGCGTAAGCGCGACCTGGATGACGGAGGCGAAGACGAAGTACTTCGCTATGAAACCGGCCAAGGGCGGAATCCCGGCCAGAGACAACAGGAAAACCAGCATGAGGATCGCGATACCCGGCCGCTTAAAGAACAATCCGCTGAAGTCATCCACCTGTTCGCCTGGTATGTCTTCCCGTCTCAGCAAAATCACGACGGTCCAGATACCCAAATTCATGAACGTATAGATCAGGAGGTAGATGATCGAAGCCATGACGCCGTTTTCTGTCCCCGCCACGAGGCCCATCAGGACGAAACCGGCATGCGAGATGCTCGAGTAAGCGAGCATCCGCTTCACGTTCTGCTGAGTGATGGCCGAAACATTGCCCCAGGTCATTGTGACCATCGAAATTACAGCGAGAACCGGAACATACAGGTCACGCACCTGTGCAAAGGCGATGATGAAAATGCGGAGGAATATGGCGAAGGCCGCCGCTTTGACGGCGACGGACATGAACCCGGTCACTGCGGTAGGAGCACCCTCGTATGCGTCCGGCGCCCACATGTGAAAGGGGGCGGCGGCGATCTTGAAGCACAAACCAGCCATCATCATGAACAACGCGACGACGACCAGCGGATTCCTTCCTCCCTGGGTGGCGATCTCGGCCCCAATGCGGTCGAGGTTTGTCGTGCCGGCAACGCCATAGAGCAACGACATCCCATAAAGGATAGTCGCGGTCGAGAAGGAGCCCAGCAGGAAGTATTTCATTGCCGCTTCGTTCGAGCGGCGCTGATTACGCAGGAAGCCGACCAGGATGTAAATCGAGATCGACATGAGCTCGAGACCAACGAAGATCGTTACCAGGTCGATCGCGGCGGCCATGAACATCATGCCGGCCGTGGCGAAGAGGATCAGCGCGTAGTACTCGGAGTGCTGCTCCTTCTCGACATTCAGGTAGTTGTATGAAATGAAAACGGCTACAAGTGCGGCGACCAAAAAGAGCGCACTGAAGAAGAGCGAAAAGGTGTCGAAGGAGATCATGTCGAAGAAGGCCGGGCCGACACCCGCGAGCCTGAGAACGTAAAGATGGATCGAGGCCATGATCAGCCCAACGACGGCAAACAGCGCCGCCAGCTGCTTGCCGTGGAATACGAAGCTCAGAACCCCGATCTTCCCTTTGATCCGGTAATCCGGAAAAAGGGAATCCGCGAGGAGGATGCCCATTCCCCAGGCGACCAGCTGAAGCTGGGGACCGATCGCGGCCGAATTCGCCTGCAAGAACTTAAGAAAGTCAGGAACCTGGACTGTCTCGGTCATCGACCCTGCTCCTTCAAGTCCGCATGTTGGGTGGTCGGCAGGGGAGGAAATTCCCCAGGTCTGACTTTCTCAACCACCTGCTGCACGGGCGCGTGCAGGTAATCCAGGAAAGTCCGCGGATAGAGCCCAATCCAAAAAGCCAGGATAATGAGCGGAACAAAAGTGGCCAGTTCGCGCCAATTAAGATCCGGCAGGTGCAAATTCTCCGGCTGTTCGACCTTGCCGAACATGGTCCGCTGGTAGAGCCACAGCATGTAAGCCGCACCAAGCACGATCCCCGTCGCGCCGAAGATCGCCCAGAGACGATAGGTCGGATCTGCGAAGACGCCCTGGAGAATCATGAACTCGCCGATAAATCCGTTCAGGACCGGCATGCCGATCGACGGGAGGGTCATGATCAGGAAAATAGTGGCATAGAGCGGCATGACGTGCGAAATTCCACGGTAGTCCGCAATCATCCTCGTGTGCCGGCGCTCGTAGAGAATCCCGACGATCAAGAACAGCGCCCCCGTGGAGATCCCGTGGTTCAACATCTGGAGGATGCCGCCCTCCAAAGCTACCGGCGTGGCGATGAAGATTCCCAGCATGCAGAAGCCGAGGTGGCTCACCGACGAGTACGCCACCAGCTTCTTCATGTCCTTCTGCATCATGGCGACCAGCGCCCCGTAGATAATTCCGATCACGGAAAGCGCGAGCAGCCAGGGAAGGAACTGCTTGGTCGCGTCAGGCAGGATCGGCAGGCTGAATCGAACGAAACCGTATGTCCCCATCTTCAGCAGGATACCGGCCAGGATGACCGATCCCGCGGTCGGCGCCTCGACGTGAGCGTCGGGCAACCAGGTGTGGAACGGGAACATCGGAACCTTAATGGCGAACCCTATAAAAAAGGCCAGGAACACCCAGCGCTGCAAATCGCCCGGGATGGACAGCTGCTGAAAAGCGAGGATGTCGAAGCTCCAGACGTTGGTCACGCTGTGGTGGTAGAAGTAGAGCGCCAGAATACCGAGCAGGAGCAAGACCGAGCCGACCAGCGTGTAAAGGAAGAACTTGATTGCGGCGTAAAGCCTCCGCGGACCTCCCCACACGCCGATCAGGAAGTACATAGGCACGAGCATCACTTCCCAAAAAACGTAGAAGAGGAAGAAATCCAGGGCCATGAAGACGCCCATCATCCCCACCTGAAGGATCAGAAAATAGCAGTAGTACTCGCGTATCCGTTCCGTGATCGCCGACCACGAAGAGAGGATCGAGATGGCACCGAGCAGCGTCGTCAGCAGGATGAGTAACAGGCTGATTCCATCAATCCCGAAATAGAACTGGGCACCAATAGCAGGAATCCAGTCCGCTTTGACGACATAACGCATCCCGCTCGCCGCCGTGTACTGGGGATTATTGAACTGAGTGATCAGCGGAATGGAGATCAGAAAATCAATCAACGCAACCAGGTTAGCGATCCATTTGATCGCGTTGTTGCTTTTCTCGCCCCTCGGCCACAACACGATCAGAACGACTCCCAGCAAGGGGAAGAAACAGACCAGGAGCAGGAGATTCTTCATGAAGAAGTCCATTACTTACACTCCTATGTACAGGTAGTAACTGATCACCAGGATTATTCCAATGACAAAGAACAGGGCGTAGCGTTGCACCAGCCCCGTCTGGAGTTTCCGTATGACAGCACTGAAGAAATTCATGATTTCGGCCACCAGGTTCACGAGCCGATCAACAATGTGAATATCGGCCTGACCGGAGATCCACGAGGTGATCTTGGTGGCTACGGCACTGCCGTTGACCAGGCCGTCCACGACCCGTTCATCGAAGCGCCACAGGAAAGTACCGAGGTCTTTCGTGCGGTTGACGAAGAGCAGATCGTACGCCTCATCAACGTAGTACTTGTTGTAGAGCAGCCGATGGACTCCCGAAAACCGCCGCTTCAACAATTCGGACTTCTCCGGCTTACGAATGAAGAAATACCAGGCCAGGAATATGCCGATGGCAGCGATGGTCACCGAAACGACAGTCAGCAGGATTTCGGTCTGATGCGTCTGATGAACCGCAGCTTCCGGGGCTGCCTGGTAAGCCGTCTCTAACGCGGGTTCCAGGAAGCGTTCAAAAACGTTCGTTCCCAGCCACGCCGGAAGTCCGAGATAGCCGGCGAGCACCGACCCAACCGCCAGAACCATGAGAGGCACCGTCATGACCCGCGGTGATTCGTGGAGGTGATGCTTCGTGTGGGGGTCAATGCGTTCCTCACCGTAGAACGTCAGGAACATCAGCCGGAACATGTAAAAAGCCGTCATCCCCGCAACGACCACGCCGGTCAGCCAGATCAAGGTTCGTCCCTGGGGATTGCTGAAGGCGCGCCACAGGATTTCGTCTTTGGAGAAAAAGCCGGCCAGGCCCGGGACCCCCGCAATAGCGAGAGTGCCGGCCCACATGGTCAGACACGTCACCGGCAGGTACTTCCTCAGCCCGCCCATCTTCAGCATGTCCTGCTCGTGGTGCATCGCATGGATAACACTGCCGGAACCCAAGAAGAGGAGGGCTTTAAAGAAGGCGTGTGTAGCCAGGTGAAAAACTCCAGCGGCCACGGCGCCAACGCCTAAAGCGGTGAACATGTAGCCTAGTTGGCTCACAGTCGAATAAGCGAGAACCTTCTTGATGTCGCGCTGGAACAAGGCGATCGTCGCGGCCACCAGGGCCGTGACAATCCCGATCGAGGCGACGATCAACATGACATCCGGAGTCCGGCTATAGATGGCGCTAGAACGGCCGACCATGTAAACGCCGGCGGTGACCATGGTGGCGGCGTGAATGAGTGCACTGACGGGGGTCGGGCCTTCCATGGCATCCGGCAACCAGACGTACAGAGGGATCTGAGCGCTTTTTCCAGTAGCGCCGACGAACAGGAGAAGGGCAATCCAGCTTAAAACGCCCCAGGTCACCTCGGGAGACGGCGAAAAGGCGACGACCTTCTCGAACACCTCGGTAAAATCCAAGGTCCCGAACCAGGTGAAGATCGTCATCATCCCGATCAGGAAGCCAAAGTCGCCGATTCGATTAACGACGAATGCCTTCTTCGCGGCATCCCCGGCGCTCTTCTTGTCGGTGTAGTAACCAATCAGGAGATAAGAACAGAGGCCGACGCCCTCCCAGCCAACGAACATGAGCAGGTAGTTGTTGGCCAGCACGAGGGTCAGCATCATGAACATGAAGAGGTTCATGTACGCGAAGAATCGGTAGAATCCCTGCTCCTCGTACATGTAACCGATGGCGTAGACGTGAATGAGGAACCCGACTCCGGTCACCACGAGAATCATGACCGCGGAGAGCGGATCAAGCTGCATTCCCCAGTTGATCTCCAATGCGGCCAGTGAGCCAAGCGCGGTTTTTAAGGTCAGGCCCGGGATCCACGTAAAGAGGTTGACTTCGAAGAGGCGGTGTTCAGCCGGCAGCCGAAGCAGTCCTATGAAGCAGCTGACCGAGAGCAGAAACGCCAGGAGGACGCTGCCGCAGGCAATAGTGTAGACGAAAGGCTTGGCAGGCCTTTTGCCGGTCCCCCAGAGGCCTCCAATCCCGATCATCCCGTTTATCAGGAAGCCGAACAACGGCAGCAGCGGGATCAGCCAAAGATAATTAAGCATGACAATTCATCCTGAATGGCGACGGGACGACGTGGACGACATGGACCAAGTGGACGGAGTGGACTAAATTGCTGTCCACTCGGTCCAGTTCGTCCACCTCGTCCATGTCGTCCGCTGCACCGACGCCTACCATTTCATTAAATCCATTTCGTCCGCATTTACGGTCTCTTTGTTGCGGAACAGGGAGATAACGATCCCCAAACCCACGGCGGCTTCGGCCGCGGCCACCGTGATGACGAAGACAGCAAAAACCTGACCGCCCAGCTTCTGCAATTGATCGGAGAACGCGATCAGATTGAGATTAACGGAATTGACCATCAGCTCGATCGACATGAGAACAATGATGACGTTTCGACGGGTGAGAACCCCGATGACTCCGATCGTGAAGACCAGGGCGCTGAGAACCAGGTAATGAGTTGGAGTGATAATCATGCTGCTTACCCTAGATCTGTTTCTTTGAGAGGACGACGGCGCCGACAATCGCAACCAGGAGGAGAACCGACGCGATTTCGAACGGGAGCAGGTAGGTCGTGTAGAGAATCGTACCAACCGACTCCGTGTTCATCGTCTGCACGCGAGCGATAACGCCCGGATCAGGTTCCTTACCCTGGAAAAAGCGCGCGCCGCGCGTCAGGAAGAAAACCAACTCGCCGCCGAGCACGAGGGCGAGAATCACGGCTGTCGTCACCTGTCTGTTCGCTTTCGGCTGGCCGAGCACCTCCCGCACGTTCACCAGCATAATCACGAACAGGAAGAGGACCATGATCCCGCCGACGTAGACCAGCACCTGGACGGCGGCTACAAACTCGGCCTCCTGAAGGAGGAACAAGCCGGCAATCGCAATAAGCGCCGAAATCAGGTAAACGGCGCTGCGGACCGGATTGCGTGCAAGCACCGTCATTGCGGCGAAAACGACTACGACAGCGGCCAGCGTATAAAAAAGGATCGCTTCCATGGTTTCCCTTGTCTACGGTTCACGGTTCTGAGTTCTGAGTTCTGAGTTCTGAGTTCTGAGTTCTGAGTTCTGAGTTCTGAGTTGAAGCGTTAACGGCTAACCCTTAACTCTGAACCCGTGTATCTTGAACTGTGAACCCAAAACTCAGAACTCAGAACTTCGAACTCAGAACTTAGAACCCGGACCGTTCACCCCTACTTGTGATACACCTTGTGCCCTTCTATCCGATCCCAACCCTTTTCGAGCCTGGCGCGATTCCAGAGCATCGATTTCCGGTCATAGGTCGCCAGCTCAAAGTCCTGCGTCAGCTCGATGGCGTTAGTCGGGCAGACTTCCTGACAAAGGCCGCAGAAGAGGCACCTTGAGGTATCGTACGTGTACTCCGTCAATACCTTTTTCCGGCTTTCGGGATCGCGGACCGAGGAGACGACGATCAGGTCTTCAGGGCACGCTTCGGCGCACAGATCACAAGCGATGCAGAGCGTTTCGCCGGTTTCCGGATCGTTGTTCAAACGAGGCGCGCCTCGGTAACGCTCGGCCAATTTCACTTTTTCGCGTGGGTACTGCTCTGTGTAGACCTTGCTATAGGTGTAGCGGAACGTGAGAGCCAGTCCCTTGAAAATGTCAATTAAGAGAATCCGTCGCAGAAATCCAATCATTCCAGCACGACCATCCCTCAGGAAAACTTCAACATGACTGCTGCCGTGACGATGAGATTTGCTATCGCCAGAGGCAGGAAGACTTTCCAGCCGTACTTCATCAGCTGGTCGAATCGGAACCGCGGCAGCGTGCCGCGAACCCAAATAAAGATGTAAAGAAATACGAACACCTTGGCCATGAACCACATGACCGGCGGCACGTAATTGAGGAAACCCAGCCAGGCAACATTCGGGAACGGCCTGAGCCAGCCGCCCCAAAAGAGCGTGACGGCTATGGACGAAATACTGATCATCCCGGCGTACTCCGCCAGGAAGTAGATCGCAAACCGAAATCCGCTGTATTCCGTGTGATAACCGCCGACCAGCTCACTCTCGGCCTCCGGCAGGTCGAACGGCAGGCGGTTGGTCTCGGCCAGTCCGCAAATGAAGAAGAGGATGAATGCGACCGGCTGCAAGAACACAAACCAGACGCCCCATTGCTGCTGCTTCTGGACAATATCCACAAGACTCAGCGTCTGGGGAATCAGCAGGACGGACAGAATGGCAAAGCCGAGACCCACTTCATAGCTGACCATCTGGGCAGAAGAGCGCAGGGCGCCGAGAAGCGGATACTTGCTGTTTGAAGCCCAACCGCCGAGGATGATTCCCAAGATCCCGACCGACGACACCGACAGCACCAGGAGAACAGCGATATTGACGTTCGTAACGAATCCGCCGCTCGAAATCCCCGATTCAACAACGCGATTGACAGCGCCCGCGTCCAGGAACCACGGAAGCACCCAGCGCAACAGGCCTTCGAACATCTCGGGCGGGCCAAACGGAATCACCGAGAAGACGACCAACGCCGGAATCATCGAGACCATCGGGGCCAGGGAGAAGACCAGGCGATCGGCCCGCGAAGGAATAATGTCTTCCTTAATAACGAACTTCAAGCCGTCCGCGATCGGTTGCAGCAACCCGTGCCACCCAACTCTCATCGGGCCCAGACGAACCTGGATATGGCCCAGGAGCTTACGCTCGAGCCAAGTCGTATAAGCTACGGCGAGCAACACGACGCCGACGACGACAGCGATCTTGATGAACGGTATGATCGCATAGACAAGCAGCGTTTCCATCATCGGTCGATCTCTCCCAGCACGACATCGAGCGTGCCGATAACGGCAATAACATCCGCTACCAGTAGTCCCTTGACCATCCGCTTCAAGGCCTGCAGATTAATGAACGTCGGAGGTCTGATCCTGACCCGGAAAGGCACGGCGGAGCCGTCGCTTACGATGTAGTAGCCCAGTTCTCCCCGGGGTCCCTCGATGGCGGAGTAGTACTCGCCGACAGCAGGCTTGATGACCCGCGGCACTTTCCCACGGATCGGGCCGGCCGGAAGCCGGTCCAGCGTCTGCTGAATGATCCGGCGGCTCTGACGCATCTCTTCGAGGCGGATCAGGTAGCGGTCGTACGTATCTCCGTTTTCACCAACCGGGACATCAAACTCAAACTGATCGTAGCCGCCGTATGGCCTGGCCCGCCGCAAGTCATAAGGAACACCACTGCCTCGCAACGGGGGACCGCTAAGGCCGAAGTCAATGGCCTCTTCGCCACTGATGACACCAATTCCCTTGGTTCGGTCGATCCAGATGCGATTGTTCGTCAACAGCTGTTCGTACTCGTCGACTTTGGCCGGGAAATCGTCGATGAACTTGCGGGCGTCTTCTTCAAACCCCGGAGGCAGGTCCATCCAGAGCCCGCCGATCCGGAAAGCGTGAGTCGTGAGCCGGGCACCGAAGAGGTTTTCGAAAAGCTTGAGGATCTCTTCCCGCTCTCGGAAACAATAAAGGAAAACAGTCAAAGCGCCGATGTCCAGAGCGTGCGTGGCGAGCCAGAGCAGGTGGCTGGCAATCCGGTTGAATTCGGTCATCATGACCCGGATGTACACGGCACGCTCCGGGACCTCGATTTCCATCAACTTCTCGACGCCCAGCACGTAGCCGAGAGCATTCGAGACGGCGGCGATGTAGTCGGTTCGATCGTAGTAAGGCAGGCACTTCGTATAAGTGCGGTTCTCGCTGATTTTCTCGACGCCGCGGTGCAGGTAACCAATGACGCAGTCGGCATCGAGAACCCGCTCGCCGTCGAGTTTCAGCTTGATCCTCAACACCCCGTGGGTAGCGGGATGCTGAGGCCCCATGTTTATCTCAAGTTCCTGGGCATCCAGAATGGTCGGCTCGTCCATACTACTCGGGAACCTTTCGTATCCGCAGGTGTTTTCTTATCCAAGCCTGATCCTGCAGCTTGATGTCATAGTCTTTGCGCAGCGGGTAACCCAGCCAGTCGTCAGGCAGCAGGATGCGGCGGAGATCCGGGTGGCCGGAGAACTCTACCCCAAACATGTCGTACGCCTCTCTCTCCAGCCAGTCCGCGGTTCGCCAGAGTGACGTCATCGAAGGAACCATCTGTTCGGCGGCCGCCCGCGCCTTGATTCGAATCAGGCGCCCGGATTTGTACGAATAGAGGTGATAGACCATGCAGAAACGCTTCTCATCGCCGATGTAGTCCAGGCAGGTGAGATCGACGAGGTAGTTGAACCCCCATTCGTCGCTGTCCCTGAGGTACGACATGACGTCAGGCAGAACCTCGAGAGTGATGGTGTAGATGGGCTGCCCGAGAAAAGACTGTCCGGAGAGGATACCGCCCGAAAACCGCTCGCGCAGATCCTTCAGGAGCGGATCATCCGTCAGATCTTCGTATGACGGCCCTTTCTTGACCGGGGGCTTCTTGGCTGCGGCCGGCTTAGGTTTGGCTTCCTTCACCTCGCCGCCTGCGGCCGGAGTCGCCGGCTTTTCTGGTGCAGGTTGCCCTGGTTTGTCTTCTTCGTTCATCTTTAACCTGAAATCAATTGACTGGTGACGGTCTTGTTTGTAGTTTCGCCTTCAGGCCGGCTCTAGTTTGAAGGGCCCGACTTGAAGCCCGCCTAAAGGCGGAACTACGAACAAAGCCGTCAGCCGGCGATGAATTCTTCCTGCTTCCGGCTGATGCTCATCTGATCGATCTTGTCCTGCAATCGCATCAAGCCGTACAGCAGAGCCTCCGGCCTCGGCGGGCAGCCGGGGATATAAACATCGACCGGGACAATCTTGTCCACCCCTTGAAGCGTGGCATACGTGTCGAAAGGGCCGCCCACACTTGCGCATGCACCCATGGCCACGACCCACTTCGGGTCAGGCATCTGGTCGTACAGCTTCTGTATCGCTTCCGCCATCTTCAAGGTGACGGTCCCGGACACGATGATGAGGTCAGACTGTCGGGGGGAGGGTCTGAAAATTCCGCACCCGAACCGGTCCAGATCAAAGCGGGATGCGCCTGTCGCCATCATCTCGATGGCACAACAGGCGAGGCCGAACGTCATGGGCCAGAGAGAAGACTTCCTGGCCCAGTTGAAAAGGGCATCAACCGTAGTCGTAATGATGCCCGGTTTGCCTTCCGGATCGCCTACGCCCACTCCAGGGCTCCTTTCTTCCAAGCGTAGAAAAAGCCGATAATCAGGATTCCAAGGAAGATCATCATCTCGATGAAGCCGAAAAGGCCCAGGCGGCCGTAAATCACAGCCCAAGGAAAGAGGAAAATCGTTTCGACGTCAAAGATGACAAAGAGAATGGCAATAATATAAAACCTTACCGAAAACCGCTCCCGGGCATCGCCGGTAGGCTCAACGCCGCACTCATACGGCGAGAGCTTGTTCTGGTGGGGTCGGAAAGGCCTGAGCAACCGGCCTAACGCCAGCGCCAATACAGGGACCAGCGTCGCAACCACGATGAAAATCAATATAGGGATATAGCCTGCAAGCACAGCCTACGCCTCCAAGGGGAGGTATTCTAGCAAAGCGAATACACGGCCCGCAAATTGAATTGAGGAGGGGAGGAGAGAAGGGCGAGCGTTGAAAAAGTCAACAGCGGACAAAATGGACCAAGTGGACGAGGTGGACGAGACATCAAGTTGTCCATGTCGTCCACTTAGTCCACTTAGTCCACTTAGTCCATTATCTCCATTTGGTCCACCATGCTAGGCGCCGGCTGTCGGCTGCAGACTCTTCTGCTCACTCAGCAGCCGGTCGAAATAATCGATGGTCATGCGCAGGCCTTCGCGCAGGGGAACAGTCGGCTGCCAGCCGAGGAGTTGCTTGGCGAGGGTGATGTCGGGCCGTCGGCGAACGGGATCATCCTGCGGCAACGGCTCGAAGTGGATCTCCGAATTCGTGCCAGTCATTTCCCGGACGAGCTCGGCCAGCTGGATCATCGTGAACTCCTCCGGATTCCCCAGGTTGATCGGACCGGTGATGCCCGGCGTGTCCATCAGTGCCTCCAAGCCCCGCACCAGGTCCGACACGTAGCAGAAGGACCGAGTCTGCGTACCGTCACCGTAAATCGTCAACGGCTTGCAGGTCAGAGCTTGCACGATGAAGTTGCTCACCACCCGCCCATCCTTCTCCCACATGCAGGGCCCGTAGGTGTTGAATATCCGGGCAATGCGGACGTCGACGCCGTTTTGACGGTGGTAGTCCATCATCAGCGTCTCGGCGAGGCGTTTCCCTTCATCGTAACAACTCCGCGGGCCAATCGGGTTCACGTTTCCCCAGTAGTCTTCCCGCTGGGGGTGGACTGTGGGGTCTCCGTAGACTTCCGAGGTGCTCGCCTGGAGGATCCGCGCCTTGACCCGCTTGGCAATCCCGAGCATGTTGATCGTCCCCATGACATTCGTTTTGACCGTCTTCACAGGATTCACCTGGTAATGCACAGGAGACGCAGGGCAGGCCAGGTTATAGATCTGGTCGGCCTCGATGATGATCGGGATGGTCACATCGTGGCGGATGAACTCAAAGCGGGGATTGTTCATGAAACGGTAGATGTTGCGTCTGGACCCCGAAAAGAGGTTGTCGACACACATCACTTCGTGGCCTCTTTCAAGAAGAGAATTGCAAAGATGACTTCCAATAAAACCCGCTCCGCCTGTGACAAGAATCCTCATCGGTCCTCCTCAACCCGCTGACACCTGGGAGCAAGGCATCTTGCCTGCACTCCCAGCGTACCCTAGTACCGCCGCTTCAATTCCCAACGCCAGGCCGTTTCCATTATCGTTGACAGCTCCGAATGCTGTGGTTTCCAATTCAGCGTCTGGTAAGCCTTTTGGGCATCGGCCACCAGGGCCGGAGGATCACCGGCCCGTCTTGGAGCCACGTTGACGGGAATAGAGCAACCCGTGATCATGCTTGCCGCCTCGATCACTTCCTTAACCGAATAGCCATGGCCGGTGCCCAGATTGAAGGCGTCGCTGCGATCGTTCGCCGAAAGCCAGTCCAGAGCCGCAACGTGCGCCGTCGCCAGGTCTTCGACATGGATGTAGTCCCTGACACAGCTGCCGTCGGGAGTCGGGTAGTCTTCGCCGTAGACGTCAACCGTGCCTCCGTTTTTGGCCGCCTGCAAGACGCGCGGAATCAGATGGGTCTCCGGGTCGTGCGATTCGCCAAGGCGGTTGTCGCGGCTCGCCCCCGCCGCATTGAAATATCGAAGCGCCACGAAACGCAGGCCATACGCTCGGTCGTAGTCCCGAAGGATTCGCTCCACGAAGTACTTGGTTTCCCCGTAAGGATTCACGGGGTCCTGCGGGTGCGACTCATCGATCGGGACTCGGATAGGATTTCCGTAGGTCGCGCAACTCGATGAGAAGATGAACTTCTTGACGCCGTGGCGCAGCATAACGCGGAGCAGCGTGAGCGCGTTGCCCAGGTTCTGCTCAAAATAAAGGCGGGGATCGGTCACCGACACGCCCACGTAGCAAAGGCTGGCAAAATGAATAACGCCGTCTACGGGATGGGTCTCAAAGACCCTGTCCAAGCCTTTTTCGTCGCTCAGATCCACAACTTCGAGAGGAGCGTCGAGGACCGCTTCGCGATGTCCTTCGCTGAGGTTATCCAGCACAATCGCGCGATAGCCGCGCCTGGCCAGTTCCGCCACCGTGTGGCTGCCGATATAGCCCGCTCCTCCGGTCACCAGACATGACTGCATGTTTTCACCTGTTCAGAAACAGTTCTCTCGCCACGCACCTCTGGGGCGCGCAAAGGCATCTTGCCTGCTCGCGCTCGTACAAGATCAACCGTGTACATGTTGCAAGCAGGCAAGATGCCTGCGGCCCCAGTGCAGGCAGGATGCCTGCGCTCCCAGGGTGCCCAGCCGCACAGAAAGCGACAGAAACGACACCGCACCCGGGTGCGGACCCGCCGGAAGCAGTTCCTAGAATGTTAGTCTATTTAAGGCAGGATTTTACAGGGCTCCGACAAAGCTGGTCACTTCGGACCGGAATCGGAACGTGTAGACATAGCCGACGAAGTTCACTTCGCGCCAGTAGTTGATGTTAATCCGCAGGTCTCCGCCCCGGCCGCCGCTCCTCAAGACCACCAGATCCTCAGGCGCGCTGTTGAATTCCTTGTTCTTGACAAGCTCGGTAACCTGGGCCCTGACGACTTCCGGGTCCCATGCTCGCGCGCCCGCTTCACTGGCTATCCTTTCGAGCTGGTCCTCGAAATCCATCTTATCAAGCAGGACTGGAATCGAACGGACTGCAACCAAACCGAACACGAGCAGCAGGACCAGGGAGACGAGGCAACCCAGTTTGCCTTCGCCGGCTTGTCTTGTCATGCCTTTCTAATTACCGCTGCCGCGAGGAAATTTTCGGTGAGCCTGCTCACTTTTAGTGTTTTCCGGCGCGTAATTAGGCAAGCCGAGGGCAAGTATCCCGTCAAGGCTTGTCGGCTAACCTCCAAGCTCCGGTCTATAATAAAGGGCTGTGTCTGACGCACCGGACAAGATGACGTATCGTGGCATCCCTTACGGCGGCAGTCTGTCCCTGTCCTCCAGCTTCCGACTGGCCTCACAGTTCAAACCAAGCGCCGATCAGGTCAGGGCCATAGAAGAGCTGACACGAGGACTTAGAGCAGGCCGCCGGGACCAGGTTCTCCTTGGAGTTACGGGATCGGGCAAAACCTTCACGATGGCCAAGGTCATCGAGGCGACGAACCGCCCCACCCTGGTTCTAAGCCACAACAAGACACTGGCCGCCCAACTCTACCAGGAATTCAGGAACTTCTTTCCCGAAAACGCCGTCGAATACTTCGTCAGTTACTACGATTATTACCAGCCGGAAGCCTATATAGCCGCCACTGATACCTATATCGAAAAGGAAGCCCTGATTAACGACGAGATTGACCGGCTGCGGCATTCGGCCACGCGTTCGCTCTTCGAGCGCCGCGACTGCATCATCGTAGCCAGCGTCAGCTGCATCTACGGTTTGGGCTCACCGGAGGCTTATTACGGCATGTTGCTGATGGTGAGCGAGGGGCAGAAGATCAACCGTCGCGAAATCCTTCAGAAACTGGTCGAGATCCAATACGACAGGAATGACTATGATTTGGCCAGAGGTACTTTCCGGGTTCGGGGCGACGTGATTGAAATTGTGCCGTCGTACGAGGACTACGGCGTCCGGATCGAGCTGTTTGGTGACGAAATCGAAGCGATTCACCAGTTTGATCCGGTCACCGGAGAGATACTGAAGAAGCATCAGCGCCTGCCCATCTACCCGAAGTCTCACTACGTTATTCCCAGAAAACGCTGGGAACTGGCGGTCAAAAGCATCAGGGAAGAGCTCGAGCAGCATCGGGACCAGCTTCAGAACGAGGGGCGGCTGATCGAGGCGCAGCGGGTGCACCAGCGGACAATGTTCGATCTCGAGATGATCAAGAGCGTCGGGTACTGCCGGGGCATCGAGAATTACTCGCGCCACTTGACCGGCCGCCTGCCGGGCGAGCCTCCGCCGACGCTTCTGGATTACCTGCCGCCGGACGCGTTGATTTTCATTGATGAAAGCCATGTGACCGTGCCTCAGCTCCACGGCATGTACGAGGGCGATCGCTCCCGCAAGCTGAACCTTGTGAAATACGGCTTCCGTCTGCCGTCTGCCATGGACAATCGGCCGCTCAATTTCCAGGAGTACGAGGCGCGCGCGCCGCAGACCGTTTTCGTGTCCGCAACTCCGGGTCCGTACGAGTTGGAAAGGTCCGGGGGCGAAATCGTAGAGCAGATCATTCGTCCTACCGGCTTAATCGACCCGGAAATCGAGGTCCGACCGGTTAAGGGGCAGATCGACGACCTGCTGGCCGAGATCCGCGAACGGGCCGCCAGGAAGGAACGCATCCTGGTCACGACGTTGACCAAACGCATGGCAGAAGAACTGACCGAGTACTACACCGAGGTCGGAGTGGCCGTCCGTTACCTGCACTCGGAGGTGGAGACTCTCGACCGGGTGAAGATTCTTAAGGATCTGCGGCTGGGCAAATTCGACGTTTTGATCGGAATTAACCTGCTCAGAGAAGGCCTCGACCTGCCCGAAGTCTCTCTGGTCGCCATTCTCGATGCCGACAAGGAAGGTTACCTGCGGAGTGCAACCTCGTTGATTCAAACGTCTGGGCGAGCGGCGCGCAACCTGAACGGGAAAGTCATCATGTACGCCGATGTGATCACCCGGTCGATGGCGAAAGCGATCGAGGAAACGCAGCGCCGACGCGAAATCCAGATGACCTACAACATCGAAAACGGGATCACTCCGCAAAGCATTCTGAAGCCGATCGACGCGCAGTTGCTCGAAATGACCCGGCTGGATTATTACGAAGTGCCGATCGTCGCCGAAGAGGTGGAAAAGTACGCATCAGTCGACCAGTTGGAGAAGGAAATCCAAGATCTCGAAGCGAAGATGAAGAAGGCCGCCCAGCGTTTTGAGTTCGAAAAAGCCGCCGAATATCGCGACCGCATCAAGGAACTGAAGCAGTTGGAAATCAAGATGTAGCTGGGCGCTGACCGCTGCCCGCTGACCACTGACCGGCTGATCACTTGGGCAGGGCAAGATCAGAGGCCTGAAGGGCCGACACATATGAGCCCAGGCCGGAGCGCTTTTTGCGCAGGCCCGGGTTCCAGAGGACTGTAGAGAAACGGAGCCCTGAAGGGGCGGCACAATGACGCCGCCCTTTCTAGCTTTACGCCCTTTCAGGGCTACATCTCTCACAGTCCCCCTGGAAGCCAGGCCTGCGTTAAAAACGCTCCGGCCTGGGCTAATATGTGTCGGCCCTTCAGGCCTCTGATCTTGCTTGCCCTGCCCAAGTGATCAGCCGGTCAGTGGTC
>Ga0105091_10000316_pt1 | contig 19801 bp, 20 predicted proteins | sample PPLLak1March2015_FD_87022 | JGI IMG/M metagenome (GOLD analysis project Ga0105091, IMG submission 87022) | Freshwater sediment microbial communities from Prairie Pothole Lake near Jamestown, North Dakota, USA - PPLs Lake P7 Core (1) Depth... | ecosystem: Environmental > Aquatic > Freshwater >... | reverse complement strand
TGAGCAAGTTCCATTGTTCCTCAGTCATGAGATGAAATGGAGTTGGATCACTAATTATCCCAGCATTATTAACCAGAATATCGATTGTTTCAAACTTAGATGCTATTTGCTCTGCAGCGCTAATCACCTCACCTTCTCTTGTAAGGTCTGCCTTTATAGCAAGGACGTTTTTCTTTTCCTGAATTAGTTCAGCAACTTTATCGAGGCTTTTCTTATTCCTTCCGATCAATACAACTTTACACCCTTCAGACGCTAGCCTTTTGACGGTCGCTTTCCCGACTCCCCCAGCAGCACCGGTAATCACCGCTACCTTGCCTTTAAGCTTCATTAACGCTAAAATCGCCTAACTTTTTAAAGAGTCTTTCGCATCGGTCAGGCCTTAGTTCTTCATTTTTTTTGACTACCGAACGTAATAATAATACATCGTGGTGTATCTTATTTCACGAAGGATTGATTTTGTTACTATGAAGGTATTACTAGATACTAGTGCAATAATAGACGGCGAATTTACAAGAATACTTGAAAGAGCCAAAAGTTCTGAATATTCTATCATCATCCCGGTCGCAGCATTAGACGAATTGCAATCTCAGGCGTCTACGAATAAGGAATACGGCTTCATTGGTCTGAATGAAATCAAGAAGATTAGACGCCTAAGCAAAAGTTTGAACATAGAGTTGAGGTTTCTAGGTGAGAGACCCTCCGTAGATGATATTAGTTTGGCTACTAGAGGGAGAATTGATGCAATAATCAACGAGCTGGCCCTAATTGAGAAGGCTACATTAGTGACTGCGGATTATGTACAATCTCTGGTTGCAGAAGCTTGTGGAATTCAAACTTGGCACATCCCTCGTCGGATTAGTAGTTCGTCGCTAGGCTTTGAAGACTACTTTGACGAACATACTATGAGTGTGCATATGAAAGAAGGTGTTATGCCCGTTGCTAAGAGAGGTGTCCCTGGGGACTTTCACCTTGAAACCCTAGATGACAAACCGGCCACGAGGAATAAACTAATGTCAATTGTGAGAGAAATTTCGGAGCTATGCAGGAATCCAGAAATAGGAATGGTTGAAGTTAGCCTAGATGGAGCTACGGTATATCAGTACGGAAACTACAGAATTGCAGTAACGAGGCCACCGTTTTCTGATGGGCTGGAAATAACTGTCGTGAAGCCTATTGTGAAGCTCCGAATACAAGACTATCAGCTTTCGGACAAGCTACAGCAGAGGCTAGATCAGGCAGCCGAAGGTATAGTCATTGCTGGACCTCCAGGTTCGGGCAAGAGCACTTTTGCTAGCAGCTTGGCTGAATATTATGTTGATAGAAGTAAAATTGTGAAAACGTTTGAAGCACCTAGAGACTTGCAGGTTAAAAAAGAGATTACGCAGTACGGCCCCTTAGAAGGTAGTTTTGAAAACGCTGTAGATATTCTGCTGCTGGTAAGACCAGATTACACGGTGTTCGACGAAGTCAGGAGGAAGGCAGATTTTGAAGTATTTTCAGACATGAGACTTGCGGGTGTCGGAATGATAGGCGTTCTTCATGCTTCCACTTCGCTAGATGCAATTCAGCGTTTCATAGGAAGAATTGAACTTGGAATGATCCCTCATATTATAGATACAATTATTTTTATCAAGAATGGATCAGTAAATAAGGTGTTTGACATCTCTCTCACTGTTAGGGTCCCATCCGGGATGTCGGAACCTGACCTCGCCAGACCTCTTGTTGAAATCAAGGATTTTGAAACAAAAGAAGTAGAGTATGAAATTTATACGTACGGTGAGGAAAATGTAGTAGTTCATATTGGCAGTTTGGAGAAACCTGAGATTCATCATGATGCCATAAAAAAACTGGCCGCGGCACAGATCAAGGACACAATTAGGAGATTCGATCCGGGAGCAGAAGTTAAGATCATATCGGAGAAAAAAATTGAAGTCAGGGTAGATAAGGACGCAGTTCCTCGATTGATTGGCAAAGGAGGATCGACAATAAACGAATTGGAGAATATTCTTGGAGTGAGTATCGACGTAGAGGCGAAAACACCAGCACTTGGGAAGCAAATTGAATTTGATATTGTGGAAGCTGGTTCGGCAATCACTTTTCTGACAAGTAACAATGCCGTTGGAAAAGCAATCGACATCTACGTAGAAGATGATTTTGTTCTAAATAGCCAAGTGGGTAAGAAAGCGAGGGTGAAGATCGACAAGAGATCAGCGAGCGGAAAAAAACTCATAAGTGCTTATCTTTCAGGGCAGCAAATAAAGATCTTCCTAAGCAAATCAGTTGAGTAATTAATTCAATTTCTTGATTTTTTAGGTTTAGGAGGTTTAGGACGGGAGTACATCGGAATATTGGTCGGACAAGGAGCTACTGGATTACACAGATATCCCTGGGCTTGCAGAAGCTTTATTTAAAAGATCAGCCTCGTTTTAAGGGGCAGGGCGATGTGATTGGGTAATTTAAGAAAAGACTATGTTCTTGAAAAGTTTGTAATTCTTCCGTATCAAATGAATAACTCGGCTAACGCAGATCTGTCTTCTGGTTGTCCGTTCTGTCCTGGCAATGAATTGATGACAGAGCGCGCTACCTTGGCTCTTGTGGCAAAGGACGGGATCCTTAAGCGGTTATCTGATACTGAGGAAAGTCCCATTGAAGAATGGTGTGTTCGTGTGTTTCAAAGCAGCAATCCGTCTGTCACAACTTTGGAGTCAGTGGATTACACGGATAAGCCGCACTATAGCGAACCAGCTTACGGCTATCATCAAATTGTAGTAGCCTCTCCCGATCACAACGCGAATTTGTCTTCGATATCTATTGAGCAGTGGACTAATGTCCTGCTCGTCATTCAAGACAGAGTTAGATGGCTGTACACCCAGAAGGGAGTGACTTACGTATCCATATACGTTAATGATGGGACCGCAGCAGGGGCTGCTTCGTCCCATCCACATTTAAATCTCCTAACATTGTCCACTATACCTCCAGTTATTGAGATCGAAGCGGAGGCGGCTCACAAATTCATGAACGAAAACGGAAATTGTCCTGCCTGTATAACACTGGGCGTTGAATCAGAGGGGCCTAGACAGATATTATCTACCGATACATATCTTGCATTCTGTCCCTGGGCCTCAAGCTACCCATATGAATTTTGGATTTATCCAAAGAAGCACATAACGACATTCTCTAAGATCAGCCAAAAGGAAATAAACGGATTAGCAATGATCTTGAGGGCGACATTGGGGGGACTGTCGAGAGCGCTTAACAATGTTCCCTTTAATTTAGTGTTTCATCTTTCGCCCGAAAAGAAAAATAGCAGACAGATCCACTGGCATATAGAGGTGTATCCCCAGCTGCATACTTGGTCCGGTCTTGAGCGAGGATACGGTGTCTACGTGAATAGGGTTGGACCTGAAAAAGGTGCAGAGATACTTGGAGCTGCCTGCAGGAAAGAATTGGCAGAGCTTGTGGGCATAACCTGACTCTTGTAGTTGTTGGTCAGTACATGGCGAAGTTAGAAAGTTGGACTTCTATTGGGGCTCTAGCCATGGGTTCACTTTTTGTATCGATGATGATATCATTTTATGCATTCTTGATAGGACCAGAAGAGGAAGGTCCGAATGTTGATGTTGATCCAGGAGCACTACTTGCACAAACCATTTCAATTTCAGGGGCCCCAAGTCTTATTTTAGCAGGTGTTGTGTTTGGCCTGTCTTTTCGAAGTAGAAATGTCTTTGCAGGACTGATTCTCATTTTGACAGGGTTGATACTCATTGTGGGAATGTGGATTACCGATACAATGATACAGGATATTAATATCCAATTCAGAACAGCAGGGTTGGATTACGCACCGAAAATTTTTGCAGCAGCTGGAATAGGTGTGCTATCTATAGGGACTTACATTGCCAGATTTGCTCCGCAAAGCAGGGTTAGACATGCGAGAGATTATGATCAATAATCCTATTTCTCTCCCCAGTTTTGTTTTAAGATTAACATAGCATCGGATCAGTCGTAAGAGTACATAATACGACTCCCTGAGACTGCTATTTATTCAGTGAGAATAATGCAGTAATGGTTATCGAGTGGGGTACTAGTTAGAGGCTTGACTATAATGTAGGCCGCTATTTACCTTCGCCCTGAGCCAACACCTATTTACTCCTTTGAAATGGAGGTCAAGATTCACTCCCTTTCAAATACCCTCGGTTACATCATTAAGGCTATGCGTGCGAGAGGAGTGAGGTAGTTCATGGCTGACAGAATGTGTATGCTTAGACTTAATCACATGACCTGATATTATTTTGAAACAAACTTATTCTAATATTGTAGAATACTAATTTAACTACTCATATTTTTCCTAGCTTCTTAACGAATTTTTTGTACTCGTCTAGATAAGTCTTCTTATCCCCTATGTCTACAAAACCGGAATCTATCGTGAATCCTCGCACTATTTTTTTATCTTGCAGAGCCTTTTTCACTGCTTCATCCATCCCGTATGCACTAGATTTGGGTACCAGCTTAAAAAATTCTGGTTCAATGACGTAACAACCGATGTTTATTAGACCAGTAATTTCAGGTTTTTCGTTCCATGAAGATACTCGATTGGATTTGCCTACTACTTCTATTACTCCGTACTTTAAGTTAGTCCTGTAACGAAGCAGAGCCATTGACAAAAACGCCTTCGACTTCCTGTGTTCGCGAATCATTCTGTAAATATCAAATTCATAAATGGAGTCGCCGTAGAGGCAAACAAACGTCTCATCTGCAAGGAATTGTTCGGCAGTCTTTAGTTGGCCAGCCGTTGCTAAAGGTCTATCTGATCTAGCATAATCTATCTTCACTCCAAATCTTCGACCATCCTCAAAGTAATCTTCTATCGTTCTATGAAGGTAGCTTACACATATCACAACGTGATCAATCTTATTGGAGCTTCCGTTTGTCAGCCAAGAGATGATATGCTCAAGAAGTGGTTTATTGCCCAAAGGCAGCATAGGTTTTGGAATGAAAAAGGTGTATGGTTGCAGTCGGGTACCAAGCCCGCCTGCCAATATAACGGCCTTCACAGCATCTTTTGACCCCACAAGTCACGTATATACTTAACAATCAGTACCCAAAAAATAATTCACGTGTAATCAGATTATTTGAGGAACTCGATAAGGATATTGTTAACCTTTCCTACCAAGCGAGACGGATTTGTATCAAATACTAGAATCATGGCCTCTTTTCCAATGTCGCCCAAATGATAGATAACATCTGCATTAGGATTTATTCGCAATGCAGTTTCAATTCCCCAGGGGATCGACTTTCCTTCCGTAACTTTCCTGTCCCTTGGTTCGACATGCCTATCATACAATGCTACCTTAAAATTTTTTTTGCAAATCGCAAGGATCTTCTCATCATATCGTAAATTGATGGCAGATCGTATGTGAGGGTGTACTTTCATATAACTTAAGACTGCTGACCCCACGTGCTTTGATGCTCCAAATTGAATTCGTCCCACGGCCTTCGCTCGGTTGCCTACTCTTGCAATCCTTCCTTCTACTGCAGCGACGTCTGATAGATCTGCCGGGTGAGAGATTGCATATACTAGGTTGGACGAAGTTTCCGGTATTATGGAACCGAAATTTTCAATTGATTCAATATTAGTCACGGCTGTATCCAAGTCTTTAATTACGAGGAATTTATCTGAATTTGAATAGAGAAATAGAAAGGGATCAACTACCGAAGACCCTTTTCCTACTTGTATAGAATTGGTCATGCCTGATAAAATAAATTCACTCGCTCGGTGACAAGCGTGTTTTAACGGAGTTTGCCTTGCCAGTTCGGCAGTGACGGCAGCTGAGAAGTTGCACCCCAAGCCATGTAATGGATTGATTTCTATTCGTTCCTTTCTTAATTTAACCACTTCTCTATCTTGGGTAAGAAGGAAATCTGTAATACTCTTAGTTATTTTAGAATGTCCGCCTTTTATCACCACGTTAGTTGCCCCCATGTCCAAAAGTATATTGGCTGCATCGATTAATGTCTTGGTAGTTCTAATTTTTGTCCCAGTAATAGCTTCCGCCTCAGGCAAATTAGGGGTAATCAGATACGACATAGGAATAATAGAATCCTTAAAATATTCAAGGTCATTTTTGAAAATTAAACTATATCCTGTTCCAGTAGAGAGGATCGGATCTACAACTATTGGAAATTTGGCATTCTTGAGTTTTTTGTGTACCACTTCCATTATCTCGGCATTATATACCATTCCGATTTTAGCGACGGCCAGCTTGAAGTCAGACAATATTGATTTTAACTGATTGGAAATTATTTTAGGTGGAATGGGGAATATATTTCTCAATTCAAAAGTATTTTGTGATGTTATTGCTGTAACCACTGAGCAACCAAAGATGCCAAGTGCAGAAAAAGTCTTGATATCAGACTGTATTCCAGCTCCTCCTCCTGAGTCGCTACCTGCGACTGTCAATGCTACTTTCAACTCAAGAGAATATTGCGATGGAGCAGATATAATAAGTAGGTCAAGGAATTGCTCCTATCCAAGAAGCGGTTTTGCTGTATTTAATGCATTTAATATCTTCCCGCATTGATCTTGTCTCAATAAGAATAAATCAGGTTTGATATTGTTCTTTAGGATTGAGTCCAGCTTCTTCAAAAGCTATATATGTCTTATTAGATGGCGTGGGTGATTTGCCACATCCATTGCTTGGAGGACTTACTCCTCTAGAAGCAGCGCGAACACCCAATCTAGACCAGTTGACTTCCAATGGCTGTTTAGGAAGTGTGATCAGCGTAGGGAAAGGAATTGCCCCCCAATCCGACATTGCAGTTTTTAACATGCTAGGATATGATTTTAAGGATGTTGGATACCCAGGACGTGGTATCATAGAAGCATTGGGCATGGGAATAGATTTTAGGAATGGTGACCTCGTACTACGGGGAAACTTTGCGACTATTGACGATCTAGGGAATATAACTGATAGGAGGGCAGGTAGGACTATTGAACACGATGAAGCCCTCGAGGTTTGCAGGACACTGAAAGAGAGTCTGAAGTTTACTCACAATATCAACGTCACTTTACAACCAAGCATTGGGCATCGAGTAATCGTTAAATTCAGCGATCCTTCCTTGAGGCTCTCGTCAAAGGTATCGAACACAGATCCGGCATATGATCGGATTGATGGAATAGGGATAGCCAGAGATAGCACAGTCCTGAGGATTCAAGACTGTGTACCGGAGGAGGAAGGAGATTCTGCAGCCGCCTCAGCACAGGCAATAAATGAATTCAGCAGACAGGTAGTCCAGATATTGGCCGATCACCCCGTGAATAGTCGTCGCGCAGCTAAGGGAATGAAGCCGATGAATGCGATTTTGTTGCGAGATTCGGGAAATCATTTACCTTCGATTGAACCAATTTCAAAGCGATATGGCTTAGAGTTTGGTTCTGTGGTTGATATGCCAGTTGAGGTTGGAATATCAAGAATCACAGGGATGCACTACACATCGGGTGGCGACATTAACGCGTATCAGGAAAAGGCAAGGAAGTGTATAGAACAAATTAAGAAATGGGATATTGTATATGTACATATCAAAGGCCCGGATGAATTTGGTCATGATGGTGATGCAAATGGAAAGAAAATGAGCATAGAACAAATAGACGATCTTTTCTTCGGTACTTTACTAAAAAATGTGGACGTATCAAGAACAATGCTAATTGTTTCAGGTGACCACTCTACACCTTGCATAAGAAAGGCACATACAGATGATCCCGTCCCTGTATTATTTACCGGCGCAGGTGTCGAAAGAGACGGGAGTAAGAGATTTACAGAAAAAGAATCTTTGCGAGGGAGCAGAGGATCGATGAAAGGAACTGAAATACTACCATTCGTTACAAAGACATTATTTGGAGGAGTGCAGAATGATAGGAATTCACATTAATAAGCTAGAACCTACCTGACATCAAATTTCCCTTACAGAGTTGACAGACTCCTTCGTCTATGTTGGATTCAATGTTGTGATGTATATCACAAATAATTAAAGAGTGGCGAATATAGTTGCAGAGTTCAATAAATTTAGACATAGTATAAGGTGTATATGCTTTATTTGACGCCAAGTCTCGCGCTATATCATCAATCATTTCAGTTATTTGATTCACTAGGCCAAGTTTAGACATTAACTCTGTGTCGCCTCGAGTTCCCCGAACATAATTGCTGACTGCTGCTTGTGTTACCCCAAGGACTTTTGCAACAACTTCTTCCTTCATCCCATATTCGCCAGTTAGTTTTTGTGCTAAAATAGCTCTAACAGCGGGGATGAGAGACTTTGCTTCTATTTCTGAAGGCAGCAACATTTTGAGGATATAAAAAAAACGACTTTTTTAGTATTTAAAGGTTATTTTGAAAGTGAATGATTTGCTTGATTAAAGCATTGAATATTTTTAAATACATGTGCTCAGTGGATCTACTAACGATATGCATATCCAAAATTTTGAATTAGAAGGGGGATTATTGTCATAAATGAAGATAAAATTTGGATTTACTCAAGGACTGAACGTTGCAAGACTAGGATTAGACGAAACTCAGATAATGACTGCTTGTCAAATGGCAGACAGAATGAACTATGATTCCGTTTGGATGATGGATCATTCTAATGTTCCTCAGTGGAAAAATGCAGTCGTTAATGACGCTTGGCTGATGTTGTCGGCAATAGGGGCAGTGACTCAGAATGTTGAGCTTGGCACTTGCGTCACTGATGCTATAAGGAGGCATCCTTCGACAATTGCACAATCCACTATTACTCTTGACAGGATTACAAAAGGGCGCGCAATTTTGGGAATAGGAGCAGGCGAAGCTCAAAACGTGGTAGACTTCGGAATTGAATTTGAGAAGCCTGTGACAAAATTCAAGGAGCAGCTAGAGGTAATCGAAAAATTGTTCAATTCCGACCCAGACAATCGTGTAAACTACGATGGTAATTACTACAAGCTGATAAATGCCTGCCTGCAGACAAAGAGCGTTCGTAAACCCCGTCCACCAATTTACATTGCAGCTGGAGCACCAAAGACATTAGATTTGTGCGCACGTTACGGAGACGGATGGATCCCTATCGGATATACGCCTGAACTTTTCAAACATCACGCGTCGGTGATTATAGAAAAGGCGAAGGAACATGAGAGGAGTCTAGAGGATTTTCAGTTCGCTAACGACGTGGACATATACTTCACTGAAGATGGCGAAGAAGCATGGAATAAGATGAAGAATGCAGTGAAGGTTAGTTTGTACAAACCAGAACTGCTCAAGGTCCACGATATCGAACAAGATTCAGAATTCGACTTTCGAAGGTATTTCACAGAGTACGCTATGAACAAGCCCGAATTGATGCAGCAGATGAAACGTGCGGCTCTCAAGATTCCTGATAGTGTTGCAAGGTCGGCCATTGGAGTGGGCAAATCAGATGATGTAATAGAAATGCTTGAAAGGTTCATTAAAGCCGGAACTAACCATTTTATTATACGCTTCTGGGGAGATGGGTATTTCAAGAATATTGAGTCGTTTGGAAACAAGGTCATACCGTATTTCAAAAATAGGAAAGATAGCTAAGAGTTAGCCAAAATAAGAGTCAATCAGACTTTGATTTTTTGAGAGAGGTATCTTCCTTATTTGTTTGGTACCTTCACTCTTTCGTTTGTTCTGCCCCATGAGAGCCTTTGCCTCATAGCCCATGGTCCGCAGTGTCATGGCAAAATAATCTGCAAATCCGTGCATCGTATACACTTTTTCAGGATTACAGTACCTCACGATTTCAAGTAACTCAGCAAAATCGCAGTGGTCGCTTATTGGGATCGCATAATCCAAGCCCATTACCTGTCTAAATCTTACCCTTGTTGCCCAGCCTGTAAAGCCGACTGTGACAGCATTGCAACATGATTTCAAAGTTCTAATAAGCTCTGCTCCCTTGCTCATGAAAGGAGATATCATTATCCATGGTACGCCGCGTTGAATCATTCCTCTTTCCCTTGCCTGTGAAAAGGTCATACCTTCTTTCAACGGTATCCCCAATTGCCTATAGACAGAGTTCATTTCGTGCACTGATTCATGGACGATCAGCGGATCCCAATGCCTGAAAAATTCGGTGAGGAGTTGAGCCTTTCCCAATGGATAGCCCATTAGAATCAGTGGAATGCCCCGATTGTACATTTTCGATATCAGCTCATTGGTCTCGTGAATGCACTGGTCCAATGAAGGAAAAACATACTCCGGCCTAGCAAAAGTAGATTCCAAGATTAAATTCTTAGCTTTTGGAGGTCTTATACCCTTTAGGAATGCCCGTTCCCGTATAGATATGTCTCCAGTATAAAAAAATTCATCAGGGATCAGAAAACCTCTGGAACCTAGAATATGCCCCGTATCTACAAGATTGTATTCCTCAGGAGTCTCTACTGGTGTTTCCAAATTATGCCCTCTGGATTTAGCTATTACAGCAGTAGCTTGTGAAGCCAATATCTTCCTCGAACAGTTACTTTTCTTACTACGCAATGCAAGGTGATCCATGTGTGCGTGTGAAACAAATGTAAAATCAGAATTATATTGCCGTTTAGGATCCAAAGAGATGGATTTACTGCCAACTTGGACTGCCAAGACTCCTTCATTAATTGCAACTTGGATTCTCAATCTACAGGCCTTGACCCATTCTTCGCCGAAGTATTTTAATGTTGATGGTTGCACGCATGCGCCACGTCCTACCTAAGTTAAGCTAACTTTACCACGATTCAGATAAATATTAGCTGACAGGCAACTTGTTATGAACTAATTGATGAAACTGGCCATTTTAATATCTGGTCGAGGAAGTAATATGAATGCGATCCTAACTGCAATTAGGCAGGGGCAATTGCCGCAAGCCCAACCTGCTTTGGTTCTTTCAAATTTGCCAGAAGCACGTGGCCTTGCTGTCGCTAGGGAAAACTTTGGCGTGTCTACAGAAATTCTAGACAATAACGAGCTCAAAGGATGGAAGTACGACAAAAATTTAATGACGCTGCTTCAAAAATACGAGATATCTCCAACAAATGGCCTGGTTTGTTTGGCAGGTTTTATGAGATTATTGAGCCCCGAATTCGTCCATATCTTCAAAAATAGAATACTAAACATCCATCCTTCATTACTCCCCTCCTTTCCAGGGTTACATGCTCAACGCCAAGCCGTAGAATACGGAGTTAAAATAAGCGGTTGCACTGTTCATTTTGTCGACGAAGGTTTAGACACCGGTCCGATTATCATCCAAAAGAGTGCCCCTGTTTTCTCATATGACACCGAAAAGACCTTGTCGGATCGTATTTTGAAGGATGAACATGTCATCTATCCAATGGCAGTTAAGATGGTTTCTGAAAATAGGGTCAAGATTTTGGGAAGGAACGTACAGATCAACAATTGAGATCGATTTAGAGAATATCCAGGGAGATTTTAGGTGTACTGGGTAGCATGAAGATTTTCTTGACAGTATTCATCACAAGAGATGTTTGTGAGTTAAAAGTACAATAAAAAGGTGTTCCGTACTGATTAGAGGGTTAGGTGCATATTGAGCTCCTTCATTGCGGATAGTAAGAGAATCTTGCGACGCGAAATGTTAGCCAAGAGAAATGGTCTGACTGAACAAGAAATCCACAGTAAGAGCAAGCAAATACAAGAAATATTTACTACAAGCAGTTTCTTTGAAGAATCCAACGTACTGGGAGTGTATTTAGCTCATGGCTCAGAGGTCAGGACTCGGCTGATCATTGAGGCAGGCTTTAGAAACTTGAAAACTATGGCCGTCCCTCGGATTATGGATTCAGAATCAATGAGCTTTCATAAGATTGATAAAAATCGTATTAATTCTCTGCTCAAAGGAAAATTTGGGATTTTAGAGCCAAACGGTACGGAATGTGATGTCTCCAAAACCATGGATCTTCTGATCGTCCCAGGCATCGCTTTTGATTTACACGGTTACAGATTAGGTCATGGAATGGGATACTATGATAATTTCTTAAGAAATAAAGGACAGATGACAATAATTGGGCTAGCATTCGAAATTCAAATTATAAAGACACGGTTTCTGCCCCATTCTAAGTATGACATGAAGGTTGATAATGTGGTGACAGAGACCGGCTTCCGATCGTTCGCCCTAGATTGAATACATTCCAATATCTTTTCTAAAGTATTGACCATTTTTACCCCAAGTAATTTGTTTAGCAACCTCATAGACCCGTTGCCTTGCTTCTCTCAAATTAGACGCAAGCGATGTTATGCAAAGCACCCTCCCGCCATTAGTCAATATATGTCCTGACGCATCTTGAGTAGTTCCAGAATGAAATATGCTGGTATCTTTTGGATATGCATTTCTCAAACCGTGTATAATTTCACCTTTTTGGAACTTCGATGGGTATCCCTTTGCAGCCATCACTACACAGATTGAAGTCAGGTCCTTCCATTGCAGAGGTGGAAGCTCGTCTAATTTTCCAGCCTCTGCAAACGAAAGATACTCAAATAGGTCAGAGTTCATCCTCACCATCAAGGATTGGCATTCTGGATCACCCATCCTCGCATTGAACTCCAATACGCTTGCTTTACCTTTCTTATCAATCATTAATCCGGCGTAGAGGAAGCCAGCAAACGGCAGCGAATTAGATTTCATAATCGAGACGGTCCGCTCTAGGATATCATCAATGATTCGGCGCTGTGTCTCTTGACTAACGTAAGGAACCGGGGAAAAGCTGCCCATTCCTCCGGTATTGGGACCAACGTTCCCGTCGGCAATATTCTTGTAGTCTCTACATGTAGGAAATGCCTTGATGTTAGTTCCGTCTGAAAGAACGATAAGGGAAACCTCTTGTCCCCTAATTCTTTCCTCGATCACAATTTGGTCACCAGCTTCCCCAAAAATTCTCTTTACCATCATCGCTTCGATTGCATTGATCGCCTCTTCCTGACTTTCGCATACAATCACTCCTTTCCCTGCTGCCAAACCGTCAGCCTTTATAACTAAGGCTTCAGATTGCTTTAGCACGTAGTCTATTGCCTCCTGGTGGTCCGTAAATGTTGCAAATCGCGGTGTTGGAATACCGCTTGACTGCAATAGTCCCTTCGCAAATGACTTGCTTGTTTCTATCTTGGCGGCTCTTGACGAGGGACCAAAAATCCCTAAATCTCGAGCCGAAAAGTAGTCTACAATCCCTAAAGATATAGGTGCTTCTGGTCCTACTAAGGTAAAGCAATTCTTACTTTGTGCAAATGCGACTAACTTCTCGAAGTCATTGGGTTGAATCGGGACATTGTTTATAGTACCGGCATTTCCAGGAGCATAATAAACACTTTTGACAAGGTTACTCTGAGAAATTTTCCAGCCTAAGGCATGTTCCCTTCCTCCACCACCGATTATTAGGACGCTTTTGCTCTTTTGATTCAATAAGTGTAGACAGAAATGCCAGGATCTATTAAATAGTTATGATATACTATTATGCCGAATAGATATGTGCTTACAGACGTCCTCCTCTGGGAGCATCAACTGTGTCAAACCAAATAATTGCGCACCATCATTTCAGTTTAAATATTGTTCTATTGTCTATCAAGAGAAAGGGAGTTTATTGTGAAAGACTACGATCATGTTATAGTATGGACCGATTATTTTAACCGTAATTTATCTCGAAGGAAGGGAAGGAAAGTATCAAAGGATGTGGCCATCTTTGACCCTTCAATTCAGGAATTAGTTGATGCTTCCAAATCTGCAGGTTTTGCAGTAAGCAATGACAACACCAACGAATCTGCGAGGTTCCCGAGGAGGCCGTATGTAAGATCGGGATACGTAATGTTGGAAAAAATTGAAAATTCGAAGAAGTCCAATATTCTAAATGCTTTAGCAGAAAAGATAGTGCAAAATCGAGCCAAATTATCAAAGAGACGATAACTTATGTGTCCGAATACCTAAGGATATTGTGACTATGGTTACCGAAGTCTCTGAAAAAATGTATGCGGAACATACCTAAGGGATGTCCTCAATAATTGAAGCTGGAGAGGTAATTCATGTTGCTAAGAGCGGTCGATTAATATTGAAGATCGGAACTGGTATTGTTTTGAAATCTGGCGAAAACCTATTCGATAATGCAGGTAAAAAAGTTGGAAGAGTGACTGAACTCATTGGTCCAGTCGATGCACCATACGCTTCAGTACTTCTGGATAATGTTCAGATTAAGAGAACCAGTGGGAGTAAAATGTTTAGATTTTCATTTCAGAAGAGTGTTCCACCCAAGACTGGCAAGAAAAAACGATCTTTTAGGAATAAAAGGCGTAGATATGGTTGAGGCTAAACCAGCGGAAGGTCATTATCCGAGTATTCCAAGTACAGCCTGACCTATAGTTCATCTTTTTTACTCTTGCTATCACCCATTCAGCTGTCAATTGTAAGTTCTTTTCCAAACAAATAGTGTGACCAGCAACTTTAAGTCTTAACTATCCAGCGGTGAATTGTTTAGAGGTATTCCACTTATCTCTGGGCCAATGTGAATACCTATGTCGACTTTATTTAATTAGCATAATTAAACGGGTTCTTGTGTTTCAATTTCTCATCAAATCTGAGAGGTGAAGTAGGAGGATCGTCCAGTCTTGTCCCTGTAGCTGACACCAAATTCTGTAAGTTTCCTCAGGCTATTCGAATCGAATATTGTTCCATCCTGACATACTAGTTTGTCGTTAATACAGCAACTTCCACAAATCCCGATTGCACATTTCATGTACCTCTCGATACTAGCCTCAACTGGAATAGAAAATCTTTCTCCCAACTTCTGAACTCCCTTCATCATTAGTTCAGGTCCGCATGTATACATTATCTCAAATCTTTTGGAAACGAGAATTGACTCCGCCAAGTCCACCGTCGACCCTTTAGATCCATAAGTTCCGTCGTCAGTTGAAAAGGCAACATTATTATCATTAAGATTATTGTCGGCTAGTAACTTTTGGACCGTGTGCTCAAATAGTACTTCAACCCGAGTTTTCGCTCCAATTATTAGTGAAGTTTGGATCCGTTCATGTAGAAGATCACTGAACAACCTCACAAGTGGCACTAATCCAGTACCTCCTCCAATTAGCAGAGCATTCGTAAGATTCTCGGGAATTGAAAAGTAATTTCCGTATGGTCCTCTTATACCAATATATTCCCCCTCTTGTTTGTGGTAAAGTGCGGTTGATCCAAGGCCGTATTTTCGGACAGTAACGCCCGCAAATTTACGACCTTCAACGCTTTCGATCCCTACGCTCATTGGTAGCTCTTCGATTTGCGGGATCCAAACCATTAAGAATTGTCCACGCATCGAAGCAATACTGTACTCATCCTCAAATACGATAGTCCGTATAGTTGGCGTCTCTTCAATTACCTTTTTTATTCGGACAAACCTTAGTATGTTAGTATTTGTGTGATCTGCCAATTAGTTCCTTCACACTCTGATAACCTTTCTTCTCTAGGTATTTGAGTATCCCACTATTTATGGAATTAAAGACACTCATACCATCAAAGCCTATAGCTGTTCCCAACTGAAACGATGTCGCACCCGCGATCATGAATTCTACTGCATCTTCCCAATCAGATACCCCGCCACATCCAATTATAGGCACACCAAATTTCTTTGAGAGTTCATAAACACATCTGATAGCGATTGGCTTAATTGAGGTCCCTGACAACCCTCCAATCTTGTTGCTTAGAATAGGATTGAAATTATCAATGCTAATTTTCATAGCTCTAATTGTATTGATCGCTGTGATTCCATCGGCACCTGCATTGATAGCAGCTTCAGAGATATCAAGTAGGTTAGCACTTCCAACGCCTACCTTCACGAAAACTGGCTTGGTAGTATTGGATTTGGTTGCTTTCACTATCGATTTCACCATTTGCGGATCGTCGCCCACTTCCATCCCTAGTTTCTGAACGTGAGGACATGATAGGTTTATTTCAAATCCAATAATTCTTGACTTATCAAGCTTTCTTGTCATGACTTCAAAATCTGATGGATCTGATCCTACCAAGCTCACCAATAGAGGAACCTTGTCATTTGTCCTAATTTCCTCATAAAATGACTCGTGTCCCGGATTTGATAGCCCTACCGCGTTGATGTAACTCTTGTTCTCAAGTACTACGACAGTGGGATTTCTATAGCCCTCCATAGGATATCTACTAATAGATTTGCTAACAACCGCTCCAGCTCCCTCATCAAAAATTCGCTCAAAGATAGCTTGAGATATCCCAAGAAATCCTGATGCAAGAATGGCCGGATTCCTCAGAGAGATGCCAGCAATCTCCAGATTCAACATATTACTTTCAATTTCCAGATCCACTCCCTCTTCTCTATGATTCCTAAATTAATTGCGAACAGATATTTTTGTGATGCGTTTCATTAAGCTCTAACCAACAAATAGTAAGCAATTTTGGACCTACAATGGTAATAAAGAGTTTTATTTACCATAGAGAAGCTTTGTACGTGAAGTTAGCATTTAGTACAAATGCCTTCAAGCGGTATTCACTTGAGGAATCTATAAGAGAGATAGGAGCTATCGGGTATGAGGGTGTTGAAATTCTCTGTGATGTTCCGCATCTTTACCCTCCTGTGCTCTCCAAACAATGCCTTTCACGTTTGAATTGCCTTTTGGAAGAACAGCAGCTAAAGGTTTCTAACTTGAATGCATTTACGCTCTTTGCAGTAAATGATGTGTACCATCCTTCGTGGATAGAAGTGGATAAGCATTCTACAGACATCCGTATTATGCATACGATCAATTGCTTAAAAACAGCCAGGCTCCTCGGAGCAAAAAATATCTCTACGGAGGGAGGGGGACCGCAGACTGCTAATGCAGGTAAAAGAAGGGATTTGGTGAAGCTTTTTGAAAAAAACATCGAGCACGTTGTAAAGATCGCAGAAGCCGAAAAAGTCAGAATTCTAGTTGAACCGGAACCTGGATTAATAATAGAAAATTCTTCACAAATTACAGAATTTCTGAAGAGTTTTGACTCTAAGAGTATAGGAATGAATTGTGATCTGGGACATTTTTTTTGTGTGGGAGAAGACCCAGCTGAAGTTGTGTATCAACTCGCTGACTATATAGGACACTTCCACCTAGCAGACATTTCTAGCGACAGGGTGCACAATCATTTGCTGCCAGGAGCAGGATCTATCAACTTTAAGGATATTTTTGATGCAACAAGATCGGTAGGATATCAGGGTTTCATTACCGTTGAACTGTACACTTATGAGGATAAGCCTATCGAAGCTGCTCACAGGGCTTACGAATATCTCCAGAGGTTCGTCTAAATAAAAAATCGTCATAGAACTACTACATTCGGTGTATCTACTCCTATACTGTAGTATGTATATGATTATACACTCCTTTACCCCTTTACTCTCAGCGTATAGGGGCCACGTTAATACCCTATGGTATTGCTTTGCAGAGTTATAGTAGTGTGTCGGTATTTTGATATGATTTGCTGGTATGGACCCATTCCATTGAAATATGGACTAACATACGCATAGAAAAACGGCTTGCTCAGATCAAGGATCCCATTAATATGGGGTTTGCTAATAAGTAAGTGGGTGCGATGGAATTCGACGAAAAGCATCAGAAAAGAATCCACCCTGAAAAAAAAGGAGTTCGTGTGTTCGGAATCGCAGAAAGCTTCAAAAAGAACTCGACATTTTCAACACTCGGCGGTGTAGTTTTACGTCGTGACATGTTGGTAGATGGGGTCGTCTTAGGAAGGGCATTGATTGGAGGGGACGACGCTACCAAGCAAATTATCTCAATGTTCTGGAAACTGGATCGGAACGACGTTAATTGCATAATGATCAATGGTTTGATAATAAGCCTATACAACGTCGTCGCTGGTGACAAAATACTCGAAACGACTGGGATACCTGTAATTGGGGTAACATACCAAGATTCCCCGGGTATAGAAGACAGATTTTTTAATAATTTTGTTAAATCTGAAGCGGATAAACGAGTCGAGGAGTATAGGAAACTGGGAAATCGGGAACACATTACTCTAAAAACTGGAATGACGGTATATGTTCGAAGTTGGGGAATAAGTCCTGCCAAAACTCTTCACATATTGAATAGTTTTATCATCCAAGGAAAAATTCCTGAACCTTTGAGAATTGCCAGACTCATTTCAAGAGCAGCTAGAACCTTTTCTGTTGAAGAATAGGTCATTGAATCATTTAAAAAAAGGGCTTTTTTTGCTGGCTCACGAAACAAAACCATTTTGACATTGATAGTTGCAATTTTTTAATAGCAAGGTCCTTAACTACCTTTTAGTCTGAATTACTTCCCAGATGAAATACAACCTGGTCAAAGCTAACTGTGTCGGGCTGATTTCTAGCAGGTACAATCAGATTATTATTGTCATTGTATTAGTATGGCCGGTCCTGCTTTCGTATGTTCTTTATCCCGATACGTTTGGATTCTCATGGAACGCGGGAAGAGGAGGTTTCTTGATTGCAACGGTTCTGACTTTGATTGAAATCCTTGGGTCACGTCCTGTTATCAGAGGTCGTGAATCAACTATGCTCATTACCTTCGCAATTTTGATTAGCTTATATTTCTTCAGTCTATCTTTCGGCTCTTCACATATACTTTCAGGTATGGGAAGTTCGGCAGGAGCGCTAATAAGTGAGAGCTGGATGTCGATGTGGGATTATGTTATTCTAGCAATTTATTTTGTTGTAACCCTAGTGTTGATCTTCGGAAAGAAGGACTGGCTAAGAATTGGAGGAACTGCTACCTTATTTCTAATGGGCTATGCTATAATCCTACTTCTTGATTCTCTGTTTCCATATGACACTTTGGGATTCCTTCAATATTTAGTTCCAATCTACCTCAATTTTAATGTAGAAATCCTCGATCCAATTAGCAACTTACTGAATCTTCAAACTGAGTTTCCTTCGCAGACCTCTGGGAACACGTTGGTATTATATAGCCCAAATGGGCCTGTTGTGATGAAAGTCTACTGGCCATCTGCTGGCATTCACAGTATCTTTATCTTTGGCCTAGTAATGTTTGCTTTTCTACTTAAAACTGTCATCCCATGGAGGAGAGCATTGATTTATTTATTTTCAGGAATATTATTGACCTGTGTTGTGAATAGTATACGAATTACGTTACTTTCTCTTTACGCCTTGGGTCCGAACTCAGACTTTAGCAGTTGGGAACAGTTCCACTCTATCATCGGTGAAATAATGTTTATTCCGTGGATACTACTATACTTAGCTTTTGTCATCTGTTTAGAAAGGCGGTATTATGGAACAAGAGAGAAGCCGAGTTTACACGAGAATAGCTGCTCTAGCAAAGACAGATAACCACTTCAGGATGTCCAATGGGGATCATTTATCATTTCCCAGACAAATCTTGCTAAGTGCTAATGCCAATTTGCTGGGTATCTATGTCCTCTAATGGTTGTGGATGGTATATAATGCCATAATTTATATAGGGGAAGTAGCGAATTAGAGTTGTTATGTCTTCCACAAAGAAAGATCAAACAGAAACATTATCTTCTGCAGATTCAACTAAATCTGCACCGGCAGTAACTACAACAACGACATCATCATTTCAGCAACAGCAGCAGCAACAAGCCGAACGCCTCCAACAAAGTACTGAAAGAATGCTTGATGAAACCAAGCAGAATATACAAAGATCATTAGAAGAGGCACGTAGTCAGATCCCTCGTTATAATCAAGCAATCTACAACTACCAGGAACAGGTTGTAAATGCTACAGGAGAAATTGCAACCAGTTATATTGACACTC
>Ga0105091_10000315_pt1 | contig 19806 bp, 16 predicted proteins | sample PPLLak1March2015_FD_87022 | JGI IMG/M metagenome (GOLD analysis project Ga0105091, IMG submission 87022) | Freshwater sediment microbial communities from Prairie Pothole Lake near Jamestown, North Dakota, USA - PPLs Lake P7 Core (1) Depth... | ecosystem: Environmental > Aquatic > Freshwater >... | reverse complement strand
TTTCTCGATGAGCCGGATTTTTATCTTCCTGCTGAAGTCGGCAATGTTTACCCGATCGTCGAAGATGAAAAAGCAATCATAAATATAGGTTCTGTGGGTCAGCCAAGGGACAGGGACAATCGTGCAAGTTATGTTTATGTTGAGGAAAACGAGGTGCATTTTGTCCGCTTGGAATACGATTATAAAACGGCAGCAGAAAAAATAAGAGCTCTCGGCCAGCTCGACACCTTTAACGCCGACAGACTCTCAGAAGGAAGATAAAACACAAGGACAGACAACGGAAAACAGAAGGCGGAAAACAGAAGATATGAATTTACGAAATACATTTATTTTTCTAACAATAATTTTATTTGTGCCCAATATAGTTTTGGCTGCCCAGGCACCTTCGATACAATCACCTGGGGGGCCTGTATACAGCGCAACGGGCGGTGCCGCAAAAAACATTACATTGGGCTCGCTTGACCCCAATTCCGGATTCAATTTTCTTATTGATTTTACGTCCCGGGGAGGGGCTATTACGAATGCCAAATTAAGCAAGTTCGATAATCTTGACCGAAAAAATCCGCAGCCGCTTGAGATAATTTCGCCAACTGTTTATTTAGACGGCACTCCTGCATTTTCGATGGCAAACCGCAATTTGGTCCTTGATAATCAATTTCAATTCCGCCTGGACAAACTTGAGTGGACAACCAGCAATGTTGAAAATGACGGCAACGCACAAGTAATCCGCTTTGAAGCACATATAAAAGACAAGACAACGGATAAACCGGTTTTAAAAATAAGCAAAAACTATTATGCTTCGCCAAATGACTATACCATAGGATGCGATTTGACATTTGAGAACCTTTCTTCTAATGAGCATAAAATACAATTTGAGCTGACCGGGCCTGCCGGGATAAAGAGAGATGACCCAAGGTCAGATACAAGAAGAGCAATGGCCGCCTTCAGGGATACAAAAGGCGAAGTCGTCAGCAGCTTTTTAACAATTGATAAACTCAAGAAAGCGGCAACACCCCAAGCCAGAGAGATTAGTCAGCACAACGCGGGTTTTGTATGGGCGGCAATTACGAACAAATATTTTGCCGGTATTATTGTCCCGACACCGGACGCCAATATGAATTTTTGCAACTGGATTGCTGAAAAATCCGGCTGGTATGCAAATCATAGCAATGAAACCATCGGTATCGACCTGAAATCTGCTGTTATTAACCTCGCGCCGGCATCTAAAAAAACATTTGACTTCCAGCTATTCCTTGGACCGAAGGATAAATCCCTGTTCGACAAAGTCCCGATGTATAAAAATCTTGCATTTGTCCATACAATGGATTTTATGGCATGCTGCTGTCCCACATCCATAATTTATCCTCTCGCCTTTGGAATCCTTTGGCTTTTGAAATTCCTCTACACCTTTATTCCGAATTACGGCATTGTAATCATAATCCTGGTTTTAGTAGTCCGGCTGATCTTGCATCCGCTGACACGAATGAGCCAGGTATCCATGAGCAAATATGCCAAGTTCAACGCCCTGCCGGAAGTTCAGGAAATCAGAAAGCAATACGGCAAAAATATAATGGAAATGAACAAGAAGATGGCCGAGGTGCAGAAAAAATACGGGGTCTCGCATTCCGCGGCGATTATGGGCATGCTGCCTACAATGGTGCAGATGCCGATTTGGATTGCGCTATACGGGGCGGTTTACGCCAGTATCGACCTTCGAGGCGCGGAATTTCTGTCTTTCTGGATTACAGACCTCTCGGCACCCGATGCATTGTTCCGCTTTAAAGCAGTGACATTGCCATTATTTGGCGTAATTGACTCCTTTAATCTTCTTCCAATCCTTATGGGAGTTGCATTTTATCTCCAGCAAAAACTTATGCCTGCGCAGACGGCCGCTGCCGCGGACTCTCAGGCAGCACAGCAGCAAAAAATAATGATGTTCATGATGCCGATAATGTTCCCGTTGATGTTATACAATTCACCGTCCGGCTTGAATCTTTACATTATGGCAAGCGTCTTTGGCGGCGTCCTTGAGCAATACCATATTAAAAGGCATATAGCAAAACAGGAAGAGCTTCATAGCGAGAATCTTGTCCCTGTAACCAGTAAGACCGGCGGCAAGGTCAAAAAGCCCAAGCCAAAACCATTTTACAAAACATAGCTGCCCGCCATACGCTATGCGCTGGTATGTATAATCCAAACGATACAATTTGTGCTGTAAGCTCGCCAACCAACGACCAGCGGGTAATTATTCGTTTGTCAGGGTCAAAGGCAATTGAGATTTTGAATAGTGTTTGCCCGGCGGCAATTCCATTTAAAGCGGGAATAACTTCCTGCAAAATATCCGGCATCAATTTAGAAGCAAAGGTTTACCTTTTTTGTCAGCCGCATTCATATACAGGCGACGATCTCGCTGAGTTACATTTATGGGCAAATCAATCTATCACCGAATTCATAATGCAAAAACTATTAATTTTAGGCGCTCGTAATGCGTCACCCGGCGAATTTACAGCGAGGGCATATCTCAATAACAAAATGGACCTTGCGCAGGCAGAGGCAGTAAACGAAGTAATTACGGCATCAAATACATTTCAGCTTGCCGCGGCGGAAAATCTGCTAGCAGGCCGGCTGGGGCAATTAACAAAAACAATCCGTGAATCGATATTGGAAGTGCTCAGCCGGATAGAAGCGGACCTCGATTTCAGCTCTGAAGAAACCCTCTCGAATAAAGATGAGATACTTGCGAGATTAGAAAAAATAATAAAAAATCTTAATGAATTATTATCTGATTCGATACGAAGCGAATCATCAATTGATTTGCCTTCTGTCGGAATCGCGGGCGCGCCGAACGCGGGTAAAAGCACGCTGCTAAATAAACTTCTCGGCAGAAAAAGAAGCATCGTTTCGCATAAGCGAAAAACAACACGCGATGTCCTTACGGGTGAATTTGAACTTCCCAACTGCCGCTGCATTCTATTTGATTGTGCGGGATTAATAACAAGGGCAGAAAATATAATTGATGAACTGGCACAAGCTGCCGCAATCGAGGCATTGAAAAATGCCTCAGTAGTAATCTTCTGTGTCGATATTGAAAAAGGTAGTTGGGATGAGGATTTATCAGTCTTTCAATTGATAAAATCAAAAGCCCTCATAACTGTCGCCTCGAAAATTGATTTAATTAAAAGAAATGAAATAGAAAAAGAACTATCGAAATTAAATTCTATTTTTAAGTGTGACTTTTTACCTGTTTCTGCACAAAACAATTCAGGAATAGATGAGCTTAAAAATATCATTAATCAAAAGATTATCGAAGCAGCCGGTGCTCAATCGAAAATTGGTGTTGCGCTTACAACAAGGCACAGGCAGTCTCTTAATAATGCAATTAATGATATGATGAATGCTGAAAATGAAATAAATTCCGGCAGCGAAGAAACAGCCGCAATGATGGTTCGAAATGCTTATAATCATCTTAGCATTGAACAAGAATATATAGATGAACAGGTCCTCGACCGCATCTTCTCACATTTCTGCATCGGAAAATAGCCACAGAGAACACAGAGGACACAGAGCATTAAAAAAGGTGGGCTTTAGCCCACCTTACTACATCTTCATGCCCTGTTTACTGCTGAGGTTTTATTTTTTATCTTTATCTTTGGCCTCGAATTCAGCATCTATTACATCATCGCCGCCGGGTTTTCTGTGAACATCACCTTCGGGAGGGGTTTCCTGCTGAGCGGGCCCTGGCTGGCCCGGCTGGCCTTTTGCTCCCGTTTTCTTAGCAGCTTCCTCATAGAGAGTTTTGCCAAGTTCCTGGCTTGCACTGCTTAGGTTTTCAATGGCCTTTCTTATCGCGTCGGCATCATTGCCTTTTACGACTTCTTTCAAATTATTAACAGCACTTTCGATTTTGCTACGGGTATCGCCGGAAACCTTGCTGCCATGCTCCTTTAGTGTTTTTTCAGTCATATATACAAGCTGGTCGGCCTGGTTTTTCAAATCAATGACTTCACGTTTCTTTTTGTCTTCTGCGGCATGCGATTCGGCGTCCTTTTTCATCTTATCAATTTCCTGGTCGCTTATGCCGGAGCTGGATTTAATCTCAATTGACTGCTGCTTGCTTGTCGCAAGGTCTTTTGCGGACACATTCAAAATGCCGTTAGCATCGATATTAAAGGCAACCTCAATTTGCGGTATGCCTCTTGGTGCCGAGGGCAATCCTGTAAGCTGAAACCTTCCCAGCGAACGATTATCGCCTGCAAACTCACGCTCACCCTGCAGGACGTGAATATCAACTGTTGTCTGATTATCCGCGGCAGTAGAGAATATTTCTGTCTTGCTTGTCGGAATAGTCGTGTTGCGTTCAATCAATTTTGTCATAACGCCGCCCAGTGTCTCTACACCAAGCGAAAGGGGTGTTACATCCAGCAGCAATATGTCTTTTACGCCGGTATCACCCGCAAGCACCGCACCCTGGACTGCCGCACCCATTGCGACTACTTCATCAGGATTCAAGCTCCTGTTTGGCTCTTTCTGGAAAAGCTCACGCACTATCTGCTGAACCTTTGGAATTCTTGTGGAGCCGCCGACAAGCAGAACTTCCGCAACATCCTTATTGGAAAGTTTCGCATCCTGCATAGCTTTTATGCATGGTTTTTTGAGCCTGTCGAATACCGGCTCGCAGAGGTACTCAAGAGTGCTTCTGGTAATTGTCATCTGCAGATGTTTTGGCCCGGATGCGTCGGCCGTAATGAACGGCAGGTTGACTGTCGATTCCATCTGGCTGCTCAATTCGCATTTTGATTTTTCCGCCGCCTCTTTAAGGCGCTGATGAGCCATCGGGTCTTTGCGAAGGTCGATACCTTCTTTTTTCCTGAATTCCTCAGCAATGTGATTAATCAAAACCGCATCAAGGTCATCTCCGCCAAGGTGAGTATCGCCATTTGTGCTCAATACCTCAATGATTCCGCTCTTATCTTCAAAACCGCCTATATCGAGAATTGAAATATCAAATGTGCCGCCGCCAAAATCAAAAACTGCAACTTTTTCATTTTTCTGTTTATCCACTCCATAAGCAAGTGCGGCCGCGGTCGGCTCATTAATGATTCGTTCGACCTTCAGGCCTGCGATTGTCCCTGCATCCTTGGTAGCCTGACGCTGTGCATCGTTGAAATACGCAGGAACCGTAATGACCGCCCGCTCGACTTTTTCGCCGAGATAATCTTCCGCTGTCTTTTTCAAATCCTGCAAAATCATCGCCGAAATTTCAGGCGGCGTAAATTCCTTTCCACGGACGTTAACTTTTACCAGCTCATCGGGGTTTCCTACAATTTTATAAGGCACTATTTTTTCCTCAGAGCCTACCTCGTTGTGACGTCTGCCCATGAAACGTTTTATTGAAAATACCGTATTCTCAGGATTGGTTACCTGCTGGTGTTTTGCAATCTGGCCCACAAGCCGCTCACCCTTATCTGTAAATCCGACGACTGAAGGCGTCAGTCTGGAACCGGATGAATTAATCAGGACCTTAGGCGAGTTACCTTCCATCACCGCAACAACAGAGTTTGTGGTCCCAAGGTCAATTCCTATTATTTTGTTTGTAGCCATAATTAACTCCCTTTCGTTTATCTTTTTGTAAAATAACTTTCTACCTAAAAAAGTGCAAACGCCGTGCCAGCAGCCTAAGAGCACAAGAGCATAAGAGCACAAGAGCATAAGTATAAATAAATCAAGGACTTGTGACTTGTGCGCCTATGACTTATGCACTTTTGGTTGTGCCATTTTGGCAGTTAGAAGAAAAATTTGAAATGCTCAGCCGTTAAGAGCGGAGCGGATGATTTTAGCCCGTAAGGCATCACGATGTGTGGAGTCGAGTTCTTTTCCATAGTTAAGCTGTAAATGTGCAGGCAGAGTCAATAAAAAAAGTCTGTTGACTGTAGCTATAGATAAATGCGGATGCGCAACTTCGTCGGAAGTATCATTTCCCAGAGAATATAGCCTGTCGATCGCAGGCGTCGATGCCCCCTGGTATTTTCGCATATTCAATCCCAGGCGGATATGACTTAAAAGAAACAGCGCCTCCTGTGAGCTTATCAGGTTTGCATTTTTAAGAAGGGCAAGAGCCCGTGAAATTTTATCATCAAGCAGGCTCGAATCATTCGAAAGCAAATGTTTGCGTGCATCATGCTCATACCCGACTATCTCAGGTATAATTTTATTTTCAAAATTTGTAACAATATCTTTTTCGCGAACGCCTAATGTAATCTGATTTGAAAGCTGATAAAAATCACCGGCGGCTTCAGTCCCTTCACCGAAAAGCCCCCTTATGGCAAGCCCAAGGGCCTTTGTGGCATTGAGAAATTTTTCAATCTGGCCGGTAATTTTTAATGCGGGCAGATGCAGCATCACTGAAACCCTGATTCCGGTTCCCAGATTAGTCGGGCAGGCCGTAAGATATCCGTATTTGGGGCTGAAGGCATATTCCACCTTCCGCTCAATCATATCGTCGATTCGGTTTATCTGGTCGATGCAGCTTTGAAGCTGGCTGCCGGCCTTCAAGACCTGAAGACGCAGATGGTCCTCCTCATTTATCATCGCCGTAAAAAATTCTCTGCGGGCAATTACCGCCCCGCGGGGACCTTTGCCGAAGGCGTGATTCTGGCTGATGAGATGGCGCTCGACTAAAAATTTCTTTTCGAGCATCGCCGCCTTATCCACGCCGATATAAAATACCTCATCGCCGAGATCGATTGACATTAAAACTTCTTTTAATTTTCTCAATATCTCGGCTTTTTCCGCAGATGAGCAGGCCTCCAGAAATCTATGGCCGGCGAGATTTCTTGCCAGGCGCACGCGGGAGGAAATCACGACATCCGATAGAGGCCCTTCTCCGCTGAACCATTCGTTAATATTTCCGCTTATCTCTGTAAGTTTCATTGAATTATCGCTATTTATATTCAGCGAGCTTATCGCGCAATTTAGCGGCAAGCTCGTAATCTTCTTTTTTAATTGCCTCATCGAGCTGCTGTCGAAGCCTGATAATTTCCATCTCTTTTTTCGAATCCGCAGGCGTATTTGACGGCACCTTGCCGCAATGACAAGTCGCGCCATCGTGCGCTTTTTTAATCAGCGGCAATAGCTGCTTCTCGAAAACCTCATAATCGTTGGGACAGCCGAGGACTGCTTTTTCCTGAAACTTAGCAAGTGTATAGCCGCATTGAGGGCAGACAAGCTCGGTCTGGCCGGACTGGGCCGGCTCCTCGCCTTTCGGGCTTACAGAAAGCAAATTGCTTAAAAGCTCGTTTAAGGGAATATAGCTCTTTGTGCCGATTCCCTGCTCCTGCGCACACGTCTCGCACAGATGCATCTCGGTCCTGACACCGTCTGCAATCTCGGTCAGATGTATAGTTGCTTCTCTCGTTTGGCAATTTTCACACTGCATAATTCTCAAATCCGGCTGATTATAGCATATTGCTTCTAATATCAAATTATCAAATAGTTTTTGATTGATGTATTCTTTTTAGATTAATCTTTGGTGTAAATTGCCCAGCATCCCACCTGTTCGCTGACTTTGATGCTTTTGAGCTTTACATTTAGAGGCAAAGACGGGTAAAGCCGATCGTAAATATATTGGGCGACATTTTCTGCTGAAGCCCCTCTGCCGCTGAAATAATCCACCTCATTGAGGACAGTGTCGGCAATATTTGAAATAACATTGGTAAGCCTATTCTTGAGTTGAGCGAAATTTATGAGCACACCCCCTTCGATAGAATCATTGCCGCATACCTCAGCCTCAACGGCCCAGAAATGCTCATGTTCGGGTTCTTTGGTACCATCCTCAAGGGGAATGCTGTGCCAGGCCTTGAATTGAGTTTCTATGCCGATAGTAAACAATTTTTTTCTCCTAATTTTTACATATTTGGATTTTCAGGAGACACCGCTTTAAGCCTCTTCTATTATTTCGCCATTTGAGCTATTGTTTCTTGAATCGTTCCCGCAAGCGTCGATATACGTTTTCGGGAACAAGATTGGAGATATCCCCTCCTAATGAGGCAACCTGACGGACCAGTGTAGAGCTTATAAAGCCGTATTGCTCGGTAGTCATCACAAAAACAGTTTCTATGCCTGCCACCGAGCGATTGGTCATGGCAAGCTCAAATTCATAATTTACATCGGTAAGGCTTCTTAAACCTCTCAAAATGACATTGGCGTTCTTGCGGCGGGCATATTCAACGGTTAAGCCATCGAATCCCTCCACTAAGACTCCCGGCATGTCTTTTATCAACTCTGATATCATCTCAACGCGTTCCTGCGGCGTGAATAACTGGTCTTTCAGTGGGCTTTTACCTACGGCGACAATAAGCTCGTCAAAGAGCTTTCGGCCCCTGTTTATGACATCCAAATGACCATTTGTGATGGGGTCAAACGAACCCGGAAATATCGCCCGAACTATCTTTTCGCTCATAATTTTTTCCTGCCTAAAAAGGGTATTATATCCCGTTAGACAAGCGGGTCAAATCTTCTTCAAATATAAGGCTTTTCCCTATTGAACTGAATCAGTCAATCTGTTAACATTAAAACTATGGAAAGTTCTGCGCACCATATAAGATAAATTATTTACGAGGAGCTACTTCAATGAAGACGCATATGCCGCATGCCCGCCAAAAAAGGGGCAAATTTGGATTTACCCTTGTCGAATTGCTGGTAGTCATTGCCATTATAGCGCTTCTCATGGCGATTTTATTGCCTGCCTTGAACAAGGCACGCGAACAAGGCAAACGTGTCGTATGTCTCAATAATCTTAGACAATTAACAATTGCATGGATGAACTATGCCTCGGCAAATAATGATAAGCTCGTAAATGGCGCGACATTCGAGCTTCCCAGCGGTCCCGGTGGGCCATGTCCGGCCGGCAGTTCATTTAATTGCACAGGAAATTATGCGGCTACGCTTCCAACATCGGCTACTTGGACTTACTCAATTCATCAAAAAGAATTACCCTGGATGGGTCCAGCTTTCGCTATTGGCGGTATTATGCCGCCTCCTGAATGCCAAAAATGCGCTATTCAGACAGGTGCATTATGGAAATTTACCCAGGATATAAAAATCTATAAATGTCCCACGGGCGAAAAAAATGCTTTAGTTTCTTATCCTATAATAGATTCCATGAATGGCAAAACTCAATTCAGTGATTCTAGCGGTAAAGCTGTCTTGATTAAGACTGTCAATCAGATTAAAGGAACTTCCAGAAGAATAGTTTTTATTGATGAAGGATATTTGAGTCCTGATACTTATGCTGTTTATTTTGATAGAAGACAATGGTTCGACCCGCCTATGGCAAGGCATGGCAACGGAACTGATGTCTCGTATGCTGATGGGCACGCCGGTCGTATGATGTGGGGATCTCTAAATACCGTCCAAATCGGCAATACTGATCCTGCGGTTTACAACTGGTCACCGCCAAATACAGATTGTCATGCACAAAATGATCTTTACAGGATGCAAATGGCTTGTTGGGGACAAATCGGCGGACCAGCTTTTCCTTCTACTTGTAAATACTCTATTGAAGAATAATTGAAATTATTTCACGATTTTTAAAGGGCGAACTGAAAAGTTCGCCCTTTTTATTTGCTCCGATCAAATTTGAAGTTTTTTTGTGATAAGTGGAAATGCCGAAATAACTAAAAAAATAAGCAAAAATCTTATTTATTCGCATAAAGCGTTAATTTATAATTAATTTTAAGGCATTTTATGGATTCAAAAAAATTGACTCTTGCAAAATGGTTAGAAATATGTTAATAATGATGTTGAATAAGGATGTCTGCACGTAGAATGTCTGTTATTATAGGGTGTTTTTATGAATAAAAACAAAGGATTTACACTGGTTGAACTTCTTGTGGTTATCGCGATTATCGCACTTCTTATGGGCGTTTTGCTGCCGGCCCTAAATAAAGCCCGCGAACAGGGAAAACGAATCGTCTGCATGAATAATATCAAGCAGTTGACTACCGGCTGGACTATGTATGCTGATACTTACAGCGACAAAATTGTTAATGGCTCAACACAAACTATGGGCTCAGGACCCGACCCATGTCCTGATTGCCCGCCAGGAGCGCCATACATAGCCAAAGCCAAGATTGTTTCAGGCTCCGGACATGATAAGGAATTGCCATGGGTTGGCGGAGCATATCATAGTACAATAAAACTGCCTGAAAAAGCCTTGAAATGTGCAATTGAGACGGGAGCTTTACACACGTTTGTGAAAGATTACAAGCCATACCGCTGTCCTACAGGTAATAAAGGTGAAATGATTACATATAATTTCGTTGACTCGATGAATGGCTGCCCGGGCATTCCTGAAAACACCGGCAGAGGCCCGGTAGGAAGCGCATGGATAAAAAATCGAAACCAGCTTAAAAAGACAGCGTCCGCGATTGTTCTCATCGATGAAGGCAGGGTGACACCGGATAGTTTCGCAGTTTATATCAATCAGGAAAGATGGTTTGACCCTCCGGAAGTGCGGCATGGCGAGGGGACAGTCCTTTCTTTTGCGGATAATCACGCCGAATATTGGAAGTGGAGCAAAGAAACCGCTGAAATCGGCCAAAGAGCAGGTTATGATCAAGCCCCGACAACCAATGCAGGCAAGCAGGACCTTTACAGGGTCCAGATTGGCACTTGGGGAAAAATCACGTATACTCCTTCTACTCCGATAAAAATTTTCTAAAAAAATTCACCTGATTAGATAAAATCAGAATTGCTATTTAATGCACATTCCCGATATTTGTGCGAAAAGTCTTTATCATTAAAATTTCACAAAAACTTTTGGGAAATTTTTTTATCGACATTCCGTTTCATCAAACGCCTTCTAAAGCAGCCCTCAGAGACAATTAAACTTAGTGCCTTTCGTTCTTGGTGGTGAAAAAACCTGAAAAAATCCCTTGAAAAGCGTCCTAAAATATATAATAATGGTGTTGAATAAGGATGCCCGCACCCGGCAGGTCTATTTGGATTGGAGTAACTATCAATGGATAAAAGAAGAGCTTTTACACTCGTTGAACTTCTTGTGGTCATCGCGATTATCGCACTTCTAATGGGCGTCCTGCTGCCGGCACTTAATAAAGCCCGTGAAATGGGCAAACGCATCGTATGCATGAACAATATCAAACAGATAACTATGGCCTGGAATATGTATGCCGATACCAATAATGACAAATTGGTAAATACCGCAACACCAGCTCAAGGACCAGGTCAGAACGACCAGTGTCCAGAGTGCCCAACCGGTTCGCCTTATGTGGCCAAAGCTAAGGTACCTACCGCAGCCATGTGTGGAGACTGCGGTCATGTTAATGAATTACCCTGGGTCGGAGGCGCATTTTTAAGTTATACTGCATCTTTGCCTGAAGCCGCCGCAAAATGCGCTATGCAGACTGGTGCGTTATTTAAATATGCGCCGGACTATAAGATATATCGGTGTCCAACAGCGGATAAAGGACAATTATTTACATATAATGCAATGGATTCGATGAATGGTATGGCGGCTGGGGCGGGTGGCTACGGTAGGGGCAAGCTGGCTCTAAAGAATAGAAATCAGATAAGAAAGACCGCAATCCAGATTGTTTTCATGGATGAAGGCATGGTGACGCCGGACAGTTTCGCTGTTTACTATAACAATGAAGAATGGTGGGACATCCCTGAAATACGGCATAGTGATGGACAGGTCTTTTCCTTCGCGGACAATCACGCCGAAGTATGGAAATGGAGCAAGGAAACTGCTGAAATGGTCAAGGCAGGAAAACTTTATATCAAGCCGAAAACCGATGCCGGCAAAAATGACCTTTATAAAGTCCAGGTTGGCTGCTGGGGTACGCTGGGATATAAACCTACCGCTACTAAGGTTACAGCTTTTTAAAAAAACCGTAGTATCAGAATTGCCCTCTAATGCGCATTCATGCTATCTTTGTAAATCGCTTTTAAAATAAGCATACAATCAGCCCTAATTTTCTATTGCATAGATTCCCTGCATTGGATAATCTGTTTCTTTCGACCACAGCTTAAAAAAGTGAAAAACTGCTATAAGGAGTTGCTATGCTGCTTCAACCAGTAGACCTTGCCATAATCGGGGCGTATATCGTAGTCATCATGGTTGCGGGCTTTGCGATGTCCAAGCTGGCCAGCAAAAACCTCGATTCGTATTTTTTAGGCGGCACTAAAGTCCCATGGTATATACTCGGCGTGGCAAACGCCTCGGGGATGTTCGATATCACGGGGACAATGTGGCTTGTGATGACGATTTTTGTTTACGGCCTTCAGGGAGCGTTTTTGCCATGGGTGTGGCCGGTATTTAACCAGATTTTCCTTATGGTTTTTTTGGCAAGCTGGCTTCGCAGGTCAAATGTAATGACAGGCGCTCAGTGGATTGAGACGCGATTTGGCCAAAGCACGGGGGCAAAACTTTCGCATATCAGCGTAGTCATTTTTGCAGTCGTAAGCGTCATCGGATTTCTTGCCTATGATTTCAGGGGGATGGGCAAATTCGCACAGATATTTTTCCCGTGGGAGCTTTCCGCCAATACATACGCGATTATTTTGATGGGCGTTACTACTATATATGTGATTTTCGGAGGGATGCTCAGCGTTACTGTCACTGATGTGATTCAATATATCCTTATGACAATAGCATCAGTCGCGATAGCTATTGTGGCGATGAAGCATGTTTCGGGCGCGGATGTAGCTGCGGCCGTGCCCGGCGGCTGGCACAATCTTTTCTTCGGGTGGAACCTCAACCTTGACTGGGCGCAGAAAATTCCATCGGTTAACGATATTATCGCAAGGGACGGTTACGAACTATTTACGATATTTTTTATGATGATGCTGTTTAAGGGAATACTGCTGAGTGTCGCGGGGCCGGCACCGAACTACGATATGCAGAGAATCCTTTCCACAAGAAGCCCCAAAGAGGCCGCGAAGATGAGCGGGTTTGTGTCACTTGTGCTATTTTTCCCCAGATACCTGCTGGTAACAGGAATCGTAATCCTCGGACTTGTTTTCTTTAAAGATGACATAGTTAAAATGGGAGGAGCTTTCGATGTCGAGCAGGTCCTGCCCAATGTCATAAGCAAATACCTCCCTGCGGGTCTGATTGGTTTTGTCCTGGCCGGCTTACTGGCTGCGTTTATGAGCACCTTCACTTCGACAGTTAACGCAGGGGCATCTTATATTGTTAATGATTTGTATAAAAAATTTATCAATCCGAATGCCCCCGATAAAAGATACGTCCGTGCCAGCTACATTTGCTCCATACTCGTCGTGATTGTCGGAATATCATTCGGCTTTATGACCACATCAGTCAACACAGTCACCCAATGGATTGTAAACGGACTCTGGGGGGCTTATGTAGCTACAAATGTTCTTAAATGGTATTGGTGGCGCTTCAACGGGATGGGGTATTTCGCGGGAATGGTTTCGGGTATTGCCGCGGCCGTCCTTTTGCCTCTACCTTTTATACATCAATCTGTTTTATGGGATATCGAAAGGAATATGGCGCTGTTTCCAATAATTTTGGGGATTAGCGGAATAACTTCTATTATTGTCAGCCTGAAAACCGAACCCGATGACGTCAATGTGCTTAAAAAATTCTATAAGCAGGTCCGGCCGTGGGGATTCTGGGAACCGATTCGCAAGATGGTCATGGCGGAAGACCCTTCTTTCAAACCTAATACAAATTTTAAGCGTGACATGGTTAATTGCGCCGTCGGAATTGTATGGCAGACGACATTTGTCCTTATACCTATTTTTCTTGTCATCAAAAGTTTCAAAGAGATGTGGATTACAATCGCGGTGCTGGTTGCGACATCGATTTTCCTGAAATTCAACTGGTACAACAAGCTCGACGAGAATTGACAGGGATGTCATTGCGAGCGCAGCGAAGCAATCTTGTTTCTTAATAGGAAAATGAATTATGAATAAAAAGGCCTTTGACGCAAAAGTTAAAAAACTCTTTGCTGACCATAAACGTTTAATTACACGCAAAAACACCAAGGTAAAAGAGACCAACGGGATTTATTGGCGGTATAAATATCCTGTTGTTACAGCCGAGCATACGCCTGTTTTCTGGCGGTATGACCTTGACTTTAAAAGCAATCCAAACCTTATGGAACGGCTGGGGATGAATTGCGCATTTAATCCCGGGGCAATCGAATTCGATAATAAAATCTGCCTTGCTGTTCGCGTTGAAGGTGTTGACAGGAAGTCATTTTTCGCAATCGCAGAAAGCAAAAACGGGATAGATAATTTCAAATTCAGAGATTTCCCAATAGTTATGCCGGAAACCAGCGACCCTGATATAAATGTTTATGATATGCGGCTGGTCAAACACGAGGATGGTTGGATTTACGGATTATTTTGCTCCGAGCGAAAAGACCCGAATGCCCCGCGAGGAGACCTTTCAAGCGCAACTGCACAATGCGGCATCGCAAGGACAAAAGATTTAGATAAATGGGAAAGATTGGATGATTTAAAAACCACTTCCCCCCAGCAGAGAAATGTTGTTCTTCATCCGGAATTCATTAAAGGAAAATATGCCCTTTACACACGTCCGCAGGATGGTTTTATTTCTGCAGGTTCCGGCGGAGGCATCGGATGGGGGTTGTGTGATAATATGGAACATGCGGTAATCACAGGAGCTGAGACAATCGTCGATGACAGGCAATACCACACAATTAAAGAGGTTAAAAACGGCTTGGGCCCGGCTCCAATCAAAACTGAAAAAGGCTGGCTGCAATTAGCTCACGGTGTCCGCGCATGTGCAGCGGGATTGCGATATGTCATTTATTCATTTCTCACAAAGCTCGATGAGCCGAATAAATTGATTGACGAACCCGGCGGATATTTAATCGCACCTCACGGCGAGGAAAGAATCGGCGATGTATCGAATGTTGTATTTACTAATGGCTGGGTCGCCCGCAATAATGGTCAACTGCTTATTTATTATGCCTCATCCGACACTCGCTGCCATGTGGCCGAGACAACTGTAGATTTGATGCTGGATTACGTCATAAATACCCCGCCGGAAGCAGGCAGAACCTACGCATGTGTCCAGCAGAGATACAAACTGATTTCAAAAAATCTGCCGATTATGAAATCGATGGGTATAAAAGCATAATCATCTTGTGTAATATTCAATGACCTTGCTGTAATCGACTTCGAAGGGGTATTTCACTTCATCAACTTGAGGCAGGTGATTAATCGCGATCGCAAGGCCTTCTTTATCAACTATCATCCATGAAGGCGGCTGCTGAGCGCCTATTTCTTCGGCCTCAGCTATGCAGCGTTTTAAAAACTCCTTGCTTACTTCTTTTACTGTTATTTTATCGCCTGCTTTTAGCTCTATAGCCGGCATGTTTGCCTTTCGGCCGTTTACAAGAAAATGGGCATGTGAAACCATTTCGCGGGCCTGCCAAATCGAGCGTGCCCATTTGGCCCTTCTAATAACATTATCCAGCCGGCTCTCTAATCTCTGAGTTAAAGTATCAGATGAGCCGCTGGAACGGACATACCGGCTCATCTGGGTATCGCGAATATTGTAAAATTCCGAGAGTTTCTGCTTTTCCGCAAGCTGCTCGGCATACAATGTCTGCCTTGGCCTTGTCCGGCCGTGCATTCCGGGCCGGGTCAATTTTTCACGTTTTAAGTGCTTCGGCACTTCCGCTATAGGTGCCCCTGAACGCCTGCTTAAACGAACTTTTGGACCGTGATAACTTCCCATTTTCATTCTCCCTATTTATCCGGTAATTAATATCTTTCACTTCTAATTTTACCCTCCGAAACAGGGCTTTTGTTCTCTAAGATAGATAGGGAATTTACGGGAAACATGCTAATTTTGGAGAACAATTCTATAGAGGATTATCCGGCAGTAAATTGCCGCAGGAAATTACGGCTTTGAATTATAGAAGCCTTTCGTTTTTCCAGTGCTCCTTCAAACGCCCGGTCTTCAACCTCAATTACAGCACAGCCGTCATAGCCGATGTCGGTCAGGGCAGAGAAAAATGAGCCCCAGTTGACATCCCCTAATCCCGGCAGCTTTGGCGTATGAAATTGCAAAGGCGTCGCGAGAATGCCTACCTCATCGAGCTTGTCGCGAAGAATCTTAGCGTCCTTGAGATGCACGTGGAAGATGCGATCTTTGAATTCGAGGATTGCCTTGACAGGATTCATAAACTGCCAGACAAAATGGGACGGGTCGAAATTTAGCCCGAAGTTCTTAGATGGAATTACTTCAAACATCCTTCTCCACATTTGGGGAGTTGTGGCAAGGTTCTTTCCGCCCGGCCATTCATCATTTGTAAAATACATCGGGCAGTTTTCAATTGCTATTTTGACCTTGTTTCGCTGTGCGAACCCGACAATTGGCGGCCAGACCTTTTTAAATTTCGCAAAGTTATCTTCAATATTTTTTTGGGGGTCCCTGCCGATAAATGTGTTTACCACCGGCACTCCAAGCATCGCGGCCGCGGTAATCACCTTCTTCAAATGGTCAATGTATAATTGCGCCTTGCTTTGGTCAGGGTCAAGAGGATTGGGGTAGTAGCCGAGTCCCGAAATCGTCACTTTGGTCTTGGTGAGGAGTTTATTAATTTCTCCGGCCTTCTTTTCTGTCAGGTCTGCAACATCGATATGTGATACGCCCGCATATTTCCGCTCGGCCTTGCCCGCGGGCCAGCAGGGTATCTCAACACAGGATAAATTATTCTGTGCCGCGAATTCGATAATTTCTTCAAATGACAATTCGCCCAGTATCACGCTTAGAAATCCGAGTTTTATCATTATCGCCTCCCGAAATTAAACCTTTATCCACTTTTGCGTCTTGCTGCTTTCCAGGATCTTTTCGCACAAAACAAGCTCCCGCAATCCATCTTTAAATGTCGGGAATTTCGGCAGGGCATTCATGTCACCTGCCTCAATATACGCATAAATCTCTTTGAACATCTGTTTTGATGTATCGGGGAAGCCTTCGTTGTGTCCGCCGGGAAAACTGATGATGTCGCGAACCTCAGTATAAACCAGCGAAGGGTCTCGCAGCATCTCCTCATTATTGCCATCCCTTCTACCAATCCATAGCTCATTAGGCCTTTGCGATTCCCATGCGGCTGCTTTCTTTGACCCGTCAAGCTCAAAATACAGGCGGTTCTTCCTCCCCGCCGCAACCTGGCTGACCGTCAATACGCCTCTCGCATCATTATCAAACCGCAGCAGGACGCTGGCATAGTCCTCCGTGCTGATTTTTACGTCCTTGTAATCCTCGGGCTTGAGGATTTTTCCGGCGTATGTCTCTACGGGTTTAAGCGGTTTTTTTCTTGTCTTATGGAACGTCGCAAAATCGGCAAATACCTCAACGATTCTCAATCCCGACACATGCTCAATCAAATCAATCCAGTGTGAACCGATGTCGGCTATCGCTCTCGACTTGCCGGATAGTGACGGCTCAAGTCTCCAATTATAGTCTGTTTGGTAAAAGAGCCAGTCCTGCAGGTATGATCCGTGAATTGCGAAAATATCGCCGAACTCACCTTTCTCAACCATTAGCTTGACCTGCCGCATCAGCGGATAATAGCGGATATTGAAATGAACCGCGCTTACGACCTTCTTTTTGGCGGCCAGCTTTACAAGTTCTCTTCCTTCGTCGGCGGATATGGCCAGCGGCTTTTCGCAAATAACGTGTTTACCCGCCTCGATTGCCTCTTTGGACATGGCATAATGCAGATTGTTCGGAGTGCAGATATGGACCGCATCAATATCAGCGTTGGCGAGCATCTTTTTGTAATCGCCGTAATATTTCTCAATAGACAGTGCACCTGCCTTTGCTTTGGCAGTATTTTCATCAACATCCGCCAGCGCGGCGACATTTACGTTGATTCTCTTCAATGCCTCAATATGTGCCGGGCCGATAAATCCTGTCCCTATGACGCCGACTTTTATATTACTCATATTTCACCAAACAATCCGTTTTAATTATTTACCTTTGCGTTTGTAACATTCTTCCATAATTGCGGCCGTCGCTGTAGCACCAAACCTTGTGCAGCCGGCCTCTCGAACTTTTAACGCCATATCGAGGTCCCGCACGCCCCCCGCCGCCTTAACCTGGACCTTTTTCGAAACCGTTTTCCGCATCAATTTCAAATCCTCTAAAGTCGCCCCGCCTCCGGCGAAACCTGTAGAAGTCTTTACCCAATCGGCTCCGGCCTCCTCGCAGATTTTGCACGCCGTTTTCTTCTGCTCATCAGTCAGGTAGAAATTTTCGAGAATAACTTTCACAAGGATTTTATTTTTATGTGCGGTATCGACAACTGCCTTTATATCGTTGCGGACATAATCGTAATCCCCGCTTTTCAGTTTGCAGATATTCAAGACCAAATCAAGCTCAAGGGCCCCGTCATTAATTGCCTGCTGTGCCTCGAAAACTTTTGTCTCAGTTTTATTGTACCCATGAGGAAAGCCGATAACAGTTGTCGGTTTTATGTCTGTCCCCTTCAAAAGCATTGTCACCAGCGAAAGTGCCGATGGCGAGCAGCAGACGGTCGCCACATTATATCTTTTCGCGATCTCACAGCCTTTCCTGACATCATCAACTGTCATCTCCGGCTTCAAAAGAGAGTGGTCGATCATTTTTGCTATGTCCCTGCATGTCCAATCCATTGCAATTCTCCAAAAAAAACGAAAAAACAAGCTTGATTTTCCAATTCTAAGCTGAAAATATAAATCAGAAAATCGAAATCTGCAATCTAAATCGAAAACTATTTCAACTAGTTTTCCACAACAAGCACTTACGATGTGTATAACATGTTAAATGTAAAAAATTTTCTTATGCAAGCCTTTTATTTACCGGCACATCGAAAAAGTTGAAAAGAAAATTAAAGAAATAGGGTTGATTCAACTTCTTTGTTCCTAATAATTGCGTTTGTTTTAACTGGCGTTAGTAAAAGATTTTCCTTTGGGTTGTGCAGCTTCCAGGGAACTGAAACGTGAAATTATAAATTGATTTATCTGCATTAAGCGGATTAGCTGCTTGAAATTCTTTTCAACATTGAAGTTGATAAGAATAGACTTGGGGAGTTAAAGATGCAAGGGACTGTCAAGGAGGACACCTGCCGAACGGCGGAGTCCATCGTTAGCGCCATTAATGACGCTATCGCAGAAAAAATCGGGCAGCAAAAGTTCAGAATATGGTTTAAGAATTCGACTCGGCTTACTCTTACGGATGGTCTCTTGAAAATTGGCGTTATAAATCCGTTCATTGCGAACTGGCTTGAAAGCCATTTCAGCACGCAAATTAAAGAATCCGCGCATAATATCACGGGAGGCAGCTGTCAGGTTTGCTTCATAGTTGATCCGAAGCTTTGCGAGAACCGAAGACCCGCCGGTTTTGAATGGCAGGCAAAACCCGCTCCCGCTGTTTTAGTCGAGTCAAATAAAACTATTTCACACCGCCCTGTAAATTGCGGACAAAAGCTCAAGCTGACCTTCGAGAGTTTTGTAGTAGGTCAGTCAAATGAGCTTGCATACAATGCCGCCAAAGCGGTTATCAGCGATAAGCAGAGTCCTTTCAATCCGCTATTTATTCATGGAGGATACGGTCTTGGAAAGACGCATTTGCTGCAGGGAATCTGTCAGCAGATGCGACAAAGCAGACCTTCGGCGAACTGGCTGTATATGTCTGCCGAGGACTTTGCTAATCAATTTGTGCTGGCCTTGAAGACGAGAAAGCTGGATGCTTTTCGAAGTCGCATGAGACAAACGGACTTGTTGGCTATTGAC
>Ga0105091_10000314_pt1 | contig 19822 bp, 22 predicted proteins | sample PPLLak1March2015_FD_87022 | JGI IMG/M metagenome (GOLD analysis project Ga0105091, IMG submission 87022) | Freshwater sediment microbial communities from Prairie Pothole Lake near Jamestown, North Dakota, USA - PPLs Lake P7 Core (1) Depth... | ecosystem: Environmental > Aquatic > Freshwater >... | reverse complement strand
AAATAAAGAACCTTGCGAAGGTTCAAAACCTTCGCAAGGTTCTTTTGGGAACGCTATTTATGCAGATTAGGCGCGGCGATGAAAGAGAGACCTTTTTCAGTCAGCGCCCAGGCCGATTTGTTGGCGGCGTTCACTTTTTCGATGAAGTTGCGCTGCAGGTTGTCCCAGTCGCCAGAGTCGATCACTTCCTGCTTGTCGCGGAAATAATCCAGAAGGTCTGATGGATGTGCGAGTGTGGCGTCAATTTCCGGGTCGCCGCCTTCGTGCTTGGCAGAGATGTTTGCGACATGGCCTGCGATTTCGACCAGCTCGTCACGCCGGTTATAAGGCTGCAGGACAATGCTCTTGTAGGTCTCGGTGATGTGATGCTCGAAGCGGACCACGTCCTCGAAGCCGAGTGCCTTGCGGAACTGGGCGGTCAACTCCATAGTCTGGTTGTTGATCGAATTCGACCAGTTGAAGCCGATCAGCGGGCTGGAGCCGTCGTCGCGGCTGAACAGTTTGGCTGCCATCATGATCCAGAACGCATGATAGGGATTGTCGCTGCCAAAGAAGACCGAAATCTTGAACTCATTATCGATGCCCAGGCGATAAAGCAGGAAGCCCAGCAGGATCGTCCCGGCATTGAAATTCAGCACCGACTTGACGCCATAGTTGGTGTAGTAATACAGAAACTCATCCACCCACTGTAAGGCATGTTCGTTGGGCTGGCCGATGCCGCCGAAGTAGCCGGTGATGGTCGCCGGGCCGCCCAGATGCGGGTTGGAGCCGTCCGTGCCTTTGGTGTCCAGCGTTTCGACATACGATGCGCCGAAGAGCTGCATGGCGGCGGCGATGGCGGGCAGATCGCCATCGGCTTCCTGTTCCTTCATCTTGCGGACTTTGATAAAACGCCCAGGCACAAGCGTCTTGTTAGAGATGGCCTCTTCGGCCATGGCCCGTACCCAGGGGAAATATTGCAACGCGGACACCTCCAACGTAACGGCCGACTCATCTTTGAACTTCATGGTCCGCGCCGCATCGCCCAGGACTTTACCCCTGTATTCTGCAACCGGAATGAACGCGCCTCTGTCGCGTTGTTCCGCCAGCCACTGCAAATCCTTGAGATATTCCGGTTTCTTCTCTTCGACTTTCTTCAGCAGGTTCTCGTACCTGCGGGCTTCGTTCGCCTTGGCATTGATCTCTTCCGGTGTGCCGTATTTCGCGACCACATCCAGAAACGCATTGATGATTTTTGTGTCCCCTCCAAGCAAAACATCGTTGATCGCTTCCAGGCGATCATCTGGTATTTCTAGCAAATCTCTAAGTTCCTCTCCCGGGCGTAATTTATTAACCATTCCTACCTCCTCAATTGTAGATTTGACTACTCGAGCATCTTCATTAGTTCGTCGTACTCTTCGTCCTTCATCCCGAACCAGTTCTCGGGAGCCGGGAAGCACTTTTCAATGACTTCATCGTGATAAGCCTTCAAACCGTTCAGGATGACTTCCCCGGCGTTGCCGAAGACCTTGGCCATCTTCGGCTTGAACTTGGGGTACAACCCGAACATGTCATGATAGATCAACAACTGACCGTGCGCATCCGCTCCCGAGCCCAAAGACATGATGATGCAGTTCTCCGCCCGCTCGGTGATCAGCTTGCAGATGCGGTCCGGCACCATCTCCAGCAGGATCATGAACGCTCCCGCTTTCTCGAGCGTCTTTGCATCGTCGATGATCTTCTTGGCCAGCATGGCATCCTTGCCCTGCACGTGGAACCCGCCTAAGGCGCTGACCGACTGCGGCGTCAAACCCAGATGCCCGATGGCCGGGATGCCCGCCTCGACGATGGCTTTGATGCGTGGGGCCATAGCCTCGCCACCCTCCAATTTGATGGCATCCGTCCCAGCCTCCGCCATGAAGCGCCCGGCGTTCCTGACAGCGATCTCATTGCTGGGTTGGTAGGTCATGTAGGGCATATCGCCAATGACAAAGGCAGTCGGCGCGCCACGCCGGACGGCTTGTGTGTGGCGGATCATATCGTCCATCGTCACCGGCAGGGTGGAGTCGTAGCCGAGCATGGTCATGCCCAGGCTGTCGCCGACCAGGATCATCTCGATGCCGGCCTGCTCCTGCAGGTAGGCGGTGGGGTAGTCGTAGCAGGTCAGCCAGGTGATCGGCTCCCCGTCGGCCACTTTTTTGAAGAGATAGGGCAGTGTGATCTTCTTGCGGGGTTCGGTCATGTTTCCTCCAATTCTTTTGAATCAAGCAATATTGCCATGAATAGCGAGCAGGTCGTTGATCAGGGCGTAACCGGTTTCCAAGCGTCCCGCCCCGGCCCCAATCAAAGTTACATCGCCGAGCAAACGAGTCGTATAAGTGACCGCATTGGTTGCTCCGCCAACATTGGCAAGTGGATGTTCCACAGGTAGGGTCATAGGTTGCACACTTGCCTTGATTTGATCGCCAATGTGCTCAATGGTACCGATTAATTTCCAGCGTTTTCCTTCCTGTTTAGCGGTCTGAATATCCTGTAATGTCAGATGCGTGATGCCTTTGCGGTCAACAGATGCCAGGTTAGTATTTGCTCCCATTACCAGATTGCTCAGGATCACGACCTTACCGGCTGCGTCAAACCCTTCTACATCTCCGGTGGGATCAGCCTCGGCATATCCCAATGACTGGGCTTCGGCCAGCGCCTCGGTATAGCTACTCCCAGCCTCCATACGAGACAGGATGAAATTTGTTGTGCCATTGAAAATGCCTTGAATTCGTTGGATGCCAGCCGCAACCAGCAACTTCATTCCCAATGCGAGGGTTGGGGTGCCGCTCATTACCGTGCCCTCAAAGCCGATACGCACTTGATGTTCCTTCGCAAGGGATTGCAATTCATGAAAATGTAATGCGATTGGGCCTTTATTGGTTGTGACAACATGTTTGCCGGACATGAGCGCTTTGCGGATATAGGTCAAAGCAGGTTCTCCCGTTTGCAGATCGGTGAAGCTGGCTTCTACCAATGTGTCGGCCTGTGCTTGCGCCAGCATAGTTTCCACATCCCAGCCATACTGCTTTGCTGGAACGCTACTCAGGTCACCTGCTGCGGCAGCATTTAGCAGGTCCAATATCGACAAGCCATTTGGATCATACAAACTGCCAAGCCGCATATCATTCACGGCGACTACATTGAAACGGAGGCCGAAACGATCTTCTAAGTTACTCGCTTCATCTCGTAAGATCTGTAGCATCCCCTGGCCAACATTTCCAAAACCTACCATCATTAATCGTACATTTTTCATGTTACTCTCCTACTTAGTTTCATCAACCAATTGTTCTGCAAGATCAATGTCTTTCAAGCGAACCGGAACGATCGGTGGCCGGATGCTTGGCAGGTCAAGTTGGGATATTGGTCTCCCATTATGGGCTGCGATCAATAAAGCCGCATTAGGAACACAATATCGCCCCTGGCATTGTCCCATCCCCAAACGCGTGCGAAGCTTTACTCCAAACAGATCCTGCCCACCTTCCTTCAGGCTTTCCCGGACTTGCCCGATGCGTACCGCCTCGCAGCGACATAGCCAGGTACCATCATCTGCAAGTTTGAGCAAACCCGGTCGAACGCTATATCGCCGCCATAACCACCTGGCAAAGCGTTTCTCTCTGTGTACCGCTGGGTCAAGCCTTTTTCGTTCATTGGTCGCCTGCTCATATGTAATCTTGTTCAATTTTTCCAGCGTAGAAATGGCAGCCAATTGTCCCTGTAAATCAGCAAGCGGCTTTCCGCCTACACCGGTTACATCTCCTGCTATATAAATACCGGGCACACTGGTTTCTAAGAATTCATCGTGATCAGGGAAAAAGGCCTGTAAATCCGAATCATAAGTATGTTCGCAACCCAGGTGCAAGGTCATCGCAATGGAGGGGATAAAGCCATAAGCAATGCAGATCGTATCCACCTGCAATTCACGCTGGGTGCCTGGAATTGGGTTGCCTTGATGATCCACTCTGCCGATAATCACACCTTGTACCCCTGAGTCTGGCGTGCCTAAAGCGCGATAAACTGCATGTCGAAAAAGGAGCGGTATCCTATGCCTGGCCAAAATACTCAAACTTTCCAATCCTTCTCCCAGCCGGCTCCAGAGGCCGCCCAAGACCCCAAGGACTTCAGGGAATCCTTCAAGTGCACTGCTAGTGTCCAACACTGCAACTACTTCGGCTCCATGCCGCGCCAATGCAGCTGCGACAATCAGTTGGAGCGGGCCGCTGCCTGCTACCAGAACGCGCTGACCGGGCAACAATCCTTGCTTCTCTATTTGCATCTGGACCGCTCCCGGAGTGAGTACGCCCGGAAGTTCCCAGCCCGGGAATGGCACCGGGCGATCGTATACGCCCGGTGTCAGAATCAGGCTACGAGCCTCGACCGATGTAATGTCCCTTGGCGAATGATCAAGATACAATCTGAAGTTCGTTTCAGCTTGGTTTGTCTCACTATTCAGTGTAATTCCACTCTCATCAAAGATACCCCAAACACTGGTTCCAAGGAAAATCTCTGCCCCACTTTCGGTGAGAGTTTGCTCACGGCGTTTTAGCTCGTGATGTCTATGCTGATGTTGACGTGTGGATATATTACTAAAGTTGCCAGGAAGTTCTTTGTAAAAATGCCCACCGAGGGTATTGGCATCATCGATCAGGACCACAGAGGCGCCATTTGAAGCTGCTGTCTGCGCAGCTGCCATCCCGGCAGGACCTCCGCCAATTACTGCAATATCACAGGTTTTATTTGTCATGAGTGGTCTCGACCTTCATGCCTGGTTGTGCAATGATCCGGCAAGCCTGACAGTTTGGCAAGTCATCAATTGTTACCAGGCATTGCTGGCAGGTGCCCATTCCGCAAAACAGCCGGCTTGGGACGTGAGGTTCAGCATGGATTGCAAAGGCGCGTACGCCGGCTGCTATTAAGACCGTAGCAAGGCTCTCTCCTTCATATGCCAATACTCTTTGGCCATCCACTTCGATCTCAAAGGATGGGCCTCGGATAATTGTGGGAAGCCGAAGGGCACTCATGATGAAACCTCCGAAGTTGTAAACCTATCGAGAGCAAATTCTGCTAAGAGTTCTTTATCCGCTGAACCGGTAATAATTCCCAAGATCAAATTGGCAGTGATGGCTGACATGGCCAGACCATCGCCACCGAACCCCGCAGCCTGAATGAAACCGGGCAACTGTGGAGTTCGGCTGATGATAGGAGAACCGTCGGGGGTAAGAGGGCGTAAACCGGCATAGGCGCGTAACAAATGGACGTTAGCCAAACCAGGGGTTAATTCGAGTAATTGGTGAACCAGTTCGTGAATTCCATCATAGGTGCTGCGTCGATCGAAATCTGACTGCTCACGAGTGCTGCCTACAATAAAGTTTCCGTGAGCGACCTGGACCAGGGTAATGCCAACAGAGCGTTTTGAGGTTCGCCCACCCGCTTCTCCTTCGGCGCGCGCCTTGCTCAACAAATATTTGGCTGCGATTAATGTGCCTTGCATTTGTGGGGGCATGCGTTCAGTAACCAGTAATTCACCTTTTAGCGGAGAGATCGGCAGTACAACATTGACCATGCGAGCTACTTGCGGTGCCCATACGCCAGCCGCATTAATAACCGTGTCGGTCATCACACGACCCACGCTAGTCTGAACGGAAACAATCGAGTTGCCTGACGTTTCAATTCCTGATAATTCAGTAAAGGTAGTAAAAAAAGCACCGTGCTGCCTTGCTGCCTGCGCACAGGCAACAACCAATTCGAGTGGATTAATTTGCGCATCCCGTGGTGAATATGATCCACCGATCACACGATCTCCCAACACAGGCATGCAATGGCGAGCCTGATCGCCATCGAAAAGCTCAACATCTAATCCCAAAGACAGCAAATTGGAATTCATCTCACGCACAAGATGCATTTCCGAATCTGTGCTGGCAGCGAGCAGGCTTCCAGTATGAGCATATTCAAATCGACCTTCAAGTTCCTCATGAAGGTCATCGAGAAGTTTCAGGCTGTGATTTGCCAAGGAAAGTTTTTTGGCTGAAGTCTTTGTTTGCAACAGAGCCGCTGCAGCTGCTGAACTGGAGGTGCCTGATCCAATGTCCTTGCGTTCGACGACCAGAACACGTATCCCTTCTTTTGCCAGTTTGTATGCAGTTACAGTTCCAATGACCCCGCCGCCAATGATAACCAGATCAACTTTTGATGGAAGCGTGCCTGATGAATAGTACATGAGTTTCCCATTTCTGCAAAGAACTTGCCACGTCTGGCAAATCGTTGTAACATGGAATAGTTGGTTTACACAAAAGCCATTGCTGTATTAGCAATATGGGTAGTATAATCCGCAAATACAACCTTGTCAATTCACTCTTTATCTAAATTGAGGTATCTATGAATACCACTCAACATGAACGAAACTATCTAAAAACCCTGGCGCGCGGCTTCCATGTTTTGTCTCATTTCACTCCCGAAAAGCCGGAAGCATCCCTGACCGATCTGGCAGAAGTATTGGAATGCGACGCCAGCACAGCCAGCCGTTTTGCTTATACCCTCGAAGAGCTGGGCTATCTTGAGCGTGACGAACAGACCAGGCTATATCGGGTGTCCTCCAAGATCTTCGCCCTGACTGTATCTCTATCCGGCCCACGTAATATTCGAAAAGTTAGTCTCCCGTTTATGGAGGACTTGCGTGATACAACCGGTGAGACCGTGGTATTGGGAATTCGAGATGGTGTAGAGATCGTGGTTATCGAAGTTGTAGAGACCAGGCATGCCTTGGTGCCTCGCGGCTGGGTAGGTGGGCGTGTTCCAGTCTATTGCAGCGCACTGGGGAAGGCTTCCTTGATGTATTTATCAGAGCCCGAGCTGAAAAAGCTCCTGGATTCCATGAATTTGATTGCTTTTACCGAACACACGATCATCAACCGTTTTAATTTATTGCATGATCTAGAAGTGACTCGTGAGCGTGGTTGGTCACTTAACAAGGAGGAAAACACACGAGGCATCGTATCGGTTGGCGCACCGATATATTCGGGCGGTTGGGGAATGCCAAGCGGCGCAATTTGTGTGGACGTTCCAACAGCCCGTATTCCCGATGACAATTATATTGAGCAACTGGCTTCAGAAGTCGTAAAAACGGCTCGTGCAATTTCCAACGTGGGCAACTTTAACAAATTGGAATAGCACGAATTTTTTCAGGCCTCTGCAACAACTTGATTGGCAATGGTTTATTTACTCCTGGCTGTTTGTTCGGCCAGGAGTATTTATATATTTTTAATAAGTGAGTGCTTGACATTTAGGGAGTTGCGATATACAATGATTGTATTGCTGAATTAGCAAGTCCACTTGCGGATATTACCCTTTGCTGTTCTTGAATTTGCACTCTTCTTGCAAGGAGGTGTAAGGTAAAAAAAATACCGCCACTCCCCCTGGAGTTCCCAACACTCGTTCAATTCAAACGATCCAACTATCACTACGAGGAGATGAAGATTATGAAAAAGTTTACACCTTTGCTTGTGAGTATGTTGCTATTGGCAAGCATCTTGCTAAGTGCCTGTGGAGGGGCTGCCCAAACTGAAGAGCCCAGTGCTCCTCCACCAACACAAGCGTCAGAGGAACCGGCCACTCAAGCAACCGAAGAAGTCGTTGCTCCGACCGATCTTGAACCAGTCTACATTGGCGCATTACTGCCCCAATCTGAGCCCGGCGCTCCCCAGGCTGGTCAATTAATATTGCGTGGAATTGAACTTGGCGCAGAGTATGTCAACAAAGAACTCGGTTGTTCAGTTGATGGGCGACCGGTCGAGATTGTTGTTGGTGACGATAAAGGCACGCCTGAAGTAGGTGCAACGGAATACCGCCGCCTGGTGCAGGAATACCATATCATTGGCGCTACTGGCCAATATCATAGTTCGGTTGGTTTGGCGATCATCGAGGTTGCAAAAGAATTAGGCGCTCCAGTTATCATGACCCAGGCTTCCAATAAGGCCATTACAGAGTCTGGATACCCGCAGGTTTTCCGAACCCACCTGATCGATCCGGTGCGCGCGATCGCATTAGTCGATTTTGCCAAAAGCCAGGGCTTCCAAAAGATAGGCTATATTGCTGACAACACTGACTTCGGCGTTGGTCTTTCGGAAGCTGTTGAAGAAGCTGCTGCCGAGGGGGGTTTAGAAGTTATGAGTACTATTTATGACAAGGCCGCTGTTGATCTTACCCCTGAGCTGCTCCAATTGCAGGCCTGGGGACCGGATGTAATCTTCAATGCCGGAACCGGCAACCCTGAACATATCATCATCGATCAAGCCTATGAGATTGGCCTGTTCCCTGAAGTACCAATGGTAGCCACATCCGACTGGCCTTACCGCAGCGACGAATATTGGGATTTGCACGGTGATGTCGGCACTGGAATTTATATCCTGACTTCCTACCACAAGGATATGGAACTAACCCCCGCTGGCCAGTGGTTCCATGATCGCTATATGCAAAAATATGGCGAGGCGCCAACCTACTCATCATTCAACGGGTTTGGAGACGCATTAATCCTGGCAATGGCGGCTAAAGAAGCTGGCTCGACTGATTATGACGCTATCGTCAGCGCCTTGGAGAACAACGAATTCGAGTTTTGGGCTGGAACTGTTACCTTCCCGAAAGGCGAAGGCGCGTTCTGGCATCAGTGGACACCGCCCGTGTTGATCACACAGTACACAGCTGCCAATCAAAAACAGGACGAGGCAACCTTAGTCTATACCTTTGAATATCAACCCTAAGCTTTCTCTATATGACCTCCCAGGATATCCTGGGAGGTCATATCCTATTTCAATTCATTTCGATATCATTCCGAATTATTCATTATCGCAATTTTTCTGGCAAACTTTTCTGTCGTATAAGGAGCAAATACATGCGTAACAATTTATTCCGTGGCGTTACTACCGCTATGATTACCCCTTTTCTTTCCGATGGAACAGTCGATTATGAGGGGTTGCGCCGTAATAGCCGCCACCAAATCGAGAATGGGGTCACTGGGCTTCTGCCACTCGGAACAACTGGCGAATCTCCTACCTTGAGCGAGGATGAAAAGGAACGAATTGTCCGCATAGTGATCGAAGAAGCTCGAAGTGCAAAACCCGATGTAAAAGTCATGGTAGGAGTGGGTACAAACTCTACCAGCAAGACCATTCAAAATGCCAGACGGGCCAAAACCTGGGGCGCTGATGCCCTGTTGGTAGTCACTCCTTATTACAATAAACCTACCCAGGAGGGTATCCTGGCCCATTTTACGGCTATTAGTCAAGAAACAGACTTACCTGTCGTGGTATACAATATCAAAGGTCGCACAGGCGTAAATATTGAAACTTCTACTTTGAAAAGCATGGCTTCTACCAACGACCCGATCATTGCTGTCAAGGAAGCTTCTGGCGATATTATGCAGATGACCGATGTGTTAGCAGAGATACCCGAATTGGCTGTTTATTCAGGTGATGATGGGATAACTTTCCCCTTGATTTGTCTGGGCGGGCAGGGTGTTATCTCGGTTGTAAGCAATTTGCTTCCACAACAAGTGGTAGAAATGGTAGATACGGCATTAAGCGGCAACCTCGAACAAGCCCGCCTACAGCATTTTCGTCTCATGCCGATTTTCAAAGCCGCCTTTGTTGAAACCAACCCCGCCCCGATCAAGTACGCAATGCAAAAAATGGGCCTGGCAGGCGGCCCGTTACGTTTACCGTTGGTTGAGATCCGCCCTGCCAGCCGAACAGTTCTCGATAACGTACTAAACAACCTGGAACTTTAAACCCCCAAAGGAGCCTTTCATGGGCATCTCCCCGGAACTTTTGCTCAATTTTCTTATTGCCGGTGTCATGATTGGCACACTCTATGCCCTGATGGCAATGGGGATTACCTTCATTTACAGTATTATGAAGATGATCAACTGGTCGATGGGGGAGTTTTATATGCTGGGTAGTTACGCACAATGGTTCATGGTTTCTTTTATAGTGGGAAGTGGTATGTGGTTCCTCGGCGTCATAGCATCCGCAATCATCCTGTTTATTGTCGGCCTGATCGTACAATGGCTGCTCATCCGGCCAATGTTCTCAACCGGCATGGAACGCAAAGATGAATATGGCACGGTGGTTACAATTGCCCTTGCGCTTTTCCTGCGAAACTTGGCCACCGTGTTGAGTGGCCCCAACACACGTGCTCCAGACATCGACCTGGGCCGCATTATGATTGGAGGCCTGCCTGTTAGTGGCAATCGCTTTGCGGCGTTTGTAGGGGCGCTACTTATTATCGGCCTGTTCTACTTGCTGCTCAATTACACCTGGTTGGGGCGTGCCTTTCGGGCAAGTTCTCAAAACCGGGTAGGTATTCAGACTGTTGGAATTAATATATTACGTATCGATCAGATTGCCTTTGCAATCGGCGTCACGCTTGCCGGCTTAGCGGGAGCCCTCTTGGCACCGGTTTTCAATGTTTTTCCGGAGAACGGCGCTGTGACTACGATGAAGGGTTTCGAGATCATCATTATTGGCGGTATGGGTTCTCTCCCGGGGGCTGCCTTGGGAGGCTTATTGCTTGGAGTAATCGAAAGCCTGGGATCGGTATTTATCGATTCCGGCCTTCGCAATGTTTATGGTTTCATCTTCCTCATCTTAGTGTTGCTGGTGAGACCTACTGGTTTATTTGGCGAGAAAGAACGCCTGAGCTAATGGAGACCAAACCTTCCCTCGGGATATTGCTCTTGGATACGGTTTTCCCGCGTATTCCGGGGGACGTGGGAAATGTTCAATCCTATGAATATCCAGTAATTATTAGAACTGTTACTGGAGCCACTGTCCAACGCGTAGTCTATGAAGCGGATGCTGGCTTATTGGCAGATTTTATCCGGGCTGCTCGCGAGTTAGAAGATCAAGGGGTGGTAGCCATCACCAGCAGTTGTGGATTCTTATCTGTGTTTCAGGAAGCGGTGGCCAAATCAGTTCAAATTCCGGTCTTTCTCTCATCCCTGCTTCAAGTGCCACTTGCGTACGCCATGACCCAGAGGATGGTAGGCATCGTAACCGCTCATTCGGAGCGGCTGACCGAAGAAGTTTTATCTAAAGCCGGAATAAGCCCTCAGATCCCGTATGTAGTAGGAGGCTTACAAAATTCACCCGCCTTCAGTAATCCGATACTCAAAGATGGCAAGAATTTACAAAGGGATGCCATTGAAAAGGATGTGCTTGGCATCGCAAAATCTTTGATGAATGCGAACTCAAATATTGGAGCTTTCATCTTCGAGTGCCACAACCTGGCGCCTTACAGCCAGGCCGTCCAACAAGCAACCGGGTTACCCGTATTCGATATTGTAGACTTTGCCAATTGGGTCTATAGCATAATCAATAAACGCAGTTACCCATTGCCAACACAAACATCAATGTCTTAATGGGATGTAGCACATGGAAAAAATTATTCAAACGCAAAATCTGACCAAACGTTTTGGTGGCCTGGTAGCGGTTAATGATGTTGATTTTAGTATTGAGCGCGGCGAGGTACGGGGCTTGATAGGCCCAAATGGATCAGGCAAAACTACACTGATCAATTTGATAACAGGTGTGTATGAGCCGAGCTCGGGTAAGATTTTTTTCAACGGGGAGGATATTACCGGATGGTCCCCGAATCGCATTGCCCAACGAGGCTTGCTGCGAACATTCCAGATTCCACGCCTGTTTGGTAGCATGACACTCCTTGAAAATATGCTCATCCCCCGTTTTGCGGATTTTTCGCTGGATTATTGGCTACATCGTGCAGCTGCTGAGAAGCGTGCCCAGGAACTTCTTGAAATGGCAGGCATCTCTCATTTACGTGATCAACAAGCCAAAACCCTTTCCGGCGGGCAAAAGGCTCTTTTACAAATGTCACGTGGATTTATGGTTGATCATATTTCAGTTTTTTTGCTCGATGAGCCATTTGCCGGTGTAAATATTGTCGTCAAGGACACCATTATGGAATTGATTACCAAAATGGCGGCCGAAGGAATCACGTTCCTTTTGGTCAGTCACGAGATGGCATCTATCCGACAAATGTGCCAAAAAGTGACCGTGTTGGCAGAAGGCACGATCATTACAGAAGGTTCGATGGATGAGATCGCCTCTCACCAACAAGTGATCGATGCCTATTTGGGAGGTGGAGCATGAGCCTGCTAGAAATCAATTCCATCACAGCCGGCTATCAGGAAGGAATCGACATCCTGAACGAACTGAGCCTGGCCGTCCAACCAGGCTCGGTTACGATCATCATTGGACCGAATGGCGCAGGAAAATCCACCTTGCTTAAAACCATTTACGGCTTTCTTAAGCCTGGTACAGGAAGCATCCATTTCAGCGATCACGATATTACGCCAAAACTTCCACACGAGATCAAGCACCTTGGCTTGAGCTATATTCCCCAGGAATTCAATGTCTTCCCACAGCTTCGTGTGGAAGAGAATCTTCTAATGGGAGCCTGGATCTTCCGCAAGGATAAGGCTCGTGTCCAACAGCAGCTCGAGCACACTTACGAAATTTTCCCTGCTTTATACAAGTTCCGCAAATCCAAAGCAAATACCATGAGCGGTGGACAATTGCGTATGCTCTCCATCGCGAAAGAAGTGATGACTTCTCCCTCTCTCATGTTAGTGGATGAACCATCCTCTGGTTTGGCCCCTAAGATCGCTGCAGAAGCCTATGAATTTCTCATGCATACCAAGCAAGCTTTAAATGCTGCTATCTTATTGGTTGACCATAACATGGAGACCGCGCTGTCATTGGCAGACTATGTTTACGTCGTTGATATGGGGCGCATCCGTGTTCATGGACCGAAACAAGAATTTGACCTTGATCGTATCAAAACCATCATTCAAGAATGTTTGATGGGCGCGTAGGAGATTTCAATGCAAAAGAGTCAAAATTTTTTCAGAGTAGCGAATTGGAGTTTCCTGGGCATAGCAGCCGCGGGTGTGATAGCCGGTCCACTATTCCTTAACGACTATTGGCAACACGTGATGATTGTATGCATGTATTACATCATTATGGCCGCGAGTTGGAATTTGCTGGCAGGATATACCGGCCAATTCTCGCTTGCCCACCAAACATTCGCAGCGTTGGGAGGCTATGCTTCCGGCCTAATGATTTATCACCTAAAAGTATCGATTGGCGTAGGATTTTTAGCGGCAATACTGGTCACATCCATTACCGGCCTTTTACTTGGATTGCTGGTTCTGAAAATGCGTGGTATCTACTTGGCAGTGGCGACCTGGGCTTTTTCCGAATCCTGCAGACTGACCATTGCCGCAGCGTATAAGTTTACAAGGGGCGAGCAAGGCTTGTCCCTGCCTCCATTCTTTGATTCGCTTTCACCAATTCGATATTATTATCTATTCTTCGGTTTAATGGTGGGCTTATTGCTCTTGATGTATTTAGTGCTTCGCTCCCCAATTGGATCATTTATAAGAGCTATTAAGGATGATGAGTTGGCGGCAAAAGCAATGGGCGTAGATACTGTCAAGTGGAAATTGTTTATTATGACCTTTGCAAGCACCATCGCAGGCATTGCCGGCTTTTTCTATGCCCACTATATTGTTATATTGTCGCCTGTTATTCTTTCCTTCAACGAGATTGGCAAGATCGTGATCATGGTTGTGTTCGGCGGACTAGGCAATTTTGCAGGACCGTTGATCGGAGCACCAGCGATCGTAATAATTTCCGAGTTAACGCGTGACCTTGGTAGTTGGAACATGGTTTTTTATTCTTTGGCGGTAATCGTAATTATGCGGGTTTACAGAGAAGGGCTGGCAGAATTTTTCAAAAAAGGAATCCAAAAGCTATCGATAGCCAGGAAAAAAACAATCCAGGATGCTCCAGCTTCATTACGGGAATAAAGCTCTCGATTAAATTTTGAGCAATTTACTTTTTGAGTAATACCCCCAGATCCCCGGCGGGTGTTGGTAATAAATTTTTGAATAATCCAAATTAGTCTAATGAGAATTACTCAAAATGTATTGCTTTGGGCGCTATTTTGACTTCCACCTGGGCATCCAGGGCTTCTGCAGTTCGTTCCAAAAAGGAAAGGCTGGGCATACTGCTCCCATTTTCGAGGCGGGCAATCGAAGGTTGCCGTGTCCCCACCTTACCTTGTCGGCCAGTTCCGCCTGAATTATGCCGCGTAGCATGCCCATACGAGCGATCTGGTAACCCAACTCAAGTCGCTGGCATTCTGCAAGGAATTCAAGGTCCTGTTTCTGCTGCGCTTGCCAGTCGCTGAATGTTATGGTTGACATTACACTCCCCGTCACTCAAGCCAATTAATCAACTGCAAGCTGCCAATCCGTGAAAAGTGCCTGGTGTTGTTGGTGAGAAGCTGACATTTGTTTTCAATAGCAATGCAGGCAATTTGCAAGTCGAGATTATCCAGTGGCTCTCCTCTCGCCTCCAACTCAGCTTTCAACTCACCGAACTTCCTTCCGGCCGCCTCATCAAACGGAAAGATGATCAGCACTGAAAGTAAGACTTCCAACCTTGCCAGGTTATCCTCGCTGTGGAGGGAACGATGCGCTCCATGAGTTAATTCGGCCACGTTGATTGCAGTCGTCGCCAGTTCTTCTTGCGGAGGTACATGCGCATTTAGATCAAGATGCCCGCGCAAGATGGCAATGCAATGATCCGTATCCAGCAATTTCATAGATCAACCTCTGGTCGGGAAGATGGGCTTTGACGGTTCTTCCTAATTATTTCTTCCAACTCTGCCAGATCCGCTTCATCCTTCCATAAACCAAAAGCAGCCATCGCAGGATGAGTCTCTCCTGCTTCAATATCCTCCAGCAATTTTCTAGATTGGCCCAAAGAGTGCGCCAGGCGGCGGGTGATCTCCGCGGAGCGTTCCAGGCGGGCCAGCTCTCCAGCGCCGATGATCGCAGCCAGGGGACGTTGGCGGCGCAGAATGACGAAGCGCTCGCCGCTGGCTGCTCGTGACAGATATTCTGAAAAGCGACTTTTGGCTTCTGACATACTGATATTTTCCATTTCAGTCTCCTAACAGGTCATTATGACCTGTTCAATTATATCATGCGGAAGGTATATAATCCAATTTTCCTACCAGCTGGTGGCCGAAAAACGAAAGCAGTTGCAACGGATAGAGGCTGTTTCAAATGAGTGGGTTATTGAGGCATTCAAGCCCATCCTTCCAATATACAGACCCTCTGATCTCCGAAAATAATAGTCGTGGCTATTATTGTCTAAACCATAATTTTCACACAGGGAGTCTGTTCCCATACTTGAAAAAGCCCTATAACAAAAATTGAACCAAATGCCGGACTGGACCAGTACATCACCGGCTCTCTTTGCGTTAATGACTAATCGAAATTCAGGTTCAAAACCCGGCGGGAGAGCACCAGGATGTCCTCACCAGACAAGGGAGAGGAGCGGATGCCAAATCCCTGGCAGAGTCCACTCAACCCCTCCCACCAGGCAACTCCTTCATTGCCTGGAAAAACAAACTCCAGGATCGTGCGGCGAATAAAAGGTAGAGGTTGTTCCTGGATGGACATGGACAATCCCTGGAACAGGATGTCCAGTCCTTCTTCTGTTGGCACACCCCATTTTTCAGCCTGCCCCTGAAAGGCAAGCCGCGGCGCAGGGTCCGGCCAGAAAAGCTGGAGCAGACGCAGAGTCCAGCCTGGCTGCATCGAAGACAGGATGGAATGGTAAGCCTCCTGCGGGCGCACTTCGGGACGATCCGGGTCGGCGTACAATTCGGCAAACAGGCGCTTGGTATCGTCATCCCCTATCAGGGCGGCATTGGCTCCTACCTGAACGACGCCCTTGCCCAGCACGAAAGTATGGGTTGTTCCTACTTCTGCCAGTTGGTTTGCCATGTCCCAAGCTGATCTCTCACATGGGTCTCCATCGTATCCACGATCGCTTCCTCATCAAACTCATCCGGGATTTCAGACACAATGCAGCCCTGCATCTCAACCAACATTACAACCTGAGCGACAAGCCTAAAGGCGTGAAGTCTTACCGCGTGGAAGCGCTTGTCGCGGACATCTTCGGTCTGATCGACGCGCTAGGTTATCGTAAAGTGAACCTGGCCGCTCACGACTGGGGTGCTGCAATTGCTTGGGAACTTGCCATACGGCATCCGGAACGACTGCGCAAGCTGGGTATCCTGAACGTGCCGCACCCGGCCGTGATGCGCAACTTCCTGCGCCGCGGCGACCCGGAACAGCTGCGCCGCTCCTGGTACATTTTTGCTTTTCAGCTCCCCTGGCTGCCGGAATATTCTCTGTGCAAAAATGACTGGCGCAACACGGTCCGCGCGTTGCGCGGCAGCGGCAAGATACACACTTTTACAAATGAAGATATCGAAAAATATAAAGAAGCCTGGTCCCAACCCGGCGCGATAACTGCCATGATCAACTGGTATCGCGCCGCCGCGCGTCACTGGCCAAAATTAAAGAGGGACTGGCGTGTAAAAGTCCCTACGTTGATGCTCTGGGGCATGAAAGATGTAGCGCTCAGTCACCGCATGGCGCGCCCCAGCATAGACTATTGTGAGGAGGGGAGGCTGGTGTTCTTTGAAGATGCCACTCACTGGGTGCAACACGAGCAAGCCGAGGTTGTCAACCAGCTTTTGGTAGAATTCTTTTTGGAGAAGTAAATGCTTGACTCACTCAAAGTGCAATTCAGGCCTGCAACACGAACAGACCTGCCTGCCATCGTCCGCATGCTGGCAGAGGATGAACTCGGCGCGCGGCGTGAACGCTTCGAAACGCCGCTGCCGCAGGCATATTACACAGCTTTCGAAGCAATTGATGCCGACCCAAACCAGGAACTTATCGTAACTGAACTGAACGGGGAAGTCGTTGGCACGCTTCAACTGATGTATCTGCCATCCCTGAGTTACCGGGGCGGGACAAGAGCTCAAGTCGAATCTGTCCGCGTGTTGGAGCGGTTACGCGGCCAGGGCATTGGCGCTCGTATGATGGAATGGGCGATCGAACGCGCCCGCCAGCGTGGCTGCCAGTTGATGCAGTTGACCAGCCATAAGTCGCGGGCAGATGCACATCGCTTTTACGAGCGGCTGGGGTTCACAAAGTCCCATATTGGGATGAAAATAAAGCTGTGAAAAACACTGACACGGCAGTACTGCATAACCAGGAAGCCCACCGCTTCGAACTCACAGTCGATGGGCATCAGGCTGTGCTAGAGTACATACTGAAGGGTAATCGTATTGTTTTCACGCATACCCGCGTCCCACCTGCCATCGAAGGACGCGGCCTGGGCAGTAAACTGGTTGAAACCGGTCTGGACTATGCCAAAGAGAATGGTCTAAGGGTCAGGTCTCTGTGCTGGTTTGTGAGCAAGTATATCCGCTTGAATCCGGAGTATCGGGATTTGCTCAAATAGAACTTGCCTGTAGAATGGAGCCATCGTCTGCTCGAGTAACAATAAAGCTTCACTCAGCCGCATTCCCCAACCGCCAGGCCAGGGCTGAGAAGCGCTGCGCAACCTTGTTATTGCGTACAGCGATCCCAACCGCGCGCCGGTTGCCTGCCAGCACGCATAGTTTACGGGCGCGGGTGATGGCTGTATAAAGCAGGTTGCGCTGCAGCATGGTGTAGTGTTGTGTCACGACCGGCATGACTACGGCCGGAAATTCAGATCCCTGCGCCTTGTGGACCGAAATGACATACGCCAGAGTGAGCTGGTCCGCTTCACTCCAGTCGTAGCCGACATGGCGGCCATCGAAGTCGACGCGCAGCTCCTGCTCGATCGTATCGATCTGGCGGATAAATCCAATATCCCCATTATAGACATCCTTGTCGTAGTTGTTCTGCACCTGCATGACCTTATCTCCCACCCGGAAGATGGTGCCATACAACTTGCGTTCCAGTTTGCTGGCTGAGGGCGGGTTCAATTGCGTTTGCAGTCGTTCGTTCAACATCATCACCCCGGCCGGGCCGCGATACATAGGCGCCAGCACCTGGATGTCGGAGATGGGGTCGACCCCAAACTTGCCCGGGATGCGCTCGGTGACCAGGTCTACGATCCAGTCTGCAGCCTGGGCAGCATCTTCGGCCGGGAACAAGAAAAAGTCTCCGTCATCTTTGGAGAACTCCGGCATCTGTCCCTGGTTGATGCGATGGGCGTTGCGAATGATCTGGGAATTGGCTGCCTGGCGGAAGATGGTCCTCAGGCGGGTCACCGGCACCAGGCCGCTGGTGATCAGGTCGCGCAGCACATCGCCTGCGCCCACGGATGGAAGCTGGTCCACGTCCCCGACCAGCAGCAGGTGGGTACCGGGCCGCAGTGCTTTGAGCAGGTTGTTCATGAGCAGCAAGTCGAGCATGGAAGTTTCGTCCACAATCAGGAAATCGACCGCTAGCGGGTTGTTTTCATTGTGCTTGAAACCTTCGACCGGGGAAAACTCCAGCAAGCGGTGGATGGTGCTGGCATGGCGTCCGCTGGCTTCGGAGAGCCGTTTGGCTGCCCGCCCGGTGGGAGAAGCCAGGAGGACGCTTCTGCCTTCCGCTTCCAGCGCGCTGATCAGGGCCTTCAGGCAGGTGGTCTTGCCTGTGCCGGGACCGCCGGTCAGAATGCTGACCGGATGCCGGAGCGCCATTTGGACAGCGGCCTGCTGTTCCGCCGACAGGTCCGGGCCGTCGATTTTGGGCAGGGTCGGGTTGTACGAGGCGGGATGCTCAGCCAGCGCTCCCAGGCGCTCGGCCACGCCTTTTTCGCCAAAGTAGAACGGGGTCAGATAGATGACCGGCGCCCCGTACCCCGTCAGGGCTTCGGAAATCCGTTTGGGATCAGGAACTTGCTGGGAGCCGGGAGCAGGTACCAACTCCAGCCGGATGCGGTCCTCCGCCGCCAGGCGGTCGAGCGCCGAGGGGATGAGATCCGGTGCAACACCCAGCAGTTCAACGGCGCGTTCAGCCAACAGGTCACGCGGGGCATAGACGTGACCGCCGTTGCTCATCTCGTTCAGGGCAAAGACTACGCCAGCTTCGATACGTGACGGATGTTCGGGCGGCAGGCCAAGGGCTTGGGCGATGCGGTCGGCGGTCTTGAAGCCCACGCCGTAGATGTCACGCTCGAGGCGGTACGGGTCTTGCTGGACGATCTTGAGCGAGTCATCCCCGTAGGTTTTGTAGATTTTGACCGCCAGGTTGGTGCTGACGCCGTGCCCGTGCAGGAAAATCATGATCTCCTTGACCTGTTTCTGTTCAAGCCAGGCGGCGTTGATCTTGCCCAGGCGGTCCATGCCGATACCGGGCACCTCCAGCAGGCGTTCGGGGGATTCTTCGATGATTTCGAAGGTCTGCTCTTTGAAGCGTGAAGTGATGCGCCCGGCCAGCTTGGGTCCGATGCCCTTGATCATGCCGGAGCCCAGATAGCTCTCGATGCCCGCAACGCTGGCCGGCAGGGTCTGCTCACAGACTTCGGCCTGGAACTGCTGCCCGTGCTTGGGATGGGTATTCCAGCGGCCACCCAATCGCAGGTGCTCGCCGGGCGAGACTTCGGGCAGGTTGCCGACTACGGTGACCAGCCCGTCCTGGCTCTGGCCAGGCAATTGGTGCCGCCGAGTGACCTTTTCCGGGCGCAGGCGCAGGACGGTGTAACCGTTTTCAGAGTTGTAATAAGTGATGCGCTCGACCGAGCCGGTGAGATCGTCCATGGGGTAAGTATACTCGTTGGATCAAGCGCATCATTTATGTATATTCAACTTTAAAGCAGGAAGTAAGAATATATCACGTGTTACTGATTTTGTTTATCAGTCACGTTATTACTGCGATTTT
>Ga0105091_10000313_pt1 | contig 19829 bp, 17 predicted proteins | sample PPLLak1March2015_FD_87022 | JGI IMG/M metagenome (GOLD analysis project Ga0105091, IMG submission 87022) | Freshwater sediment microbial communities from Prairie Pothole Lake near Jamestown, North Dakota, USA - PPLs Lake P7 Core (1) Depth... | ecosystem: Environmental > Aquatic > Freshwater >... | reverse complement strand
TGACGGTGCACTGCGACAACGTGACAAGGTGCGGGTCTCCGCAGCCCTCCACTCCGTGCGCGGCTCTGTAACGCGACTCCAGGCCCGTTCGGAGGGCTGCGTCGACGCGCACCTTGTCACCCTGTCACCCCTGTCACCCCTGTGGCTCTAGCTCCCCTTCTGCTCTTTCTTCAGCCTCTGGTAGTCACGGACGGCCTGTTCTGCGCCTTCGCGATCCCCCGTACGGCGAAGGACCCGGGCTAACGCCCAGTGAGGGTCGGGGTAAGCTGGATCAAGCCGGGCCGCCTCACGCATCGCCGCAACCGACTCTTCCAGCCGGTTGAGTTTCTCCAAGGCAAGCCCAAGACGGTAGTGCGCTTGGGCAAACCCGGGTTCGATCCTGATGGCTTCTCTCAAGTAGCCTTCCGCTTTTTCCGCCTGTCCGGCCTGCATCAGCAGAACACCGAGGTTTAGGGAAGGCCAGGCGGATGGATTTGGCTCCTGGCGATTCAGCTCAATCGCCTTTTCGTAATAGGCGATCGCCTTGTCCGTCTTCCCGAGGGCCTCGTAGCAGAGACCAAGCCGATCATAAGCTCTCGTAAAACTCGGGTGCTCCTGGATGATCTGCTCCAGCTTGCTGATTGCCGGCTCATAAAGATTCTCGTCGTAATCGAGCCGCGCGAGCCAGTAGGCGTAAAGCGGTCGGGCGGCCTGCTCCCGATTCAGCCTGTCCAGCTCTGGGCGAGCCCAGTCTCGGCGGCCGAGCAGGATATAAGACATTGCCAGTGTGAAGCGGTTACCGGGGTCCAGGGATTCGATAGCGTCGGCCTTCTTGTAGGCGATCGCCGAATTAAGATATTTTTTGTCGACGAAGAAGAGCCCTCCCAGATAACTCAGGAGGTGGTACTTGGGTGCCTGTTTGTTGGTCTCGATCTCCTTGACGAGCAGTTGCTCCGCCTTTTCGAAATCCTTGCGCTGCAGGGCCTCCTCCAGCTCAAAGCGGAAGGCGGGGTCGAGATTGGGGATGGTCTTGACTTCCCCTATGGCGAACTTCTCGGTCTCCTCCTTCTGTTGAGGCAAAGCGTTGCCGGAGACCGCGATAAACAATGAAAGCAGTAATACTTTTCTCATCGGCGAAGGTGAATGGGCCCGAAAACCAGTCTAATCCAGTGGACGGCCGGCAAGTCAATCAAGGCTTCCTGCCACGCTTAGCTCCGGAACCTCTGGGGCGCTTTCTTGATGCCCGTTTCAGTGCTTTGTTACACTCCACTCAGTGTCTGTTCCTGCCTTTTTTGCCCGAATCTTCGGCATCTGTTTGATGCAGTGTCTCCTGGCTGCCCAGGCGGACGACCAAGTAGTCCAACGGTTAAGCCAGGCACACGAGCAGATGTTTGCCGGAAATCTACCCAAGGCTGAAGCAACTTTGGCGGAGCTCATTCGGTCTCACCCAAGTGACGCTCGGGTCCATAACCTTCTCGGTGCTCTGAAAGCGCAACAGGGGGCCTTCGAGCTCGCTGAAAAGCATTTGAAGGAAGCTGTTCGCCTGGCCCCCCGCTACACAGACGCTTACTTGAACCTGGGCCGCCTCTACCAGGAGAACCTGGGAAAAGACCCGAAAAACCTCGAGAAAGGGATCGAGGTGTACCGGCGAGTCCTGATTCATGAGCCGGCACGGGCGGAGGCGCTGTATCAGTTGGGTCTGCTCTTCCACTTGAAGCAAGAAAACAGGCTCTCTCTGAAATACCTCCAGCAGCTCGCTCCTCAGGACCGGCTCCGACCACAGGCTCAAAGCCTGATTTGTGCGGGTTATGCCGCGTTGGGGGATCAGCGGGGGGCGGAGGAAGCGGCGAATACGCTCGTATCGAGAATGGAGTTCACTGAGGAGGACGTAACAGTGATCCTCCCGACTCTGCGCAACGCGAACCGGCGGGATCTGGCCGTTCGCCTCCTGGAAGCCTTGTCACAAAAAGGCGTTCTTTCTGTCAAAGCCGGCGAGAGTCTCGCCTTCCTTGTCGCGGAGCAGGGCGATATCAAGCGGGGGATTGCGCTCCTCGACAGCCTCGCTGATCGTCATCCCAACCTTCCCGGCCTTTTGCTCCAGGAAGCGTCGCTGGCTTACAGTGCTGGCAGCTACGAAGAGACTCTGAGCTACCTGGCTCACGCTCGCGATCTGTCACCTGACGACGCGCGGATCCACCTGTTCTTCGGGATTGCCTGCATGAAGTTGGGCCTGGGCATGGAAGCGATCCAGTCGCTGGAAAAGGCGCTTGCCTTGGCGCCCGGCAATGCGTACTGCCACTTTGCCCTGGGGGTCGGCATGCTGCACTGGCAGGAGGCCTCAAAAGCGATACCTTACCTGGAAGAGTACTGCCGGATGCAGCCGGACGACCCGACCGGACAGGCGGCACTCGCGGAGGCTCATTTTCTCGACAAGAACTACGAGCGCGCCCAAGAAGGTTTCCAGAAGCTTGTTTCCGACCCGAATAACAAGATCACTGCTCTTTACTACCTCGGGACCATAGCCCGTCTGCAGAATAACTTCGACGAGGCGACGGGGTACCTCCAGCAGGTGTTGGCTATCGAACCTCGGCATGCGGGCGCTCTCGCAGAGCTTGGGTGGATTCAGACCAGAAAAGGGCAGTTTCAGGAAGCCGAAGCCGGCCTGAACAAAGCGCTGCTCATCGACCCTGATCACTACCAGGCCAACTACAACCTGCTCCTCTTGTATGCCCGGACTCGCGATTCCCGGTACGAGAGTCAGAAGGCGGCTTTTGAGAAGATCAAGCAAAAGCGCTGGGAGACGCTGACGGCCGCGCTCCGCACTATTGAAGCGGTCCCCCGAGGCACTTCCGCTGGTTTGCCAGGCAAGTGAGGCTTTGCGCACCAATGATCCCGAAAACCGGCCTCGTTCTTTTGGTCCCCACCATTTACACGCCCCGATCGGCCATTTGCAGTGCGCACCCAGCCTGTGCTATCTCTGGAAGTAAGGTCCCAACCTAAGTTAGCAATTGGCATCCCGAGCCACAGAGAGCGAAGGAGGGGTTTTATGTCTCTCGGGCTTCGTGGCAGGCTTATGGCCTGTTTTCTAGCCGTGGTCCTCACTCTTTTCCTCCCTTGTCTTGCGCAAAGCTTCAATGCGTCACTGAGTGGCGTCATTACCGACAGCACTGGCGCGCTTGTTCCAGGGGTGGAACTGACTTTAACCAACTCCGCGACCGGTCAGCACTCTAAGTTCGTTACCGACGACGAAGGGCGTTATTCGTTTCAGAACCTGACGCCCGGAACTTACGACTTGAGCGCGACGCTGGCCGGCTTCAAGGAATTTCGGCAGACCGGTATCGAGCTGCCGATCAATGCTAAAGCGCGCCTCAATATCACACTGCAAGTCGGTGGTGTTGAACAGGTCGTTCAGGTACAGGGAAGCGCGCCTCAGCTCAACTTCGAGAATGCAACCCGGGAAGAGGGAGTCAGTCCCGATACGCTGGAGAAGCTCCCGCTGCTCGTCTCCGGCACTGTTCGCTCAGCCGCCGGTTTCGCGGTCCTGATGCCCGGGGTCAGCACGGGCGGCGGCAATAACGCTTTTGATGCGCGTATCAACGGGGGCGTCCAGTCAGGGGACGAAGCCCAGGTGGACGGAGTCAGCATGCAACAGGGCACCATGAGCCAAAGCGGCATGATCTCGATCTTCCAGGACTTCCCGTTCTCCCCCGACATGGTCAGCGAAGTCAAGGTGCTGACCTCGAACTACGAGCCCCAATACGGCGGCACTGCGGGCGCCACCATCATTGCAGAGACCAAATCGGGCACGAACGACTTCCATGCCTCCGGATTCTGGTTCCATCGCAACACGGTGCTCAACGCTCGCCAATTCGGGGCGGCAGAACGGCCCAAGAATCTGCAGCACAACTTCGGGGCGAACGTCGGCGGCCCCGTCAAGCTCCCGTTCGTCTGGTCGGATAAGATCAAGACCTACTTCTACTTCAACCACGAGCAATTCCGGGTTCGAGGCGGGGCGACTGCGCCGATTCTGTCCATTCCGTCCCTGAAAAACCGCGCAGGCGATTTCTCCGACTGGGTAGATAGCAGCGGGAACCTGATTCCAATCTACGATCCCGACACGACTCGTCCCAATCCGAGTTTCAACGCGGCCCAGGAAGCAGGTCCAAACAACCTTCCCTTCCTCAGGGATCAGTTCATGGGCTGCAACGGGAATCAGCCGAACGTGATTTGTCCCACCCGCTTCCAGAATTCTCTGGCGTTAGCGTGGCTTAAGTACCTGCCGGAGCCTACGTTTTCAGGCGCGTTAAGAAATTACCAGGCGCCTCCCGTTCCTGACATCATCCTGGCGAATACGAAGTACTACTTCTACAGGATTGACACGAACATCGGGGAACGAGATCACCTCTACTTCTCCTCCTGGAGTCAATATGCGCCGCCCAACTTCAACAGCACTCTGCCCCAGCAGCTTGCCAGCGAAGACCTGACCGATCCTCAGAACTCCAAGGTCGCGCGCTTGAACTGGACCCATACCTTCACCCCCACGCTGATCAACCATTTCAGCATCGGTTACCTGAACAGAAACGAGGGCTACGGGTCGCTAAACCAGGAATTCGTCAATGATTTTCCGAAGATCGCAGGCGTAGCAGGTTATCCGGCGCCTCCGCAGATTAACTTCAGTGACGGTTACGAAACCTTCGGTAATGATGCCGGCGATAATACGGGGAACGTGACCACACGGCCCACGATGATCGGGAACAGCATGGCCACGTGGGTCAAGTCGAGCCACACTTTCAAGTTCGGCGGCGAATATCGCGACCTTGGTCAGAATTTCCACGACGGCACCAACCGGGCGGGCACTTTCTCCTTTGATTCGTCTACCACCGGGCTGGTCGGCCTGCCCACGAGCGGCAACCCCATCGCGAGTTTTCTGCTGGAACAAGTTGCTAGCGGCAGCGTCGCTTTCCGCAGCGTGGCGGCTAACTATGCCCGTCAGAAAGCGTTCGCGGTCTACGGTGGAGACACCTGGAAGATCAACCCGAAGTGGACCCTTAATTATGGGTTGCGCTGGGACGTTTTCACTCCGGCCGTCGAGAAGTACGACCGGCTTTCCTTCTTTGACCCGACCCTGCTCAATCCCGAGACGGGCAAGCCGGGCGCGCTGGCTTTCGCACCGGACTTCGAGCAGCGATTTGACCGGCGCCATCCGGAGGAGACCTGGTACGGCGGCTTTGCTCCCCGTCTGGGGCTTGCGTATGCCTTGAATGACAAGACCGCAATCCGGACCGGTTACGGGATCTTTTACCACCAGGCCTACTGTCCCGGTTGGGGCGGATGTCTGTCTCTCGAGGGCTACAACTCGACCGTGTCATTCGACAGCACGCAGCAGGGCCTGACACCGGCGTTCATCCTGAGCCAGGGCTTTCCTCAGAACTTCGAGCAGCCGCCCTTCCTGGAGCCTGACTTCCGCAATGGCCGGGATTTGACCTACCGGCCGTTCGAAGCGAATCGCCGCGCCTACTCGCAACAATGGAACTTCACTGTCGAGCGGCAGATTACCAACGACCTGATGGTGAGCGTGGGTTATGTAGGGACAGCCGGACGGAGGTTGCCGTCCTACGTTGCGCCCATCAATGTTCTTAACCCAAGTCTGCTGTCCATGGGTGAAGCTCTGTTCGATCAGTTCACTCCCGGCGTGACTTCGCTGAACGGAGTTTCGTTACCGTACAACGGATGGTTGGAGGATCTGACCTGCGATCCCACCGTCGCCCAGGCGATGCTGCCTTATCCGCAGTATTGCTCGCGGTTGCAGGGGATCAATGAGAACGCCGGTTTCTCCAAGTACCATTCCTTTCAGATGAAGGTCGACAAGCGCTTCTCGAAGGGAACTTTCCTCCTAGTCGCCTACACTCACCAGAAATTGATCACTACGACCGGGCAGACGAACGATGCGGTTGGCGTTGTGGCCGACAATGGATGGGGAGGTGTCATCTCTCCCTACCAACGGCAACGCGCCATTGCCTTGGCGTTTGACGATGTGCCGCACATCCTGTCCACCTCGTTCATCTACGAAGCACCTTGGAGGGTGGGCGGGGCGCTCGGCCACTTGGCGAACAACTGGGCAATGACCACCATCTTTCGGTATTCGTCCGGACTGCCGTTCTACTTCCGGGCGGACGAGTGTCGAATACCCGAGCAGTTCCGGATGGGGTGTCTGCCGAACTATGACCCGAGCAGACTGTATGCTCAGGACAAGGACGACTTCGACCCTGGACGAGGTCCGTTGATTAACCAGGATGCGTTCGAGGCCACGGTATTCAACTTCCGGCAAGGCGACGGCACGGTCTCGACAAACGAACGCGGCTTTGCCTTTTACAACCATGACGTGTCTTTCGTGAAGAACACGCCGATCCGGGAGCATGTGAACTTCCAGTTCCGCGCTGAATTCTTCAACATCTGGAACTGGCACACATTCACGGCTTCCGGGGCGATGGGATCGCGGGCGTTCGATACGTTCGTCGGATCCGCTGACTTCGGCAACTGGAACAACTCGGTCAGCGCGCCGCGAACCGTTCAGTTCGGGGCCAGACTGGAGTTCTAGGTCCCAGGCTCTCTCCTGGACCTGGTCAAGGGGCCGCCACCTCCCCCGGCGGCCCCTTTGAGTTTGTAGGTGTTCCCCCAGGGCCGCATAAGCGCTAGCCCGATTGTAGGAAGCCTTGTTTTAGGGCCAAAGGCCCGATTCAGTTTAGCCTAGGGCGAAGCCCTAGGAACCAGTGGTGGTAAGGCTTTGAGCGCTGAAGGCGCGATTCAAAGAGCGGTTGTGGTGCCTGAAGTCGCGCTTTCAGCGCTCAAAGCCGCGCCACAACTGATTCCTAGGGCTTCGCCCTAGGCTAAACTGAATCGGGCCTTTGGCCCTAAAAACGGTCCGCCTACAATCACCTTAGCACTTATGCCCCAGGGCCGGCGGCTCTGACCTCTTCTACTCGGCTTTTCCCCCTACAGCAGCCCCCTGATTACGTCGCCCAGTTCTTTGCCCGGATCCTCGAGTGCACCCCGACGTTCACGGACAATTCGGCCTTCCTTGTTGATCACGAAGTGAGTTGGCGCGCCTATCACCCTGTAGCGCCTGGCCGTTTCCGAAGCTTTGCCAACGAGTTGGTAGTCGAACTCGGTTTCCTGGAAGAAAGCGCGCAGCTCGTCTTCGGTGTCCGGGGCGAAAGCGATAAATACGACCTCTTTTCCCGCAAACTCTTTCACCATCTGATTCAATTTCGGGATTTCGACTCGACAGGGCGCGCAAGCGATAAACCAGAAATTCAAGACAACTACCTTGCCCCTCAGCTTCGACAGCGTGAGTTCCTGACCGTCAATAGAACGAACCCGGAATTCCGGAGCGGGGTCCGTGAACTGCCCCATGCCGAATGAGACGAGAAGAGCAAGAGCGGCGACCAAAGCCAACGCACGATTCATGAATGGGAGTTTAACATTCGTCGGCTGGGAGACGCTGCCCCAGCAAATCGGTAAAATAACTTGCTCTATGAGTTTTCAGCTCGTTGTCACGCTAGGACCGGCTTCTGACGCACTTCTTGAGCCGTTGATTGCCGCGCGCGCAGCCGCCTTCCGGCTCAACACCGCGCACATGTCACTCGAAAGAATCACCTTGCTCTCCCAACGAATCCGGGATCTTAGCAGTGACTTGCCGATTGTGTTCGATCTCCAGGGAGCGAAGATGCGACTGGGAGTATTCCCGCCAACCCCGGTTCAGCAAGGTGGAGAGCTCGTCTTCGCACGTGATCCTTTTGGCACGGTTTCGATCCCTGTCGAGCATAGGGAGTTTTACGAGCAGGTGTCTGTTGGAGAGATCGTGAGTGTCGACGACGACCGGCTGCGTTTTGAAGTGCTCTGGAAAGATGATCACTCGGCTTTGTGTCGAGCCCTTGCTGACGGAGTCTTGAGACCTCGCAAAGGACTGAACATTACCGATCATCCGGTTGAGCTCAGGAGTTTACGCGCGTTTGATCAGGAAGTCTGTCGCCTGGCGACGCAGTTCCAGAATTCGAGTTGCGCCGTATCCTTTGTAAAAGACGGCAGTGAAGCGGCCTGGGTGAAAAAGTTGTCCCCGGAAAGCCCAGTGATCGCCAAGATTGAGAGAGCTGAAGCTGTCGCGAACCTGGAGATGATCAGTGAACAGGTGGATTCTTTGTGGGTCTGCCGGGGCGACCTCGGCGCCCAGATTGGGCCGGCGGGGATGGCGAAGTGGGTATCGTCTCTCAGCCCCGGTTCCCTGTCTCGTCCCGTCTGGATGGCCGGACAGGTTCTCGAGCACCTCACCGGGCACCCTGAACCGACGCGATCCGAAGTGTGCCACCTCTACGATCTCATCCAACGAGGCTATGCGGGTATCGTTTTGTCAGACGAAACAGCGATTGGGGTAGACCCTGTGAGGGCAGTCAAAACCGCCGCATCGCTCGTAGGGGAGTTGCTGTGAAAACGCCATTGGCATTACAGAGCCGCGCCGATTCGAGGGTGTTGAAAAAGGTCTTTCTCGACCCCAAGGGGGTCGCGTAGCAGAGCCCAGGGTTGGCGCGTTTTGTGCGGCCTACCCCTGGGTTACGGACCCGGTGGCTTGCCAACCCTGAAAGGGTAGGGAGTTTACCAGCTGTCAGCCCAGGGTAGGCCGCGGACCACCCAAACGCGCCTTTAGGGTTCGTTGGGTGGTCCGCTTACTGCGCTCCAGGCTGCTCCGCGGCAAAACGCTTTGCAGCCCGTGTGGCGAGCCAGCCGCAGCGTGCGCGGCTCTGGTAACGTGTGATGGCGCGAAGTTGCAGCGCCTGTACAGTCAAGTCGGGTCAGCACTGGGTGGGGCTTTCTCGCCTGCATCAGAAAAACCACCCCTTGCCGTCGAAATCGGCCGTCTCCGCTCGAAAATCGACTCGATCTATGATGATCTTGATCTGGCGGCCATCGACAAGCCGCAGGGTCAGCTTGTGGGCGTGGTGTGCCTTGATGAGGCACTCCAGGGAACAGGAAATCCTCCCAGTAACGCCCTTCTCCCCGTCGCGCTCGAACACGATAAGGTCGTATGTCACTTCGCCGAGGCTTTCCCTGCGGGCAAACAAGAGCCCTCGACCGAGTACGTTTTCAATGATTTCCATGGGATTTCCATAGGCACTGACAGACTGACAAACTGACAAACCGACAACCGGACAAGGTTACTAGACTGTCAGTCTGTCAGTCTGTCAGTTTGTCAGTTGCCTCACGCCTTTCCCACCCACTCCGGCGGCGGGGTGATTTCAGGCGCGGGCTTCGGGCCGGAATCCGGGCGCCCGCTCGTTTCGAGTCGATTGATGGCCCGGACCCTCATGTCGTGCTCGCAGGCAATCTGGCAAGACAGACGTACGCCGGTCAGCTGTTTTTCGGCCAGCTTCATCTGCTCGGCTTTCGTCATCGATTCCGGCTCTCCTTCGAGGAATTCCACCCGACAGGTTGTGCAACGAGCGTTTCCGCCGCATGCGTGCATGATGTCAACGTCCAGGTCCTCTTCTATAGCCAGGACGAGGCGTCTTCCCGCAGTCACATCTGTTGTTCCGTACCCTTCCACTGTCAGTTTTGGCATAAGTTGCTCCAAGCACTCCGCTTTCCCTCAGGGAGGCGTTCTTCCTAATTTCCAACATTTCGGGCACAAGGTTCAAAGCGGACCCTTGTTGCCAGCGCGGATCGGGCCATGTACAATCCGCTCGGAGCGGATGCAATGACTGAAGGAAGAATATCCATCTGGTTCTTTATCGGCCTGATTCTGCTAATTTACGGCGTACTGATTTCCGTAACCGGGGTGTATCACTATTACTACCCTCCCGAACATGAAGTGGTCTTGAGTCATCTGCACGCCGGGATCTGGTGGGGCGCCTTACTTACTATTATAGGCGGGTTTTACTGCTACCGGTTCTTTCCACTGAGACGCACAGGGCGACCTGCCCGACTCTGACCGGAATAAGGAACGGGAAGCGGGGATCTCTAAGCGCTGATCTGTCGGATCTGCTCCAGATTGGTCTTCACCAGGTGCCAGGCACGGCGGACCACCTGTTCGTCCGTGCGGATGTTTCCGATCGCCATCCTGATAGTGAACTTATCGCGAAGGCGGGTGTGGGAAAGAAAGACGTCACCGGTAGCGTTCACCGCGTTCAGCAGCCTTTCATTCAGGTTGTCGGCGTTTTCCCCGTCCCCCGGCAACGCGCGGAAACACACGGTGCTGAACTTGACCGGTGCGAGACGCTCGAAGCCCGGGTTCTCATCGATCCACCCCGAGACCATCTGAGCCAGGCGCATCTGTTCTCGAATCCTCGCCGCAATCCCCTTGCGTCCGTATGTCCGGATAATCATCCAGAGCTTGAGCGCCCGAAAGCGCCGGCCCAGTTGGACGCCGTAATCCATCAGGTTGTGCACTGAGGCGTCCTGTCCCGTCTTCAAATATTCAGGGACCAGGCTGAACGCCTGCTTCAGGACGTTCATCCTCCGGCTGTAGAAGGCGCTCAGATCCATTGGAGTGAAAATCCACTTGTGCGGATTCACGACCAGCGAATCCGCCCGGTCGCATCCCTCAAGAACCCACCGCATTTCGGGGAGGATTGCGGCCGCGCCGCCGTAAGCCGCATCCACATGGAGCCAGATGTTGTACTTGCGACAGATATCAGCAATCTGGGGCACGGGGTCAATACTGGTCGTCGACGTAGTGCCGACTGTGGCGACCACGCAGAAGGGGGTCCAACCGATCTTCAAATCGTCCTGAATCGCCTGTTCCAGGTCGCCAACCTGCATCCGGAATTCATTGTCAACCGGGATCTTGCGGACGCCCGCCTGCCCGATTCCCAACGTAATCGCCCCCTTCTCCACCGAGGAGTGGGCCTGTTCGGATGTGTAGAGGCGCAGGCGTGCGCCATCCGGCCGGCCGGATAGCCCGAGTTCCCGGGAGTTCAGTCCGGGCACAGCTTCCCGCGCGGCGGCGATGGCGTGCATTGTTGAAACGGACGCCGTATCGTAAATGATCCCGGAAAAACCTGCCGGGAGTCCGATCATCTGGCGCAGCCAGTCCAGAACCAACTCCTCTAACTCGGTAGCGGCCGGCGATGTCTTCCACAGCATGGCATTCACATTGAAAGCCGCTGCGAAAAGCTCGCCAAGTATGCCGGGAGCGGAACCCGTTGTCCCGAAGTAGGCCATGAAGGCGGGGTGGTTCCAGTGGGTCAAGCCCGGAACGATGACCTTGTGGACGTCATCGATGATCGCGGACATGGGTTCCGGGTCGTCAGGCGGAAGCGCAGCCAGCTGCGAGCGGATCGCACCAGGCTCTACTCGTGCAAGTACCGGATACTTCTCTGGATGGTCCAGATAATCGGCTATCCAGTCAATGATATGGTGGCCCCAGGTGCGGAAAGTCTCCGAATCAATCTCACCAAGATCGGCCAGTTCGCGGTTTTCGAGATCGCTTTTCATGGCTGCCTAGAGTCCGAACGCTTTGATGGCAATCCCACTGGCCGCTATCATCAGGCCCGCGACTATATGGACGTGCCGCTCAAAAAAAGAAAAGAACGCGGGCCTCAGACCGTAGAACCCGGCAAGTACCACGATAACCATCGTGCCCACTGTCGTAATTCCGAACACGGCAGCCACCAGGGCCACTCCGAACCAGGAGTGCTGGAGTGCCGGCACCATCAGCAGAGGGATCAGCGGCTCGCAGGGACCAAAAACGAAGAGAATGAAAAGCGTCCAGACGGTGAAGGCCCGGCGATCCAGTTGATGCGGATGGAGGTGCCCACTCTGATGCCGATGCTCGTGAGCGTGAGTGCTTTCATCTTCATGGAAGTGAACGTGGCGGTGCGGCCGGTTGCGTAACGACCGGTAGAGGGCCCACGTGGCATAGGCCAAGCCGAATCCTATTAGCAGCCAGGCGGAGATCTCTCCCCGGCGGGTCTCAATCCATTGGAGACGCTCGGCGGCTACGCCGAGTGCGATACCGACGAGTCCGAGGACCACCGACGACAAAACGTGCCCAAGGCCGCACAAGATAGTGATGGTAAGCAGCTTTCGCACCGACCAGCCTTGAGCCCTCCCGAGGACGACAAAAGGCAAGGAGTGATCGACGCCGATCAAGGTGTGAAGGAAACCAATTCCTATCGCGGTGCTCAAGAGCACTGAGAGTCCTTCGTTCATTGGAAGCCCATTCTAGCTGGTTTGGGACGGGCGCTACAAGGAAAGTGGCGGACGGGCTGCCGGCGAACCTATTCGTGACACGCACGTTTATCCGGGATGCCCGCGGATGACGCGGATAAACGCGGATAACGCGGATCTGTTTCTCTTTATCCGCGTTATCCGTGTTTATCCGCGCCATCCGCGGGCATCCCGGATAAACGTGCGTGTCACGAATAGGTCCTGAGGTTCGCTGCCGACTCTGTAGCCTATTCCTACACTCCTGTGTCCGATAATCCTACAGGCCGGGGAATCGCTTCTCCTGGGCCGTTCATCTTCGGGGACTCTAACCTGCTTCTGATCCGTATCTTACGGCGCATTTTACCTTCTCCTCCTCTTCCGGCACAGATCTTGCTCTTTGCCTTTACGGACTGCATGGAGAGTCATGCAGCAACGGGCCCGCAAGACGGCCCAACAAGAAGGAGGAACGACGTGTTTGACTTTGGCGATCCCCGAACGGTCTGGCTCAATGCAACCAACGTGATTCTTGGCCTGGTCACACTGGCCTGCCTGATTCTCCTTGGCAAAGCGCTGATCGACGAAATGCGGGTTCGAAGAGTGCGCAAAGCCCGGGTGTCGGACGCAGACCACGTGTACGCGGTAGAGGGTCTGGGTCTGACGATGGCGGACGGGGGAGAGAAGCTCCCACCGGAGAAGAAGTAGCGGGACGAGTGTCTCGAGAACAGTGGTTGTGTGTTATTGCCAGGGCGCCTCATGAATTGCCCCTTTTTTAAGGAACAACGGGTCAAGTTCTGCAGTCTCTCCGGGTACCGGAAGATGATTCTCCTGGACGGAGCGGACACCGCGCACGAAGTGTGTTCAGGACCTTCGTATCCGAGATGCCCTCTCTTGAAAAGAGCCGCGACCGCTGGAGGTGCTTCGGCGCCTGTCCGGTCGGTTGTTTGCCCGTCGCTCCACCAGTCCCTCGTTCAGTACTGTACCGCGGCCGCCTTCAGGAAATTCGTCCCGGCTTCGGAACCTGCATTACTTCGATGCGGCCGTCCGGCATATCGCTATTGTGATCTCTATCGCGCGACGGTCACCATGGACGCGAGTGACTCCGATCGGCCTTCGGCAGTCCCCGTCCCCACCCACCTCGGTTATACCCGAAATCATATGTGGATGGATCAGATCAGCGCCCGTCAATGTCAGATTGGTATCGATGCGTTTCTCGCAGGCGTACTTGGAAGCGTAGACCAACTAGCCTTTCTGACCGTAAGCGGGCTCTGCCGGCCGACCGTCGTTATTACAGTCAAAGGCGTGGATCTTCGCCTGGCTTTTCCCGTCCGCATCCAGATCACGTCCGCCAATCTTTATCTGCGCGCCGAACCTGCCCGCCTGACCGCTGATCCGTACGGGGCAGGCTGGTTGTTCGAGGGGGAACCGGAGGAAGCCAATCGGCTGGAAAGAACCGTGTTTCGTGGCGCCGAAGCAGGTTCGTGGATGAGCGAGGAAAGCCGGAGGCTGGATCGTTGGCTGCGGCAACGAGTGACGCCGGGCAGCGATTCGAGCTTTTTCCCGGCTGGCAAGGGCGTGAACGCCTCGTGGCTGGAACACCTGTCACGAGAGGACGTGTTGTCTCTCTTTGATGAATTCTTTTTGACCGACGACATTCATAGGAGGTAGCAGTGCGGTTGCACGGCAGTCTAGCTTTCATCCTCGGGATGCTTTTGATGCTCGGCATTGGGTGGTTCGCCTTCCCTTTAGCTCTTTACGAGACTATCGACCAACCCCTTCAGTTCAGCCACAAGAAACACACGGGCGAGCAGGCGGGAATGTCCTGCGAGGATTGCCACGGCTTCAGAGAAGATGGAAGCTTCTGCGGAATCCCGACCCTGGAGAATTGCGAAAACTGCCATTCCGAACCTCAGGGGACGTCCGCGGCTGAGAAGGTGCTTTTTAAGGACTACATTTCCAAGAAGCGGGAGATTCCGTGGCTGGTCTATTCCCGCCAGCCCGAGAACGTTTATTTCTCGCATATTCAGCACGTGAAGCTCGCAGAAATCAAATGCGAGCGGTGTCATGGTCCCCACGGGAAGTCAGAAACCCTCCCTCCGTATCAGCGCAACCGGATCAGCGGATACAGCCGCAACATCTGGGGCCAGTCCATCTCCGGTATCCCCTCCGCCCCCTGGGACGGAATGAAGATGGATGACTGTGAGCGCTGCCATGCGGAGCGGCGCGTCGGGGCCAGTTGCCTGGGTTGCCACAAATAGCGGCTGGCCAACAAAGCGACAAACACGGAGTTTTTGCGAGCGTCGGTGACGACGCATCAAGGAAAGGATTATGAAAATAGATCGCAGGCACGTTCTGAAGTTCCTCGGAGGCTCTGCTCTCGGCACGGCCCTGAGCCCACTGCCTTGGAAGGTCCTGGACGACGTTTCGATCTGGACACAGAACTGGTCCTGGATACCGGTACCGCCCAAGGGAGAGACCGTCATCCGCCACACCACATGTGCGCTGTGCCCGGCGGGATGTGGAGTCAAGGTGCGCTGTATCGGAACTCAGCCGGTAGCACTCTCCGGCCTTCCCGGACATCCGACCAGCCATGGCTTCCTATGCCCAGGCGGGCTATTGGGCCACCATCTCCCCTACGATCCTCGACGCATCACGCAGCCGGTTCGGCTGGACAGTGCGGCACACCAATCCGTAAGCCGCTCTCCAGAACAGATACTGAGCGACCTCGGTAAGGCGCTCGCCCGCCTCAAGACAGACGCGTCCGCTGGACGATTTGCGATTATCGACTCTTTGCCGGGGCGGTCAACTTCACTCGCTTACCGGCAGTTGGCGTCGCAGTTTCCCGGCGGCACGTATATCGTGCCAGCCGATGGAATCAAGAAAAGCCTCTGTGTTTTCAACGGCGTTTTCGGGGCAGCTTACCCGGAACTCGGGATCGATGTGGAGCGGGCAGGCAGCATCCTCAGCTTCGGGGCGGACTTATTCGAGGGATGGGGGACGCCCGGGCGGTTGTTGAGGAAACAGCAGGAGTCCGATGCCGGGCTGCGGCTGACGCAGATTGAACCCCGCTACTCCAATACCGCCGCGATGGCAGAGTCCTGGCTGCCGATCTGGCCGGGGACTGAACCGATCCTGGCCCTCGGCCTTGCGGGCGTCATTATTAGGGAGAAGGCGTTCAATCCTGGCCTCTCGCCTGCGATTGACGCGCTTAACCAGATCTCGGACTTCCGTGATCTGCTTGCCGCCCTCCCTCCTGAACGCACCGCCGAGATTTGCGGCATCAGCGCGGAAGCGATTTCGCGAACTGCTCAGGAGATTGCGGCCCATCCACCTTGTCTGGCGCTGCTCGGCGGCAGCTACAGCGGCGGGCCTTTTGGCGAGGACGATTACCTGTCAGTCAATCTCCTGAACTTGCTGACCGGCGCCCTGGGAGCTGAGGGCGGACTGGTCCCGAGACGAGCACTCCCGGAGATCGATCCCCCAGTCGCCAATCTTGCCTCCCCGACGGATCTCGCTGGAGTTCCGGACGAGTCCATTGGATTTCTCATGATCGACGGAACGGTTGCCAGGCAATCGATTCCATCGGCTGTGCTTCGACGCAAGCTCGTGCGTGACAAAGCGGTGGTCGTCTCCTTTTCTTCGGTGGCGACTGAATACGCTGATCTTTCGCACTACGTATTGCCGGTTCCGGTGTATCTCGAAGCTTTCCAGGAAATCCCGACCGCTCCGGATTTCCCGGTCGCTGCTTTTTCCTTTTCCGTTCCGCTGTTATCTCCTCCGCCGGCGGCCACCTCTCCTGTCGAGTGGGTGAACCGACTTGCGGGATCGGCCCGGCTTGATTGGGCGCCACTCTCCACGGAGGCGCTGGCCGAAGCCCGTATCAAGGCGATCTCGGGCTGCAAACGTGGTTCGGTCTACAGCTACGCAGACGGAGCCATGAAATCCAATTCGGACTTCGCTTCTGCAGAGGAACTGGGGAAGGCTTTCAGGAGCGGCGCATCTTGGCTTGACTCGGCGCCGGACCCGGTGAAGCCGGAGTTGACCAAGTTACCGTATTTCCAGCCAGAGACATGGGGAAGGCTCAAACGTCAGGTGAACCAGCGAATCGAGGTCCGGTCAAAGCCGGCGGATGAGACCGTCACACTCATGCCTTTCGCCACCGCGTTCGTTGCCACCGCCTCCCCGCTGGCTGGAAAACTGACGCGCGAATCGGATCTGTACCCAAGGGCGGGAGATGCGTTGATCTCTCCGTCCACGGCCAGCCGTCTGGCTCTCCAGGAGGGTCAGCGAGCCGAGCTTGAAACAGGCAAAGGACGACTCGGCGTTCGTATCCGCCTCAACGAGGCGGCTGTCCCCGGCACCGTTTTCGTCCCGATCTCGGGATCCGACGCCGATCCGCGGAACTTGTGCGAAATCAGTGAGGACAGTATCTGGCGGGCGACACCGGCAAAGCTCAGGAGGTTAGATGTCTGACAGTATGGACCAAAAAAAAGAAAGCGGCCGGCATGCGAGCCACCGGTTCGGGATGGCAGTAGACTTGGATCGCTGTAACGGGTGCGGCGCCTGCATGCTTGCCTGCTCGGTCGAGAACAACATTGCCCCGGTCCCCGAAGAGGCGGATGACCGAAAGGGGATCACTTGGATCAGGGTCTACAAGGCGAGTAACGGAGCTGCCTTTCCCGAGGCTCGAACGGTTTTTGTACCGGTGCTCTGCCAGCAGTGTGGCCATGAGACTCCCTGCGTAGCTGTCTGTCCTCAGCAGGCAGTCGACGTCGACCCGGAAACGGGCATTGTCGGCCAGATGCCGGAACGTTGCCTCGGCTGTCGCTACTGCATGGCGGCTTGCCCGTATCACGCACGTTATTTCAACTGGTGGGATCCCGTCTGGCCGAAGGGTCTCGAAAAGACTCTGAACCCGGCGGTAGCGCCAAGGATGAGAGGCGTGGTCGAGAAGTGCAACCTGTGCCACGCCCGGCTGCAAGCCGCGCAAGCGAAGGCGGCCGCCGAAGGGAGCCGCGACGTGAAGGCGGATGACTATCAACCGGCTTGTGTTGAAGTCTGCCCGACCGGAGCCCTGACTTTCGGGGACCTGAACGACCCTGCGTCCGGGGTATCCAAACTCGCCCGCGACCAAAATTCCTTCCGCCTGCTCGAGCGTCTCGGAACCGACCCGAAGATTTACTACCGGTCGAAGAGAAGCTGGGTCCGCGAGCTGGCCGAGCAGGGTTTGTCGTCGCGCAGTAAGTCATAGGAGCGCAGACATGCGGAAGGTTCGAGGGTTCAAAGGTTGAAAGGTTGAAAGGTTGAAAGGTTGAGAGGTTTAGGGTTTGGAGATCCAACGACAGAAGGTCCAACGGCTGAACCTTTGAACCGTCAAACCTTTGAACCTTTTTCGAAAGGAGGTAGCAGTTGGATAGGCACTTAATAGCCCGAGGACTGGACCGAACGTCGTTCGGAAGGTTCTGTCTGTGGATTTTGCCCTGGCTGGGGATTCTGGCTTTGGGATTATATGCCGCGGGAATCTGCCTGGTGGCAGGTCTTAACCGCACGAATATGGATAATCGCTTTGCCTTCGGGCTCTGGATTTTCCTTGATCTTACCGTCATTGCATTCGGCGCCGGTGCCTTTTTTACCGGATTCCTTCTGTACGTTCTGAGAAAGAAGCAACTGAAGTCGGTTATCAACAGCGCAGTTGTCGTAGGACTGGCTTGTTACAGCGGGGCGGTTGCGGTGCTGGCGGTGGACGTGGGCCAACCTCTGCGTGCCTGGTTTACATTCTGGCACCCGAACGTTCACTCGATGCTGACCGAAGTCACTTTCTGCATCAGCTGCTATCTCTGCGTCCTCCTGATCGAGTATTTGCCGCTTCTGCTGAAGAACCGCAAGCTGAGCCGTATTCCTTCGTTCCTGGTCTTCGAGTTCGAGATGCACCGGCTGATGTACGTTTTGGCCGGTCTTGGGACTTTCCTTTCGTTCTTTCACCAGGGCTCGCTCGGTGGTCTGTACGGGGTTCTCCAGGGAAGGCCGTTCGCCTTCCGCGAGGGAATTGCCATCTGGCCCAGCACTTTCTTCCTGTTCATCCTCTCGGCCATGGCCGTTGGCCCTTGTTTTCTAATGCTCATCATCTGGACGGTGTCAAAGATAACCCGGAAAGAGCTGGTGAGTCCCGACCTCGGTCACTTACTCGGCCGGGTCTCGGGAACACTTCTGGCCGCGTACGTCTTGCTGAAAGCGGTTGACACGCTGATATGGATGAATCACACGGCAGTTGCCCGGGGGGCGGATCCTTTCAGCTTCTATGCCTGGCAGCCATTCGGAAGCTGGATCTTGTTCACGGAGGTGATTGTCTGCGGCCTTGTGCCGGCCGTCATCTTCTTGAGCCGGCGGCTGCGAAGCAGGCAGTGGCTGTTAGTGACCGCGGCTATCCTGGTCTGCACGGGGGTCGGCCTGAACCGGTTCGTCATGACGATTCAAACGCTGGCTCTGCCCACACTCCCGTTCGATCCCTTCCTGAACTACTGGCCGAGTTGGCAGGAAGTGGCGACGTTTCTCGGGGTGATAGCTTACGGCGTTCTTCTTTACTCCTTCTCGTACCGCTATCTGAACCTGTTTCCTGAAGAACGGCGGTCACTAAGGGGAACCAGCTCAAAAGCGGTAGCGGCACCCGATTCGGCGTTAGTGGAAACGACATAAAAGGAGAGTCAGGATTATGTTGCCGGGAATAAACGGCTTTCATTGGCAGCTTGGACACCTGGTTTTCATCAGCATTTTTTTCACGATTATCATCGTCATTCTTGGAACCTCTGCCTTGGGATTCCTGCGGTCCGCGTCACGTCTTAAGAGCAGGGACAAGGAGACGATCCTTTGGGGGCATCAATTCCGTGATCTTGCCTCCGACGAGAAAGCGTGCCGGCATTCAATGACCGGCGAGCTCAAGGGGAGAGTGTGCCCCAACGCCTTCGATTGCCGGGATTGTGTGACGCACGGTGACCTGATCACGAAGGCCAAGCCGATCTCGTCAGCGCCCGACGAGGTCGCAGGGCTAAGTTATCCGGGACAGCGCCTCTATCACCGAGGACACACCTGGGTGGAAGAGCAAAGTGACGGGACCGTTCTGGTCGGCCTGGATGATTTTGCCTCCAGGCTCATAGGAAAGCCCGATCAGGTGGCACTGCCAAGCCCTGGAAGACAGTTGTCCGTCAATGGGACGGCATGGACCGTGCGAAAATCGGGCGCGGAAGTGAGGATTCTGGCGCCGATCTCCGGCGAAGTGCTGGAGACCGGAGGCAAGGACCAGGGATGGTACCTACGCGTGCAGCCGGACACCCCGCTGTCGGAAGACCGGCACCTGCTGACGGCAGGCGAGGTGGGATCCTGGATTCGCCACGAGTTGGAGCGGCTCCAGGTTTTTGCTTCAAGTCCGGAGGTTGGTGCGGTGCTGGCGGACGGCGGAGAGCTGGTTGACGATCTCTCAGACGCTTTCCAGCCGGGCGACTGGGACCACGTCTGCAGCAGCTTCTTCCTGCAGCCGTAGGGTAGAGACCAACAGAGCCGGGAGCGACCAGCGCCGTCAGGCACAAGCGACCGGTCATTCCGTGCCGTCACAGGCAACTCGGCTTCCGCGAAGGCGCGGCGTGACCGGTCGCTTGCGC
>Ga0105091_10000312_pt1 | contig 19834 bp, 11 predicted proteins | sample PPLLak1March2015_FD_87022 | JGI IMG/M metagenome (GOLD analysis project Ga0105091, IMG submission 87022) | Freshwater sediment microbial communities from Prairie Pothole Lake near Jamestown, North Dakota, USA - PPLs Lake P7 Core (1) Depth... | ecosystem: Environmental > Aquatic > Freshwater >... | reverse complement strand
CGCCTTTACGCAGATAATCGCCGATTTTGTCAAACCTGGTATCGATTAATTGTCCCGTTTGCCGGTCCAAAACCAGCAGTCGAGACCGGCTGCGGATTTTAGCAGGCTGCTGGGCAACGAGCTCTTGCGGAAGATGATAATCCAGTTCACTTGTCTTCATACAAACTTATCAGACCATATTCAAAACAGTTAAAAATTTTTCCATAATTGGCAGATGATTTTAATGCATTAATAGCAATAAACAAATTTATTTCAAAAGGCAGACAATTATCGGGTCGATACGCTTAATGCCGCATTGGCGTGTCCTCGCCTGGCGGCAAGTTGGCCCGAGATTCACAAAGCTGGATATAAATTGAAGGTGATGTAATGACGTCGAAAGAACACTTCGAGCACGCGGCAACCTCGATAGCCGCCCTCAACCGAGACGAGCTTAAAAGACGCATTAAAAACTTCCGCGGCCGCTTCAAACTCGATTTCACCGAAGATTACCTTAATCAGCTAAATGTAGACCGGCTCAGGCACATCCTCCTTGCCGCCCACATAAGCGCAAGCAGCACCCGTTAAATTTCGAAACCTTTCCCTTTTTACCCCTTCCAAATCATTAAACCCTTTATATAAAGGTACTTAGGCAGCTCAGTTTCGGTAAAAAATCGACAAAATTTATTGACAATCCCTCGTTACCTTTATAGAGTATATGGTACGACAACTGGTTCTGGATGCGAGAGGGCATCCGGCGTTGCCTGTGACTGGAGAGACTTTATATGATGATTTTAAGGAGGATGCCAATGTCAGCAACACGACCATTCTGCTCAATCATAATTTTTGTATGCATTTTAAATATATGTTGTTTTTCTACTGCACTGGCCTATGAACATACCATTTATGTATGGAACCCGGTTGGCAGCGATTGCAACTGGAATAATCCTGATAACTGGAATTATGGTGTTCCTATGCCTGAATTCCAGGCCATTATTGAGCCGAAATTGCCAAGCCCATGCATCTATGGCGATGCTGCGTGCGCGTTTCTGACCATAGCCCCATGGTCATGGACAGGCGCTCCTGATATAAGCGTCGATATGTATTCAGGGACTTTCAATTGCAATTATGGAATTTCAATCGGTGCGTGGGGGACCTATTCTAATCAGACAGACAATACAACTATTCCCTGCTTTAATGTGTATGGCGGCACGGTAAATCAGTCAGCTTCACCGGGTGATGGTATCCTTATCGGCGGCGGCGATACGGGATATCGCGACCTCATGGGCAAAATGAATGTGTATGGCGGATACGTTACTGCCCGCAGAATAGAGCTACGATTTGGCGAGATTAACCTATTTGGCTGAACACTTGACTGCAATACAGACGCGAACTTTATCTTACAGCAGGATAGACCCCAAAACAAAATTAACGTAAACGGCGGCACATTGAAAGTCAAAGGCAATCACCTGACTGAATTTAATAATTATGTAAATAACGGCCGGATTGTATGCCTGCGCGGCGGCCAGCTCAATTCCCCAGTTTATGATGGTACATATACATCCATTACCGGCTCAGTCGATTTTAATCTCGCATGGAACCCGTCCCCTGAAACCAACGCGGTTAATGTTCATTACAGGGTTGGGGATGTAAATATTCCAATTACATTAAGCTGGAACTCCGGCGAGCCTAATGTTGTTGCCCATGATGTATATTTCGGGACATCAAGCAGTGCACTGGTTCATCAGGGTACAAGTTATGATGTCGGCCCGGGGCCGCATACATGGGATATGGCCTTTGATTACAAAATCTATGCAAATTATTATTGGAGAATCGACGAGATAATAAATAGTGATTCTGGTTGGATAGTTAAAACAGGCCAGCTCTGGAAGTTCAAGACCCATGATGGAAAGGCTTACAATCCCAAGCCGATTAACGGAGCTTCGGCATTAAGCCAGCCGCTGCAGTTAAGCTGGACAAAAGGCGATTTTGCCGCAAATACTAATGGTCATAAAGTTTATTTCAGTACTGACGCTTCTGTTCTTCATCCGCTTTTTCCGCGACCTTCGGACTATCGGTTCAGAGGTCAGCAGACCGGCACAACCTATTCGCTTGCTAATCTTGCTCCTGATTTCGTTTTAGTCCCGGGAAGAAACTACTACTGGGCAGTTGATGAAGTAAACGGCACAACAACGTGGAAAGGCCCCACTTGGAGCTTTACCGCCTCTGATTATGTTGTTGTCGATAATTTTGAAGATTATAACAGCGCTGCCGAGGTAAATGCCAATTGGCTAAGCGGCTATACAACCTGCCAAAGCGAAGGCCCCGATATAACCGCCAACGCGGTCCGCAATTTTATCCATGATGCAGATGGAAAGTATATGCAGGTTGGATATCGTAACTATGTTACTAATTACTTTTCAGAGACAAAACGCAGTTACAATCCTGCCGTTTCATTTACAGGTTCTGGAGTTCTCAATCCTGGGCCTTTCAGTTTATATATTCAGTATCGAGGCTTTGCGCAAAATCCGGCTGACCCAACATATGACAGGATGTATGTGGCCCTCGAAGATTCGGCCGGCAATATTGGTGTTTTTAATAATCCAAATCCTAATGCTCAAAAAATTGTTTCCTGGACTTCATGGACAGTCCCTCTAAGTAGTATTGCTTCTGAAGGAATTCCTACAGACGTTAATTTATCAGCAATCACGAATTTCTATATTGGATTTGGCCAACGCTGTAACTTCTACATGGACGGAGGCGGTGACGGCAACGTGATGTTCGATAATATTCTTCTGGTTCCTTCGATGTGTGACTGGCCGGGAATAATGCAAGCTGATTTTGATAAAAATTGCTATGTCAATATGTATGACCTTTCATTGTTGACGCAATTTTGGCTTGAAAGCTGCCCTGTGTCCAATCCTTGTATTGGTATTATAGAGCCGGGATGCCCTCCTGGTGCTCAATGCCTGGTGTATAGATTATATTATCCTGTAACAGACTTTACAGGAGATGATACAATAGATTTTGAAGATTTCAGGATACTTGCACAGGAGTGGAAAACCGTTTTGCTCGGCCCTTAAATAACTCTGCAAAAATATATATTTTGCGGCAAATAAAAAAGCCGGAGTCATCAAACTCCGGCTATTGTAAGACAGTGGTAATAATATAACACATTTATTTAGATTTCCGCTGCCCTACAGAAACCAAAACACCATATTGGAAGAAAAGAACTATTTACTTTTCACACCTTTTATTATACACTCTTATCTTAGATTATTGCAATAGCTTATAACGGATTTTATTAATTTTTTTAAAACGCCTAAATATTTGCAAATTAAAGACTTATGTTTAAAAAATGGGTTCTAAGCAAAAATCTTAGATTTTTGGCGACTTTTAATTGGCCCTAAAACCTATAAACTGACTTCTACCGTTTTATCATAATTGCCGAATACAAATCCGAATGTCACTATCCCAGAATGAGCATCGATCCTTACATTTTTAATATTTATTGTAAATTTGCAGTTTGTAAAATCGAAATCACACGAAGCCACTGCGCCTGCATATTGATAGAAACATTTATAACGTCCCGTTTTAACAAGTAAGAACTGGTCGCCGGGTATATTGAAGGTTTGCTCTCCCCAGGTGATTGTTAATCCTTGCGTAACCACTGAATCGTCTTTTACTGTTAATGTCCCTTTGGCAGACAGCTTGTCAGAATTAGGTTCAGTATTGTCAGTTGTTTTTATTTTAGATAATGCAAGTGTATCGGCATATCCGCTTAGAAGGCGAATGGGAATTGATTTTTTACGGTTAACGATAGTTTCATCTGCAACTCCTGTCCCGCAGTATCCGCCTGTATCAAAAGTTACATAGAAGGGACAGCTCAGGCCCGTGAGATTAATATTTTTGGCATCCAGGGTGAAGGTTTTTTTGCCTGTGTCGAATTTTAATAATGTAATGGCGCCCGGCAGTCCGGCAGCGGGTTTGTATTTATAAGTGTAAGTATTTTTCTTTTGAGTAAATGCATTGAAACCAATATTTTGTTCATAGACAAGATAGTCATCCGCTAATGAATATATCTTTATGTTTACAGTGCCTGATGAAATTAATTGTTCAATCGCGGCAGCTAAATCTCCTGAGAAAGATATATTATCTAAGCCAATGATTTTGCCTGCCTTTACCGTGCATTTCTTAATCGGTATATACGGGGACAAATACAATCCATCAACAACCTGCCGTTCAAATTCCGGTCCCTGCCACGCGGCTGATACATTATCAGCGCCGCTGCCATCTTTATGTAAAATCTCAATATAATATTTTTGTCCGCCTGTAAGCCAAATCGGCAGAGATTGCTGCTGCGGATTTAAATCCCATTCATGAGAATTTGTAAAAGTTGGAGTATAAGCAGTTAAAACTGCATTTCGCGGTTCAATGTCAGTGCTTAACCATAATTGTGCCCTGTCATCGCCTGCGACCCAGAATGTATAATTTCCGTCTGTAATGGGATTTATATACCCCCGAATCCTTGTGCCGTAATTATCAGCCCAATTGGAGGGGACATCCATATTTGTAATAAGCTCTTTATCAAATGGTTTATTCGGATAAGCCGAACTTGAGGTCAGGCTGTTTACTTCGCTGCCGAAAATATTGAGCCACCATTCACGCAGAATATTTCCAGACCCCTCTCCGATTTTAGTGAATTTCAGCCAGTTTATATTCCAATCATTCGAATCAAATACAAGCCGCAGTATATGACTGCCCGATTCGAGCAGCAGTCCGTTAACATCATAACTGATAAAATTCTGGTCCCCGCCGGTTGATGGAAAATTCAATTGGCCTGTTAAATTTTCGCCATCGAGCTGGAGATGTAAAATGCCATTTGAATCGGCAGATGCGACCCGTGCCTGGAACTGATATATAGCTGTAGACTCGACATTGACAGTGTATTCAAGCCATTCACCCGCATAAATTCCATTAACATCGAAACCGCCTTCGAGACAGGTTTCGATATCAACATCATCTGTGCGGAAATTATTTCCGTCATTTCCTGAGCTGTTGTCGTGATAAGCTATGCCTTGGCCGCCTAAATCATAATTTTCCGCCTCAATGGTTCCCGGGATTGTCCAGGCATTGCCATCGTAAGGCGCTTGAGTTGGGACATAGATAGGGACATTAAGCAGCAGCATGCAGCTTCTCGGCAGGTTAACATCGAAGGTATTGCCGCTTGTAAATGAAACTCCCGCAAGAGAATTGATTGTTAAAGGATCAGGATGAACGCTGCCGTTTATTTTAATATCGCGCAGGTCCTGGAGCGGGGTTGTGCCGCCGGATGGGGTTGTGCCTGCACCCTGCATCAGCCATGATTGTCCTGAGGCTTGGGCTATTAATCCGGTGATATTAAGTTCGGCGGTCAAATCGGAATTAGGAGAATTATTGATTATGAAAATCGTCAGATTATTCGCGTCATCTCTGCTTGCGTATGCCCGGACGATTGAATTTGTGCTTTCCGCCGAAACCATCTCTCTTCCGAATTTATTCGTAAGGAACGGATAAACATACCAGTTCGGGAATGTGTACCACATCGGGTAATCGCCTTCGGTGGTATAATAAGAAGTCCCCCAGTTATTGGAGCCTTCCCAGCCGTTTTTGGCCATTTCCAGAACATATTGAAGCTGAAGCATAGCACTGACATAGAGCCGCCATCGTTCATATGTGTTATCGATGCCGCCTGAGTTCCATTCTGTAAGCCAGTATTTGATTTGGCCCACATATTCAGGGCCAAGGACATCAGCTATAATCGAATTCATGCTCTCGGTGAAATCCTCTATTTCATCGACCTTTGCCCCAAGCAGAGTTGGATTATAGCTGCCGTCACAACCGGTGCCCGGATAGGCGTGAACTATAAGAAAATCGGGCACGACGCCTTTGGCGTAAGCCGCAGTTAATGTATCCCGTGTCCATAATCCTTCATATGTATACCAGGGCTGATTTGAATCATAAGGTTCCGCCACTGCACCGATTTTTATATTCGAATTTACCGCCTTCATTGCGATATAGAAATCTGCAAATAAATCACCATAATATGTGCCGTTTATGCCTTCGAACCAGCCAGCTTCCCATGAGCCGCCGATTTCATTTCCGATTTCCCAGTATTGCGCGGAAGGTGTTCTGTTTTTCTGGTCCTGTACCCATGCGACAGCAGCCGCAATCGCCTCAGCGTCATCATGGTCTGTGTTGAACCAATATCCGGGGAAATTGACGATTGGCTGGATTGTCCCGCCAATTTTACCAAGCAGATAGAGTGTTTCATCATAACTTACAATCCATGCGTTAGAGCCGTTTGGCCCTTCCATGTCACTCCATAAATACGCGTCTCCCCACGAGCCGCCCGGCCAGCGCAAGTTTTTTTGGCCTGATGCGATAAGAAGATTATTAAAATGTGAGTTGCCGCCGTTTTGAGAGCCATCCCAGGCAGTTAGATTTGTTCCGAATAGCGTCTCAGGGATTGTCCGTATAAACGCGGCGGCATTGACATCGATGGTCAGGTCGGCTGCATAAATAGATGCACTCGGAAAAAATAAAGAAACAAAAATTATTAAAATGAAATAATGAGTGCTGCCGGTGTGTGTCTTCCTTGAAGCAATTTTTTCGTTCATTATCGCCGCCCAATAAAAGAGTTAAACATTTTTAAAATGATATCGTCATCAGATGTTTATTGCTTAACCCGTGTTTAGAGGGCATTTTTGATTTGCGTCTTATAAAAAAAGGAATTTTGATGGTGTTGAAAAACCCATTATGTGAGGCTTGAGATTTATCCGCCCCCAGGCGTGATTGCTTCCTTTTAATTTGGCAATTCTCCAGGAGCAAGCCTATTGGCAGCCACTGGAATAAAGTAGATAATAAAAGAAAGCATAAAATATAAATGATAAATAAAAGGAAATAATAGGTGACTGTGGGGCTGTTGAAAAACACAATACTTACGATTGAGATTGCTTCGCTTCGCTCGCAATGACATAAAAACGCACGTTTTGTCATTGCGAGGAGTCCCTAAGGGACGACGAAGCAATCTTGACTTTTTCAACAGCCCACTGTCTTTATTTATTACGGATTGGTTACTGCTCGTATGAAAATTGATGAAGGTCGTTTGCAAGGACATACAAACATAGGATTAATATTGGCTTCTTATGGAGTACCATAATGGACAATATAAAATTAGAAAAAACATATTATCCAAATGGGCAAATTGAACAGGAGGGAAGTTATGTTAATGGGGATCATCGTATCCCTCATGGAACAAATAGACGTTGGTATGAAAACGGAGTACTTGCATGGGAAGGAACTTTTAAGAATGGTATTCCCAATGGCTGGAATCGTCAATGGCATGAAAATGGTGTTCTTGCGAAGGAAATTTATCTGAACCAACAAATACCTGATGGAGTTAGTAGACAATGGGATAGCAAAGGTAAATTAATAGGAAGTTTTGAAATCAAAAATGGAACCGGTGTACAAAAGGAATGGCATGAAGATGGAACGATCAAAATTGAAATTCCTTGGATAAATGGTATTGTCACAGGGAGAATTCGAGTGTATTGGGGGGATGGAACTGTATGTGGAGATGAATATAATATTAAAAATAGAAAAGTTTCTAAAAAGAAATATTTAGAGGCGTGTAAAAAAGACCCTACGTTGCCTCGCTACGACGATATCGAAAAAGACAAGAAATCCCAAGCTGTAAAAAAACCTCCTATACCGAACAATGATGAATTATGCAAAGAAATAATTAATTCTCAACAAGCAAAAGAAGCAAGGGAATGGATGAAATCAGCAAAATGCATTTTAGGAGAGGCAACTAACGAGGAAGATTCTAAAGAACTTGTTGAATCATTATATAAAGCGGGAGCAGAAAAGGTTTGGGTATTCGAAATAAATATTGATGAATCAGGAGAACAATATTCAGGAAGACTCATCGTTGAAATGCCTGCAGATTCTAAGAAAAGGAAAAAGATTTTCGTAATTTGTGATGAAATAGCAGAAAATCTCGGATTTGATCCAGAAGAGGATTGTGGACAGAATTATCGTTTGATGATGCTGGATTAATACCACTGAAGCGAACGAAAACAGGAGTATAAATAGGGACAGTGGAGCTGTTGAAAACACAATACTTACGATTGAGATTGCTTCGCTTCGCTCGCAATGACATAAAAACTCACGTATTGTCATTGCGAGGAGTCCCTAAGGAGGACGAAGCAATCTCGACATTTATTGCTGCTGCACTTCGGCTGTTTTATTGTAATTACCGAAGGCAAGATTAAAGTCTACCGAGCCAAATTGCCAGACAAGGTTAACCTGTTTTATCTTGATGCCAAAAGCGCATTTTGTCAGGTTAAAATCGGCTGAAATTACAGGGCCTTGCGTCGAATAGTATTTGCTTTTCCAATGGTTCGTTTTTACAGGAACAAACTGGCTGCCGGGAATCGTGAAAGTTTGTTCGCCCCACGTTATAGTCAGCCCATCTGCCAGGGATGAATCATCTTTGACACTTAAGTTTCCTTTTACAGAAAGCGAATCGCCGTTAGCTGCGGAAGAAATCTTTAAGTTCGATTTTGAGACATAAAGGGTATCGGCGTATCCGCTCAAAAGGCGAACGGGAATTAACTTTTTGCCATTGACTATTGTTTCATCAGCAATGCCGAACCCGGAGTAATCTTCTAAATCAATTAGAACATAAAAAGGACATGCAAGCCCTGTGAGGTCAACATTCGCGGCTTTGAGTGTAAAGGTGTTTTTATTAAGGTCAAATTTTAATTGTGTTACGCCGCCCGGCTGGCCTGATAATATCTTATATTTATAGGTATAAACATTTTTCGTATTAACAAACAAATCAGTGCTTATAGTTTGTTGATATACGAGGCAGTCATCAGCACCAGAATAAATTCTGATATTTACATCATTTGCTGCGGCAATTATTTCTGGTGTAAGATTAAAATCTCCGGCGAATGTAATCGAATCAAGGCCCTGGATTTTACCGGCCTTTACTTTACATTTATTAATTGCAATATTATAGATGGTGGCGTCGGTTATAACAAAAGTGCGGCTGCTTGATTTATGATTAAGCTCGGCCGTCACTGTGCACTGCTGATAACTATTAATATCGAACACGCTAACCAATCCATTTTCGTTTACTGCCGCGTAATTTCCATCAACAGACCAGTTCACTTCTCCGGCGGTCACATCCTTTGTGCTGCCGTCATCATAACGAGCCAGGCATGTAAATTGAATAGTTCCCAATTCTGCCGCAGTAGCGGGGCCGCTAATGTTTACTGAATCAACTGCTAAAGGACATTGGGGGTAATTAGAAATTTCTGATGGCGAAAAATCCGCTCCCGTTCCGGTTCCATCTGAAATACCTACCAAACCGCCTAATGAGCTTACAGTCAGCCACGAAATGCGAATCTGACCCGCATAAAACATCTCAACCTGGAAGCTGTTCGAATTATTCGTGGCGTATTCCGGGACATCCTCCCAGGTGACAACTGCACGGTCTTCAAGCTCTTTATATCTTACAAGGCCAAATTGAGAGGCGTCGAAGTCTCTAAACAATGCTGATATTCGTTTTTTTGCAAAATGGCTTGAAAAGCTTTCGGCAAAATCGTCATCTCCCTGCTCAAATGTAATATAGCCATTGGCTCCTACATAAAATTTATTGTATCCTCGTCCATAGAGTTTTACATTATGAACGGTCAATGAAACAGTATCATAACTATCATCGCCCACGTTAAGGTTCGTGCTGCCGGCAGGGTCAACGTAAAAATCTGTAATCTCTCTAATGCAAGCCGAATATCTGGAAGTAGATGCATCAGGCGTAAGCAGCAGGGATTTATTTGAAAGGTCGAATGCATTAGAGTAGCTGCTGAATAGTTGTGTGAAATAATCTGCGGGAGTATCGCTTATCCTGAAATTTGCGTCGCTTATATCACTATTTATACCATCATCAATTTGTATTCTGTAATTATTGCCTACAGGCACTGTCCCCGGGACATTCCAAGAGAACTCGCCAGTATTGGAGATATTATTTGCGATTTGTAAATAATTAGTCCCTGCCTTAAGCAGATAAATGTCAACCGTATCTGCCCCGCCAATTGATGACCATGCAATAGGCCAGTTATATCCGTGAACCATTGCGGTATCGATATTAGGAGTAATTACAATCATAGATGGTGTTGCTGAGAGTGCATTATAAGCGTTAAGACGGCGGCCTGTAATTGTTGTGTCACTGAGTGAATCAACCTCATCGCCCGTCCATATAAGCCGTGCTTTTAATTCATTTAAGCTCATTGATGGATTTTTAGCCAGCAGCAGTGCCGCCACCCCGGCCACATGCGGGGTTGCCATTGAAGTGCCGCTGTAATATGCGTAATTATTATGCAAAACACTGCTGAGAATGCCGACTCCCGGTGCGCCGAGGTGAACGGTATTGCGGCCGTAATTAGAAAAGCTTGCCAGTTCATCGATATCATCCGTTGCGGCAACTGAAATTACATTTGAGATATCATATGATGCCGGATACTGAGCAAAAGAATCACAATCAATTGAGTCATTGCCTGCGGCAGCGACAAAAAGAACCCCATGATTTTTGGCGTTCGTTATTGCCGAAGCTAATGCCGCCGAGTATCCGCCTCCGCCCCAGCTATTGCTGAGAATATTTGCACCATTGGCAACCGCGTAGTTAATTCCTTCTATGGCATCGGCGGTATTACCTGAGCCGTTTTCGTCGAGGAACCTGCAGGCCATAAGTTTGCATCGCCAATTCACCCCGGTTACTCCGGCACTGTTATTGCCCCGGCCGGCGATTGTGCCGGAGACGTGTGTTCCGTGGCTGTGAAGGTCTATTACATTGCCGTCATTAGCGATAAAATTAAAACCGTGAACGTCATCTATGTACCCATTATGGTCATCATCTGCGTGGTTACCTGCCGTCTCGTGAGAATTGGTCCAGATATTAGCTGATATATCCGGATGCCTGTAATCAATTCCTGTATCGATTACCGCCACGATTACTGTATCGGAACCTGTTGTTATGTTCCATGCCGAAACAGCATCAATATCCGCATTAGCTGTGCCGCCGGATTGGCCCGTGTTTCTCATTGCCCAAAGCTGATTAAAGTAAGGGTCATTCGGGACTGCCAAGGCCTTAAGCTTGTAATTAGGTTCTATACGGACAATTCTGGGGTCTTTTTTAGCTTCTGCTATTGCCTGCTTGACGGATTTGCCTGAAGGTAATTTGACTCTCAGGATTTGCTTTTTGGCCTGATTTTGCCCAAGTGACTGTTTATTTTTTCTTTTATCTGCAAGCGTAATCTGTTTTTTTACAATTCCGCCTTCTATTGGGTTTATATCTTCAGCATCAGCATTTACATCATCTGCAAGAATTACAAGGACCTCATCTGCAACATATTCTTGCTGTTTATTTAAATTCGAATTTGAAAAAGCGGGTCCTGCGAAAAATAAGAATATTGCTGTAATCAATAGATTACAGATATTGACATAAAATCCTGATTCTCTGCTTTTCATGAGGCATACTCCAAGTGCGAAAAAACGCAAAAAGCAATTCATAGTAAATTTCCCCCGAGTTGTTAAAAGAGGGCGGACTTCCAAATCTCCTCTCAATAAATTATGCAAAATGATGGACGAAAGACAAAATTGGGCCTGTTAATGAATGCACTTAAAGGAATGAAAATGATTCTTTTATCAGACCAGAATGAAATTTATTTATCCGAGCATCATAGCAGCTATCTTTGCAACTTCAACTCCGGCTTTTTTTGCTGTTAAAGGAACGACGAGTTTTAACAGTTCGGAATTTGTTTGAACAAGTTTGGTTTTATCATCAAGCAGCTCCTCTATAGTTTGAATGATTGGTTCTGTTGAACGGAAATACGGCATAAATTCCGGCACAAGTTCTTTACCCGCCAGAATATTTACAAGAGAGAGATGTTTTGTGGTAACTAACCAGCGTCCAAGTATATGCCAAATAAATGGACTGGTTTGATACATAATCACCATCGGACAGCCGGCAGAGGCGACCTGCAAAGTTGCGCTTCCGCTGGCGACAAGTGCGAAATCGCAATCAAGGCAAGTTTTATAAACGGTATCAATTGTGTAATCAGTTCGAAAACCCAACAGTCTCGTTGAATCGAGTGCGCCTCGGGTCGATTCATCTACGGCTACGGTTGTAAATGATGCGTTTGGATATTTTTTCCGCAAAGCAATAGCGATTTGCTGCATCGGCCGCCATAGCGTGCCGACTTCTGCGGTCCTTGAGCCGGGAATTATCGCGATTTTTACATTTTTAGGATTGAAGTTTTTATAATCGCGTTTGGCCCTGTTAAAATCAGATTGAGTCAGCTCATCGAGCAGGGGATTGCCTATAAATTCGGCGGGGACACCGCGCGTTTTAAACCAGTTTTCCTCGAATGGTAAAAGACAGCACAATTTATCGCAGCATTTTCGCAGCTTATGTATCCGCCATGGCGCCCATGCCCAAAGCTGAGGCGCGACATAAAATAATGTTTTTAATCCGGATTTTTTGGCGGCTTTGGCGATATTAAAATTAAAGGCGGGCGAGTCGCAGACGATGACAAGATTGAGCTTATTGGCGGACATGAACTTCGCCGCTTTTTTTATCAATCCAATATAATGTGAGATATGAATAAACGCGTTATAAGCCATCACTGCCCTGCCTACGGTGTTCTCGATCAAGGTGCAGCCCGCCTCGGCCATTTTAGGTCCGCCGATGCCGACAAATTCCAGATTGCGATTGGCCTGCCGCATAATGCGTATTAAGGCGGCGCAATGCCTGTCCCCGCTCGGTTCGGCAGCGCTTATAAAAATCATTTGTTTGCTGTTTTTCTCGACCATAAACGCCTAAGGCTGCATGCTGAATACATCAAATTGCGTTCCATATTGGCGCAGATAGAAAAGCGAATAAGCCCTTTTGAAGGCGAATAGCGGCAGCAAAATTACTGTCCCGATATACGGCAGCATGAAAAGCACGACAAGGCAGCAGCAAAAACAGCAGGCCACAAGGCAAATAGAAAAGGAAATAAAGGCAATTGCAAACCATATAACTACTTGAAACAGGATATACAAAATCATTCTGCCTATGTTGCCGCGAATAAGTGATAGGCAAATTTTCCAGCCGGCGACGGAGCTTTCGGTATTCACAAACATAATCGGCACGACAAAATCAGTTGTGAATTTGGATACTAATCCGAAAAAGATAACTAATCCAATAAAGACAAAAATAGCCGCAATCAATCCCGATAACGCCGCAATATTAAAACCTGTTGTGCCAAGCATAATACCTGTAAAGATGCCAATTGCTATAGGAATACCAAAAGAGACAAAGGCAATCAGCCCCAGCACGATACGGAACAAAAAAAGCGAGTTGCCGTGACGGGCGTATTTGTGCCACGGAATAACAACCTCGGCCTTGTTGCCTGCGATGCAGTGAACGAACATAAATTGTCCCCTGCTTCGAAGCCAGCATAATACAAGGGCTATGATTATGATTAACGGGATAACAATTGCGGCGATTATAGTTATGATTGCCAAATTTGCCAGGATACTGTTTTTAACTGCATCGAAGCTGCTGCCGAGATTTTGGTGTCCATCGCCTCCGCCTCCCGGATTGCCGCCGGAGCCGCCCTGGCCCAATTGAGCAAGCCATGCGCAAAAGCCGATTATAAACCATTTTGATATATCAAACGGCTTAAAGAGCATCAGTTTGACATGCTCAATGGCAGGGCCAACCGGCTCGATTACGCTTACATTAAGCGGATGCTGATTATCCATAATATGGCTCCTTAATTACGGGTTAGGAGGCTGCATTATCGGGGGAGTTTTATAACGGCGAAGCTCTCTACGCACCGGCCAGTCGGCAAGAGCAATAAAGAAGATTATAAATATATTAACGACAGGCACTAACGTCAAAAGTCCCCATGCCCAGTTATAGCCCGCCTTATAGAAAATCATGCAGTTTAGCCACGTTTTTATCAGCACAAAAATAAATGAAATAAATAGCGCTATACCGACAAAAATTAAACCTACCGCCGGAGCGATGTTTTCAGGATCAAACGGGCAATCCATCATCTTTCCTTTCAAATAGTTACGAGAAATCGCTTTTATAGGCTCGAAGTAGTCTAACTTGCGAAAAGGGATTTGAAAAGGGGAAAGCGATAAGAAAAAAATCAAAAATCATATATCAAAAAGTAAAAATTGAAGAAAATTTTCATTACAAAAAGCATGTCAAAAAAGCACCGATTTTAAAAATTGCAACCTCGTTTTTAGCGTAAAAAAGGCTATTTGTAGGCGCGAAACGTTCAAATACGAAATAAAGGCAAGGCAAAGAGAGGTTCGTATCTGGAGCGTTATCAAAGGAGCAAATAGGGATTGAAATGATGGATGGAATGATGTTATCATTTTGGTTCAGAGATTTTCGTCTTGGAACGACTGACGATTTTTTAGCCACCCTATAGAGAAAGGTAAAAAGGTAAAAGGAAAAAGGTAAAAAATTAAACCACAGATTACACAGATTTCACTGAAAAGAAATAGAAGATGGCTAATATTTTTGAGAATAATTTGATTAAGTACGACCAGCCGGATTTTGAGAGGAAGTTTACGGAAATCCGGACGGCTGTATTACGGGCGACTCATTTTGACAGGGAAAAAGAAGGTCAGCTAAATTCTATCCTCGATGAAGTAATTAAAAGGGGAGATGAGGCCATATCTGAATTTACAGAGAAATTCGATGGGGTAAAATTAAGGCCGGAACAGTTCAGGATTTCACAGGAAGAATTAAACGAAGCTCACAAAAAAATAGATAAAAAACTTTTGAAGTCGATTCGCGGGGCGATAAAAAACGTCAGGGAATATCAATCAAAAATATTTACAGGCAAAGACAAGAGCTTCAAATCGACAGGGATAAGATATACGCCGATAAGGCGGGTGGGGATATGCGTGCCGGGGGCATCTGCGCCATTACCCAGCACTGTAATTATGACGGCCGTGCCTGCACAGGCGGCAGGAGTAAAGGAAATAGCGATTGTATCGCCGCCCAGATACAACGGAAGCATACATCCGGTAATTTTGGCCACGTGCAAAGAATTGAAGATAAATGAGGTTTACAGGATAGGCGGGGCGCAGGCAGTGATGGCACTGGCGAAAGGGACAGCAACGATACCAAACGTTGATAAGATTGTCGGGCCAGGCAACGCATGGGTGCAAATGGCAAAGAAAAAGGTCCTTGGACTTACAGGCATCGATTCGATCGCGGGACCAAGCGAGGTGCTGATAATAGCAGATAAAACTGCGAATCCGGCGTGGGTCGCTGCCGATATGCTCAGCCAGGCGGAGCACAATCCGGGCTCGGCGGTATTATTCACAGACTCTGAAAAATTAGCAAATGAGGTTTTGATAGAGCTCGAACGGCAGACAAAAGAGTTAAGCAGGTCAAAAGAGACAATCGAATGCCTTTTGAAATTCAGCGCAATTGTTGTATTTGAGACAATGCAGGAGATTCCGCAGTGGGCAGATATTTTTGCGGCCGAGCATCTGGAGATACAGTGCGGAAAAAAGAGCAGGCATATTGCGGCAAAGATAAAAAATGCGGGTGCGATTTTTATCGGGGATTATTCACCAGTTGCCGCCGGGGATTACTGGGCGGGACCAAGCCACACCCTGCCGACAGGGACAAGCGCGAGATTCTTCAGTGCACTAAGCGCAAATGATTTTATAAAATCGACGAGCATTATTGAATACGATAAAAAGAGGCTGGCAAAAGCCTCTGATGATATAACCCGATTAGCCGAGGCGGAGGGGCTTGATGCTCACGCCAGAAGTGTTCGGATCCGCCAAGCAAAATAAAAACTAATTTTAATAATTCAAAATGGATTCCCGCCTCCGCGGGAATGACAATTTTTAAAGAGATTCCTCGACTCGATGCGCTCGCTCGGAATGGCGTTTCTAATTAGACATCCCAATTGAGTTTGTGCTGGTATTTGAAATAAAAACGGCCAATCAGATGCATTGCAATCATTAAGAGATAAAGCTCCATCATTTGGATTAAAGGGGACATAAACATTCTTAGAAAGAAGGTTTTTGGCAGAAGCATATATAAATGAAGATACAAGAAGATTAGCGCACTAAGGATGATTACCAGGCCGCAATATTGAAAGAAACGGATGAATATTGAAGGTATGATTATTAATGGATTTAAGGCATTAATCGAATCGAACATTACCACAGCTAAAAGCAACATCGGGTACAAAAATGCTCCGAAGCCGGTAAGCGACCAAAAAATTGTGTCTTTTTTTTCTGTACATAAATAATAAATCATCGCAGGCAAGACACATACAGCAAGGCAGGTGAACAATTCGAAAATCTGCCAGGCCATTTCCCACAAATCGGGGTTTTCGGTTATAGTTTCCGGGGCGCGCAGGCCGCCTGCGGCACTATCGCGGACGCAATGAGCGAGGAACCAATAAACGTATACTGCTATAATTAATTCATAAAGCGAGAAAATAAATCCGAGGAAGCACAATACAATCGAAATAAGCTGTAATATCAATGGGATTATCACTGCGATAATCATGAAAATCATGCCCTGGAAATTTGCTGGATATAAAAAAATATCGAGAAGCCATGGCAGACTTCTTTTAGGGGGAGGCGCCTCGGTTTCGATGCCTGCAGTTTGCCGCAGCAATTCATATTGCTGATCTTTGGGCTGGTCGGCAGGTGATTTTTGTTGAAGGGGAATGGGCTGGAGAAGAAGCTCTAAATCCGGCTGCTGAACCGGTTTAGATGTTGGAGACATAGGAGCAGGAAGCGGGACAATAATAATTTTATTACACCGGGGGCATTTGCCTTTTTTACCGGCGTGAATTGCCGTGACAATAATCTGCCTGCCGCAGAAGCCGCAGTTAAAACTGATTGGATTGTCGGGATGGTTGTTTTTTAAATTACCGTTGCTCATATTATAACTAAATTCCCCAGTCGAGTATATTTTTATATTTCAGATAAAACCTGCCCAGAAGATGCGATGAAATAAAAGCCAAATAAATAAAGGCGAGCTTATAAGCGAAAAGACCCGTGCCCAGAAGATAATACATAAGTGAAGAGACGTAAGAGAGACCGCCAACCAGAGAGTTAGGCGTGGGTAAATGCAAAATGAGGGGGCTCAAAACAAATCCGGTAAACACAAAAAAGATTAAAACGAAGCCGCAATAGGGCATAAAGGTTTTGGCTATTGATGAAATTATGACAAAGGGATTGAGGGCATTGACTGAATCAAATAAAACGGCCATCAGCATAACCATTGGAAGAAAAAAAATGCCGAGCGCGGCAAGTATCCAGAAAACAAGGTCCCCATGCTGAACGCCAATATAATATACGATTGCCGGAAAGAGGCAAACAGCCACTGCGCCAATTATAAGAAATACCTGGGAGCAGAACTCAGTTTTATCGGGAAGATCATAAAGGTTTATATCCGGGGCACGCAGACCTCCTTTTGAGCTGTCGAATACACAATAACCGATGTAATAAAAAAAATAGCCGAGAAACAGTAAATAAAAAATCAGGGTCATGAATCCGCTAAAAAGGTCGAGGAAGCCGAGAATGACAAACTTAATCAGAAGCGGTGTAACTATAAAAATTACCAGATTAATTATTCCGGAGAGGCTGAACGGATATAAAAATATATCGATAAACCAGGGCAGGGTTCTTTTGGGAAGAGGTTCGGGCTTGAAGACCTCCTGTTTCAATTTTTCGACAGCGCTACGCAGCTTCTCAGAATCAGGAGCGCTTTGGTTCGGCGAAATACCCTCCATTGCCGAAATCCTTAAGAGCTAAAATTATAATTTTGTTTTTATGATTTCGGCGGCCTTTGCGATTGCATCATCGAGCTTATCAATTTTTTTGCCGCCTGCCTGAGCCATATTAGGCCTGCCGCCGCCGCCGCCTTCAATAATGGGCGATATCTGTTTGAGGATATCACCTGCGCCGATTTTTTTGGTAAGGTCATCGGTTACAGCAGCCAATAATATTGCCTTATCGCCTTCAGCAAATCCAAGGACGATTACGGCTGACGGGGCTTTGGTTTTGAGCATATCAATGGCTCCGCGTGCCTGCTCGGCAGTTGTTGGTGAGAGCTTGCCTGTGATTACCGATATGTCACCCATCTTTTCACATTTTTCTAAAAGATTTTTTGCCTCCGCGAGAGCGTCGGATGCGGCCTGGCGTGAGGGGGACTTTAATTCCTTGGCGAGCCGTTTATTTTCGGCAAGCAGGTTAGTGACTTTATCGATAAGGCCTGCGGCGGATATTTTGAGCAGTCCAGCCAAGTCATCGACGATATCACATCTTTGTTCGAGGTATTTGGCAAGACCGCGTCCGGTATATGCGGTGATTCTGCGGACGCCGGCGGAGATGCTTTCTTCTTTTATGATTTTAAATCCGCCGATAACGCTGGTTCGGTCGACGTGTGTGCCGCCGCAAAATTCCTTGCTGAAGGCCTCGGTAATTGCGTCATGTCCGGGGGCGCCAATCGCGACGACTCGGACATCTTCGCCGTATTTTTCACCAAAGAGGGCCATTGCGCCGAGCTTATCGGCCTGTTTACGCGGCATACTAGCGCATGTGACGGGCATGTCTTCGGCGATTTTATCACGGACGAGCGATTCAACCTGTTTTGACTGGTCATCGGTCAGCGATTTTGGATAGGTGAAATCGAAGCGGAGATAATCGGGCGAGACGAGGCTTCCCTGCTGGGCGACTGAGCCGCCGAGGACCTGACGAAGGGCCCATTGCAAGAGATGCGTGGCGGTATGATTTTTCTTTGTGGCATCGCGATCGGGGCCGACTTCGGCGATTACTTTATCACCGGCGGTTAATGTCCCCTCGAGCATGCGGCCCTTGTGAATGACGCAATCAGCGATTTTGGTTGTTTCGCTGACGGCGAATTTGGCTGTGTTCGATTGTATGAGGCCGGAGTCGCCGACCTGGCCGCCCATTTCGGCGTAGAAGCAGGTTTTATCGAGGACGATTGCGGATTCTTCGGGCGCGACGATTTCGCCCGAGTCGACGAATGCGCCGTTTTCAATGAAGCCCAAGATAGCGGCATCGCATTTATCGGATGTATATTTAAAATGGTCCGCAGTAACAGGCAGTTCGGTCTCTGAAGCAACGGTAATGGTTTGGGCGCCTTTTTGTGCGGCCCGGGCGCGGCTGCGCTGCTCGGCCATAAGCTTATCAAAGCCGGTGATATCGACTTTTAGGCCGCGTTCTTGTGCCATTAATTGAGTCAGGTCTACAGGAAAGCCAAAGGTATCGTAAAGCTGAAAGGCATCGCTGCCGGAGATTATTTTTTCTTTGGTCTGGCTTGCCTTATCGGCGGCACCGGTAAATATTTCGAGGCCCCTATCGAGGGTTCGGCCGAAGCTTGCCTCTTCGGATTCGATTACGGTCGAGACGTATTCTATACGAGTTTTTATTTCCGGGAAGGCGTCGCCGAGGCAATCATCGACCGCGGGGACAAGCTTGAATAAAAACGGGTCATGAAGGCCAAGTTCTCTGCCGAAGCGGAAGGCACGGCGAAGGATTCTGCGGATAACATAGCCGCGGCCTTCGTTGGAGGGAGTTGCGCCATCGGTTATGGCCATTGAAAGTGCGCGAATGTGATCGGCAATAACACGAAATGCGTTATCGGTTTTATTTCCGAGCTGAGAGGTGAAATTTTTGCCGGAAATTTGCTCGAGCTGATTGATTATGGGAATGAAAAGGTCGGTGTCGTAGTTGCTGCGTT
>Ga0105091_10000311_pt1 | contig 19851 bp, 21 predicted proteins | sample PPLLak1March2015_FD_87022 | JGI IMG/M metagenome (GOLD analysis project Ga0105091, IMG submission 87022) | Freshwater sediment microbial communities from Prairie Pothole Lake near Jamestown, North Dakota, USA - PPLs Lake P7 Core (1) Depth... | ecosystem: Environmental > Aquatic > Freshwater >... | reverse complement strand
TCTTTCTTGTCTTTGCGATCTTCTTCATTACTTTGGACGCCGTCTAGTGCTACTGCGTTTTCTTCGCCCTGAACTTGTGAGTTAGTGTTTTGACAGAAGACATACATTGGTAGTTTATCATTTCCACAAGCGTTTGCTTGTGATGTCGCTTGATTCTTACCATATTTCTTTTTTCCATCTGCAAATGCGCTGTCTGTTGCAAAAGCTGTTGCTCCGATGAGCATGACTGCCATTGCTGCTACTACGAACATATATTTGGAGTTCATATCTAATAGTTGAGAGATGACAGAGTTTATCTGAATTAGGCAAATTCGAACGCTCTCATATATCTGATATTTTTTCCATAAGAACTATAATGAGATAATTGTTTGACACTCCAACAATCATTAAAATTTGGCCATGAGAGATAATCGCGTTATATTCCATCTTCGAATGTAGACGCGAGAATGATCCCATATGGCAACATGAATACCGTAAAAATATATGATTAATTATTGATATGTCATTAGACTCAATTGACTATCAGAATATTGTATAATATTCTGATACACCCATCTTGTTCAATGGGAATTGTGCTCCAGCTTCGATGCATTGGCATATAGCTGTGAGAACTGTAGCTTCTTCTTAAAGCGTGTCTAGCTAAAATTTATAATTTGTCAAATACAACAACACTGATCTCTGGATAGTTAAACGTAATATTTGATAACTCATAACCGAACCTGAGTCAATATAATATATTCTCGATTTATTATTTCCTGTATGAAAAGAATATTTTCAATTCTTGCAGCGTTTGTTACAGGTCGTATGGGAATGGCTATGAGCTTTGCGCCGCAAACAGCTGAAACTGCTATGGTATTGAATTGAACGAAAAAGAGCAAATCCGACGTGTTTATATTTACGCATGAATCTTTGCTAAGTTGGTGTACTCATGCGACAGCTCAGCTTCATGTTAAGATGTATTTAGAGAGATATACATTTTATCTTGAGCTGCGGCAAACATGCTTTTATTGCTATGTTTTATGTGTCCAATTTAGCATCCATTATAAAGATTCATAACGATTTTTAAGCAGTACTAATCTGCTCCGCTACCTATGTAATATTTGTTGAAGAAAGAAACACTTCAAACCACGTCCACTAGCTACAGCAGCAGCATAGACGCGTTGAATGATTTACGAAACTCAGGCCAAATAGCTGAAATTAACTCGAGTTTGTCGCATCTAGCTAACGGGGTTGCGTATTCATTTGAAGTGACCTGTAGAGATGGAATACAATGCGGCTTGCAGGCATATGGGAACAAAGCTTTAGAGCTACACAGAGCGGCTTTCCAAGAGCACCTAAAAATAACTCTAAGTAAAAAATAATTAGAAGTAAAAAGTTATTTCTTCAAGACTTTCTTTCTATCTGTTTCGAAGATTATGGGATGGGATTTGTGCGCCAATCTCTGATTCTAGATCTTGGATGTTGTTAATCTATTTTCGTAACCGATTTGCTCGCCGAAACCCAAGACTAGACCATTATGTTGTGAAAGACGAGTTATTTCGAACAGCGCTAAGAAAGAGCTTTAGATATCCATGGGTAACATCTGTTAGGTATCGTCCTATCATCTTCTGGTATCATATGATTTACAAAAGATATCATAATAAGAATCATATGATATATACTATTTTGACATTTTGATAATTGATGAAATTGATAAGGTAATCCTCTCTAGCCTCAGTAAGAACGCACGTATCCCCGCTGTTGATATCGCAAATAACCTCAAAAATATAGGGTATAAGATAACAGAAAGAGCGATTAGATATAGATTACGAAGATTAGAACAAAATAATATTGTCTTGGGTTATTCAGCAATCTTTAATCCTTCACTCACTTCAGAAAAGATAAGCAGAACAATCATGCTTAAATTCAGATTTACTAAGGATTCTCACATTCTAATAGATAGATTGAATAAATACGTTGAAGAAGCGGCATTTTGTGTTTATTCTGCAAGATTGAATGGTGATTTGGATTGGGTAAGCCATTTTATTTTTGATTCTACAGAACAGTATGAACTGGAGAGCGACAACTTTCTGCATAGGTTTGCAGAGTTAATTCAAGATTATCGTTCCTATGAATCAAGTACAATAAAAGCATCACCGTATGTAGTTTTTGATGAACAACAGCTTAATGAAAGGAAATGGCGAGTTTATAAGATTCTTAACTCTTTGAAAAAACATGAGAATCTTAATGTCAAACTGCAGTTAATAGTGGAGAGTCTGGTCAAGTATTTTGATGCAAAATTTGCCCGTATATGGTTACTGGACAAAGATAGAAAGAATTTAATTTTGAAATATAGCGCAGGGATGTATAAAAACATTAATGGCGAATTTTCAAAGATGGGCGTTGATTCAAATAAAATAGGTCCAATAGTAAAGACCCATAAACCAGCTATTACGAATGACGTGCCAAATGATCCAAGAATAAGACATCAGGATTGGGCAAAAAAAGAGAAGTTAAGATCATTTGCAGGCTATCCTATAATGTATAGAAATACGGCTGTTGGTGTCCTAGCTATATTTAGTGAGAGATATTTTTCACCGGTTGATTTTGAACTTCTTGGAATATTCTGTGATCAAATTTCTAAAGAGTTGTCAAGCTTGTTTGAAATACAGGAATTTTTAAATGTAATCTGAAATATCTATATTCATAAAACAAGAAAATAGATATTTCATCTAGTTATTGTTACCTTTCTTTCCTTCTAACAATCCAAGAAGACGATCTAGTTTTATCATCATTCTATTCATCATATCTATAATGCGATCTTCTTTTGATACCGTGTCTTCTGCTACAACTTTTGCATCCAAAGCAGCAGCAACTTCTTCTTCTGACTCTGATATTGGTAATATGTTAGTACTATGACTAGTATCCTTATTACTTACATAATACGGTTTGTTCGGACAACGATGTGGTTCGTCTGTTTTTATACCATTATCATTATCGTATTGTAATGGGATCCACTTATCAAATGATGGATGGCCCACTTTACTATCTCTATCAAAGTATATCCAACCTCCGCAATTATTTTTACATGGTTGAGGTTTTCCGAATTCTGACATATATATTATTGCACTTCTATTTCTATAAATGCTACGGGTTAGGTGCATCTATCTCTTAAACCTTTTAAACTCTTTTAGACTATTCTGTAGGATATGTTGAATTAATAGCTCTTGACATTATAATATGATATGTATATGGATTAGTTTCGGTTCCAAACCCTGACAACTGAACTGAATCAATGATATAACCTACCTCTTTTAGCATATCAACCCCTTTCCAAATTAGATCATTAGTTATATATCCAATGGTATTTTCTGCTAATCTTAATAATTTGCCCTCTAACACTATTGTATATGGACTTTGATATTTAACATCAAGATACAAAGAGCAAAAATCTAGTCCACATACTTTTTCACTAGTCAATTCATCTTCGAAGAGTTCTGTGAAATTAGTCATTCCTCGATCTATTTGATCAAATTGTGAAAATACTTTTGAAAGATCTGTAAATGGCAATAAATAAATTATGATTATCAAAATTATGAAAGAACAGATCAAAAAGTACATACATAATGATAATGATGGTGTATTCTGATTCTGATTGTTTAGTTCTGTGATCTTGTCCAATTATTTAATTATCATGATGTCGGCCATAAATATATTAAACTAAATATTTGGTCCGATATACAGTACATTTAGTTATTCTTCTTCTGAATTAAATTCATTACTAGGGGAATTATCATTGTGCTCCTCTTTAACACTCTACCCTGAAGGCAATGGTGATAGGTTCTCCTATAATGATGGCAGAATAGTGGGTAAGATTGTTCTTAAATCAAGATCTGCTCTAACATCATTCGAATACTTTTCAGACTTTTCCTCATTAGTAAGTGTTATAATCGCTGATTTATTTCCTATACTATAATAATCTATTATTACTTACCACGATAAATCAGGTTCGCGTCACAAGCTAACTTTATCTAAATGCTTCAGCATAATCTTTTACAAACTGTGCAAAAGCTATAGGTTTTCTTCCAGTAATACATTCTATTTCTGTGGTCGTTTCTGATCCATAACCTGTCTTCGGTAATGATGTATTTGCGATTGATTCAATGTTTAAGAGAATATTGTCATTTAAGGAGGTAAAGAAGGCAGAACTCTATGTATTTACTAGAATTAAATACCATAAAGAATCGATCATAAAAGAAATTGACCTTATACTAGAATCTAAATCTCAATCTGGCACATCATAACATTACGTGTATTCTATTGTAGAGTAACGAAGTACTTCTGACATCCTATATTATTACTATAATTATAGACAAAGTGTCTTTTAGACTTATAAGCAGCTTGATGACCCTGTTCTTTATGCGTACCATTCTGGTATGCTCATCTATATACTTAACACAAATTAAGGAATAAAAAAGAATCCGATTGCAATTATGATATAAACTGCAATTAGCATCACGCCCTCAAACCAATTACTTTTTCCATCGTGGGCTATTAGATTCATTATGATTGCTGCTAATAATACACTTATTATCTCAAATCCTGTGAATACTAGCGTAAATGGTCTGTTTAACAATATTCCTGCAATTACAAGAATAGGGACTACAAACAAAGCGATCTGTGTACCAGAACCTGCAGCAATACCAATTGATAGATCCATTTTTCCTTTCCTCGCAAGAAGAATGGCACTGCTATGCTCAGCTGCATTTCCTACTATTCCAATAATTATAGCGCCTACAAACAATTCTCCAAATCCAAATTCAGCCGTTACAACTTCTACTGATCCCACAAGAATTTCACTTATTACTATCACACCAGCCATACTCAATCCAAGAATAAGGAATGATTTCTTCTTGCTCCACTCTTTATGTATTTCAAGTTGTTGCGGATTTTCTTCTACGTTATTATTTTTTCCTTTAACTGTTATTTCATCAGCATCTTGATTAACTAATCTAGAAGTAAAAAGATGTTTATGGGTAAAAAAGGTAAAGATCAATCCAGCAATATAAACTGCTAATAACAGAAATGCAAGTGCATCACTTAGAAACTGAATCTTTATTTGATTTAATTCGTCCTCTGAATTTAGTACTGTAGCTGCTAAGACAGTGGGTATCGTCAGTCCTATAACAGCCAGAAATAGCATGGATGTCTGCATACCGGTATTCTCTTTGTTGAAAAACTGTTCCTTAAACTTGAATCCACTTGTCATGATGCTTAAACCAAAGATCAGAAGGATATTTCCAAGGATCGCTCCTGTAATAGATGCTTTAACAAGTTCTAACAATCCTGCATTAATAGCTACAATAGCAATAATGATTTCAGCAGCGTTTCCAAATGTAACATTAAGCAAAGATCCTAATGTTGCACCATAATGAGATGCAAGATGTTCTGTAGAATCTCCAATTAATTTTGCAAGAGGTATCAGACTGATAGCAGCAACTACAAATAAAATTAATTGTTCAGCATGAATATATTCTAATACAATCGCAATTGGCACAAAAACTAGTAGAAAATAAATAATAGACGATTTAGATAGTTTAAAGGATACTTTCAAGCTAAATACCTACTTCTATGGCACGTCTCTTCAACCTCGTGAAATCAATATATATAGTTTGTTACAATGTCATTTCTGGTCAATCTAACCAAAATAAATTTAGATCAAAATCGTAAGGCTTGGACAACAAATAGAGCATGTGATTCTATTTTTAGAATTTCAGAAATACATACAAATGAGTACAAAGAATTCAATTAGCTCATCAGTAATTGGTAATGGCTCTTATCACGATTCTAATCACATCAATAATATAATGTCATTGAATTTATATTGCATTCATTGTGTTACCCAAATAATTGGTTATATTATTTTTTACTAGTCCAATAGGTTTAGGACATGCTACTAGAGATATTGCTATTTGTGAAAAGCTTAGATCTTTAACTAATGACAAAATCTTATTTGTGACTGGTCAGGCTGCTTATACAATTATTTCGAATAATGGATATGCAGCTTATAATGTCTATACTCCTAATGATTTTCAAGTAAATTATTCTATGCATCTTCAATCTATGATAAAGTGGCTTATACAATATGCTTCATATTATAGGAGATGTAAGATAATTGCGAAACAATTCATTGAGAAGAATAGTGAATATAATCTTCTAATAGTTAGTGATGAAGATTTTGCATCCATTGCTGTTGGAAAGAATAGGAATAAAAAACGGGTTTTAATAACCGATATACTGAAAACTCGTTTTCTTAAGGGATTACCTTCAATCATTGAATGTGGTATGAATAGATCCCTGGAATATATGATAAGAAGCTGTGATCATGTTATTATTCCAGACTACGGTAATGACATAGATAACAAATCATATATTGGCCCAATCGTAAGGGATTTGACTACAACAGATAGAGGAGCATTACGTAAGAAATTTAAAATGTACAAACCGACAATCCTTCTTACTATAGGAGGAACTCCATCAGGAAAATATTTGATTGAAATGACTATCAAAGCATTCAGAAAATTAAGAATGAAATTAGACATTGATTTATTAATTGCTTCAGGACCTTCTGTAGATGTTCAGGACAAATTTTTATATACTAGTGATATTGGTAATATAATAAACTTAGGCTTTGTAAATAATTTACATGAATACATATATGCCTCAGATCTGGTAGTATCTTTGGCTGGAAGATCAACTATTGATGAATCTATCGTATATAAAACACCAGGGATTTTTATTCCAATCAAGAATCATTTTGAGCAAGAGGAAAATGCAAGACGAATGGGCTATAATTATGAAGATATATTTAAATTAGAATCCTTGATAGAAGAGAAATTTGATAATATGAGTATAACTACAAGCAGTAAAACCATTTCTAATATTGGTAGTAATGAAAAGGCAGCTAAAATTATCTTGGAAATGCTTGAATCCCATTAATAAATGGCAAATAGATAATTACTGAGGCCTAAGAATTTATGGTATATATAAAGAGTATAAAGTGAATTCTGATCAAAATTAGATAGGATGCCAAAAATTTATTAATGTTCCTCTTAGTAAAGTTTTCTTGGTTTTCTACTACTTTCAATCAAACCTATTAATAAGTATCCATATTCTAGATTATGTTTTATATGATTAATGCCATGTGATTCATCGGGTTCAAATTTATGATCGAGCACATTTTCAACATATATCTTTACTTTCTTTACAGATGAGACTGCATGATATAATTGATTACCGTCTAGTCTCTTACCAGTGTCTTTTTCTGCTTCTTTTCTGAACTCTTTCTCATTCATTGCGAGTTTACAATATTTCCTAAGTCTATCATAATTATTACAAAGATCCTTTAGTCTCTTCAGATCAATGTCAGACAGACTACTTAAAGAAGAATTTAAATCCTTTCTATTTCTACCAGTTATTTCTGTGAGGCTATCAAGAATTGTATTATCAATATCATCTGGTAAGAGGATATTCTTGTCTTTACCTTTTAATTGATGATTTAAAGAGTCTATTTTGATAGCTTTACTATTTATTTTAGTGTTACTTATTGTTGCACTTAAAGACTCTTGATCATGACGTTTATAGTTTTCATAATAAGAGCCATACTCATTTTTCTTTTCTTCGTAATAATTTAGAGCACCATAGACTCCTATTTTTCTTCCTTTAGTATCTACCTTATTAAGTAGAATATATACTACGTCAAGTATGATCCTTGGGTATATTAATTTTAAACTATCATCAAATTTAGAGTAGTTTTCGGTCAGATCCTTATAGATAACAAAGATTATGTTGTCAATATATGCATCATCATAATCTTTGTAGTTATTATGAACATTCATATTATTTGCTAAAATAGTAAGGAAGTCGTTAATTTCAGAAATCGTAAAAATATGCCTTGTTTTTACAGAAGCATCACCAATAATCTTCATAGCAACAAACTCCAGATTGTCTGTGGTTTGTGATATCCGATCAGAAGATTGAATAGATAACACTCCAATTTTATGATCTAATTTGATATGGAGAACATCGAGATATTTGAGAATAAGCTTCTTAAGCGTCAAAGAACTGCCTTTTTGCATGTCTTACCTCTTATTATAAATATTAATTGAATTACTGACATTTGAATTTATTAGCTCTTTTCAACTAATAAGAGTTGTATATTAGCTCCTCCAATTCCTGCTATGCTATTTTGTGGGTGCTTACATTTGCAAGAAGAATGACTTTTATATCCATGTTCAGAGAACTTGTGATGGCATCTATAATAATTACAAACAGGTTCAATTTGTTCGCCAAATACGTTAATCATTTGTACAAGATTTGAAATATTTTCATCAACTCGGTGCTGATTCATAATCTCTGATGGGTTAAGAATCCCTTTATTTTCAACTAGTAATGATCGCGACCTATCTATGGCTATTTCTTTCTCCTTCTTTTCTATAATTTCCTTCTTCCAATGACAACTCCAACAGTAATTACATCTAACACATGTAAATTCAGTTCTAATATTACAGGATTTACATTCATCATACCTATTTGCAATAGTATCTCTAAGGTATTCGTGCATATCCGTATTTTTAATACTGTACTCCTTTATAATAATGTTCTTATTAATCATGTAATTTATATAACATTTTTACATACATGATATATAGAAGAGAATTATATAACATTTTACAACTAATAGTAAAAAGTAAGAAGGATTTCTTATATAGCGAGGACAATGATATATAAATCAATATGATAAGCTATAAAATATATTAAAAGTTTGTTTATATGCTAGTAATTATAAGCAATAACACTATTTGTATTCAAAGGCTATTTGTTAAATGTCAAATTAGGGATACTTTCTTTTATTTACTCGTTTTTGGTTTGAAAGCACTAGAAAGGGACACGTATCTTAAATTAAAGTCATTGATTAGTATGTTGCTTAAAAAACTTTTTAATTTCCTTTTTAGGCCTTTTTGCCATTTATGTTATAATATTTAATTTTCTAAGCGATTTTCATATATTCTTTTTTAATCGTTAAGTCGAGTTAGTAGCCTTTAAACATCAATGGTATTAAGACATCATCTATTAAATGATGAATGATATATAATCGTCTTCTACCTAACATCACATTTACAGATAATTATGATCTGAAAATAAGTAATGAGACTGTTCTTAGATTGGATCATGGTATTACACATGAGTCAGATAACATATTCGTTTATACACCTGATCAAAAGACCTTGATGCTTGTTGATGTTATTTACCCGGGATGGATACCATTTGATAGTTTAGGAGATTCTGAGAATATTACTGGTTTTGTTGAAGTACTAAATATTGTTACCAACAATTATGATCTAGATAACTTTGTAGGAGGGCATCTTACAAGATTAGGCATTGTCGATGACATTAGGCTACACCAAGAATTCATACAGGACTTGAATGCGACAGCCAAGAAAGGTTAGGAGGAGTTGATATATTTATGGATGACAACTGTGCAGCAATGTTAAAAAGCTTAAGACTCTACTAAAATAGCGTTAATAATCTTTCATTTTTTTCTCTATCATATGAGGTCAGTAGTATTACCCTCCCTTTTGCTATAGATACGATCAACCTTTGTAGACTTTCATTTATATTAAGAAGTCAAGATATATAAAATATGTTGGATAGCCAGCCATCAAACATCGTCCTTATACATATTCTTCTATTGATGCCAATACAAAACTTGGCAATTTAGTCACATGATTGTCGACTTAAAGTTTTAATAGATTTGGTTAATGCGAGAACTGTGGATTAACGAACGGAATAATCATAAATAAATGGTTAAACGGATCGAGACAGTACTCAAATCTGGTGCATGATAAATCAAAACGGATATGTCTGGAGGCTTAAAAGAGATTATTTTGATGGATGCAACTGCAAAAGTTGCTATCGTCTTCGGACGACGAACTATCCACTTCTTGAGCCCGCTGTTGTTCTTCCTTCGGCTAGGATTCTTGTTGACTTCCAGATGTAACTTCTTTCAATCGGATCGGAGTCAACCGAAATTTAATAAGATACAATTTATGATTAGATAATCGGTTGATTAGTTTTTGTTTTTTCCCAAATATGGGCTATTATCTCAGAAACAGTCTGTTCTAAAGATCCATTAAACTTTTCATGCCATAATTTAGCTACATAATCTCCAGGACTATTTTTGTTTTCTATCCGTTTTTCCAATATGTTTAAAAACTCTTCCTTTAAACCAAGATCAGTTAAACCTTTCTTTGCGAAGTCAATCTGACTTCTTATTGTATCTATAATATTAAAGTGACTTTGAGCATTATAACCTGACCTAACAACAGCTATCCTTTCTTCTCTTAAAACTGATAATGGTCGTAATTGTCTTTCTTCATTAATTGCTCTGTATAAGTACCCAATAAAATATTCAATCATTGAAAGTAGTGATTTAGGGGTTGGTTGTACTGACATTACCCTTGTTTCAATCCGATAAAAATTAGAGTTCAATCTAATCTAATGCGTGCATCATCATGTCTTTCCTTCTCAAGTTCAAAATAGTCTTTTGCAATTACGGGTTTCCTTGAGGTGATATAATCAATATAATCTTCTATACCATCTAAATACTTTGAAATAGATGGAAATCCAGAATTCTGTTCTTCTGATTGATCATAAAGATAAATTCGTGGTTCATGAAAAGAGAATATCTTGCCAGCAAATAATCTACTATTAGCTCCAAGTAGTATAGCTGATGGAATTATGTTTAATATGTGATTGAACATAAGAGCAGTATGAGTTGGGTTTTGGCCTTGTAGATGAAGATGAAAGCCTTGTATTGCAGTAGCTATCTGTAAAGCTTTTATTTTTAGCCCATCAATTTCAACATCAGGAAGTTTACTTTGCCACTTTGCCAACTTTTTATATCGTGGTTTATTTGTAATCAATTCTTCTCTTAAAATCTGTGGTGAAGGATTAGCGCCTAAGAATACGGGATATACCATTTCTCTATCTTTGTATACTTTTGGAATCGTTTTATCGATATAATCTATGAATTGTTCAAATAACATATTGAGCTCGAAGATATTCTCCATATTAGTTGGTGGAGTTCTGAATTCGAATTGACACGAACCATACTCATAATCAACCTGATATTCAGTTTCTTTTAGTTTTTCTATTAATGGGTACGCATCAACTACTCTTGCTTGGTTATCAACCAAACATATTTCAATCTCAATTCCTATTCTAAATTGTTCATCATATTTTTCAGAATCAGTTTGAATCCTTTTAGAGCTTCCGCTTTTCTTTATAACTTTACAAATATTGGTAAGAAAACAAGAGATTAATAATAATATATCCATAGATCAAAAACTAAATCAGTATCATATTTGGCCATGTTTTAACAGTTTTCTTAATAAGATAGGGATTCCATAAATCATATTCAAAATTGTTAATTCCAGTTCTAATTTAATTGTCTCTGTTCTATTCCTTTTATTTGAATATATAGATGACAATGTCTTAATCACGATTGTGGGACAATGTTCAGATGGCAAACTGTCCACATAATCAAGATTGTAATTTAATACTTTTAATCCGCATGCTAATGCTTCTAAAGCAGTTTTACTAAGATTTCTAAGTAATTTCTGATTTACAAATCTTAAGTCAACGTACACATCATATTTCTTCAAAAAATTTGGGACGTCTTTATAGTCTATAGGATTTTTTGTTCTGTCATAGATATCAATATTAAGATTGATTTTCTTATGTTTGCAATAGTTCATAGCAAGCTCAACGTCAGTGACTTCACTATTTACAAATAACCCTTTTTGTATATCAACAGATCTTTCTTTAACTAATTTATTGTTGAAATGATTAGTATCAATAGGATTAGGTAAAAAGATTGATCCTTTGACTAATTGAATCAAATCAGGTGTTGAAACGATAACTCTATCTGCTAATCTTTGTGCTTTGATATATAACCGTCTCTTACGAATTTTTCTAACTATATTTTTAGGCCTTAAAATATTTCGTAAATTATATGTTCGTAAATTATCCTCATCAGAGAAACCTCGTATATCAGTACCATGATAGTGAAGGATGATAATCTTTGATTTTTTATATGTATTTCGGATATTAATTACTATTTCTGGTAAACTATGAATATGTATTACATCTGCTCTTCTAGCCTCCTCAATTGATTTATAAACTAATTCTTCAGGTGCTACGAATAATCCATATTCTTTATAATACTCGTCTATACCATATTTGTCAGCATTCTGAACTCTTATAACTTTGCTTTCGTTGCCATCGATCTGCTGAAACTTTGCTAAAATGAAAGCTACACCAGCTTGATCCCATATATGTAACACATACAATCAGATTACTCTATCTTTTCTTCTTTAACCCCTCCATAACCTTTTCTAAATAACTTCGAGTTCCATTTTCATTTAATTTAAAGTTAAATCTTCACATTTTATTGATTATACCGATCTTTTTTACTCTTTTCCACGTTTTTAATATTAAACTTCCATTTACAAACATCGGCTCTTTTATGCCCTAACTCTATTTTTTTCTTAGGGTTTATTCTAATATAATATTGACACAAACAGCCAGATCGATCCATATAATCTCCTTAACGAATAACTATGTCCGCGTTACCATAAATCCTAATTCCACTGGTAACTGCTAGATCGTCTCGCCTCCAATTCATCAATGACAATAGCCACATTATTATTTCTCAAAGTATTTTTGTATTTAGTAGACTTTAGTATACTTGTTCCTCCTATGAAAAAATTTAACATCAATCACCGGCATTAAATTGAGGATGAACTGCATCTCTCTAGGTAATCTACTTAAAACATCGTTCAGAACTATAAAGCTATCCGCCTGTTTATTTATTGCATATATTATAAAATCCCCATCCGCATTCAATAGCCAACTAATAATTTTATCGTCAGGGGCCAATTCTCATATATTCCCGTAAGTAAATGATTTAATTCCCTATTTGTTTGAGAGGATTCTTTATTATATATTATTCCCTCAAGACAAATCCAAACTTTATCATTCTCAAAAATTGTTATTGGATATTCTGGATATCTTGTACAGGCTAGGAAGTACAAATTATTCGTTAATAAGACTTCAGACTCATAGTTATCATCGTGAATCAATAAATTTATTGACCGTAAGATAAAGTTACCATTTTGTTTTATTTTTTTCCGAATTGTATACAAACTTATTCCAGGCATTGCGACTGTGACTTAGGATATCAGTTGTTTAATGTAAAGCTATTGCCTTGTTTGCTTCATGTTATCGTTATTATTAATAATTCAAGATCTCTAAAACTACATCAGACTTACGTTCCTAATTTTGACAAATTATAGGTTAATTTTCGGATTTCGTCTCAAAGATTGAAGCCTTACAAGATAACCCGGTTATATTACATTTACTGAGCCTTGCAAAGCCGATGCCTGATAATGTGTATGTTGTATCGACTAAAGTCCGCACCTTAAGAGATCTTGCGAATATAAAAATATATATAAAAAAACATATATTTTATAACCTAGTTAAGTAGTTAGCTTCAATGCTTCCGACTTATATTCCAAACGAATATTGGCTTAAGCGAGGGAAAGTATACAAGGAGCAATTCAAGTATAACAAAAAATTTCAATTGCAGGAGAATATGCTTATTGATTATTTAAAAACAGCATTAGAGTCTTTTGATACTGTACTTGAATTAGGTTGTGGGTTTGGGCGTATATCAAGATTAATGTTATCTAAATTCCCTGATATTAAAGAATATGTTGCTGTTGACTTATCACCAGATCAGATAGAAAATGCCAAACAATATACCAAATTATCAAATGATAGCGCAATTTTGAAATTTATTGTATCGGATATTCAATCTCTTGATATTGATAAGAAATATGATTTGGTAATATCATGTGAAGTTCTTTTACATATCTTGCCATCAGAGATTGGATCGGTCATAAAAAAAATGGTGAATATGTCTAATAAACACATAGTGAATATTGACTGGTTTGAGGAAGTGATACCAAAAAAGGTTGCACCCCATAATTTTATTCATCAGTATCAGACTTTATACAAAAGCACATCATTAGCGAAACAAGTATCCAGAGTCCCAATAGTTAGCAAGGGTTTATTGTTTAAATTCGACACAAAACAATCAATATTTCATGCCCTAAAAGAATAGAATTGATCAGATTAAGACTTTTCTGTTATACGAACTATCCATGCCATCATGTTAGGAATTTGCATAATAGGCTATGGCTCAACTGGGGCGATGTATATTTATAAGTTTGCAATTTCTAATTAACTGTATTTTTCATTCGATTGACTTTTTTGATAAGTCTGTCTGCACGATTCATGCTAAATGACACCCCCGGGATTTTACTGACTTCTTTTAACCTAAGCTTTCTTTTAAGCCTTGTCACATTTCCATTATTTCCCAAGTAAGCTAAATGACTTACTCTATCATTTATAAACAAATTCGGAGCTAGGCTACTAAGATCGCTCTTCGTCCACATTGAACGATGGGTTTCATAGACATTTCCAAACGCATCTTTCTGACTACTTGGTTTTTTTGGTGTTGATATCAAAACCCCATCATTTTTGCGTAATATTTTATGTAATAGAACTTCTCCCTGATGTTTTTCAAAATGCTCCAAAACATCAATTAATAGAATCAAGTTGTAATTAGAATCAATTTTATCCAAAATTTCCATTATATCACTAATGTATATGTTATTGTACACAAACTTATGTAGAGGAGTAATATAATCTCCAAATACTTCTACTCCGTCAATGCGGCGTAAAAACTGAGAATAGTTATGTCTCCCATCCCATAACTCTAGATATTCTCTACACAATACACCATATTTCCCGAAACCTGTTCCAATATCTAAAATGGACATTGGATTTATATGAATAATTATATCCATTATCTTTGAAATATGATAATGTTGACTTGAAGGCATTTATTTATAATAAATGATCAAGTCGTTATGTTATAAAGATTCATCTTTCATGTACCTCTCTTCCCAATAACCTGAGAACTATCATATAAGAATCTTATATAAACAGATTATGTAATATTTCTTGAGAGTGCGATGCTGACAATGAAATGGATTTGTATTCATTTGTAACAATATAGTGGATAAGACGAACTTTAAAGAGTTCATAAAGGAAAGTGACAACGACAAGAATAGCAATCAAGAAGCAAAAGTATTGTACCATGCTTGGCGTCTACTGCCAGAGTAGACTTAGAGAGAGCGGGACAATGCGAGTCGCAGGTTGAAGGTAATCCAGTTCCCGTACTTGTTGCCAATCTCGTTCTGATATGTAGTAACGTTAGTTATTTACATTACTTCAGTAATCTTCCAGTTTCAACCTCAGCATGATATGTTTCATACTCTTCAAACAACTCAGGGAATGCCATATCAGTTTCGGTCAATGCTTTACCTATATCCTTTTGAAGATTATTCAAGAAATATAGTATACTCATTCATATTATCGCAATATTCGATAACGATATGAATAATAGTATAATAGAGTATATAGCCTTTTTTAATCCTTTTCAGCCGTTTTTTTTATACTAAACCTTCCGTTTACAAACATAGGCTCTTCTATACCCCAACTCCATTTCTTCTTCGGACTTATCCTAACATAATGATGCCGCAAGTGACCTCTACGATCCGTATATCCATCTTGGCGAAATGGTGGATCAACGTCTCCCAAGTCATCAATGACAATAGCCACTTTTTTATTTTTCAGGGTATTTTTGTATTTAGTAGACTTTAGAATACTCATTTCTCCTATGAAGAAAAATTCACCGTCAAAGTCAAGGTCAACAGGTACAACATCTGGCTGTATGAATTTGTTTTCTCGTGATGATGAAGTAGAAACCGTGGCTAACCTTGCAAGGCGATGCGACATAAGATATTTAATTTCTTTCTGAGAAAAGAGTGTATGAGACATTATTGAGATCTCCAACAATTGTATATAAATAGCCATTAGGCACCTGGCTTCAATTTATTATCAGGATAATTTGGACTTGGCTTTGTGGGAGATTCAGTATCATTTCTGAGTTAACCAATGACTCATCACTTATTGGTATTAACTTATTGAATGGATAAAGGACTAAAATAAACAAAACTAAAATCTATATGAATAATGATGTAAGGGTGAAAGTATGACTACTGAGATATGGAAATGGATCCAGAAACAAAATATTGGACCACCATCTAGGTTCGTATCTTCTATGACATACGATTTGGATTTAAAAAAGGTAATTCTTTTTGGAGGAGGTTCAATAGGTTTAGAACTGGCAGCTTCCTTCAATTTGAGTAATAGCTAAATCTAATTCACTACCTTAGAAATTCTTATTACATAAGAGAAGGAAAAGAGCATAGAAAGGCCTCCGATCTCCTGGAGTATCTGAGAATACCTGATCTACATACAGATTTATTTTATTTCAAAGTGAAAGCGTGTTCCAATTAAGAAAAAGAAATGCTCAATTACTAGTTTACGAATAGTTAGGCATTCATGCTTTATATCCTATTAGCAGAGCCATCTCAAGCCACTTCCAATAACAATCTACTTCTACAAATCCTGTATCTCTCAGCCACCCTAACTGTATTTCCATTGGTAACAATCTATTAGCCTTGTCTTCTTTATCTGGACTATATCCAATTGCATTAAGAAATCTGACATGCGATTCTACAGAGGGTGATGCAACATGTTCTAAATTACAAAATACTCCTGTTGGATTGATAATATCATAAATTTCTTCGTAGAGTTCTCGCTTACGTTCATGTTTAAGATGGTAGATGGCGAAACTTGATACAATAGTATCAAAGTAACCTAAATCAATCTGGAAGAGGTTGACTGAGATCATGTTCTATAATTTTGACCTTTGAGTTGTTAGCAAAATGTTCCCTTGCAGATCTCAGCATTGTTGGAGATACGTCTATAGCCACTGCTTCTATTTCTGGTCGATTCGCCTTTATTAGTCTGATTAATCTTCCATCTCCTGTCCCTAGGTTCAAGATTCGTTTTGTATTTTCAGGCAGATGATCTATCAGGACAGATTCACCTTCCAAGCGGTGTGGAAGAGTGTCAGCTACATTTAGATATGCTAGAGCATTCTGTGGACTTGACCATTCTTTTGCTGAACGGCTCATGATAAAAAATCCTCATAGGGATACAAAAGCATTGCACTGCCACTTGGGAGCTTAGAAGAGAAATCAAGAAATAAATGAAGTGTAGTTTTTTTGATATATCCAATCAAGAAATACCACCTCATGTGATTGAAGAAGAGACTCGAGCTGAAATACTTGGAGGTCAACAATAAAACTCATTATTTTCGATTTTGAACACATGTCAACTCAGATTTAAGTTTCATATAACTGACGCAAAAATTTTTGTAGATTATGTGATAGTTATTTGGAATCAAATTATATTGACTAAAAATGATACCATAAGAAACATGATGATAAATTGAGATCCTTTAAATTCAAAATGTAAAATGATAGGGATTTTATTATGATATTCAAAGCTCATTCATTATTTTTTTACTTTTATTTATTTTTAGAAGCTATGTAATATGATCAAGGATTTCCTGTTGTGCTCTGACCACTATTGGGAGACAGCGTGCTCTGGCTCTGACTTTGGCTTTGATCATTGTTATGATGTATCGATCTTGCGTGTAGATTATTTTGGAGATTTGTTGTTGATTGGTCAGAACTTTTGTGTTGGTCAGAACTTTTGTGTTGTTCGACTATTTGATTTTGGAGATTTGTTGTTGATTGGTCAGAACTTTTGTGTTGTTCGACTACTTTGTTCTCTAAGCCATCATGTACCACTCTAGAAACTGATGATAAAATAGATTGATTATCATTCCTAGGCAGTCCTGTAAAATTTATTAAATGGGAGGATGATGTAGGTATATTATTATTATTATTATTATTAGTATCCAAACAAACAATAAATGAAGTAATCGTATTTTTCCCGGGCCTTAGCAAATTAGTTGCATTAAGGAAAGTAGAATTCCAATTAGAAAAGTCTTGTTCTCCTTGTGAACCAATTGCAGAAGCATTTTGGAATGGTTGAATATTATTTATAGACATAAGAATTGTACAATTAGTGTTACTCGTATCAGACGACGTACCTTTTATTGTTAATTCTGAAGAAAGAGATATGGAATCCCCGTTTTTAGGAAATGTAATTTCGACCTCCGGAAGATTAAGTGGTATATTATCCAAAGATTTCCCATAGATTGTAAAATCGTTAATTGAAGTGAAAGTGAAATTAGAAATATAAATTAGTATATTTGGAGACAAGAATACAAATACAGATATTGATATAAGTACAAAAACTAATGGCAATTTATGTTCAGACCGCCATCATTACTACTCTATTCTATTTTATATGATTATTAGTTAACCAGTTCTTACTTTTAGGTTGGTATATACAAACTATTATTATCACCACCTTCAATTAGATGGTTCTTTGTATTGGTACCAAAACAACCAAATAGATATATTAAAACATGTAACCGCTGTTACAAGGACAAATAAAGATTCTTTTGAAATACAAGATTATGATTTAAAAGAATCAAATATATGCAATTATGAATAATCCCATAGCAGCTGCCATTGCAACTACCCATACTAATTTGTTCCAATCGAAAATTTTTTGTCCATCCAATACACCAAATGGCAGCAGATTAAACATTGCGATCCAGCCATTAAATGATGCTCCAATAGCAAAAAGCGGATTGAATGGGTCGTAAAACATAGAGAATAGCAGAAACGAAAAACCCATCACCAAATTAGTCATAGGACCAATTAAGGCTACTCTACCAAATTTTTTTCTGTCCGATAATCCAACCATGACAGCGCCGGGAGCAATGAATTTGAATGGCATAAACGGGAGCGCGGATATTGCTGTTATGATTAATCCCCAAGTTTGAGCTCTAAATTCTGCCCAACTACCATAATACTGGGCTAAAAACTTGTGAGCAAGTTCATGCACTAGAAAAGCACAGACAAATATAGCCAGAAACTGCCAGGAAATATATCGATAACCGCTTAAAGAAAGACCTACTGCAGTAACTAAAATGGTTGCTAACGAAAGATGAAATAATTCAGTTCTAGAAGATTTTATAGTTAAAACTCTTGACAAAGTTTTGAAAAAAGAGGAGGATGATCGAAAGCCATATTTTTGGGAATCATTATCAATTAGCATGTTCTTCCTTTTCTTATCATAAGTATCTAAGAACGGACAAAAATGGTTGATCGGATTTCTATGAGCATTACAAAATGATTCTTGGCAGTAATTACATTTGAATGGAATAGTCTCTGCTTGACCACAGATATAACATATAGACATTACTTTAACTTTCTTCTCCTATTGGTATTCAATTTCAATCAAGTACTGATAAATTCTGCCTGTCATTTACCAAAATTTCCTTAGATGAAACAGGAACAATGTGCCATCTAGATTGATAAAGTTTCATAGTGTATTATTGACATAATCCACACTTAAGGTTAAGTATTGCTGAGTATCTCAGAGTAGGACTTTGTAATAACAAGCGCTCGAAACCCTAAATTCACGCTCAAAAGAGGCCGATTGTGCGAACGCTACTGAATCAGATCTTGAAATAGTATTCTACAAAATAGCAAGTTTTAATGATAATCACTTGTGCTAATCACTATTGCTTATCTACATTCAGGTATGATAAATCATATAAATAACATAATTATATATACATTCCATAAGATATCATCCAATTCACTATCAAACATTGATGAAAGA